>VYLL01000102.1_pt1 | contig 33206 bp, 26 predicted proteins | sample 5114301 | NCBI WGS metagenome assembly VYLL01 (sample SAMN12291809, study PRJNA351875) | freshwater metagenome | isolation source: freshwater lake | place: USA: Michigan, MSU2 Lake | collected 2011-08-16 | reverse complement strand
CGGCAAACCCGCGCCGCGCAAGCCGCGCCCGCCCGCAAAGCCGATGACCCCGCCGGAAGAGTCCGCGGCTCCGGAAGCTCCGGTGCCCGCGCTGCCGGCGGAATATGCCGCGTTCCCGGTGGTGACAGTGACGAGCGACAACGTTCGCGTCGATCGCTCCTGCGTCATCAAGATCCCGTCAGACACCATCATCGTCGATGCGGACAACAACGGCGTGATCCAAGTCACCGCCCCCGACGTCGTCGTCGTGTTCGAGCCGACCGCGGTGCTTCGCGGGGCCCTTGCGGCTGCGGACCCCGAGCTGCGTCGCGGCTACGCGGTGCGGGTTGAGAATGTCGCGGGCGTGACGTTGAAGAACGTGCGGGCCGAGTGTTATCTGGCGGGCGTGTACGCGAGCAAGGCCGACCGGCTGACGGTTGACGGCGGGACGTTCCGCGAGCTTCGGCGCGACGTGCTGAAATCGACGCCGCAGGCGGAGGACTCGCGCGATTGGCTGTGGCCGCACAAGAACGACGCCAACGAGTGGCTGACCAAGTACGGGGCCGCGGTGTATGTCGAGGACAGCGAGGGCGTGACCGTCCGCGAGGTGCTGGTCCGCAACACGCAGAACGGCATCGTGCTCGACAACGTGGGCGAGTCCAAGGTCTACGACAATGACTGCTCGTTCCTCACCGGCTGGGGCATCGCCATGTGGCGCTCCAGCGACAACGTCATCGCCCGCAACGCGCTGGACTTCTGCATCCGGGGCTACTCGCACGACGTCTACAACCGAGGTCAGGACTCCGCGGGCCTGCTCATGTTCGAGCAGTGCTCGCGCAACGTGATCGCCGAGAACTCCGCGACGCACTGCGGCGACGGGCTGTTTGTGTTCGCGGGCAATGCGGCGCTTGCACGCGTTCCAGATCCAGATCTAGGCGCGTGGAAGACGCCAGCACCAAGAGCCATTTTCTCCGACGGAGATCCAAGGGTCAATCCGCCCTCCAAAGGCTGCGACGAGAACCTCATCATCGGCAACGACTTCTCGTACGCCGCGGCCCACGGCCTTGAGCTCACGTTCTCGTTCAACAACCGCATCGTCAGCAACCGCCTGGTCGGCAACGCCATCTGCGGGCTCTGGGGCGGTTACAGCCAGAACACGCTCATCCTCGCCAACACGATCACGCACAACGGGAACCCAGAGCGTGCCGAGGGCGGCGGGATCAACATCGAGCACGGTCACGCCAACACGATCGCGCTGAACACAATGGGCAACAACAGCGTGGGTATCTCGCTGTGGTGGGACAACGACGAGAAGCTGCTGCAGGGACCGTGGGCCAAGGCGAATCACAAAGGCTCCAGCGAGAACCGGATTTTCTCCAACACGTTCGCCGGCGAGCCGGTGCCGATCAAGCTGCGCCTCAGCACGGGCACGCGCGTGGGCGCGAACACATACGAAGAGTCGCCGGAGGCGGTTGATCGCGACGACAAGTCTGATGTGATCCAGCTCGAACCGGGCGAGCCCGCGCCGGAGTTTGATGTCCCGCTGGCCAAGGAACTGCCCGGGAGCAGGATGGCGGTTGGCGCCCGGCGTGCGCTGGAAGGTCGCGAGAACATCATCCTGACGCGTGACGGCCCGTGGGACCACGCCAGCACGCTCGTGCGTCTGTACAAGAGCATGCCGGATCGCGACGAGTATGAAGTACACCGGTTGCCGAGTCGCTCGGTGGTGAACATCGTCGGCGTGCAGGAGGGCGTGCCAGCGAAGATGATCCCCGAGGCGAATCTCGACTATCCGCAGGCCGGTGAGCGATTCCAGCGTCTCACCGTGACGGCGCCGAGCGACGGCGTCTTTCCGTACCGCCTGACGTTCGAGGGGCGCGGCTTCAACGCCACCGTGCCCGGCGTGCTCAACAACCTCGCGTGGGATGTCACGTTCTTCAAACTGAGCGACGCGGTGATCAGCGCGAAATCGCCCGAGGCCCGAGCCGCGGCGTTTGACCGACTGGTCACCGAGACCGACGCCAAAGTGAAAGACGCGGGCGAAAGGCCAATGGTCGCGGGCGTCGCGGCGCGGGCCACACTCCGGTCGCTGGACTTCAAGTTCGGAAAGGGCGGGCCGAGCGAGCTGAAGGTCGATCCGGTGCTGACCGAGGCCGCGCTGCCGAGCGATGGCTTCGGCCTCGTGGCACGGACGAGCTTCAAGATCACCGGCGGGGACTATCGCGCGTCGTTCAGCTTTGACGACGGGCTGCGGCTGACGATGACAATCGGCGACGGCCCGGACGCCCAAGAGATAACTTTTGCAAACGAGTGGGACCGGACGGAGGCGGTCGGCAACATCGCGGACCTGACCGTCCCGGGCAAGCCAGACGACCTTGTGCCGATCACCATTGTCGCGAAGTACTATGACATCGACGGCCCGGGCGAACTGAAGCTGCGAATCCTGCCGGGCAAACCCTGAGAACGAATCTGCGCGACCGCCCAATGCTCACGCGGGGCAACGCTTTGGACCGATACCGCTGGCGACGTGACAAGTGCCAGCCAAGGAACGCTCATGCGATACTGCGATCTGTGTGTGGTTGGGTCCGGACCGGGCGGACAGAAGGCGGCGATCCAAGCCGCGAAGCTCGGCAAGGACGTAGTCATCGTTGAGAAGATGGACGTGGTCGGCGGCGTAGCCATCAACACCGGCACGATTCCCAGCAAGGCCCTGCGCGAAGCCGTCCTGGCGGTGAACCAGATGGAAAACGTGATGGCCTACGCGAAGGACCAGTTCCTGACGCGTGAAAACAAGCTCGAGCGCCTCACCGCCGCCACCAACCGCGTCGTCCGCGCCGAGGTCGACCTCACCCGTCAGCAGCTCATCGGCAACCAGATCGAGATCATCAAAGGTCACGGCAGCTTCCTGGACTCCAAAACGATCAACGTGGACGGCTCGCGCGGCGTTGAGCAGGTCCACGCCGAGCACATTCTCATCGGCGTCGGCACCACGCCCGCCAAGGCCCCCGGCATCGAGTTTGACGGCGTCAACATCATCACCAGCGATGAGGTGCTCAAGCTGCCGATTCTGCCGCGCAGCATGATCATCGTCGGTGGCGGCGTCATCGGCACGGAGTACGCGTCGATGCTCGCGGCGCTGGGCGTTCGGGTCACGCTGATCGAAGGCCGCCCGCGCCTGCTGGAGTTCATCGACTCGGAGATCAGCGAGGCCCTGCAGTATCACCTCCGCCAGATGGACTGCACGCTGCGCCTGGGCGAGAAGGTCGTGAGCATTAAGCGCGTGCCCGCCCCCGTCGGCGCCCGCAGCGACGACGGCATCATGGTGCAGGCCACGCTCGAGTCCGGCAAGATCATCACCGCCGACTCGCTGCTCTACGCGATCGGACGCCAGGGCGCGACCGCCGGCCTTGCGTTGGAGAAGGCGGGGCTCGACGCGGACAACCGCGGGCGCATCAAGGTGGACGCGAACTACCGCACGAAGGTGCCGCACATTTACGCCGTGGGCGATGTCATCGGCTTCCCGGCCTTGGCCTCGACAAGCATGGAGCAGGGCCGGATGGCGGCGCTGGACATGTACGGCGAGAAGCACGAGTCCGCCGCGGAGCTGATCCCATACGGCATCTACTCCATCCCCGAAATCTCGATGGTGGGTTGGACGGAAGAAGCGCTGACGAAAGAGAACATCCCGTACGAAGCGGGCATCGCGCAGTACAAAGAGATCGCGCGCGGGCAGCTCTTGAACGATCAGGTGGGCATGCTCAAGCTCCTGATCCACCAGGACACGCACGCGCTGCTGGGTGTACACGCAATCGGCACCAATGCGACCGAACTGATCCACATCGGCCAGGCCGTCATGGCGTTCAAGGGCACCGTCGAGTATCTCGTGAACGCGGTGTTTAATTACCCCACGCTCGCCGAGTGCTACAAGGTCGCGGCGTTGAACGGGCTGAACAAGCTGCGCCGCGTGTGAGGGCGGGGGAAAGGCGCGATACCCGAGTTGCGTGACGTAAATCGCGAGCTAGTTCGGCGCGCCGTTAAGTGCTTCGGGCGGCGTGATGCCGGATGTCTCGCGTGAGTCTTCGAGCAGGCCGGCGAGGCCGCGCCGGAGACTGCCGGTCTTGGCCCGACGTTTGCCGTCGTCGGCTTGCACCCCATCGCTCTGACCATCGAGGACTGCCGCCGCGACGACGCCGTCTCTGTCGGCACGCGCGCCCGCACCCTGCGTGATCCGCATGCGCGACGAAGACTCGGCCGAGGCGTCGGTCGATTCGCGAATGCGCCCGTCGGGGCCGACCTGATCGATCTTGACCGCGACGCGCTTGGAGACGCCACGTTCCTGCATCGTGACGCCGTAGAGCTGATCGCCCTCGTGCATGGTGCGTTTGTGGTGGGTGATGACGATGAAGTGCGACAGGTCGGTGAACTGGCGGACGACCTTGCAGAAGCGGTCGACGTTCGCGTCGTCGAGAGCCGCGTCCACTTCGTCAAGCACGCAGAAGCACGCGGGCTTGCTGCGGAAGATGGACATCAGCAGCGCCACCGCGGTCATCGACTTCTCGCCACCGGAGAGCTGGCTGATGCTCCGCGGCTCCTTGCCCGGCGGCTTGGCGATGATCTCGATGCCCGACTCCAGCCAGTCGGTCTCGTCGGTCTGCACGCCGTCGCGGACGACGGGCATGAGCTTGACCTCGGCCTTGCCGCCGCCGAAGAGCTTGCGGAACATGCCCGACTCGCCCGCGAAGTGCTCGCACACCTGCTCAAACGTCGCCTTGAATCGCTCGCGGCTGGCGGTGTTGAGCTGCTCGATGAGTGAGCGCAGGTCCTTGCCCGCCTGATCGAGGTCCGCGACCTGCGCCGCCAGCAGTTCGTTCCGACCGGCGAGCTGCGACTCTTCCTCGATCGCGTCGAGGTTGACGTTGCCGAGCTTCTTGATGTCGGACTTCAGCTCGTCCACACGCTTGGCGCCCAGTCGGGGATCAACGCGGGTGACGACAACGTCGCTCGTCGCAGCGACCTCAGTCCCCGCGGCGGACTCAGGCTCGAGGCTCGGAGCGCCGAGCATCTGCTCGTACTCCGCGTGGAGCTTCGCGATGTCCTCACCCAGCTCCTCGCCCGCGCGTTCCTCGAGCGCCTCACGCTTCACCTCGGCCTCGCGCTTGGCGACCTCAAGGCTGTGCCAGTCGCGCTCGATGTGCTGCGACGCTTCGCGAGCGCCGACGACCTGCTCCGCGAGGGCGGCCACTTCGCGGGTCGCTTCGGTCACTTGCTCTTTGGCTGCTCGCTCCTGCTCCGAAGCCGTCGCCAGCGCTGCGCGCGCGGCCTCCTGATCGCGCAGGGCCTCGCCCGCCGTCGCGTTGTGCTCGACGAGCGCCGACTCGCGAGCGCGGACGGACTGCTCAAGATTGCTGATGCGGCGGCGCTGCTCGTCGCACGATTGCTCAAGGCGTTGACGCTCGCGCCGTGCGTTTGACAGCTGCTCGGCCAGTCGCCCTGCGCTGACCTTCGCCTGCGTCATGCGCTCGGCGCCGCTGTCAAGCTGCGCCTGAACGCCGGACATCTGCCGCTCAAGCTCGTGACACGCGCTGGTCTGCTCAACATACAACCGCTGCAGTCGCTCGGCCTTGACGCTCAGGTCCGCTCGCTCCTGATCCAGCGCACGCGAGCGCTCAGTGAGTTGCTCGATCTCGTCGCTGAGCACGGTCTGCTCGCGGGCCAGACGCTCGGACTCACGCGTCAGGTGGTCTAATCGCGATTCGTCCTGGTCCAGAGCCCGGCGCTCGGCGACCATCTGCGCACGCGTCGTGGTCAGCGCCTCGGTCATCGCCGCGGCTTCCGCGTCCACACTCGCGAGCTGCGTGCGCTCCGCGAGCACGTCCGCACGCAGCGATTCAAGCTGAGCCGCGAGCAGTTCGAGCTCGCCGCGACGTTGCAACACGCCGGGCGCAGCGACGGTGCTGCTGGCGTCGTCGCTCGCGCCGGAGGTTTCAACCGGGCCCGCCAGCACGCGCCCATCGGGCTCGATGATGCTGGCGTCCTCGCAGATGAAGCGGCAGGTCGATGCGTCAGGGCCGATCATCGCCGCGATCATCATCGCGCTCTCGACATCGCGCACGCGGAAGGTGCGGCCGAGCAGGCGATCCAGCAACGAGGAAATCTGCGACGCCGCCTGAGCATCATCGCTCACTCGCACGCGGGCCAGTTCTCGCACGCGCTGCACATTGGGCACGCCTTGCAATCGCTCACCAATACGTTCGTCAGCCGCGCTCTCAAGCGGCGACAGCGGCGCGACCGTCAGAAAGCCGACGCGACCGGGCAGCTTGGAAAGCTCCTCGGCGCTTGGCATCTCCGCGAGTGTTTGCACGACGAGTGATTGCAACCGCCCGCCAAGGGCCTGCTCGACGATGGATGCGTGCTCGGCCGGCGCATCGATGAGATCGCTGAGCACGCCACGAACGGTGGCGAAGCCCTCGCCGGCCTGCCGAACCTCCAGCACGCGCCGGACCGCCTGCCCGAGGCCCGCCCGGCTCTGCACCATCTCATCGAGCGTCGCGCGCCGTGAGTCCAGGCGCGCGAACGATTGCTCAAGCTCGCCCAGTCGCTCGGCCCGCCCGCGACGATCGATCGCTAGACGCCCGGAGTCGAGCGTGAGGGAACTGACGCGCTGCTCGAGCGCCGCGTGGGCCGCGCGGCGAGTTTCCAGTGATTTCGCCGTGATTTCGCGCTGCTCACCGATGCGTGTGCGTTCGCTCTGGTTGCCGGTTGCGCGTGAGCCGAGGCGGCCGAGTTGGTCCGAGAGCACCGCGGCGCGGCGTTGGTCCTGGTCCACCGCCGCGAGGAGGCCGGCCCGCTCGCGATCGATGTTGCTGGCGCTCGTGCGCTCCTGCGTCAGACGGCTGCGCAGCCCGCTGATGGACTCGCTGAGCGTGTTGCGTTCGCTGCCCAGCGTGGCGAGCGCTCGCTCGGCCTCGCTGAGCTGCTCGCTCAGCGCCGCGATCTGATCGCGGGTCTGAGCTTCGCTTTGCGTGAGCGACTCAAGCTGGCGCTGCACATCGGCCACAGTCTGCCGGTCTCGCTCCAAGCTGTTCCGCGTCGCGTCCGCGGCGTTCTGGCTCGCGCGATGACGCTGCATCGCCGAAGACTCCGCGTGGCGGGCGGACTGGCACGCGCTCTCGGCGCTGCGAAGCTCGTCCGACGCGGTGTGGCGTCGCTGCTCGACTTCGCCCTTGCGGGTTTCGAGCTCGGCCAGACGTGCGGTCGCGTCGGTTCGCTGAAGACTCAACTCCGACAGCCGGCTGGTGAGGCCGACGAGGCGCTGATGCAGGTCGTCGAACTGATCAAGCGCCAGCACGAGCCGAAGGGCCTTGAGCTCCTCGTCCAGCAGCTTGAACTGCCGCGCCCGCTGGGCCTGACCCTTGACGACTTTCAATCGCCGATCGGTCGATTCAAGCTGCTCGCGGCAAACCACCAAGTTTGTTTCCGTCCGCTCCAGCTTGCGCTCGGCTTCGATCTTGCGCTGGCGATACTTCGCAACGCCCGCCGCTTCCTCAAACACCGTGCGCCGCTCCTGCGGCGAGGCCAGAAGCATCGCATCAACCTTGCCCTGCTCGATGATCGAGTACGCGTCAGCGCCGACGCCGGTGTCCAGGAACAGCTCTCGGATGTCCTTGAGGCGTGCCTTGCGCCCGTTGACGAGATACTCGCTCGCGCCGTCGCGGTACAGCCGGCGCTCGACCTCGACCGTGTCGGCGTCAATCGGCAGCGCGCGGCGTCCGCGCACGTTGAAGTTCAGCACCGTCGACTCAATGTCGGCGAGGTGAGTCGCGCCGTCGCCGCTGTGCGCCGCAGAAGCGCCGGGAGCGGTGGCAACGTCCGTCGCGTCGGTCAGCGTGGGAGCGACCTCGCTTGGCGGCACGCCGTCGAGCGTCGGAATGTTCAGATCGACCGGCGCATCGATGATCGCTGCCGCGACGGGCTTGGCGATGATCGGGTTCGCGAAAGTCAGCGCCACGGCGGCCATGCCCAAAGGCTTGCGTCCTGCGGAGCCGGCGAAGATGCAGTCGATCATCTCGGTGCCGCGCAGGGACTTGCTCGAACGCTCGCCCAGCACCCACTTGAGGGCGTCAACGACGTTGCTCTTGCCGCAGCCGTTGGGCCCGACGATGCAGGTGATGGCGTCGTCAAAATGGAACTCGGTCTTGTCGGCGAAGCTCTTGAAGCCGGAGAGCGTGAGCTTGAGCAGTCGCATGCGAGGCAACCTCCTGTCGCACCGCGCGCAGAGCGCGGCCCGTCCGTGGGGTGGGGCCGTTGGAGGCGCGGTTGGGCGTTCGGAAGAAGCGCAATCGGCACACCGGGCGGCGAATCGCCAAGTATGTGGAGAGCAGGTGAAGAAATCAAACGTGGGGCTGTCGGTTGTGGGGGATAGCTCGCCACCTACTAGCCGTTGGAGAACCGGCGAATTCACTCTCGGAACGAGCGTATGGGCAGTGATCCGAACAACCGCCGCGTTGTCATCGCTCAGTGTTTCCCCTCGTTCAGTTGTCATGCGCCCGCTCTCGGACGTGAAAATGCGGCTGGTCCGGCATTTTTCTTGGCATATTCCCTACTGCCCGTTAGCCTTTGGAGAAGTCTTCACTGATCAACGTATCGATCAGCGAGGCCTCTATTTTCAGGAGAGAGAGAATGAAGAAGTTTCTTGTTGCGTCCGTTGCGCTCGCGGCCCTTGCTGGTTCAGCCAGCGCCGATTCTGTGTCCGTTGATCTGACCGGCTGGGTGTCGACCGGCGGCTACCTGAACGCGGGCAATACCTCGACCACGGTGAGCGTCCCCGTTGGCTCGCAGATCACCGGTATCACGTTTACCGATCTGGCGTTCGAGACCCAGAACGGCAGCTTCCTGAGCGAGTTCGTTCTGTCCGTCAACGACGGCACCGCTGGCGATTTCTGGGACTTCCAGGTTTCGACCACCGCCGCCAGCGGCACCTTTGGCCCCGCCAGCGGCGCGTTTGACACCGGCCCGAGCTCGGCTGGTGGCCCGTTCACGAACACCGAAGACCTGTTCGTCACGGTCTACGAGTTGTTCAACGACGCCGGCACTGACGCGGTTGTCAGCGGCGGCACGCTGACGATCACCTACACCGCGATCCCCACCCCGGGTGCGATGGCCCTCATCGGCCTCGGCGGGCTGGTTGCGGCGCGTCGTCGCGCGTAAATGATTCTGGAGAGCAATCTCCGATATCGCAGCGCAGAGTGAAATCTGAAAGGCCGCGGGCACCACTGCCTGCGGCCTTCTTTCTTGATGCCGCCCGTGTTCATGGCGATGGCAGCAGAATCGGTTTGCCGGCGTCGGCCATTCGCTCGCCGCGGATGCACTGCAGGGCAACGGTGGCGATGTCGTCCGTCGCGAGCGTGCGCGATGGCGGCAGCACGCTCGCGGGAACGATCGCGCGGAGCATGGGCGTCTCCACCGCTCCCGGGCACAGCACGTAGCAATGAACGCCCCGGGGCGAGCCCTCGCGATTGGCAACGTAACTCAGCATGTTCAGCGCCGCCTTGCTCGCGGCGTACGTGTAAAAGCCGTCAAATGGATCAATCGACGCCATGCTGGAGATATTGACGATCACCCCGCGACCAGTCGCCATGAGCGCCGGCCAGGCGAAGTGGATCAGGTTCGCAGGGGCTTCGGCGTTCAGCGCGAAGACCGAACGCGTGATCTCAGGCGTTGTCGCTTCGACGGCTCGCACGGGGGCCGTGCCGGCGGCGTTGATGAGCACGTCAATGCGACCGAACTCACGAACGGTTCGTTCGATGAGCTCGCGGGCTTGGGGCGGGTCCGAGATGTCGCAGGCGCGTGTCACATGGCGGTCGTCTGTCAGTGTGGCGCGCGCCGCTGCCAGCGTTGCCAGCGTTCGTGCTGCGAGCACGACGCGATAACCGGCGCGGCTGAGCTGCACCGCGCACGCGTGCCCGATGCCCGATGACGCGCCGGTCACAATCGCCACAGGCGGCGCCGCCTTCTCACCGAAGTTGACTGGATCAGTAGCGGACATGGGTTCATCTTGAGCGTGCGGCGTCACGGGGCATTATCGCACGCCGGACGCGCGGGCGGGCCGGTCACGGCGTTACACTCCGGGCATGAAGGGCCCACAGGTGCTGATCTTGGTGTTGTTCGCGGTGATACTCGGCGTGCCGTTTTTCGCGCGTCAGGCCAGCTCACGGGTAGACGGCGCGGCGCCGGGTGCAGGCACGCGCGACGAGAAACGCGCGAAGCTCATCGTGATCACGCCGCACATCGAGCAGATCCGCGTGGAGTTCGCGCGGGCGTTTGATCAGTGGCACCGGCGCACGCATGGCACCGGCGTCGAGATCGACTATCGCACGCCGGGCGGAACGACCGACATCCTGAAGCTGCTGGATGCGACGTATGCCGCCGCGATGCAGCGGCGGATTGCTGACGTGCGTGCAACCGCGGGCGCGCAGAAGTTGTTGGACCCCACGCTGACGCTGAGCGATATGAAGGCGGGCGACGCAGACTTTGACATCATGTTCGGCGGCGGAACGTTTGATCATGACAGGTTGCGCAGCCGCGGCGCGACGGCGAGTACGCAGGTGGGCATTTCGTTCAGCGAGCGGGTGTCCAACATGATTCCGCACCCCGTAACGCTGGCGAAGCCGCGGGATGGAATCAACGCGGCGACGATTGACCAGCTCGTGTCCATCGAGACGAAGGTGACGATCAACGAAAAAGACGTGCTCACGATGCGGGTCCCGACGAAGGCAATCGAGGGCGGTGCACGCGAGCTGCTGCCGCTGGCGGAGGGGAAACCGTCGGTCAAGGTGAACGTCAAACTTCTGGATTGCGAGCGTATCTTCAATGTCCGCATCAGCACGCCGCCGAGCCCGGTCTTCAGCGATGCGGAGATGGCAACCATCTTCGGCGAGAATAAGATCGGCGTCGGCCAGCTTTATCAGGACGACCGAGCCAAGGGCGGGCCGGGGGATCAGCAGCACTGGTTCGGCGTCGCCCTGTCGGGGTTCGGGATCGTGTTCAATCGGCCGCTGCATGCACAGATGGGCCTGAGCGAGCCGACGAGCTGGAATGACCTGCGGCGTCCGCAATACGCGGGCCTCGTCGCGATGGCCGACCCTCGCCAGAGCGGCAGTGTCGCGACGCTCTATGACTCGATCCTGAACTCTCAAGGCTTTGACGAGGGCTTCCGCACACTGCGCGACGCATCCGCCAACGCGCGCAGCTTCTCCGCGTCCAGCACGCAGCCACCGATGGACGTCGCCCAGGGCGACGGCGTCGTCGGCGTCGCGATCGACTTCTACGGGCGCTTCCAAGCGCAAGCGGTCCTCGCGCCCGGACAGACCAACGAAACCGGGCGCCTCGCGTACATCGACCCGCCCGGCGGCGTGTACGTCGACGCCGATCCCGTCTCCATCCTGCGCGGCGGGCCCAACCCAGAGATCGCGCGACGCTTCGTCGAGTTCTGCATGACCGAGGAAGCCCAGGCGCTCTGGCAGTTCCCCGTCCGGGCCGGCAAGGCGAAGGACACAACACGCGGCGCGACGTCCGTCACCGGCGAGGCGACCGAAGCGGCGCTGCTCGGCCCGGAGCAGTTTGTGCTCCGACGCATGCCGATCCGGCGCAGCATGTACCGGCCGGAGTTGTTCGCTCGCTTCACCGACAAGACCAACTTGTTTGAGATCGCCTCCACGGTGCCAACGAAGGGTTGGCGCGACGGCATGATCGTGATGATGGGCTGCTTCGGGATCGACTCGCTTGAGCAACTGCAAAAGGCGTGGCGCGCCCTGCGGGCCGCGCGGGCGGACAGCGCGTTTCCGAAGGACGTGCTGGCGAAAATGGAAGCGGCGTTCTATGCGCTTCCGCCGCACACGATGACCGATGGCACGACGCTGGAGTTCAACGAGAAGAACTACGCGAAGATCGCCGCGGATGTCACGAGATGGCGCGACCCGGTTCGCGGGCCGACGTCGAGGGTCGAGTACACGAAGTTCTTTCGGACGAAGTACCGCGAGGTGGTGTCGTTGTATCGTGGGGCCAGCCGAGGGGCGACATCGGCAGTGAGGTGAACGATGCGTCGATACGAGGTGCAGTGTGTGGACCGTGTGACCGGCGCTGAGACGCCGGTGCTGGTGGATGCCTCCAGCTTGGACGCCGCGCGTGCGTGGGCGATCAGCGAGGGCCACATGGTCGGGCGCGTGACGGACGTCGGCCCCGCCGACGCGGACGCGTCCCACGAAGTGACGAGCTCGCACGCGGGCGTCGAAGACCCGCAAGCGGCCCGCGAGCGGCAGGCGATGATCGACGCTGCGCGCCAGTGGCAGCGCCAACGCGCCGCAGGGAGCGTCGGCGTTGGCAGCAGTGGGGGAGCCGTGGACACGCAGCGCCTCGCGGCGTCGCTTGACGCGATTGCGTCGTCACCGATCGTCACGCACCCGCGGCGCACCCTCTTCATCGCGATCGTTCTGGCGTCGGTCGTCACCAGCACCATTTCACAGATCATCATCCTCGGCTTCCAAGTTGTGTTCGGGGGCGTCGCGTCCGGCGTCTTGCGAGCGCCATCGGCACTGAGCATTCCAAGCGATGCGCCGGCGAGCGCATCGGCCTCGCCCGGCGAGCAACCGATGGACCCGCGCATCGCGGCCATTCTGGAACAGATGAAGGCTCAGGCCGGCTCGGGCGGCGCTCCTGGCGCTCCGACAGCATCTCCGGAGGCGGTGGACGCCGCGAAGAAGCAGATCGAAGCGATCAGGAAACTCTACGAGGACACAGCGAACAACCCGATGGGCGACAAGTAGTCGCGGGTTTGCTCGCGCTGGCGTCTGGTTTGGAAGTTCGCCGGACGATCGGAGCGCGTCGCCGATGCACCTATGATCGGGCACGAATGCCGATCTCAAACGAGCGTACATCAATCAAGGTCCAGGCGGAGCGTGCGGTCTTGGCCGCGGTGCGGTTGCCGGATTCGAGCTACGACCCGCGCGACCCGCTGGGTGAGCTTGGCGCGCTGGCGGAGCAAGCCGGCGCGATCGTCGTGGGGACGCTCGAGCAGCGGATGGAGCGTCCGGTCGCCGGCACGTACATGGGCACGGGCAAGGTGCGCGAGCTGAAGGAGCTGTGCGACAAGCTCGAGGCGACGCTGGTGATTTTCGATCACGACCTTTCGCCGCGCCAGCTCTCGAACATCGAGGAGATCGTGGGTCGGAAGATCGTGGATCGGTCGGAGCTGATTCTGGACATCTTCGCAAGCCGCGCGACGACGACGGAGGCGAAGCTGCAGGTCGAGCTGGCGCAGCTTGAGTACACGTACCCGCGACTGCGCGCGATGTGGGACCATCTTGAGCGCATCGTCGGCTCCGGCGGCATGACCGGAATCGGCACGCGAGGCCCGGGCGAGCAGCAACTCGAAATCGACCGTCGACTGGCGCAGAAGAAACGCATGAACCTGCGCCGCAGGCTTGACGAGATTGAGGGCCGCAAGCGGCGCAGCGTCGCGCAGCGCAACGTCGATCACTTCACCGTCGGCATTGTCGGCTACACCAACGCCGGCAAGAGCACGCTGTTCAACGCGCTCACCGCCGGCGGCGCGTATGCCGACGACCGACTGTTCGCGACGCTCGTCACGCGCACGCGTGAATGGGATGTCGGCGGCGGGTCAAAGGTCATGCTCTCGGACACCGTCGGTTTCGTGCGAGAGCTGCCGCACAATCTGGTCGCCAGCTTCCGCGCGACGCTCGAAGAAGCGACGCATGCGCACCTGTTGTTGATCGTACTGGACGTGAGCGACCCGTCGGCGCAGATGCAGTTTGAGACCGTCAACGCGACGCTCGACGAACTCTTCGGCACCATTCAGGAACGCGAGGAACGCGACGCGGCGAAGTCCGGCGAGGCGCACCCCGTGACGTGGCAACAGCCGCGACGCCTGCTCTTGCTCAACAAGGTTGACAAGCTCCCAGACAACGCGGCCATCCTGCAGTGGCAGAGCAAGAACCCCGACGCGCTGGCGATCGTCGCCCGCGATGAGAAAGACCCCGGCCTGGCGCAGCTCCGCGAGATCGTCAAGGACGCCGCGCTGGGCGGCGAGCGCGAACTCGACCTCGTGATCGACCTCAAGGACTCACGCACCGTGGACACGGTGGAGAAGCGCGCCGTGGTGATCAGCCGCGCGTATGAGGGCGGTGCGGTCCGGCTGCGTGTGAAGATCGGGCAACGCACGCTGGACCAGTTGCGGTCGCTCGGCGCGAAGATGAAGATCGAAGGCGGCGGTGCCAGCACCCGCCCGGCGTGGAAACGCGTTTAGGACCCAGCGAAATGCGTGCATCGCGCACGCTCGGTACACTTGCACTCGTGGGGAATAACGGAGTGCTTGCCCATGCGATCTGCCCTGTGCGCCGCCACGATCATCGTCGGTCTGAGTGTGGTCTCGTTCGCGCCGCCCGCGCACGCTGATTCACCCGCCCGCAAGCCCGAGAGCAGCACCATCGGCCTCGTCGATCTGCGCCCCAAGTTCGAGCGCGGCAGCGTCACCCGCTACACCATGGTCGTCGAATCCAAGACCAAGAACGGCGTGCCCGGCGAGCCCAAGAAGTTCGTCGAAAGCTCGACGGCGCAGACCATCGGCCTCCGGATGAAGGTCCTCGACGTCAAAGACGGCGAGTCCACCGTTGAACTGGTCTATGAGTCGATGAAGATCAAGGTGGACAGTGACGGCGAGTCGTTTGAGTTCGACTCCGCCGCGAAGCCGGACCCGAAGAAGAAACCGGACCCGCTGGACCCCGCCGCCATCCTCAAGCCGATCTTTGATCAGATCGTCGGCCAGAAGATGACCATGACCGTTGACAGCGACGGCAAGATCAAAGAGATCAAAGGTGGCGAGGCGCTCGGGCTCCTGGGTCAGATCCCCGGCGGCGGCGGCGCGGTGGATCCGAAGTCCCTTGGTCAGTTGTTCGGCCCAATCTCCAGCACAGGCCAAGCCGGCGGCAAACGACGCGTCGGCGAGAAGTGGACGAGCACCGATGATCTCAACGTCTCGGCGCTCGGCGAGTTCCGCATGGTCACCGAGCACACGTTGCAGTCTGCCAGCAACGGGCTCGCGAATGTGCTCGTCAATGGGCGGGCGGAGGCCAAGAGCGAAGGCGACGCCGCGATGTCGCCCAACGCCCTGAAACTCAAAGCGTCAAAGTACACCGGCAAATACGTCTGGGACTCTAACCGCGGCAAGCTCTCGAGCATGGAAGTCGAACAGTCCGTGACGATCGGCGGCGCAGTCGAGGCGACCACGTCATCCACGATGAAGGTCACTGAGAAGAAGTGATCGGAGCGGCGGCGATGGCCGCTTCTCAAGGGCTTTCGCAGATTCATCGCGAGCTTGGCGCACGCTGGCGTCAGCGCTTTGACTGCGGCGACTGCGGCGACTGCGCGTCGACGCGCTTGAGCACCGCGCGCTGCAACGACACGGGCGCTCGCGAGGTCACCGGCGGCACACCTTCTTTGCCGCCGGATTCGCGTGCGTTCGCTTCCACCGTGCTAACGAGTTCGACGACGATCTCGTCTCCCTCGGGCGCGCTTGTGTTCAGCCGGTAGACGACGTTGATCGTCGTGCCCTGAATCTCGAACGAGGAGTACAGCGCGCCGTCGAGGTGGATCGCGTCGATGAGGATGGAGTTCTGCTCGTCGATGACAAACGCGTTGGGCTTCGCCGCAACGCTCTCGATGGTGTACGGGCGCGTCTGCGTGCCCGCCTCGCCGGCGTAGATGATCGTCCACGTGAACGTCCCCGGCGTAGCGGTCGTCGCGATGTCCAGCCCCATGGTGAACTCGATCGGTGCGCCGGCCGCGGGCGTCACTCGCGCTCGCCCGCGCCAGTTGCCCAGCCAATCGGCGGGGAACGCCGTTGCAACGGGTGCCTTCGGCGCCGCGATCGCGGGCGAAGCGGGCGCCGTGCGGTCTGCGTCAACGCTCGCGCCCGCGCGCCCCGCGCACCCCGCGAACACCCCGCCAAGGCCACCGAGCGTGAGCAACATCCACGCATGAACGCTCGATCGCAGCGACGCGCGACGCGACCGCCCTGCAACGCTCTGAAGCGCACGCGATGTGACCGCACCCACAATCCTCACGGCCAGTTCTCCCTCGGCAGAAACGTGTACTCCGGCGTGGCGTTCACGATCCCCTCCGGCACCGTGAACGGCCCGCCGACATGAAAATCCGCGAACAGCAAGGTCGCACGCACGGCCCGGCCGCCGTACCAGCCCGCGAGTCCGCGATCCTCGCCGGTCTGAAAGTTGTAAATGGGATGTGAGCCGAGGATCCACGTCTTTGTCGGCGTGTCGATCTGCGGCATCTTTCCGCCACCGAGCGGCACCAGCGTGGCCCGAGACTCTGAATCCAGAGCGTGATCGTTGAGCGTGTACGACGAGCCGAGCAGGTCATAAAACGACGGCACGCGCCCGAAGCCGGGAACCTCACCGCCGCGATCGCATGGGGAGCGGTAGATCTCCAGCTCAAACGTCGCGGGGTCCTCGTCGTCGGGGACATTTCCGAGCGAGAGATAGCGATTCAGCGGGCGGCGTTCAGCGCCGTAAATGTTGATGCCGTAGGCCGGAAGCGTGCCGCGCTTACCGCCAAAGAGCGCGCCGATGACCGCGGCTTTGCCGCCGATATCGACGGTGAGCTGCGGGAGCGCGCCCTTGTTCTCGTCCAAGTACATGCTGATGCCGATGCCCAGTTGCTGTAATCGTGACATACACGCAACGTTCTTGGCCGCCTGACGCGCCGCGCCGAGCGATGGCAACAGAATGCCGATGAGCAGCGCGATGATCGCGATCACCACGAGCAGCTCAACAAGTGTGAACGCGCGCCTCATAAGCGGCCCCCGTTGGGTAGCGACTTATTCGCCGCTCGGTCAGCGAGCAACTCGTCGATCATCGCGTCGCACGCCTCGATAAGCATGTCGTACACTCGGGCGAAGTCGTCCATCGTGCCCTCGTATGGATCCGGCACAGCCGGGGCACGCTCTCGCATCTCACGATGCGTGGGAACGAACGAGCGTGCAAGCCGCACTTTCTCAGTTGGAATGCCGGCCTTCAGCACGTCGCGATAGTTCATGGAATCCATCACCACAAACAGGTCCCAGTCGTTCACGTCGGTCCGCGCGTCGAGCTGTCGCGCGACATGATCGATCAGCACGTCGCGTCCCTTGAGCGTACGGATCGTGCGTTCGTCCGCCGGGCCGCCGACGTGCCAGTGACCGGTGCCGCACGAATCGATGACAAAGCGATTGGCGAGCCCACGCTGCGCGACGCGATGACGAAAGATCGCCTCGGCCATCGGGCTGCGGCAGATGTTGCCCAGGCAGACGAACATCACACGGATCGGACTCGCACCATTTGAACTCATCGGATTACACCCTCAGGCAACGCGCCGGCGCGCGTGCTGACGATTGTGTCCGCCCACAGCAGCGTTTCAAGTGCGCTGGCAAACGCCCGATTGCGCTCAGTCGCGTTCGTGCCGCGTGCGATCGCATGCCCAACTTCGGCACGCAGCGCCGCATCATCGGCCAGCGGCAGCACGCCCGCGCCCAGCGACGGCATCGACGCATTCCCCACGCGGCACCATCCCGGCGCGCCTGTCAGGGTCCGCCGCGTCAGGTCCGACGCGATCGTGACGATCGGTATCCCCATCGCGCCGACGCTCAGCGCGTTGAGCTGCCCCGAGGCGGGGTGCGCGATGTGCGTGCCGGTGCGGGCGGGATCGGTATCCCAGATGACGATGTCCGCCGCGCTCATCGCCAGCGCCGCGGGCCCGCGAAACGGCACGATCTCCCAGTGACGCCGGTGCAGCCGGAGGTACCGCGCGGCCCGTCGCATCGACCCCGCGCCGCCCGGCGCGATGCCGACGCAGGTCCGCCCAGAGATCGCCAACACCCCCATGATCCACGCGAAAAGGCGCGTGTCGCCGAACGTCGCCGGATCGCACAACAACCCGACCGCGATTTCGTCGCGTGCGATATCCAACTCACGGCGCACATTCGCTCTGGCCTCGCGTGCGCTGTCGAGCGTCGCGACCGGCGCTGTGATCACATCGATAATCGGAGCACCCGCGCTGCGCCACGCGCGAGCGATCAGTTCATCGAAGCACGTCACGCGCACGCGCCCAGCGCCAGTGCCGATCTGACGCCACAACGCATCGCGGCTCGTGCCGCTGGGCCCGCTGGTGAGCATCACGCGCACGGGCACCTCGGGCCCACAGACGTCTGCGACCACGCGCGCGAGTTGGCCCGCTCGCTCAACGCTCCAGCACAGGACCGCGTCGATCCCGCCGACCTGAGCCTGTCGCGTATGCAGGATCCGCGCGATCGCGCGGGCCTCGCGTACGCCGGTCAGCGGCCACGGCACCAGCGACTGCTGCAGACACTCCGGGAGGCCCCGAGTCGTCACACGATCGGTAAGCGTGAGCCCGAGAGCTTGGGCCGAGAGCTCGTGCTCTCGCGTGCCCAGCAGGACCGCCAGATGGCGGAAACTCGTCCCAAGATTCTGAACGCAAGCCAGCACGCCCAGAACACTGTCCTCGCCACCGACGCTCGGCTCCAGCACATGGAGCACGTTCATCGGCGCGTGCGTCGACGTCTCGTTTCCATCAAGACGCCCGCTCAACGCTCGGTCTCTTCGCGACGCGACGCAGTGGAATCGCGATCCCAGTCAAAGAACACGCGAGCCAGCGTGAGGCCCGCACGCTCCGCCGCGGCGACCTCCGCGATCGTCCGCCCGGAGCGCGACGTCGGCACTCCGCTTTGAATCAACGGCTCTTTCATGGTGACGCGGTACGCCCCGGGCTCCTCGCCCTCGGGCGGGAACAGCCGCTTGCCCGTCTCGCTCTCGATCACCTTCACCTCAAGCACCGCCTGCGGGATGAACTGCGTGCCGTCGGCGGCGATCGTGAACTCGCGCACCAGCGCGTAGATCACCACGTCCGCCTTGAGCGCCTTGCCCACGCTGGCAACGGTGGTGAGCTCAGCGCGTTTTTCGCCGCGTGTGACCGCGATGACCTCGCGCGATTGAATCATGTCGGTCACCAGTTTGCGCGAAAGGAGCTCTTCCTCAGCCCGCTTGCCCATGGCGAGCCTTGCCTCGCGCCCGGGGAGCTGCGAGGCCGGATCGTCAATGAAGATGACGGTGGTGCGCTTGGGGTCAAGCGTGAACGCCGCGGGGACTTTCTCAGGGCCGGCGACGAGATACGACGCGGGACCGAGGATGTTGCAGCCGGCAACGATGCCCATCGACGCGCAGAGCGCAGCCCCGATCACCCAGCGGGCGAGCTCAGACGTCTGCGTGCGGCGAAACGTGTTCATGCGTGGTCCGTTCGTGGTCGTTGATGACGCCCGAGCCAAGCTCGCTCAGTACGTAATGATGTTCTTCTCTTCGTGCTTGTAGAACAACCAGCTCACGCGATCGATCACGCGATTCGAGAGCGCGGTGTTTACCAGTTCCTCAGGCATGTCCTGCGGCGTAAACCCGTCCTTGTCAGGGAACGTCACCTGCATCGTCTTGCGAAACGCAAAGTCGTCGCCCATCCGCCCGTCCGCCTCTGAAACCCGCACGCTCGCGGCCGCCACGCCCTTCCAGATGTACCGATTGCCCGGGTCCTTCAGGCGGTACTCGTCGACATCCACAAAGACAATCCGCTCGACGCCGAGCTTCTTGGCAAGCTCCGATGGCGTCCAGGTGGACCAACGCGGGTTCTCGAACTGGAAGTTGAGTACACGCGTGCCGGGCACGTACTTCGCTGCCTTGGTGTTCTTCGCGATGCGCTCAGAGATTTCCGTCGTCAATCGGGCGAGGACCGCGGGGTGCTCCGCCTGGATCGCGCGGTCCGCGGAGACCACGACCGCGAACGATTTCTCGTCCAGGCCAGTGTATTCCGCTTCAATCTCGGTCGAACCCTCACGGCGCGCGTTCTCCATCATGCCGCCGATAGGGGCGAAAATATTGCACCCGCCGGCCAGGAGCATCACGCACGCCAGCGCGCCGCAAAGCGCCAAACGCCCGCGGGCCGACCGTCCGCCCGCGGGCCCGTCTCGATACCCGCGCCCCTGCATCGTTTTGCTCATTGCGTCTTCCATGTGATCAGCGTGTACACCCAACTGGCCATCCACCCCGCGCCGACGATCCAGATCACCCGCGGCCTCAACAGTGTACCCAGAGGCTTGCCGAGCCGAGATCCCGTCAGCGCGATGTACGCGAACAGCCAGAACGCCGTCGCGACGCCGATGGCCACCATCGCGCCGCCGGGCTGCGTCAGGAACGCGCGCCCGATCTCGCCGTTGCACACGCACGAGAACGCCGTCGTCATGCCGCATGTGGGGCAAGGGTGCCCGGTGGTCATCAGCCAGCCGCACTGCGGCAGGCCGAGCTGCAGATGCGTGCCGTGACCGATCGGATTAGGCCGAAGCGATGCGCCGATCATGAGCAGTGCCAGGGACGCGGCGCTGACGATGCCCGCGCCGACGCGCTCAGACGCGCTCGCACTCGCCACCGACATCGCGGCTGTGCCCTCTGCGGCTGTCACCATCGATTCACCTCAACCCCACGTTGAGCCCGTTGTCGTCGTCACGCGACGCCCAAGACGCATGCGCATACCACCCCAAACCCCGCATCAGTCAAACTTGAAGACGCCCTTCTTATACCCGTAGATATACGCAACCACGCTGGTCAGCATGAAGAAGCCGATGCGCCCCAGCCACACGCCGCCGTCCGCGAGGCTCTGGTCCAGGCTCGGGAACGTCACGGCCCAGGGATACAGAAAGATGATCTCGATGTCGAACACCAGGAACACCATCGCGATCAGATAGAACCGGACATTGAAGCGCTTGCGGGCGGTGCCGATCGGCGCCATGCCGGATTCGTACGTCGCGTTCTTGACGTTGCCCTGTCGGGCGGGCCCGAGCAGCGCTGACGCCAGAAGATTCGCCACCGCAAAGCCGATCGCCATCAAGATGATCAGCACCAGCGGCAGATACGACGCGAGATCCGACTTTGCCAGAACAAGCATTGGTTGGCTCATGGTGTTCGTCCGTGAAGCCGCCATAGTAGCCGGTCGGGTGCCGAACCGCACGCGTGCCACGACGCTTCAACCGTTCGCCGCGAGCGACGACACGACTAGCACGCCGCAGGCGACTGCCAAAGCGGCAGAGAAGTCGCCCTTGCGCGCGAGTTGAGGCAGCACCAAACTCCTGTCCTGGCGTCGGCTCACCGGCGTCCCGCCGGATGATCGAAGCGGAATCCCCGGGCAATCGACCCGAATCTCGCGCACTGCCCAGCGGCAGCGATGCGAAACGTTCGGTTTTGCCGGTCGACGCTGCCCGCCGGCCCTGCTCCCCGGCAACATGTTGGCACGCTCATTGCCGGAGCAGATCGCACGCGGGCGGTCATTGCCGACTGGAATGACCGCCGCGCCGGCGACAGGCGACGTCGAAATCGCCCGCCCGCCGGTCCCGAACAAGCACCTCTTCCTTTCCACCGAACGGAGTTTCACGCAATGGCCGCCAAAACCCTCACGTTTGACGTCGACGCCCGCCAGTCCCTTTTCCTGGGTGTGGAGAAGCTTGCCCGCGCCGTGAAGGCGACCCTCGGGCCGCGCGGCCGCAACGCCGTGCTCGACAAGAGCTGGGGTGGCCCGACCGTGACGAAGGACGGCGTGAGCGTTGCCGAGGAGGTCGAGCTTCAGGACAAGGTCCAGAACATGGGCGCCCAGCTCGTGAAGCAGGCCGCCAGCAAAACCAGCGATGACGCCGGCGATGGCACCACCACCGCCACCGTCCTCGCTGAAGCGCTGTTCCGCGAAGGTCTCAAGCACATCGGCGCCGGCGTTGACGCCAACGCGCTCGTCCGCGGCATGAAGGCCGGCGTGACCGTCGCCGCCGACGCGATCAAGAAGATGGCCCAGCCGGTCAACGGCGCCGCGGACATTCAGAATGTCGCCGCGATCAGCGCCAACAACGATGTCGAGATCGGCAAGATCCTCGCCGACGCCTTCGCCCGCGTGGGCAAAGACGGCGTCATCACCGTCGAAGAGGGTAAGAGCCGCGATACCGAAGTCACCGTGGTCGAGGGCATGCAGTTCGACCGCGGCTTTCTGTCGCCCAACTTCGTGACCAACCCCGACAAGATGACTGTCAACCTCGACAAGGCACTCGTGCTCATCTCTGAGGACAAGATCGACAGCATCCAGAAGCTCGTGCCGCTGCTGGAAAAGGTCATGCAGGCCAAGAAGCCGCTGCTCATCATCGCTGAGGACGTCACCGGCGAGGCGCTCGCGACGCTGGTCATCAACAAGCTGCGCGGCACACTCCAAGTCGTCGCCGTCAAGGCTCCGGGCTATGGCGATCGTCGCAAGGCGATGCTCGAGGACATCGCGATCCTCACCGGCGCTGAGCCGATCATGAAGGACACCGGCGTCGAGCTGGACAAGGTCGAACTCCGCCAACTCGGCATGGCCAAGAAGCTTGAGGTCGATGCGGACAACACCACGATCATCGAGGGTGCTGGCGACACGAAGGCGATCCAGGGCCGCATCGAGCAGATCCGCCGCGAGATCGAGCTGACCACCAGTGATTACGATCGCGAGAAGCTCCAGGAGCGTCTGGCCAAGCTCGCCGGCGGCGTCGCGCAGGTGAAGGTCGGCGCCGCCAGCGAGGCCGAGCTCAAGGAAAAGAAGGCCCGCGTCGAAGACGCGCTGCACGCCACCCGCGCCGCGGTCGCTGAGGGCGTTGTCGCCGGCGGCGGCGTCTCGTTCATCCGTGCTCGCATTGCGATCGAGAAGATGCCCGAGTGGAAGGCTGTGTACGCCAAGAAGGGCGAGGTCACTTCCGAGGACATTGGCAGCTTCAAGTTCGATTTCGCCGCGGGCATTGACACGGTGTATCGCGCTCTGCTGGTGCCGCTGGCGACCATCGCCGACAACGCGGGCGAGAAGGGCACCGTCGTCGTCAGCAAGGTGCAGGAAGGCAACGAGAAGATCGGCGACGCCTTCGGTTACAACGCCCTCACCGGCGAGTACGGCAACCTCCTGAAGATGGGCGTCCTCACCCCCGCCAAGGTTGATCGCTCGGCCCTCATCAACGCCTCCAGCGTCGCCACCGTCCTGCTCACCAGCGACTGCGTCATCACCGACGCGCCGAAGGACAAGGACGACCACGGCCATGATCACGACCACGGTCACGGCGGCGGCGGGATGGGTGGCATGGGGGGCATGGGCGGGATGGGTGGAATGGGCGGAATGGGTGGCATGGGCTTCTAGGTCCACACCGCTCTGTCCCGCATGCTTGGAAACTCGCGGACGGCGTGGGCATCGGCCCACGCCGCGGCCAGAGCAAGCTCCACATCCACCTCGCGCACCGCACCGGCCGCCCTTGAACGTTCCTGGAGTTCGCATGAACAGCAGACCTTTCATCCGCTTCCCGCTCGCCGCCGCGATGCTCGCCGCGATGACGATCACCGGTGCCGGGCTCAGCGGGTGCAAGTCCTCATCGCTGATCACCGAGCCCAGTGCTGAGGACGAACGCGGGATCGCGCTGGCGGACATGCCGGCGCCGGCCCGCGACTCGATCGAGAAGCTCGCCTCCGGCACGCGGATCGAAGAGTGTCGCACCGAGCTGGACAAGGGCATCCGCATGTACTCCGCGGCGTTTGAGCGCAACGGGCGGGATGTCGAGGTCGAGGTTTTCGCCGACGGTCGCGTGTGCTGCGTCGAGACTGAGGCCACCCTCGATGAGTTGCCCCGCGACGTCCGCGCCGCGGCCCTCAGCCATCTCGGCGACACCAACGTCAAGCAGTGCATCACGAAAGAGTCCGCCGGCGTCACCACCTACATCATTCAGGGCAAACGCGACCGCAAGAGTGTCAGCGTCGAACTGGACCGCACCGGCAAGCTCATCACCAAGGAAATCGGTTCCGGCGTCTGACCGAGCAGAGCAACCATGCAGCAGATCCTCGACATGTTCCTGCACCTGGACAAGCACCTCAGCGGCTTCATCGCCGATCATGGGGCGTGGGTCTATGTGCTCACATTCGGGATCATCTTCGCCGAGACGGGCCTGATCATCCTGCCTTTTCTTCCGGGCGATTCGCTTCTGTTCGCGCTGGGCATGATCAGCGTCTCGGCCCCGCTGGATCAGTTCATCGTCTCAACCGCAGGCACGGGCGAGGCGCTCACAACCAAGCTCAACGTCTGGTGGGTAATCACGCTGCTGGTCATCGCGGCTGTGATCGGCGACGCGGTCAACTACCACATCGGTCGCTTCATCGGCCCACGCGTGTTCCGCGGCGAGGGCCTCGGTTTCTGGGGCAAGCTGCTCAACCGCAAGCATCTCGATCGCGCCCACGAGTTCTACGAGCGTTACGGCGGCAAGGCCGTGGTCCTTGGTCGCTTCGTGCCCATCGTCCGCACGTTCGTCCCGTTCGTCGCCGGCGCAGGCGCGATGAACTACCGCACGTTCTTCTTCTACAACGTCCTCGGCGCGTTCGTCTGGGTCGGCGGCTGCACGCTCGCCGGCTTCTGGCTCGGCGGCTACGAGATCGTCGCCAAAAACTTCTCGGTGATGATCCTGCTCATCATCTTCGTTTCGATCCTCCCGATCGTGATCGAACTCTGGATGGCTCGCAAAGCCCCCGCGAAAGTCGCGGCAGCCACGCCACCCGCGCCGCCACTCTGAAACTGCTTCCGGACCACCGTCGATTTCTCTCCTCATTCGTCCCGTCTCCGCATCGCGTTCGTTTGAGACATCAGGCCATGAATGCTCGACCTGCTCCACACCTTGGCAACGCTGGACATCGCGGAAGCGACGCGTGCGGCCGTGGAGCACGCGCCCGCGACGGAGCCGGTGTCACAGTCGCTGTGGCATTCGATCACCGCGATGGACGAAACGCTGATGCACGTCATCAAGGCGTCACGCGGCTGGGCCTATGTGATCATGTTCGGCGTGATCTTCGCCGAGACGGGGTTCGTGATCTTCCCGTTTCTGCCTGGCGATTCGTTCCTGTTCGCGCTGGGCATTCTGTCTTCGGACGCCGAGAGCGGGATTCGCTGGTACTTTGTCGTCCCGCTCCTGATCGCCGCGGCGATCCTGGGCAACAGCACCAACTACGCGATCGGCTGGTGGATCGGGCCGCGCATCTTCCGCAAGGAGGGCGGCGGCTCGCTGATGCAGCGGGCGCTGAGCCGCGACAAGTTGGACACCGCCCGAGCGTTCTTCACGCGACACGGCGGCAAGGCCGTGACGATCGCGCAGTTCGTCCCGTTCATGCGCTGCCTGGTGCCCTTCGTCGCGGGCCTTGGACGGATGGACCTCACGCGGTTTCTGTTCTTCAACTGGCTTGGCGCCGTGTTCTGGATTTCCGGCTTTGTCTCGCTGGGGTATGCGACGGGACACATTCCTGGCATCAAGAGATTTACCTCCGAGATCTTCCTCGGGCTGATCCTGATCATCCTCGCGGTCATCGCGACGCCGCCGCTGCTGTATCTTTCCAAGCGTCGTACCGCACTCGGCACGCCGCCGGCGCCGCTCGTCGACGAACCGACGCTCTTTCACGACCCGACAAGCACTCGCACGCCGTGAGCGATGAACCCCGGTCCGCGTGTAGCTGTTGAATCTGTCTGCAACCGTCTTCGCAGTGTCACCCATCAACCATCGAACACCCCTGAAGGAGAAGCACCATGGCCATCAAGCCCCTTGAAGACCGCGTCCTTGTCAAGCCCATCGAGAACGAATCCAAGACCGCCAGCGGCATCTACCTCCCCGAGGCCGCGAAGGAAAAGCCCGTGCGCGGCAAGGTCGTCGCCACCGGCCCTGGCAAGCTCCTTGAGAACGGCAAGCGCGCCGACATGTCCGTCCGCGTCGGCGCCACCGTCGTCTACGGCAAATACGCCGGCTCCGAAGTCGAGCTCAAGGGCGAGAAGCTCCTGATCATCAAGGAGTCGGAACTCCTTGGCGTCGTCGAAGGGTAATGCGGGAAGTGGCAGAGTGACAAAGTGGCGAAGTGGCGGAGTGCTGCTGAGCTGAAGTTTGTCACGGTTGCCACGATCCTGATCGTTCGCTCCGCGTCCCGTCGCTCGCTTCGCGTCTTTGCCACTCTGTCACTTTGCCACTTTGCCACTTCCTCGAGAGGTTCCCATGTCCACCAAGCAGATCATGTTCAACGACGCCGCGCTCCAGGAAATGAAGCGGGGTGTGCAGCAACTGGCCCGGGCCGTCAAGGTCACGATGGGCCCCACCGCCCGTCACGTCGCGATTCAGAAGTCCTACGGCAGCCCGATGCTCTCCAACGACGGCGTTTCCGTCGCCCGCGAGATCACGCTGCCGGCGCCCTTTGAAAGCATGGGCGCCAAGATGGTCGCGGAGGTCGCCAAGAAGACCAACGATGTCGCCGGCGACGGCACCACCGCCGCCACCGTCCTGACCGAAGCGATTTTCCTCGAAGGCCTGCGCCACATCGCCGCGGGCGCGAACCCCGTCCTCCTCCAGCGCGGTATCAACGCCGCCGCCACCGCCGCCGCGAAGGCCATCGACGACATGGCCGTGAAGTGCAAAGGCAAGGAGGACTACGTCAAGGTCGCGACGGTCTCCGCGTCTCACGACGCGCAGATCGGCAAGCTCATCGCCGAGGCCATCGCAAAGGTCGGCCCCGAGGGCGTGGTCGAAGTTGAAGAGGGCAAGGCCTCGGAGACAACGCTCGATTACACCGAGGGCATGAGCTTCGACAAGGGCTACATCAGCCCGTACTTCATGACCGACCCCAAGACCGGCGAGTGCGTGCTCGAGAACTGCCTCGTGCTGCTGTACGAGAAGAAGATCGCCAACCTGACCGACTTCCTCCCGTTCCTGAACAAGGTCGCACTCGCCGGCAAGCCCCTGCTCATCGTCGCTGAGGAAGTCGAGAGCGAGGCCCTGGCCGCGCTCGTCGTCAACCGTCTCCGCGGCGTGCTCAAGGTCTGCGCCGTCAAGGCCCCCGGCTTCGGCGATCGACGCAAGGCGATCATGGGCGACCTCGCGGTCCTCACCGCTGGCACGTTCTTCGCCGAGGACATCGGCCGCAGCCTCGAGTCCATCGAGCTCAACGAGCTGGGCACCGCCAAGCGCGCGGTCATCAATAAGGACGAGTCGATCATCGTCGAGGGCGGCGGCAAGAAGTCCGAAATCAAGACCCGCGCCGACCAGATCAAGTCGCAGCACGACAAGTCCACCAGCGACTACGACCGCGAAAAGCTCATGGAGCGCCTCGCCAAGCTCACCGGCGGCGTTGCGGTGATCAACGTCGGCGGCACCAGTGAAGTCGCTGTCAAAGAGAAGAAGGACGCCGTCGATGACGCGCTGCACTCCACCCGTGCCGCGGCCAAAGAGGGCTACGTCCCCGGCGGCGGCGTCGCGCTGATCCGCACGCAGGACGCGATCCTGAAGGCCAGCAAGGCCGCGAAGACTGACGACGAGAAGACCGGCTATCAGATCGTCGCCAGCGCCGTCGAGGCCTGCGCACGACAGATCGCCGAGAACGCTGGCGTCGACGGCGACATCGTCGTCTCCAAGATCAAGGAAGGCGACGGCGGCTTCGGCTTCAACGCCTCGACCCACGAATACGTGGACCTGGTCAAGGCCGGCATCATCGACGCGGCCCTGGTCCCCAAGACCTCGCTCATCAACGCCGCGAGCGTCGCGGGCCTCATGCTCACGACCGACGTCATGATCGCGGAGCTGAAGGACGACGCGAAGGCGACGACGGGCGCGACGGCGTAAGCCGATTGCGAGCGAGAGCCGACTCAGTTTTTATCGTGCCGGCGGCTTGATCGCCGCCGTCACATTTGCAAGGGTCACGGAGCACAGGAAAGGCGGAGTTTGGAGGCGATCGCATGTCGATTGAGCAGTCTGTTGCATTTCGACGGCAGTCACTTCCAAGCGTGAAGGCGCTGAACCAGACGATTTCAAAGCTGGGCTTTGACCTGATCATCGACGAGGCGGATCTTGCTCAACACTCCGGATTTCTCCCGGCGCGTTTGCAAGGTGAGGACTCGGGTTTCGAATGGTCATGTGAGAGTGCCAGCGAGTTCGAGATGCTCGAGATTGAGTTTGGCGATCGCGATTGTGTCGTCACATTCCGGACTGGCAGCGACGAACGTGAAGGTCAGGCTGCAATGATCGCTGCGGCCGCGCTGATGACCCTGACAAACGGCCTCTATTTCGATGACTTTGACAACATCGACGAATCACCTGACCGCATCCTCGCGGAAGTGCGAGAGTGGCTCTCGGGAAACGTGTAAGACATGCCCCCAACCCAACGCGACTATTACGAGATCCTCGGCATCGAGCGCACGGTTGACGCCGACGAAATCAAACGCGCTTACCGCCGCCTCGCCATGAAGTATCACCCGGATCGCAACCCCGGCGATGCCGAGGCCGAGGTGAAGTTCAAGGAGGCCGCCGCGGCGTACGAGGTCCTCGCCGACGAACAGAAACGCAAGATCTACGATCAGTACGGGCACGAGGGGCTCCGCTCCTCCGGCGGGCCCGCGACGCACGACTTCAGCCGGATGGACCCCAACGACATCTTCTCGATGTTCGCCGATATCTTCGGCGGCGGCGGCGGGCCATTTGGCGGCGGTGGTGGGGGGCGCGGACGCTCCCGCGGGCCGGCCCGCGGCTACGACCTGGAGACCGAAGTCGCCATCACGCTGGAAGATGTCCACGCCGGCGTCGAGACCACCGTCGACTTTGCGCGCATGGACGTCTGCGAGAAGTGCTCCGGCTCCGGCGCCAAGGCCGGCAGCAAACCCGTGCAGTGTCCGACGTGCGCTGGTCAGGGCAAAGTTCAGCAGAACGGGCTCGGCGGCATGTTCCGCATGGTCACTGCGTGCCCGTCCTGTCGCGGGCGCGGGAGCGTCATCAAAGAGTTCTGCGCCGGCTGCAAAGGACGCGGGCGCGTCAGCAAACAACGCAAGCTCTCGGTGCGCATCCCGCCGGGGATCAACGACGGCCAAGCCGTCCGCGTGCGCAGCGAAGGCGAGCCGCCGCAGCCAGAAGAGTCGCCGTCCGGCGAAGGGGTGCGGGGCGACCTCATGGTCGTCGTCCGCGTGCGCGATCACAAGGTCTATCAGCGCGATGGGAACGACCTCGTGCTCGAGATGCCGATCTCCTACACCCAGGCTTCGCTTGGCGCCGAGCTTGAAGTGCCCACCATCGACCACGAGCGTGAGAGACTCTCCATCCCACGCGGCACGCAGTTCGGTGACATCTTCCGCATCGCGGGCCGCGGCCTGCCCGACGTGCGCAACAACGCCGACAAGGGCGACCTCGTCGTCATCGTCAAGGTCGTCGTGCCAAAGAAGCTGACCTCCGCCCAAGAGAAGCTCCTGCGCGAGTTCGCCGCGACGGAAAACGAAAACGTGCAGCCGGACTCGCAAGGCGGCTTCTTTAAGAAGATCTTTAAGGGGTGATCGAATCTCTCATAGCTGAGGCACGCGTGGGAGAGAGAGGAGTGGGGAGTTTGTCGAGGCTCGTCGCGTGGGCCTTTCCAAGTGACGCCGCCACATCGGTCACCCCGTGTCTCGCGGCACCGCGTTTGCCTCTCGTTTCTGCGTCTCATTCCCGCTTTGCTCCCTCCGTCCTGATCCTGAGTATCACGAATGATTGATCCACCAACCAACCCGCCCGCGCCGTCGGACGATCCGAGCCAGGACACCGGCGCACGTCACCGCATCGTCGACGAAACCAGCGAGCTGATCGAGGAGCTGCAGACGCAGCTTGAGCTCGCCAAGGCCGCGCGCGACGAGGCTCAGGATGCGCACAAGCGCGCCCTGGCGGATTTCCAGAACTACCAGCGCCGGGCCGCGATCAACGAACGCGACGCCAAGCAGCAGGGCGTTCGTGGCGTGCTGCAATCCGTCGTACCCGTCATCGATCATTTCGACATGGCGCTGCTGCACAACACCGACAAGGTCACCACCAAGCAAGTCCTCGACGGCGTGCGTCTTATCAAGGACGAACTCCTCCGCGTTCTCTCTACCCACGGCGTGCTCGTGGTCAACCCCAAGCCCAACGACGCCTTTGACGCCCATCGGCACGAAGCCATCATGCACCAGCCCGGCGAGGGCGTCGAGCCCGGCAACGTCACCATGACGCTGCGGCCCGGCTTTGAGATCGATGGCCGCCTCGTGCGCCCGGCCCAGGTCGCTGTCGCGCCGCAATGACCTCGCATGTGCGAGCTCTCGCTCGCAGCGCCTTCGCCAGCGCCCGCCGCACACGTCTCCGCGTTGATCCGAGAACTCACGATGCCCACGTACGAATACAAGTGCAAAGCCTGCGGCCATCTCTTCGAGCAGTATCAGTCGATCACCGCCGACCCGCTGAAGAAGTGCCCGGCGTGCGCCAAGAACAAGCTCGAACGACTCTTCGGCATCGGCGCCGCGGTCATGTTCAAGGGCGGCGGGTTCTATCAGACCGACTACCGCTCCGAGTCGTACACCAAGGCGGCCGAAGCCGACAAGAAAGCCGCGAGCGAGTCGTCATCGAGCTCGACATCCTCCAGCGCAAGCACGTCGGGTGCGGACGCGAAGTCTACGGACAAGACCGCGGGAGCATCCGCCGAGTCAAAGCCTGCAACGCCGCCGCCAGCGCCCGTTGAGAAAGCAAAGTCCAGCTCCAGCAAGTCCGCAAAGCCCGGCAAGAGCAAACGCTGAACGACCGCACGCGGCACAAACAATCGGCGTTCCGCAAGCTGCTTGCTGACAACTGAACGCTGACGTTACCCCTTCATCGCCCCAAGCAGCGCCCGCGGCGGGCGGTTCACCAGTCGCATCGCCGCCGGCAGCGTCGCCAAGAGCGTGATCGCGAGCACCGCGCCGCAGCCCGCCGCGATCGCGCCCCACGGCGGCTGAACCTTCACGACGATGCCGATGATGATCTGATACAGCTTCTGCCCGCCCCACGCACCCTGCATGCCCATCGCGGTCCCCAGCAGGCACGACGCGATGCCGATGACCAGCGCCTCGCCGATCACCAGCCGCCCCAGCAGCCAGCGCGGCGAGCCCACCGCGCGCAGCACGCCAAACTCAAACTGCCGCGCCTGAATCCCCGCGACGATCAGGTTGGCCACGGCGAAGCACGAAATCACCATCGCGCCGATGGCGACGACGCTGGCGACCAGCAGCGTGCCGCTGATGACGTCGCGGATCTTGTCCTTGATCTCGATGGCCGAGCCAATCTCAAGAATGCCCAGCCCCAGCAGCGCACGCACATCACCCAGCACCGCATCCGGCCCGCGGACGTTCGCGCCCGGCGCAGGCTTCGTCGCCGCGACGGCCTTCACCTCGTCGGTGAACGCGATCTGAATGAGGTTCCACGCTGTGAACTTGAACTTGTTCTTCAGGTCCTCGCGCGAGCCGAAGACGCTGTTGACCGCTTGATCGTTCATCCCTTCGCCGACGCGATAGAACTTGCTGACGACGTCAAGCCCGGGCGAACGCACCACGCCGACAACCTCGAACGTCGCCTTGTTCTCGCCGGAAGTGATCTCGATCGTGCCGCCCAGCGGGATGTCACGGTTCACCAGGAACTCGCGCGAGACGATGATCGCCCCGCCCTCCAGCAGCCGCTGCTTCGCGCGCTCGATCGAAGGCGCGTCGGTCGGCATCTCCCACTTCAGCGCGGTCATCGAGAAGAACTCGCGCGGCTCAAACCCAATGAAGCTGGTCTGAAACTTGTTCAGCACGCCTTGCGCCTTGCTCGCCGGCAAGTCCACGGGCAACAGCGAGATCGGCGTTGCCGACTTGATCCCATCCACGGCGCGGATCTTGCCCAGCGTCTCCTCGGGATACGCAAACAGGCCCACGGCAAACGCGTCGGGAATCTCAAGCTGATCCAGCCAGTCACGCATCACGGCGCGCCCGTTGGTCCAGATCGACACCATCAGCGCCAGCCCCAGCATCATCGCGCCCGCGGTATACCCGTGTCGATACGGCGTCGCCCGCAGCGTCCCGGGCAGCATCCGTTGCGGCAGCCGCAGCACACTCGAGACCGGCCCGGCGCAGACGATCGCCACCAGGCGCGTGACCGGCACGCTGATCATGAAATAGCCCGCCATCAAGCACGGCACGCCAAAGAACACATAGAACCAGAACGTCGATTCCGCATTCGACAGCACGCCCACGATCACCGCATGCACACCCAGTAGGCACAGGCCCACCACCAGCGACAGCCAGAACCACTTGCTGGCCACCGGGCGCGAGCGCACGCTCAGGCCCTCAAGCGGGCTGACGCGTGACGCCGCGATCGCCGGCCAAAGACCGCCGATGACGCCGGACATGATTGAGCCGCCCATCCCCAGCGCGATGCCCAGCCCACTAAGCGAGAACCCGGCCGGTAGTTGCTCCTGAAAGAGCTGCACCATCGCCCACGCGCCGAACGCCCCCAGCGGCACGCCGATGATCCCGCCGATCAAGCCGACCAGCAAGCCCACCAGGACCTGCGACGCCGCGAGCTGGAACTTTGTCCCGCCGATGCAGCGAAGCACTGACAACTCACGCGTCCGCTCGGTCACGCTCGTGGTCAGGCCCGTTGTGATGATGAACGCCGCGGCGAGGAACGCCAGCACGCTCGCCATCGTGAAACCAATCTGATTGCTGCGGACGTTCTGCTGAAACCCCGCGGATATCTTCGCGCTCACGTCCAGCACCAGCCCGGGCGAGCTCGCCACTCGCGGCAGATTCTGCTCAACCCACTGCTCCGGGTCCGTCCCCGGCGTCAGCACGATGTCGATCTCGCTGATCTGCTCGCCCTGGCCCGCCAGCTTCCAGATTGTCGGCAGTGTGACGAACGCCCCGAGCTTTTCAAACACCGCGCTCAGCCCCGGCTGCTGCACGATGCCCACGACCTTCAGCGGCGTCGCCGGCCGGCCCAGCGTCATCGTCACGCTGTCGCCGACATCCACGCCGAGCTTCGTCGCGGTGTTCTGCTCCAGCACGACCTCGTCAAGCCCCGACAGTGCCTTGCCACGCACGACCTTCAGCGGACGAAGGCGCTGTTCACGCTCGGGGTCGATGCCGCTGAGCGTGATCCGCACCGCAGTCGTCTGGCTTCCGCGCAGCAGTCCGGCGAGCACGTTCAAGCCCGGGCCGCGTCCGGCCGCCGCGTCGCCGCCCGGCGGACCCGCGGGGGCTGCCGCGGCGCC
>VYLL01000256.1_pt1:2500-33217 | contig 33217 bp, 24 predicted proteins | sample 5114301 | NCBI WGS metagenome assembly VYLL01 (sample SAMN12291809, study PRJNA351875) | freshwater metagenome | isolation source: freshwater lake | place: USA: Michigan, MSU2 Lake | collected 2011-08-16 | reverse complement strand
TGGACGTTTACGACCAGCGATGCTAGGGTCAAGCTGAAACATCTTTATCCTGTGTTTGAGGAGGAGGAATCGGGAGAATCTATTGCACCAAATTAGCTGAAACAGTCCAGTAGGATGGATTAGCGCAGCGTAATCCACCATTACATCAATTATTGAATAACCATAGATTAGGTGCGTTACACTTCGTTAACGCACCCTACAAGAGCGGCGATCGCACTATACAAACCAAGGAGTATAAAGCAATTTTTGTTTTATGGCTAGGCTATCCTCGCAAACAAGGGGACAAAAATGATTGTTATAAAGCCTTCACAAAAATGGTTCAGCGAGGTGATTTTCCCAATTCTCTTGACGCTTTAATCCTTGATAGCCAAACCTTTTGGGCGAACGCAGTTCGCCCCTACATTGTGGACAAAATCCGTTACTGTAGGGGCGCAAAGCTTGCGCCCTCCGATCGATTGGGATATTATTCCCACGCAAGTCCCTAACCTCTCGGCAGTCGGTGTGCATTGGGGTTGTTATGCGGTGCGACCTAAAGCCGATAATACCATCTCAAACAACTCGTTTGCATTGTTAGTACATCCAATAGCACCATGACGGCGTGACTCCGCAACGTGCTCTGGATCTCTTGAACTGGCGTAAATGATAAATGGAGTTTGATCCCCGTTAGCGCGCAGCTTATCTAGGAGCGTATAACCTGCACGGGAATCTGGTGGTCGCCCCATGTCAGAAATAATTGCATCAAAACGTTGGCGAGAAATTTTCTTTAGCGCCTCATCTGTCGATATTGCCAACACAAAACTAACTCCTAGCGCTTCAAGTGCTTGACGTTCATAGCTATTGTTATTGGGGTTATCGTCCACCCAAAGGACTGTTGATCTACTTGCACGTCTTATGGTGCGAGGCGTAACAAAATCAGCGACAACATCTGCGGCAATCATCGCTTCTGTTGCAACGCTCTCACGAGTCTTATCTCCATCAGGTTTAGAAGCGGCAGCAGCAGACAGAGCAGCAACAACTTCGGCTTGTTTTCTCTTTAAGGATGCCTCAAATCCAGCCCCTTTAAGCGATAGCTCCCCCAAGCTTGAGAAGAAATCCCGCAAGTCCCGACCAAAGCGGATCAGGATGAACAAAATTATTGCCGGCCAGATGAGAACGTTGAGCAATTTTGTAATCGCATCGAATAGCTTAACAATATCGTCAACACTCACTGTTCACCTAACCAAAATATGAAGTACCAAGCACCAACAGATAACCTTGCAATACGCCCCGACCAAAGACTGAGCCGCATAACTATTAATTATACCGCTCACTGCGGTCTAGCACCCTCCTCTATCTTACTATCCCACTTGCATCGGTCTAACACCCCCTTAATCATACCTAATACCGCACTGTGCGGTTTAATCACCTCAATTAGGGAATAATAACCGCAGAGGGTGGTCTGGTATTCCCTTCAAGTGGATTTTACCGCATTTGCCGATGACGGAAGAAGCACAGTACCCTCGACTGTTAGAACAAGTCCGAGAAGTCATGCGTCTCAAGCACCTCAGCTTGAAGACGGAAAAATTACATTCGAGATTTGGCTCTTCGGTTTGTGTTATGCAATGAATGGAGGTTATAAGAGATGGAACCCTTATAGAGAAAGGCATTTAGCGATTTTTGTCAATTGTTTTTGATCTAGAGCGAACTAATCAATTAAATCTCTTGCCAGATAAGAATTTAGTCGATTTATGCCCCCCTATCGAACCATACCAAGTAACGAAGAACCTGAAAACTCACATCTGCTCACTGATCACTGATTGCCTCCTATTGACACAAACGTTGATAAACTGTGGCTAAAGCTCGGACATCACCGACGTTACCCGGGAAAAGAACCACAGGTAGATTAGGAAAGAGATGATGATCGGCTGCTGTACGGACCATGGAGACACCGGGGAGAATCTGACCGAGTAAACGGGCCGATTGCAGGCTTAAACCCGTACTTAAGACATCATTAGAGGTAATTCCGCCTTTACTGATTAAAAAACTGATATCACTGGGTAAACCCTTAACAATGTCCATTAACAGGGTGGAGACGGCAACCCCAAAATCAAGGCGTTTCTGCACAGAAGCAAAGGTTAACTCTTGCCGACTGGTATAGATCACGGGGGTTTGTTTATTTTTGTGAATAAGCTTGACTTTTTCCAGAGCTTGTGCTAAGAGTTGATCTCGTTGCTCAGGACGATCGCGCAATGCCGTCACATCGATTTCGACTCCGACGGTGTTGGGTTGTTGAAGCAGTTCATCTAATTGTTGGCTAGTTTTTTTGACGTGGGAACCGACGATAATTGCCCCGGCTTCCCCCGTGGGCTTATACTTACCCATAGATTCGGGTGCGATCGGTTGAGTTCCTAAATTAGCCAAAGAAGTTAGAATACTGGCGGCACTACGGAATAAAAATTTTTTTCCCTCCCCTGCGGCGGTTAAAATATCTTCAGCAAAGCGATCGAGATCCGCTTGAGTTTCCCCATCTACCACCCCACATTGATTATTTTTGAGCTTTTGCAGTCGTTCTAAACTACCTTGACGGATATCTGCCAGTAAAAATCTCTCTACATCATCTGCTTTAATTTTCCCTTGCGTTTTCTCCTCCACATAATCCGGCAGATAACTATAGTGATAGGCAAAAACCGAATCGCGAGCAAATTCCGTCTCGTGGACGGGAGTGGGAACGCCATCGATGATTAAATAGTGAATACTATCACGGGTGATTCTACCTCCCTCAAAAAAGGCTGGAATCAGGAAATGAGCATCAAAACCGCCCAATTCTTCGGCAATAACATCAGTTTCGATCGGATAATGCCCGCGCAGGGTAGAATCGGAACGACTAACCACCAAAAAATCCTCGATTCCCTCTTTAGTTAAGGCAGTTTTCAGGTTATGACAGACTTCTCTGGTGACAGACTCGGCTTTTTCGGGGGTTAAAGCGCGAGTATTGGTCAAAACAAAGAAAATTGGCGCATTATCTGCCAATCCCAAGCGGAGAGTATCTTCATCCCACCGCATCAATAACAGACAACTATGGACTGTTTGGGAACCTGTCGGGTCATCATCTAAGACTATAATTTTAGGTCTATTATTGCTCATATATTTTTTATCAGGATGGGAGGGACGGGGGAATCAAGAGAATCTGGTTAATAGTTTATCGGGTTCTGGTTCCCCATTAAAGTCGTCCCCTCCGCAAGCAACCGCTATCAATCTTGATCACAATCTGTCCAATATAGGATAAGCTATACCATGATTCATACAGTGACGAAGTTGAGCGCGGGAGACTTCCCTTTGAATACGTTAATTCACCCCACTGCGGTTATCCATCCGTCGGCAAAACTTGCTCCCAAGGTTAAAGTTGGTCCCTATGCTGTGATCGGGGCCAATGTGGAAATTGAAGCTGATACAATTATTGATGCCCATGTGGTCATTGAGGGTCCGACCAAAATTGGCAAGGGTAATCATATTTTTTCCGGGGCTGTTATTGGTAATGAACCACAGGATTTAAAGTATAAAGGTGGCGAAAGTAGCGTAGAAATTGGTGATCATAACCAAATTCGCGAGTTTGTCACGATTAATCGCGCCACGGATACGGGAGAAGTTACCCAAATTGGCAGTAATAATTTATTAATGGCCTATGTTCACGTTGCCCATAATTGTATTTTGCAAGATAACATTATTATCGCTAATAGTGTCGCCTTGGCTGGTCATGTCCAGATCGAATCAAAAGCAGTTATCGGGGGGGTTTTAGGAGTACATCAATTTGTTCATATTGGCAAAATGGCCATGTTAGGAGGAATGAGTCGTATTGATCGCGATGTTCCCCCTTTTACTTTAGTGGAAGGCAATCCCTGTCGCGTGCGAACTCTTAATTTAGTCGGTTTACAAAGGGCCGGTTTTACCGATGAAGATCTAGCTTTACTGAAAAAAGCTTTTCGGATTATCTATCGTTCTAATATAAATCTTCAGGAGGCTTTAGAACAAGTTTCTCTCTTAACCGATAACCCCCATGTTCAACATCTCTGTCAATTTTTACAATCCTCTACCACGGGAGAAAAACGTCGCGGTTTAATTCCAGGGAAATAATCCCAAGGTAGGGTGGGTTAGGCGACAATAACTGATATAATTCACCAATAACTTTACTATTCGCCGTAACCCACCGTTCTCAGAATTTCCCCATTGCCTATATTAAATAATTATCCAAATGCGTATATTTATTAGCACGGGTGAGGTATCGGGTGATTTACAGGCAGCGATGCTGATTGAATCCCTTTTTCAACTAGCTAAAACCCAGGAAATTGAGTTAGAAATTTTTGCCCTCGGCGGCGATCGCATGGAGTTAGCCGGGGCGAAAATGTTGGGTAAAACCACTCGACTGGCTGCCATGGGATTAATTGAATCTATCCCCTTTATTTGGCCAACTTTACAACTACAAAAACGAGCAAAAGAGTTTTTTAGAGATCATCCTCCCGATCTGATTATTTTAATTGATTATGTGGGGGCCAATGTGGCGATCGGTCAGTCGGCTAAAAAAATTATTCCCCAAGTGCCAATAATTTATTATATTGCCCCACAGGTGTGGATTTGGTCGGAAGAAAATATCCCCTCAGCTAAACTAAGGACCACAGCAGAAAAGTTATTTAATACGGAAAAATTAATCGCCGTCACGGATAAATTATTGGCAATTTTTCCTGCCGAAGCCCGTTTTTTTGAAACAAAAGGTTTACCGGTAACTTGGGTGGGACATCCTTTAGTTGATCGTATGGCAAATGCTCCCAATCGCCAAGAAATGCGGCAAAAATGGGCAATAAAAACCGAAGAAACGGTGGTCGCTTTGTTACCCGCTTCCCGTCAACAGGAGTTTAAATATCTCGTGCCGACGGTGTGCGCTGCTGCTAAAAAATTACAGGAAAAAATTCCCGATATTAAGTTTTTAATTCCCGTTCCCCTAGCTTTATACGAACCAAAAATGCGAGAATTAGTGAAGGAATATGGATTAAATGCGGTGATTATGGAACGAGATCAGACTTTAGAAGCGATTGCCGCGGCCGATCTGGCTGTGGCTAAGTCTGGTACAGTTAATCTCGAAATTGCTTTATTAAATGTGCCGCAGGTGGTGGTTTACCGTTTAAGTGCAGTTACTGCTTGGATTGCCCGCAATATTATGAAGCTTTCTGTACCATTTGTCTCACCGGTAAATTTAGTTTTAATGCGAGAAATTGTTCCCGAATTATTACAAGAGGAAGCTAACCCAGAGAGAATTATGCAGGAATGTCTAGATTTATTATTAAATCAGCAACGTCGGCAAAAAATGTTAGATGAATACGCAGAAACTAAAGCCGGTTTAGGAACAGTAGGCAGTTGTGAGCGAGTGGCACAAGAAGTGTTTAAAATAGGCCTTTGTTAGGGTTAGGAGCCGGTTGTCAGGAGATAGGAGTCAGGAATCAGGAGATAGGAGACAGGAGACAGCTTTTTTCTCCCCGCTCCCCAATTCATAATTCATAATTCATAATTCCTACACCCCGCACCCCACGGCTGCATCCCACATTTGCAGAAATATCGACAATCAGCAATTATCAGTAACTCTGAAATTGGTACAAAAATATGAACAATCGCGTGTAAGCATCCCACCGAAAAGCTAATGCGCGGGGGGTTTGGGGGCGGCGCCACGCCCCCAACGGGGGGTTTGGGGGGTAGAACCCCCCAAAAGCTTGGATTGAGTGATAAAACTGAAAGTAACACACCCAATTTTAGGAGAAAGTTTCCCTTGAAAAATCCCAAATTAGTAGATTTACAAAAATGAGATGCACCCCACCCTACCCCCACGAAAAACTCTTTGCCGCAAATCCTACTTATAAGCGTCCATACCCTCACAGGAACAAACCAGATTTCTGTCCCCGTAAGCATTATCAACCCGTCCCACTACCGGCCAGAATTTATAATCTTTTAGCCAAGAAAGCGGGTAGGCTGCCTGTTGACGGGAATAGGGACGACTCCAATCATCGGCAGTTAAAACCGCAGCTGTGTGGGGGGCATTTTTTAAGGGATTATCGTGGATATCCATGCTACCATTAGCGATCGCTTGTACTTCTTGATAGATAGTTAACAAAGCTTCACAAAAACGGTCTAATTCGCCCAAAGATTCGCTTTCCGTGGGTTCCACCATCATTGTACCCGCCACGGGCCAAGAAACCGTCGGCGCGTGGAAACCGAAATCCATCAAGCGTTTTGCCACATCTTCCACCTCGATGCCGGCCTGTTTTTTCAGGGGACGTAAATCAATCACGCACTCGTGGGCAACCGTTCCCGCGCTACCCTTAAATAACACCGGATAGGCCGACTCCAGACGAAAAGCCAGATAATTAGCGTTCAAAATTGCCACTTCTGTCGCTTTTTTCAAGCCTGCTGCCCCCATCATAGCGATATACATCCAAGAAATCACCAAAATGCTGGCACTACCCCAAGGCGCGGCCGAAATTGCCCCAATCGAGTCCTGATGCTTACCGTTAGCGGTTTCTGGCGATAATTTCGCTAAAACTAGGGAAACATCGGGCATAAAAGGCACTAAATGGGATTTTACTCCGATTGGCCCCATACCCGGTCCCCCCCCACCGTGGGGAATACAGAAAGTTTTATGGAGATTCAAGTGACAGACATCAGCGCCAAAATCCGCCGGACGACATAAACCCACCTGAGCATTCATATTGGCGCCATCCATATACACTTGACCACCGTATTGATGAATCAAGGCGCAAATTTCGCTAATTCCCTCTTCAAAAACGCCGTGAGTGGAAGGATACGTCACCATCAAAGCCGCTAGATTATCCTGATGCTTCCGGGCCTTAGTTTTCAGGTCATTAATATCAATATTGCCCCGAGAATCGCAATTAACCGCCACTACTTTCATACCACACATAACAGCGCTGGCAGGATTAGTCCCGTGAGCGGACTCAGGAATTAAGCAAATCTGACGATGACCTTGACCGCGACTTTCATGGTAGGCTCGGATCACCTGTAAACCGGCATACTCTCCCTGAGAACCGGCGTTCGGTTGTAGGGAAATGCCATCAAACCCGGTAATTTCCCCTAACCAAGTTTCTAACTGTTGAAAGAGCAGTTGATAGCCTTCTGCTTGGTCAATCGGGGCAAAAGGGTGTAATTTGCCGAATTCTGCCCAAGTTACCGGAATCATCTCCGCTACGGCATTGAGTTTCATCGTACAGGAACCGAGGGGAATCATGGAAGTATTTAAGGCTAGATCCTTTGTTTCCAGACGGTGGAGATATCTGAGTAATTCCGTTTCCGAGTGGTAACGATTGAACACCGGTTCGGTAAGATAGGCACTGGTACGGGTTAAATTAGCGGGTAATTCTAGACTAATTTTCTCGACTAATTCCGCCGCGGTAAAGGGTAATTCCTCGGTGGGGGCAAAAATTTGCCATAAATCCCACACATCCCTGAGACTGGTGGTTTCATCGAGACTAATTCCTAGATTATTCTCATCAAAATAACGCAGATTAATCTTATGGGTTTTTGCCTTGGCGAAGATATCCTTAACTCCCGTGGATACCGTAACTTTGAGCGTATCGAAGTACGGTTCTTTCCCCACTTGATAACCCAACTGTTTTAAACCAGTTGCCAATAAAGCGGTTAATTTATGCACTCTTTGGGCGATTTTCTTGATTCCTTCCGGTCCGTGATACACCGCGTACATGGAAGCAATCACCGCTAGTAACACCTGTGCGGTACAAATATTACTGGTGGCTTTATCCCGGCGGATATGTTGTTCGCGGGTTTGCAAAGCTAAACGCAGTGCGGGTTTACCCTGACTATCCTTCGATACCCCGACAATGCGCCCCGGAATGCTGCGTTTATAGGCATCTTTGGTGGCAAAATAGGCGGCATGGGGACCCCCATAACCCAAGGGAACCCCAAAGCGTTGACTGCTACCCACGGCAATATCAGCCCCCAATTCGCCGGGGGGAGTCAACAGGGCTAAACTGAGAATATCGGCGGCAACGGTGACTAAGGCCCCATTTTCCTGCGCTTTGGCGATAAATTCCCGATAGTCATAAATTACGCCATCGGTGGCTGGATATTGTAATAATGCGCCAAAAATCGGCGTTTGGAAGTCAAAGAGACGATGATCCTCGATAATAATGTCAATGCCTAAAGGAATCGCTCTGGTTTTAACAACTTCAATCGTTTGGGGATGGCAACTACTGGAGATAAAGAAAGCATTGGCTTTAGTTTTACACAGTCCGTAACTCATGCTCATCGCTTCTGCGGCTGCTGTTCCTTCATCGAGGAGGGAAGCGTTAGCAATTTCCAGACCTGTTAAGCTAGTGATGAGAGTTTGGAAGTTTAAGAGAGCTTCTAAGCGTCCTTGGGCAATTTCCGCTTGATAGGGAGTATAGGCGGTGTACCAACCCGGATTTTCTAGGATGTTGCGGAGAATTACCGGCGGGGTGATACAGTCATGGTAGCCCATGCCAATAAAGGAGCGAAATACCTGATTTTTGGAGGCAATAGCTTTTAATTGGGCAAGAGCGGCGTATTCACTCAAGGCAGGTGCTAGATTAAGGCTTTTTTGTAAACGAATTCCTGACGGGACAGTTTTAGCGATTAACTCCTCAACAGTAGCAACACCCAAAACCGCCAGCATTTTCTCGATTTCCGTCTCCGTCGGTCCAATGTGACGGTTAACAAAGCTATCGGTGCAGTCTAGCAGGTCTTGCAGGTCAGCAGGAGCGAATTCCTCGGTTTTCTCGGCCGTAATTGACCTATTTAGCATATTAATCTCGGTTTCAACAATTACAAAAGTGCTGCGTTTCATCGCTAGGGGTGATTTTAACGCAACTTTTGACGCTCCCCGAAGCACTCATGCGAGGGATTCTTGGTTCAACAAGTCCACTTACTTTAGATTCCTTGCGTTATCTAAAACAGAGGTGGTTCTTTCCCCAAGCGTTACTTTTCGTGCGCCCCACGATAGTTGTATTTCTACAAAATTTGCTTGAATTGAAGCTAACGCTTCAAATACTGTGTTGTCTAGTTCCTGCAAAGATTTTACCTACCTACAGGGAGAAACTAGAACAATTAGGTAGAACCCCAGATCTTTGATTGTCAAGGTACAGCGTTAGTCCTTTGACTACTGGGTTTTTAGAGCGGTTGATTACCCGATCCGCTATGCTCATATAGTAGCTATTTTTCGTGAGTATGTCAAGACCCTTAAAAGAAAAAAGACTGCGGAACTTTTCATCTCCGAGGTCAAACCGAGGGTTCCTTCAAGCCGACATTTAAGGTAAAATTTTTGTAATATTTGAAGCCAGTAAGATCAAGTCTAAGCTAATTTGCTATCGAAAGTATACACAAAATTAACCTCACTACTGCTTCGTCACCAAAAACCAACCGGAATCCGTGGCTCCGAGCGCCTTTAATCCTTCTAAATCAGTAGTTTCTTTGGTTTGACGATCGATAATTAGGTAGGGTTGCTTGTGACTTTGCCAATGATTGATTAATTCTTCAGTAGCAAGGGGAAAAACCCGACGACCACTATAAAAATTTAATGAGGGGCGCTCGTAGGCAAAAGCAATATAAACAGGGTGATCAGCCGGCACATATTTCTGTACTAAAATCGCCACAGGTTTGACGGGGAAATTCTCATTTAATTCCCAGATCCACAGGGGAGAATTGACAAAAATAAACAAAGAAACCAACATTCCCCAGAGTAAAACCACGCTGAATTGTTCCGAGTGCCGAGCTAACAAAATCGCCGTTGTCACCATGGTCAAGGAAAGTGACAATAAGGTTAAAAGAATTAAGGGATGGATAGGTTCGATAGCGGCAAAGTTACCTGGAAAATAGACGATTAAAGCTAATAAACCCGCCACAACGCCGATAATACCCAGAATAATTGACCAGATTGGATTATAGGGGCGATCAATGGGAAGATTACCCACTTGCGCCAAGGCATAACCGGCCGCTAAAGCCAAGGCCGGATAGATCGGCAGAATATACCAAGGCAACTTGGTCGCCATTACCGAAACCACCAACAAATAAACACCCGTCCAAACTAACAGTAACTTCGCCCAACTGTAGAGATGTTCCTGACGGGCTAAACGTAAACCCCAAACCGAGAAAATTAACCAAGGCCAACTATATTTAAGAATTTCCAGCAGATAATACCAAAACGGGCCGCGATGATCGTCCAGATCGTCACTAACTCGCTTTAACTGTTGAACAAAAAGGGAATCAAGGAACTCCCGCTCGTAGTGCCAAAATTGGGCGCTATACCAGGCAAAAGCGGGAGTTGCTCCCAATAACCAACCCGACCAAAAATAGGCAGACGTTAATAACCGGGGGGTATCCCAGAGCAGAAAAATAAAGCCGATACCCGCCAATAATAGCCCCATAATACCCTTAGTCAGACAAAGGAGGGCAAATCCCAACCCCGCCCCCACAGACCAGCGTAAATCGCGTCGTGAGCGCAGTAAACAGACAAACATCAGGATTTCAAAACACAATACCGCTCCATCCAACATGGCTAAACGGCCATGACGCACCACCGGCAAAAGAGTTAGATAGATCAAGGCCGATAGTAAAGCTGGTAAACGAGCGGGAAAAATTTCTCGACCGAGAAGGTAGAGGAGCGGCACCGATAAAGCTGTAAAAAAAGCGGGAATTAGTCTAGTATTGGCCTCATTAATGCCCCCGAAATGGTAGGTTAGACCAATCAAACTATGAATCAACGGCGGTTTATTCAGGTAGGGATCACCCCAAAGACTGGGAAATAACCAGCGCAATTGTTCCAGCGGGGTTTGGCTAATTTCCTTGGCCACCTGAGCGATGGTCGCTTCATCCCAATCCCGCAAGGGTAAATTACCTAATCCCACTAGATAGATAATTAAGGCCGCTATTAATAATCCCAGTAAACACAGAAATTCTTTAAAATTTTCTCTCTGACGCAATTTATAACCAGAATATCCCCAAGTAAATTTTTGACGGTTCATAAGCTAGGTCAGTTATCAGTAAACAGTAATCAGTAAACAGTAATCAGTAAACAGTAATCAGTAAGGCTCTCCTAGACTGGTTATAGCAAATTAGTAGTTTCAATGAGCCTAATCCCTTAAATAGCCTAGAATCCAACCAAGCAAAAAGCTTTGATTATTTTGGTTCTTCGGTTGGTGTGATTTTTGCCAATTGTTTTCAATCTAGAACGAGCTAATCAATTAAGTCCCTTGCCAGATAAGGATTTAGCCGATTTCTGCCCCCTGCTCGAACCATACCAAGTAACGAAGAACCATTATTTTCTGCTAAAATATCATAACTACTCTAGAAGATCCTTAAAACTCAAATCTGATAACTGATAACTGATAACTGATAACTGATAACTGATAACTGATAACTGATAACTGATTATGTATTGGTATAATGGCGAATTAATCGAGGATGAGCGAATAAGTCTGGGTATTGATGATATTGGACTGCTTTATGGAGCCACACTCTTTACTACCCTGCGTATCTATCAACAAAGCTTAGATCATCCCCTAACCCATTGGCAAGAGCATCTCGAACGTTTGCACTCTAGTTTACAAGTTTTCCACTGGCCCGCTCCCGATTGGCAGCGAATTCGCCAAGGAGCCGAAAAATTATCCCTATTGTATCCTGTCCTGAGAATTACAATTTTTCCCGATGGCAGGGAGTGGATTAAAGGCAGATTTCTCCCCGAAGATTTAAACCTTAGACAAGAGCGGGGAATTATTGGGTGGGTAATAGATAATCCTGCTTGGCAACGCGTTTTAGGAGAACATAAAACTGGTAATTATTTAACCCCTTGGTTAGCGTCACAAACTGCTCAAAAAAAAGGAGCAAAAGAAGCGATATTAGTTGATCGAGTTGGGAATTGGTTAGAAACTAGCACGGGTAATTTATGGGGATGGAAAGATAATTGCTGGTACAGTCCCCTGCTGACTGCTGATATTTTGCCCGGAATCGGGCGCTCGGCTTTGATCGGCTGGTTAAAAAAACAAAATATTTCCCTGCAAGAAAATCTCTGGACCCCCGAATTTGTCAGGACTTTAGAAGGGATTGCTTATAGTAATTCCCTGGTGGAAATTATCCCTTTTAATTCTATTCTTGGCTGGGATCTACAGATAAATACAGCCATTTATCGGCAAGTTTTACCGGATTTACAGCAATATTTTTCCAGTCAATTAGAAGACAATAAATAAGGGTGTGTTACTAGAAGCTAACACACCTAAAATCTGGAAATAATACCGCTTAAGCTTTAAAATTCTCGCTCGGAATTAGCCTCACTATCGCGTTTAGAACCGAGTAAATCTAGTTGATCGACGAGAATCACCGGTTTAGAGCGAGCTAATCCCGTGTTTTTATCATTCCAAGTATCCATTTTTAAAGAACCTTTAATCCCGATTAAACCGCCTTTTTTCACATAATTAGCGGCCACTTCCGCCGTTTTGCCCCAAATTTCCAGATCGAACCAATCCGGCTGATCGCTATTTTTAGAGCGACGATTAACCGCTAAAGTGAAAGTACATAAAACCTTACCCGACTCGAAATACTTGGTTTCCGGGTCTCTCCCCGCTCGTCCCACCAAATGAACCAGATTTAAACTCATGGTCTTAAATCCTCAATTTAGTACAATAGTATGTTTATTTTAGCCCGAAACCCTGACTTTGACCGGTGGCTAGGGAGAAAATTAGGGGCAGGATTTGCGTCAATCTGGAGAGAAAGAAGCGATAATTAACTAGACTTGAGAAACAAAACCTAATAAAATCCAAGTCGATTCGATCGAAAGTCTAGCTATAGCAACGTTGTTATCAGAACAGGAGTGAAAACAAGTGGGTTTTTTTAGAGGACTAGGCTTATCAAGGGACATAGGTATAGACTTGGGTACAGCAAACACCCTCGTTTATGTGTCAGGGAAAGGCATCGTTTTAGAGGAACCATCGGTAGTAGCGATCGATCAAGATCGTAACCCGGTCGCTGTCGGGAAGGAGGCACAAAAAATGCTCGGTCGGACTCCGGGCCATGTCACCGCTCTGCGACCCCTGCGCGATGGGGTAATCGCCGATTTTTACAGTTGCGAGATCATGTTAGCGGAATTCATCAAACGAGCGCTCGATGGCACGATTGGCAATCCCCGCATGGTAATCGGTGTTCCCAGTGGGATTACTGGAGTAGAAAGACGTGCGGTGGTGGATGCGGCCAAAAATGCCGGCTCGCGAGAAGTGGGGTTAATTGATGAACCGGTTGCTGCGGCCTTGGGTGCCGGTTTACCCGTCTCGGAAGCGACGGGAAATATGATCATCGATATCGGTGGTGGCACGACGGAAGTGGCGATTCTCAGTCTCGATGGGACAGTCATCAGCGAATCGGTGCGCGTCGCTGGGGATGAACTCACGGAAGCAATTATCGCTTATCTGAAAAAAGTCCATAACCTGATTATCGGGGAACGTACGGCCGAAGATATCAAAATTCGCCTTGCTTCAGCTTATCCCTCCCCCGGAGATGAATTTCCTCCTCTGGAAGTGCGGGGATTGCATCTCATGTCCGGTTTACCCCGCACCGTGACGATAAAAGCGGAAGAAGTGCGGGAAAGTATGGATGAACCACTTTCTGTGATCGTTGATGCGATCAAACGTACCCTAGAAAAAACTCCCCCCGAATTAGCGGCCGATATTATCGATCGCGGGATCATGTTAGCGGGAGGGGGTGCTTTATTACGGGGACTCGATCGCCTAGTCAGTCACGAAACTGGTATCGTTACCCATATCGCTGAAGATCCCCTGCGCTGTGTTGTCAAAGGCACGGGAGAAGTGTTAAAAAATCAGAAACTCTTTGAGCGGATCGTTAATGAAACAACTCGCAATGTCTAAAGGTCATTAGGATCGGTTAGCCGTTAGCTATCAACAGCGGAAAAATACACGGATTCTCACTCTACACAGCCAAGAGGTTTTAAATCGCTCATGTATTCAGCACGACGAAAATGGACACAGCAGGGATGGCGACTTTTTCTGCTCGCTGCCGCTCTGGGGGGAGCTTGGTACATTCGCACCTATCAAAGTGGGGCGATTTTAGAATTGTATGGTTTATTAACCCGCCCTTTTCAGGGAGAGGAAACTAATCTGCAAGAGCAACTTCTGGCCGATCAACGGGTGCGAGAATTACAAAATCGTTTAAGTGAAGTCGAATATCAAAATCAACAATTAAAAAAACAGCTTGGTTATTATCAAACCCAGAAAAAACCCCTGATTTCTGCCCCAATTATTGGCCGCAGCGCTGATGATTGGTGGCAACAGGTAATTATCGGTCGGGGTAGCACCGATGGTGTGGAAGTGGGTGCTTCGGTGACGGGAATTGGCGGTTTAGTGGGACGGATTACGGAAGTTACTCCCCACACCAGCAAAGTTTTATTGGTCAGTAATTCCCAAAGTCGCATCGGAGCAACGGTGAATCGTAGTCGGGCCATGGGTTTAATTCAAGGTCAGGATTCCCAAGTGGCCACCCTGCGCTTTTTTGAAAAAGCTCCCGATGTGAAACCGGGAGATGTGGTGACAACTTCGGCTTTTAGTAGTCTTTTTTCGCCAGGGTTGCCCATCGGTCGCATAATTTCCCTTAATTTACAGGAAAATCCCGCCCCCACCGCCAAAATTGAATTTACCGCCACCGTGGACAATCTCGAATGGGTCTTCGTTCACCCGCAACCCCAGCAGTAAGAGGGGGAATTATGCTGAAATTAAGCCGTTTATCAGCCCGTTCTCGTTTTATACTGAATATTTTAGTCACTATCGCTTCACTGCTTCTCTGTACCTTTCTTTCCTTAATGCGGCTGCCCGGTATGGAGATTTTAGGCATCGCTCCCAATTGGTTACTGATTTGGTTGGTTAGTTGGAGTCTCAATCGCTCTTGTCTCGATAGTGTGGTGGCCGGATTAGCGCTCGGTGCTATTCAAGATAGTCTTACCTCTAATTATCCTTCCCATATCATGGTTTTTGGTCTCATCGGCTTCCTCACTTCCCGTTTACACCGACAACGTTATGTTAAAGAAGAATTGATCGCCGTGGTCTTAATTGTCTTTGTTATGACTCTAATTGCCGATGGTGCGCTCGCTTTTCAATACTATCTACAAGGAGGCAAAAATCTCGCTGATCTTTGGCTCGATTATCAACGCATTGGCCTCACTGCTGCTCTGCTTAGTAGTCTCTGGACTCCCCTCGTCTATTATCCCCTCCAGCAATGGTGGCGACAATTTAGCGATCTTTAGGGGATAGGGGATAGGGGTTAGGGGATGGGGAAATGGGGAAATGGGGAAATGGGGGAATTTCAACTAAAACCCCAACATCCTAAAACCCTAAAACCCCAACACCCTATCCCCCAACACCCAACCCCCAACACCCTCACCCTCACCCGCTCAACTAACATGAAATACAAACAAAAACTTAGTCAATTTTTTCATAATCTCGCTAATAAATTAGAGAATTCCGAGCAACCCCCTAAAGTCGATCCTATTGACTCCAAATCTGCGCCCGTTGCTGGGGAAAAGCCAGTAGAAGCAGCTTCCGAAGAAAAAAAGGTCAATTTAGTCTCCCGAACCAGTAGCAAGGCTCTAGAGACGTTAAAACCCTTAAAAAACAAATTTACTACCCTGCTCGACAATTCCCCCTTACCGCAATGGCGACAACATCCCCGCTTTGGGTTGTACTTGGGATTGGGATTAGGCGTAACTGGGGGCATTTTAGGGGTAGGTTGGGGCATTTATCGCCTTGAAACCTCTCTACCGCAAAATATCGCCGATATACAAACCTATGCTCGTCCCGGCACCCTAACCATTCAAGCCGCTAATGGGGAAATCCTCAAGCAAAATGGCCCTAGCACTTACGAAACCGTGAAAATTGCCCAAGTTCCCCCACTGGTACAGGAGGCCTTTATCGCTAGTGAAGACCGCCGTTTTCGCCAACACGGGGGAGTTGATGGCCAGGGTATTGCTCGCGCTCTCTTTTCTAACCTGAGAGCCGGGGGAGTGGTGGAAGGAGGCAGCACCATCACCCAACAATTGGCCCGGATTGTCTTTTTATCCCAAGAAAGGAGCTTTGATCGCAAATTACGGGAAATGCGTATCGCTCAGAAAATAGAAGATAAATATACAAAAGACCAGATTTTAGAGCGTTATTTTCACCTAGTTTATCTCGGTTCCGGGGCCTACGGTCTTGCCGATGCCGCTTGGTTATATTTCAGTAAACCCGTCGATAAATTAACTCTAGCCGAAGCTGCCACCCTTGCCGGGATTGTTCCCGCTCCTAGTCTCTATTCTCCCCTCGAAAACCCTAAATCTGCCCTAGAACGGCGTAATATCGTCCTAAAAACTATGGCCGAGGTGGGATTTATTACTAACGCTCAAGCAGAACTGGCGATCGCATCTCCCCTAGGTCTGAAAACCAGTCCCCTAAAACGTCTGCAACGGCAAGCGGCCTATTTTACCGATTATGTGGAAAAAGAACTGCCGCAACTGGTTCCCGCTAAAACCCTAGAAGCGGGGGGATTGGTGGTAAAAACTACCCTTAATCCTCGTTGGCAAAGGGAAGGGGAGGAAGTGGTAGAAAGAGCGGTTTCTCGTTATGGCAGGTGGCAGAACTTCCAACAGGCAGCTTTAGTGGCAATTGACCCCAAAAATGGGCAAATTAAGGCCATGGTCGGGGGAATTGACCACGATAAGAATCAATTCAATCGGGTGACACAGGCAAAACGTCAGCCAGGATCTACTTTTAAACCTTTTGTCTATGCGGCGGCGATTGCGGCGGGGAAATCCCCCTATTCTAGTTATAAAGATGCTCAGTATGTAGTGGATGGTTATAAACCGGAAAACTACGGCGATAAGTATAGCGGCCGCGAGGTGTCCATGCGCGATGCTTTGACTTCTTCCCTGAATGTGGTGGCAGTTCAGGTGTTAGTGGCTGTGGGTTGGAATCCGGTGATTAAATTAGCTCAAGATATGGGGATCCAGTCGAAACTTTTACCCACTTATTCTTTGGCTTTGGGTGCTTCGGAAGTCAATCTTTTAGAATTGACCAGCGCCTACGGAACCTTTGCTAATAATGGTGTGCATCAACCAGTTTACGGTATTAATCAGGTACTCGATCGCAATGGTAAAGTAATTTATCAAGCCAATTTTAAACCGAAAACTGCTCTCAATCAAAACACGGCAGCGACGATGACTTGGATGCTGCAGGATGTGGTTAATTCGGGAACGGGAACCCCCGCACAAATTGGTCGTCCGGTGGCAGGAAAAACCGGCACTTCTGACAAGGCTCGCGACCTTTGGTTCGTCGGTTATATTCCCCAATTAGTCACGGGAATTTGGCTCGGTAATGACAATAATAAACCCACCAATGGAGCCAGTACCATGTCCGCTTGGATGTGGCGACAATTTATGTTAGAAGCAATCAAGGATATTCCCTATCAAGGTTTCCCAGAACCGAATTTAGGCAAACGTCCGGTGACATTAAAAGCGGAACCAATTAAACCCCGACGTACCTACTTTACCCAAACTACTAACAATCGTTTAGCCAGCAGCGATGAGGGTTCCCCCACCGAAGGACCCATCCGCAGACGGCGACGGGTTCGAGTAAGTCGTGAGCAAACTATCGTCCGTTCTAATACTAGCGAACCCAGCCAACGCCGTTCTAGTCGTCGGCGTACTACCGTTGCTCCTACCAGCGCCGCTGCTCCTAGTCCTGAAAATACGGCCCCCGCAGCAGCCGAACCGATTACCGTTCCCGTCAATGTGGCGGCTCCCGACACTCGTTCGGTTCCCCTAGAGGTAACTTCTCCCCCCGATGTGGCTCCTCCTGCACCCCCGGCAGAAAGACGCTGAATCGGCACGACAACCCTCGCAGGATTTGCGGGGGTTGTCGTTCCAAAACTGCTCGGCCAAATCTTGGAAAACCATCAGATTTCTCGCACCGCTATAATACTAAATCCGTTGAGTATAGAATCCATCCTTTTCACATCCGTCAAGTACATTATCGAGCCTAAAACCCTTGCCAAATAAGCTTTTCACCGTTAGCTCCGTATTTTGATCTCGCTCAAAGGGCTGTAATAGGCTCTTCCAGTTTCTATGTGGAAACGAGATCTATACTGATAGTTTCTTCTGCGGCTCGACCGAGCTTCGCCGAACGTCAAAATAGTCTTAAAAGTCTTGTCCAGTAAACATTTTGCGATTCCATAAGCAAAAATTATCACACAAAGTCGAGAGGAGTCATTTATCCACATAACCCACCTCCCGTTCTGTGTTATTATCATACGATGCTCACACAGAACCTAGAAGAGCCTGTAATATATGGTTTTTGGGAAATTCTCATGGTTTTTTATAAATGGTTGTTTCAAATTTATAATTTTAATGGATGTGATGATTTAGTAGTAACTGACTTTAATACGAAAGCTAAGGTTATTAGGGAATTTGATCCGCCTCGATACTTCTTGACTTCTCTAGAGTGGAATAAATATGAATCAGCTGAAATCGGTTTAATCAACGATGCCAAAGAATTAATAAATGAATTTCACGGAACTTTATATATATTAAATCTACTTCCTCGTAGATTTAATATAAGTCCGCCTATTTATAACTGTTTTTCTGATTATACAGATGAATTTGCAGGATTTTATAATAATAAAAATATTTCTTATACCAAAGTTCAGAATTTTTCAGAAAAAAATTCTAATTTCGCTAAAATAATAAGACTTTTAGGACGAGATTGTCCAAACGTTAATTGGGTTGATCTTTATAGAATTTATGAGCTTATTTTAGCAGACAAACAAAACAGGTATTTATTTAGTGTTTATACCAAAGATGAATGGGGCAGATTCAAAAGAACTGCCAATAGTCCTTATCCTGAACACGCTGGGGATGATTCTAGACACGGTTTTCTAAAAGGAAAGCCAATGAAAGATCCTCTCCCTATTGAAGAAGCTAGAACGATGATTTTAAGAGCCTGTCAAAAATGGATAGAACAAGAAATCAGTATTGTGATTTCTCATCGCTCATATCGCTTATATATGCCAGTAGATGATTAGTGAAATGAACATTCCCACCGCAAGTAGCGGGGTATCACTTCGCTCCGCTCACACGCGTTGCGGTTCGGCTCCGCTCAACAGTGCCCTTCGGACACCGTATCTCGAAACGCCGCAAGCGGCGGGGGATTCGACCCGTAGAACCCCCCAAAAGCTTGGATTGAGTGATAGAATCGGAAGCAATACTAAATCCGTTGACTATAGGCTACATATCAGGAGAGGCAGTCATGCAAAAGGGGGAATAAATAATCAGTTTTTAATAACTGGATTTAGTAGAATAACTAAAAAGCTTGTTTAATGCCGATGACCAGTTTTATTTCCCCCACTACCGTCTCCTCAACCCGTTTAAGTCTCAGCTATCAAGTGGCTATGCCGGAACCGACTTCACACCTCTTTGAAGTTACTCTACAGATTACTGGTTGGCAAGCTCCGATTTTAAACCTAAAAATGCCGGTTTGGACTCCCGGTTCCTATCTAGTGCGGGAATACTCCCGTTTAGTCCAAGATTTTCAAGCTATTAACCTCAACAGTCGCAAAGTTGCTAAAAATCACTGGCAGATTGACACCGGTAATAGTTCAGAAATAACGGTCAAATATCGCGTTTTTGCCCACGATTTAACCGTCAGAACCAACCATCTCGATGATACTCACGGTTACTTCAACGGGGCCGCTTTATTTTTCTATATCCCCGATTATCAAAAACATCCCCTCACCCTGACAATTATCCCCCCCCATGGCGATTGGCGCGTTACCACTGCCTTAAAATCTTTATCCGGACAGAAAAACACCTTTCACGTTCCCGATTTTGATACCCTAGTGGACAGTCCTGTGGAGGTGGGGATTCATCAGTTATACGATTTTGTCGTCGAGGGAAAACCCCATCAATTAGCTATCTGGGGACGGGGAAACGCCAATCCTAGTCAAATTATCGCCGATACCACTAAAATTATTCAAACCGAGTCGGCTATGTTCGGTGGACTCCCTTATGATAATTATCTCTTTTTGCTACATCTTTCGGCGGCTGGTTACGGGGGACTAGAACATAAAAATTCCTGTACCCTTAACTATGCGCGTTTGGGATTGCGAGATAAGGATAAATATAATCGTTTTCTGCAATTAGTCGCCCATGAGTTCTTTCATCTCTGGAATATCAAGCGTATTCGCCCAAAAGCTTTAGAAAGCTTCGATTATGATGCAGAAAATTATACTTCTTCCCTCTGGTTTGCCGAAGGAACCACCAGTTATTACGATATAGTAATCCCTCTACGGGCGGGAATATACGATAGTAAGACTTTTTTAGAGCTTTTAAGCAAAGAAATCACCCGTTATCTCAATATACCCGGTCGTCTTGTCCAACCTCTAGGCGAATCGAGTTTCGATGCCTGGATAAAACTCTACCGACGGGATAGCAATAGCGATAATAGTCAAATTTCCTACTATCTCAAGGGGGAATTATTGTCGCTGCTTCTCGATTTACTAATTCGCACCCACACCGATAACCGTCGTTCCCTCGATGATGTTTTACGCTCGATGTGGCAACATTTCGGTAAAGAGGAGATTGGTTATACCGATGGGGAGTTGCAGGCAATTCTCGAATCTGCCGCAGGGGTGGATTTAAGCGACTTCTACCGCCGTTATATCGACGGTTTAGAAGAATTACCCTTTAATCAATATCTTGAACCTTTTGGACTCTATCTGCGGGGTGTTGACAATGGGGAGACGATACCTTATCTGGGAATGCGGCTACAGAGTGAAGCGGGTAAAGAAATAATTAAATTTGTCGAGATGGGTTCCCCTTGCCAAAAAGCGGGAATTAATGCTGATGATGAGTTATTGGCTATCGATGGATTGCGGGTGACGGCGGAACAGTTAAACGAAAGATTAAAAGACTACCGCGCAGGTGATATTATTCAGATAACAGTCTTTCATCTCGATGAATTGCGAACCCTTGCTGTTCCACTGGCTGCCCCGCAGACGATTCGCTATGAAATTATCAGGGTAGAAAATCCTTCTAATAGCCAGAAACAAAATTTTTCCGCATGGGTAAATCCCGTTTAGTTCTTGGTTCAATCAAAAAAAAATGTCTATTACCGAAATTCCTTTCCTTCCTCTCGCCTATTTTGAGAATAAATTTATCCCTTTTAGCGAGGCAAAGTTATCCGTTGCTACCCACGCACTACACTACGGAACTGCCGCTTTTGGGGGTTTACGAGGTACTCCCGACCCTAACAATGCTGGACAGATATTATTATTTAGATTAGAACGTCATTGTCAGCGTTTAAGTCAAAGTGCTAAGTTTCTTAATTACGAGATTCCTGCCGATAAAATCTATCAAATAATTATCGATTTTGTTAAAAAGAATCAGTGTCATCGACCTTTTTATATTCGTCCCCTTGTCTATAGTTCCGGGTTGGGAATTGCCCCGCGATTGCATGGTATCGAGAAGGATTTTCTAGTCTATGGTCTAGAAATGGATGATTATTTAGCAGCCGATGGGGTTAACTGTCGGATTAGTTCTTGGTATCGTCAAGAAGATAGAAGTTTCCCGTTGCGAGGTAAAATTAGCGCCGCTTATATCACTTCTGCTTTAGCAAAAACGGAAGCGGTAGAATCGGGGTTTGATGAGGCAATTTTAATGAATTCCCAAGGCAAGGTCTGTGAAGCGACGGGAATGAATATTTTTATCATCAGAAATGGTCAGCTAATTACTCCTAGTTTTGACCAAGATATCCTAGAGGGGATTACTAGAGATAGTGTTTTAACTATTGCGCGGGATTTGGGTATTCCGGTTATTGAAAGACCCGTGGATAAGACGGAGTTATTTATCGCTGATGAGGTGTTTTTAAGTGGCACTGCGGCGAAAATTACTCCGATTAAAAGGATTGAAACTTTTTCTTTACCTGCGGCTAAACCGATTACTTATCAGTTAAAAGAAAAGTTAAGTTCTATCGTTCTCAATCAGGAACCAAAGTATCAAGATTGGATTACTAAAGTTCCTTTATAGTTAGAGAAATTCACTTGATTTTCCTTGAGATGCGCCATCATTTGACGCATCTCAAGGAACCCTGAAATGAACGGAAATTATTCATTTTTCGGTTTGGCTCCTTCCTGTATGTAAGGTATAGTTTTATGAGGATTAATCTTCAGGATGGGTTTATTATCTCTTGCTATTTTTTGTCTTTGATTATCGCTTTCTTGCTGACTTTGATCATTATCGGTTGTATGTTCCATAGTAGAGTAAATAACTATGACAAATATTTGGCTTACCTATGATTATACCTTAAACTCTATCAAAGTTCTCAAGGAGAGTATTAATCAACTAAATACAAAACTTACTTTGATTCTGACTATTGGTTTATTGGTTTATTGGTATTTTGGTTAATTGTGGCTAAGATTTACCTGCTTATATAGTTTCCCTTGACTCTAACCAATCTCTTTATACTTGGGTTAAGCTGTCCTGCATTTAAACTATGTGTTGGAAATTTTATTACCAATGCTCAAACTCTCAAACTAGGGATAAATTTCTGGTATCGCCGGTCACTGAAATAGGTACAATAAACATTGGCTCGTTTTCATAGAGAACTTAAATGACGCAAAATAATCCCCTAGAGTTGATTGAGAAGTTAGAAACAGGAATCCCCGGCTTTGATTTTCTTTCGGAAGGGGGATTACCGAAAGGACGAGCAACTTTGATAGCGGGGACGGCAGGAAGTGCTAAAACGGTTTTTGCCTGTCAATTTCTGGCAGAAGGCATCAAAAATGGAGAAAATGGCGTTTTTGTCACCTTCGAGGAGCCACCCCAAGCACTAAGAAAAAATATGGGTGGTTTTGGTTGGAATATCCGGCAGTGGGAGGAGAATCGTCAATGGGCCTTTGTCGATGCTTCCCCCCAACCGGAAGAAAAGCCGATGGTGACGGGAGAATACGACCTAGGCGCATTAATCGCTCGCATTGAGTTTGCTATCCGCAAAAATAAAGCCAAACGGGTGTCTATGGATTCTTTAGGCGCAATTTTCAGCCATTTAAGTGATAGCGCTCAAGTGAGAAGTGATCTTTTTCGTCTGGCAACCGCTTTGCGAGAATTGGAAGTAACAGCGATTATGACCGCAGAAAGAACCCAAGAATACGGCGAAATCAGTCGTTATGGGGTGGAGGAGTTTGTGGCCGATAATGTGGTGATTTTACGCAACGTTTTAACCGATGAGAAAAGAAGAAGGACGATCGAAATTTTAAAATATCGGGGAACCGATCACCAAAAAGGAGAATTTCCTTTTACAATTATTCCCAACAAAGGGGCCGTGATTATTCCTTTATCAGCCATTGAATTAGAACAAAAATCCTCTAATATTCGTATTACTTCCGGCAGTCTGGAACTCGATAGAATGTGTGGGGGTGGTTTCTTCCGCGATTCGGTTATTTTGGTTTCGGGAGCCACAGGAACAGGAAAAACCCTGATGGTGACAGAATTTATGGCTGGGGGAGTAACCAATGGGGAAAGATGTTTAATTTTTGCCTTCGAGGAAAGTCGAGAACAGTTATTTAGAAATGCTACCGGTTGGGGTGTGGATTATGACCGCATGGAAAAGGAAGGTAAATTAAAGGTAGTCTGCCGTTATCCCGAAACTACGGGTTTAGAAAATCATTTAATTATGATGAAGGAAATTATCGAGGAGTTTCAACCGAATCGAGTGGCAGTAGATAGTTTATCTGCTTTAGAAAGGGTTTCTAATCTGAAAGGATTTCGGGAATTTATTATCGGTTTGACTTCTTTTATTAAGCAAAAAGAGGTGGGAGGATTATTTACTTCCACCACTCCCACTTTATTAGGAGGTTCCTCGATTACAGAAGCTCATATTTCTACAATTACCGATTCAATTATTCTGCTGCGTTATGTGGAAATGTATGGAGAAATGCGCCGCGGTATCACTGTTTTAAAAATGCGCGGTTCTATGCACGATAAGGATATTCGTGAGTTTTCGATCGATCATCAAGGTATGCACATCGGTCAACCTTTCCGCAATGTTACCGGAATTCTGGCTGGAACTCCTATGTACACAGCACAAACAGAAGTAGAACGTTTGAGTGGATTATTCGAGGATCGTAGTTAGGGTTTGCGGCAAAAAGTTTTTCGGTGGGGGTAGGGTGTGGGGTGTGGGGTGTGGGGTGTAGGGTTTTACCGATTTTCATCTGTTCAATTACCTAATTTTCAGGGAAAAAGTCCAGGGATTTTCCCCCTGATCACTCCCAGACGAGGCACTTTTGGATTTTAAAAAGGTCTAAAAGTCTTATCCAACAAGGTTTTTAGATTTATTCAGCAAGCTCTAGTTAAAATATAGCAGCATTTGCTAATCGCACATCGGCCGTTAGCTTTTTTCTCCCTATCTCCTGTCCTCTTCTTGCTTTCTTGATATGTCTAAAAACTTTTGCTTTATTTTTCTAGGTCTTTTACTGATAAATAACCTACATTTATCAGCCTTGGCAGAAACAGTTTTACAAAGAATTGCTCGCACGGGAGAATTAAAAGCGGCAGCCAGAAAAGACGCTACTCCCTTTAGTTATATCGATGAGAAAACGGGACAATGGACAGGTTACGGAGTGGAATTAATGCGCTTAGTCCAACGTCGATTAGAACAAGAATTAGGTAAACCGATTACAATAACCTTTACAGAAGCGACGACTAATAATCGTTTTCAGCAAGTGGAACAGGGACAAGTAGATTTATCCTGTAATGCGGCAACAATTACGGAAGAAAGACTAGAAAAGGTTAATTTTTCTATTCCCTATTTTATGACAGGAGCGCAATTTTTAACTAAAAGGGAAAATGTTGATAAAATAGATATTAATAACACTTTAGCGACAGTTCCGATCGCCTATATTCCCCACACCACCACCGATAGTATTATTCGTTATATCTATCCTCTGGCTAATTGGCAAGCTGTCAGCGATCGAAGTGAGGCAGTGGCAAAATTACAAAGGGGAGAAGTAAACGCAGTGGTTAGTGATGGAATTCTTCTACTGGGGGAACTCGTTAAACAAGGACAGGATCCGCGACAATTTGTGCTACTACCCAGTCAACCGATTACCACCGAACTTTATGGCTGTATTTTACCCAAAAACGATCCCGAATGGAAAAAATTTGTTGATACTGTTGTTGGCAGCAATGATAACCAGAAACTGCGAGAACAATGGTTTAATTTAGAAGAAAGTTCTTTCCCCTATAGGATTCTCAATCAACCCTAAAAATAGACTGTGATTGCTGAAAATTAAAAGTCAGTAAATTCTAGTTTTTTTGCTTTTTACTTGTTACTTTTTCCTGAAAAATTATGTCTTTTGTCGGTTTACATATTCACAGTGATTATAGCTTACTTGATGGTGCTTCCCAATTACCGGCACTAATTGATCGAGCGATCGAATTAGGACAACCAGCGATCGCTTTAACCGATCATGGAGTCATGTATGGTGCGATCGAATTAATTAAAACCTGCCGTAATAAGGGAATAAAACCAATTATTGGCAATGAAATGTATGTAGTCAATGGCGATATTGAAGTCAATCTTCGCCACCGAAAATATCATCAAGTTGTTTTAGCCAAAAACACCCAAGGCTATAAAAATCTGGTTAAATTAACTACTATTTCTAATCTGAAAGGTATTCAAGGTAAAGGCATTTTTGCTCGTCCTTGTATTAATAAAGAGTTACTCCAACAATACCACGAAGGATTGATAGTTACCAGTGCTTGCTTGGGTGGAGAGATTCCCCAAGCGATTTTAGCTAATAACAGGAAACTGGCGAAGGAAACGGCTAAATGGTATAAAAAACTTTTTGGTGATGATTTTTATTTAGAAATTCAAGACCACGGTTCTAAAGAAGATCGGATTGTTAATGTAGAAATAGTTAAAATTGCTAAAGAATTAGGAATTAAAGTAGTTGCTACTAACGATTCTCACTTTATTTCCTGTTACGATGTAGAGGCACACGATGCCTTGCTTTGTATTCAAACTGCCAAGTTAATTACTGAAGATAAACGTCTCCGTTATAGCGGCACAGAATACTTAAAATCTGCTGATGAAATGCGCTTACTTTTTCGTGATCATCTGCCAGAAGATGTGATTGAAGAAGCGATTAATAACACCTTAGAAGTAGCAGAAAAAGTCGAACCTTATAACATATTTAATGAACCAAGGCTGCCTAATTATCCTGTTCCTGCCGGACATACTGCTGATAGTTATGTAGAAGAAATTGCTTGGTTAGGATTACTAGAAAGATTAAAATGTCCTTCTCGTCACGAGATTGAGCCTGTTTACAAAGAAAGGCTTGAATACGAATTAAAAATGTTACAGAAAATGGGATTTTCTACCTATTTTCTCGTCGTTTGGGACTATATAAAATATGCTAGAGATCATGATATTCCCGTCGGTCCAGGACGCGGTTCGGCGGCGGGTTCTTTGGTAGCATATTCTTTAAAAATAACCAATATTGATCCCGTTCATCACGGTTTATTATTTGAGCGTTTTCTCAATCCTGAACGGAAATCTATGCCTGATATTGATACGGATTTCTGTATCGAGAGACGGGATGAAATGATCCAATACGTCACGGAAAAATACGGGGAGGCTAATGTTGCCCAAATCATTACTTTTAACCGCATGACATCAAAAGCTGTCTTAAAAGATGTGGCGCGGGTGTTAGATATTCCCTACGCCGAATCGGATAAAATGGCGAAAATGATTCCCGTTTCTCGCGGTAAACCCACACCTTTAAAAGTGATGATTTCCGATGAAACTCCCGAACCAGCATTTAAAGAAAGATACGATACGGAACCCCATGTGCGTCATTGGTTAGATATGGCAATTCGTATCGAAGGTACTAACAAAACCTTCGGAGTTCATGCCGCGGGAGTCGTCATTTCTTCCCAACCTTTAGATGAAGTGGTTCCCCTCCAGAAAAATAATGATGGGGCGGTAATTACCCAATATTTCATGGAGGATTTAGAATCATTGGGATTGTTAAAAATGGACTTTTTAGGGTTAAGAAATTTAACCACTTTGAAAAAAACCGCCGATTTAATTAAACAAAATCAGGGCATAGATATCGATCTGGATCAATTGCCTTTAGATGAAAGAAAAGCCCTGCAAATTCGGGCTAAAGGGGAACATAAAAAACTACCTCCCGATATTCTCAAAACCCACGGATTACTAGAAGAAGGGGATTTAGAAGGTATTTTCCAGTTAGAATCATCGGGGATGAAACAGATAGTTAAAGAGTTAAAACCATCGGGTATTGAGGACATATCTTCAATCTTAGCACTCTATCGCCCTGGTCCTTTAGATGCGGGATTAATTCCTCTCTTTATTGGCAGAAAACACGGTAGAGAACCCATTCGTTATGATCATCCTTTATTGGAACCAATTCTTAAGGAAACCTACGCAGTTTTAGTCTATCAAGAACAGATTATGAAAATGGCGCAGGATTTAGCTGGTTATTCCCTAGGAGAAGCGGATCTATTGCGTCGGGCAATGGGTAAGAAAAAAGCCTCCGAAATGCAGAAACAAAGGGAGATGTTTATCGATGGTGCTGCTAAAAATGGTGTGGAAAAAAGAATCGCTGAAAATCTCTTTGAACAGATGGTAAATTTTGCCGAATATTGTCTAGGAGGTGAGACGTTAATTTTAACTGAGGAATACGGATTATTACCAATTGCTAAAATTGTGAGCGAAGAAATTAACTGCACTGTTTATACTGTTGACCAAAATGGTTTTGTTTATAGTCAACCAATCTCTCAATGGCACGAGCGAGGTTTACAAGAAGTCTTTGAATACACCCTAGAAAATGGGCAAACTATCCAAGCAACCAAAGATCATAAATTTATGACTAGCGACGGAGAAATGTTAGCCATAGATACAATATTTGAGCGAGGTTTGATTGAGGGGTAGGAAAGAATAATCCTGGCATCGAGCTATTGTCCCGGTCGGCAACCCGACAAGTATCTTGGCCACGGTGAAGTTTCACAACCGAGTTCGGGATGGAATCGGAGTGGTGCCATCACGTTAAAGACACCAGGAAGGGTAGAACCCTCAAGACTGCAAAAGCTAGGGAAAAAGTGGTGAAAGAAGAATCAGGTCAAGCCCTCGGTCGGTTAGTACTCCTCGACTGCACTCGTTACCGAGCTTCCATCTAGAGCCTATCAACGGGTAGTCTACCCGAGACCTTACTGGCTTAATGCCATGAGAGCAATCATCTGGAGGTGGGCTTCCCACTTAGATGCTTTCAGCGGTTATCCGCTCCGCACATGGCTACCCTGCGTTTACCGTTGGCACGATAACAGGTACACCAGCGGTGCGTCCTTCCCGGTCCTCTCGTACTAAGGAAGGCTCCTCGCAATGCTCTTACGCCTACACCGGATATGGACCGAACTGTCTCACGACGTTCTGAACCCAGCTCACGTACCGCTTTAATGGGCGAACAGCCCAACCCTTGGGACCGACTTCAGCCCCAGGTTGCGATGAGCCGACATCGAGGTGCCAAACCTCCCCGTCGATGTGAACTCTTGGGGGAGATCAGCCTGTTATCCCTAGAGTAACTTTTATCCGTTGAGCGACGGCCCTTCCACGCGGTGCCGTCGGATCACTAAAGCCGACTTTCGTCCCTGTTCGACTTGTGGGTCTCACAGTCAAGCTCCCTTCTGCTTTTGCACTCTATCGTCCCATTTCCAACGGGACCGAGGGAACCTTTGCGCGCCTCCGTTACCTTTTAGGAGGCGACCGCCCCAGTCAAACTGCCCACCTGAAACTGTCTCCCGCCCCGATGAGGGGTCAGGGTTAGAATTCTAGCCTCGCCAGAGTGGTATCTCACCGTTAGCTCCACTCTCCCCACGAGGAGAGTTTCAAAGCTTCCCACCTATCCTGCGCAAGCGAAGCCCGAAGCCAATGCCAGGCTACAGTAAAGCTTCATAGGGTCTTTCTGTCCAGGTGCAGGTAGTCCGTATCTTCACAGACAATCCTATTTCGCCGAGTCTCTCTCCGAGACAGTGCCCAGATCGTTACGCCTTTCGTGCGGGTCGGAACTTACCCGACAAGGAATTTCGCTACCTTAGGACCGTTATAGTTACGGCCGCCGTTCACCGGGGCTTCGGTCGTCAGCTTCAGATTACTCCTGACCAACTTCCTTAACCTTCCGGCACTGGGCAGGCGTCAGCCTCCATACTGCGTCTTACGACTTGGCGGAGACCTGTGTTTTTGGTAAACAGTCGCCTGGGCCTATTCACTGCGACCCTCTTGCGAGGGTACCCCTTCTCCCGAAGTTACGGGGTCATTTTGCCGAGTTCCTTAGAGAGAGTTATCTCGCGCCCCTTAGTATTCTCTACTTCCCCACCTGTGTCGGTTTCGGGTACAGGCAATTAATGATTAACGTGGTTCGGGCTTTTCTAGGAAGCTTGATCAGCGCCACTTCCCTCCCGTGGGAGGTGGGACTCGCGTCTTAGCTCCAGGTGTTTTCACCACCTCTCATCGCCTCGACTGCTTGCACTGGTAACCAACATCCAGCTGACGTTGACCTTCTCCGTTCTCCGGCACAATCATTAATCGGTACGGGAATGTTAACCCGTTGTCCATCGACTACGCTTTTCAGCCTCGCCTTAGGTCCTGACTGACCCTCCGCGGACGAGCCTTGCGGAGGAAACCTTGGGGTTTCGGGGTGTGGGATTCTCACCCACATTTTCGCTACTTAAGCCGACATTCTCACTTCTATAGAGTCCACAGCTGCTTGCCGCTACTGCTTCACCCCCTATAGAACGCTCCCCTACCACTACAATGTAGTCCACAGCTTCGGTAGATAACTTAGCCCCGTTCATTTTCGGCGCAGGAGCGCTTGACCAGTGAGCTATTACGCACTCTTTTAAGGATTGCTGCTTCTAGGCAAACCTCCTGGTTGTCCATGCACTCCCACCTCCTTTCTCACTTAGTTATCATTTGGGGACCTTAGCTGGTGGTCTGGGCTGTTTCCCTCTTGACGATGAAGCTTATCCCCCACCGTCTCACTGGTAGTTTTTTTAGCCGTATTCAGAGTTTGCCTCGCCTTGGTACCGGTCTCCCAGCCCGCGGCGAAACAGTGCTTTACCCCGACTAAACTTCCACTACCGCTGCGCCTCAACACATTTCGGGGAGAACCAGCTAGCTCCGAGTTCGATTGGCATTTCACCCCTAACCACAGCTCATCCGCTAATTTTTCAACATTAGTCGGTTCGGACCTCCACTTGGTTTTACCCAAGCTTCATCCTGGCCATGGTTAGATCACCCGGGTTCGGGTCTACAAATTATGACGCTTCGCCCTCTTCAGACTCGCTTTCGCTGGGGCTGTGGGGTCTTCCCCCTTCACCTGCCATAACCTGTAAGTCGCCGGCTCATTCTTCAACAGGCACACGGTCAGACGTTCAATCGTCCTCCCATTGCTTGTAGGCTAACGGTTTCATGTTCTATTTCACTCCCCTTCCGGGGTTCTTTTCACCTTTCCCTCGCGGTACTGTTTCTCTATCGGTCACACGGGAATATTTAGCCTTACCTCGTGGTCGAGGCAGATTCACACGGGATTTCACGTGCCCCATGCTAC
>VYLL01000100.1_pt1 | contig 33523 bp, 16 predicted proteins | sample 5114301 | NCBI WGS metagenome assembly VYLL01 (sample SAMN12291809, study PRJNA351875) | freshwater metagenome | isolation source: freshwater lake | place: USA: Michigan, MSU2 Lake | collected 2011-08-16 | reverse complement strand
CGCCGCGGGCGCTGCTCCCGGCGCGCCGGCTCGCCCGGCGCTGGAGCAGCAGGCGCTTGTCGAACTTAGCGGCCCGGTGCGCGACGGCTCGCTGCGTGTGCAAACCAACGCGCCGCTGAACGTCTCGCTCGCGCAGTTTGATTTCGGCTCAGATACGAAGATCATGGGCATCCTGCCGCTGTTTGCCAACGTCAAGAAACAGGCCGGATCCACGCTCACGCCCGCAGCCCCGGCAAACGTAACGCCCGGGCGCGCCCCGGCGCCCCCGGTGGTGGACGTGCCGCTCACGATCACCAGCCGCGACCTGATCCTGCCCACCGACGGCAACGTCGCGAAGCTCAATGGCACGCTCCGCGTTGATCCGGGTCGCATTGACTACATCTTCAAGCGGCAGTTCGGCCAGTTCCTGGATTCGGCGATCTTCACCGGTGCCGGCTCCGAGCAGATCCCCGTGCCCGCGTTCGACATCACCATCGTCAACGGCCAGGCGAGCTATCAGGACGTGACGCTGCCAATCCGCAACTTCACCTTCAAGACTGAGGGCCGCGTGAACCTCGTGGACAGCACGGTGGACGCGGTGATCTACATCCCCACGATCGCCGCGAGCCAGGGCTTGATGAGCAAGCTCAACGCGGACCTCGGCTCCGGCTTCGGACGCGTGCTGCCCGACGTGCTCACCGAAGGCACCATGGTCCCCATCCGCGCCCGCGGCCCGATGAGCGACCCGTCGTACTCGATCGACGTCGAACTGTTCTTCAAGAACTTCGGACGTCAGCTCAACCCCGGCAAGGTCATCGACGGCATCGGCAAAGGGATCGGCGACCTCATCAACCGAGGCCTCGATCGCGACAAGAAGTAGCGGTCGCGAAACAAAGGCCTTCAGCCGCGAGCGATCAACCTTCAGCTTCAAACAAAAGACCCCGGCGCCGAGGCGCCGGGGTCTTGTCTTTTCCGTTCAGCCGATTGCCGACTCCTGATTGCCGACCCGGCCGTTCGGTCGCCGGTCACCAGCGGGAAGGCAGGCGGGACGCCTGCCCCACTCGCGCTCTTTCTACTCGGCCCTCAAACCTCGGCCCACGGCCCTTCCCGACTCAGAACGCGCAGCCGTCGAAGAAGATGCTGAAGAACAGGTTGTAATCACCCTCGGTCACGCCGTTGTTGGTGGCCAGCGGGCCGAACGGCGGCAGCGGGCTGCCGTCGTCATTCGCGATATCCACGGCGAGGTCCGAGTCAAAGAACCGGGCGAAGAAGAGGTTGTAATCGCCTTCGGTCACGCCGTTGTTGACGCCACCGGCCGGGCCGTTGGGCGGCAGCGGCGAGCCGTCGTCGTTGGCGATGTCCGCAGGGTTGCAACGCGGCGCGGTGACGACTTCGCCGACCGTCAGCTTCAGCCACGTCACGTCGAACGCGCCGCTCTTGGGCGTTGCGACGATCTCGGTCACGGAGCCGTTGCTGATCTCGCGGGCCCACGTCGCGTTGATCGTGGTGGACGAGTTCACGACGATGTCCGCGAAGTCCGGCACCGAGCCGGTGCGCGTCGGCGCGTCCGGCGGCGTGGGGCGGCTGTCGGTCGTGGTCGTGTTCGAAACCGCGATGTAGTACGTACCCGCGGCGAAGTCGCGCAGCAGCCCCTCGGGGCCCGCGTAGGCGAAGTCGGACACGGGCTCGTAGTTGGCGTCGTAGACGAGGATGCCGACGTTGAAGGTCAGGTCCGCGGGGCGTCCGATGCTGATCAGGCCGGGCGCGAACGTCGTGGGGATGTTGACGGGCGTGACGACTTCGGTCGACATCGTTGCGAAGTACTCCGAGAACGTCGCGGTGGTGGTGCCAGCGACGCGGTAGTAGAACTCCTCTTCCTTGCCGAAGCCGTACCACTGGTTGAAGCGGGCGGGCGTGGTGGTGCTGGCGGAGGTCTGGAGGGCGACGTCGGTGGTGGCGATGATGCCGAGGGTGTTGGATTGCTGCAGGCCGCGGAGGGTGCCGGTGTGGCCCTCGTTGAGCGGCTCGGTGGTGATGACCAGGCGATGGCGATAGATCGCGGGTGCCAGCGGCGCGGTCTTGAGGCGGAAAGTGTCAGCGCTGGGATCGCCCGGCGTTGAGGTGCTGGCGCCAGCGGAATAACCAAAGACGCCGGTGCCCGCGGTGATGGTGCCGACGGTCGCGGTGGCCTTGGTTTCGTTGGGCTCGGCCTCGACGACGAAGCCCGCGGGCGCGCCGGGGCGGACCTTGATCGCGACCGAGCCGGCGCCGACGCGCCCCTGCGCGTCAGAGATCGTCAGCGGGATGATGAACGTGCCCGCGGCTTGGTTCGACGCGAGATTGATCGTGGTCGAGAAGTTGTCGTTCACGCCCGGAGTCAGCACGACAGCATTCGAGCCGCCGACCTGCGTGAAATCGCCAACGACCTGGATGCCGGTGCTCGGCGTCGCGCCGGCGACCGGCAGCACGTGGACCACGGCGGTGATCGCCTGGCCGGGGAGCTGGCTCATCGGCGTGGTGTAGCCAGCACCCGCGGGCACCGTGGGCTCGGCACAGTTGTCGGGGATGTACGCCATGGCGAGGAAGTTGCCGGGGGGCAACTTCGCGATCTGGTGCTTCTGGCCAGTGGCGGTGTCAACGAAGTAAAACCCTTCGGAGGCGTTGGTGGCGGTGTCGATCAGGTACATCGCGCCGGTGTCTTTGTTGTACGTCAGGCCGTGGGGGTTCGGGTTCGGTGACTGGTTCGGGTCTGAGCTCTGCAGATAGCCAACGAACGTGCCAGCGCCGGTGGCGCGATTGAGCGTGAACAGCGCGTCGGCAAAGCCCGGGTTCGGCGGATTCGTGGACGTGACCGAGCCGGTGCTCACGGCGTAGAGAACGCCGGTGCGAGAGTCCAAGGCGATGTTCGTGAACGAAGCCGCGCCGGCACCGATGGGGCCGATGAGCGTGCCGGCACCGGTCGTCTGGTCGAGCGAGTACAGGCTCGTATTGTTGCTGTTGACCGCGTAGAGCGTGTCGTTGGTGGTGTCGTACTGCAGGCCGTGCATCACGACTGTCGAGGGGCCGGTGACGCCGACGACGGTCGCGACGCCGGTGGCGAGGTCGAGCGTGTAGAGGGTGTCGTTGCCGGTGCTGACGACCCAGGCGCGCCCGGTTTCGCAGTCGAACGCCACCTCACCGATCGCCGCGGCCGCGCCGGTGATCGTGCCGGTCTGCGTGAACACTCCGGTGATCGGGTTGATGTCGTAGATCGTGGTGCCGGTGACGGCGACAAGGCGGGGCGCCGCGGCGGCGGTGCCCGCGGCAGCCAGGAGCGCGAGGATGGCGAGTGCGTTTCGACGATTCTTCATGGTTTCGCTTCCGTTTGGGTGAATGGACGACTGCACTCAGTCTAAATCCGCGTCACCCCACGGCAACCTCGATAGGGAAACCAACTGTCACTTCGGTCGTGCCGGTGCGTGATCAAGGGAAACTACGGCATTGCACAAGCCAAACTCACGCAAATTTCCTGCTGGAAACCCAATGCATTGATGAGACCAAGCTCGGGCCGCGCCGCTCTGCGGCGCTTTCCCGCACTCGATTGCGGGGGTGGCAATGCTGCCGAGTCACGATTCAGAACGCGCAGAAAAAAGCCCCGCGGGCGCGGGGCTTCGGAGAACCAGATCGGGGTGAGGTCATTGCAAAGGTCAAGTTGCCCGGTGGTCGCTGAAAATCAGAACGCGCAACCATCGAAGAAGATGCTGAAGAACAGGTTGTAGTCACCTTCCGTCACGCCGTTGTTCGTCGCCAGCGCACCAAACGGCGGCAACGGGCTCCCGTCGTCATTGGCGATATCGCACGCCGTGCCAGCGTCAAAGAACGTGGCGAAGAACAGGTTGTAGTCGCCTTCGGTCACGCCGTTGTTCGTGCCGCCCGCGACGCCGACCGGCGGGAGCGGCGCGCCATCGTCATAGGCGATGTCCGCAGGATTGCAGCGCGGCGAGGCGGGCAGCAGGCAAGGCGGGCCAAAGCGAGCGAAGTTGAAGCTGTGCAGGCCATCGGCGTTATCGAAGAACCCGCTGATATAGAGCGCCGGGCGAGTGGGGCCGTCGCCGTCGTCGTCAAAGACCACCATCGACTTCGGCTCCATGCGCAGATTGTCGTTGAAGCTGTTGAAGCCGCTGCCAACAGCCGACCACGCACCGCCCTCGTACTTCGCGAAGCCGCGGGCGTTGACGCCACCGATGGCCCCGAACGGTCCGATCGCATAGAGCGCGACGCCGTTGCTGTCGTCGAACGCTTCGATGTCGGCGACGAACGGCGTGAGGGGTCCGCCGGTGCCGGTGCGTGCGAGCGTGCCAGCGTTGAGGCCGATCCACTCGGTGCCGGTCCACTGCGCGACGGGGCCAGTCGGCACGGCGTTGGGCGTCGTGGGGTAGATGTCGCTGAACAGGCCGTGGGCGTAGATCGCCGGGCCGGTGCCAAGGTCAAGCGTGCGGATCTTGGTGAAGTTCTCGAACGCCGCGGTGGTCTTTCCGATGATCGTCCAAGTGCCTGAGGCGCCGGTGCCGTCATAGCGAGCGACAGCGCCGCTGTTGGCGCCGGTGAACGTCCCCGATGCGTAGAGCTTGGGGCCGGTGCCGTCGTCGTGAATGGCCAGCGACGTGACGCGGGAGTCATTCGTCGGGAGCGTCCCGGTGTCGGGCAGGCCGTCACCCAGGACGACCCACTGCGTGCCGGTATAGGCGTAGATATTGGGGGTGTTGCCAGCGGGGAAGCCGGGGTCAAAGGACGAGGCGTTGCCGGCGATGATGAGCCAGGGGCGCTCGGGGCCGGGCCCGTCGGTATCAAACACGGTACCGACGAAGTTGTTGCCCTCGGGCGTTCCGGTCGCGGTGCTGCCCGGGAACGCGGCGCCGTTCGAGACCGATGTCCACGTCTGCGTGGCGGCGTTGTACTTGGCGACGTTGGTGGTCGGCGTCGCGGAGTCAACGGTGTTGCCGAATGCGAAGAGCGCCTCGCCTGTGCCGTCGTCATAACGGATGTACGTCGGGATCGCGACCGCGCCGGCAGCGGAGGCCGAGCGGATCGTGGAGCCGGACCAGCCGGAACCGTCGTACTGCTGGATTCCGTCGGCGTTGACGCTGAACGGCAGCGGCGCGTCGGCAGTGCCATTACTGATCAGTCGCGGTGTGACGCCGTCAAGTTTGACGACCGCGTTGCCGGACAGCCCGCCGTTGACCGGCTGGGCGTACTGGGGCTTCCAAGCGGAGCCGGTCCAGAACGCGCCCGCGCGTCCCTGAACCCGCTCGCCGCTGGCGTTGGCGGCGTATTCAAAGGTGCCGCCGGTGAAGACGACGGGCTCGCCGCGAAGGGTGAACGGGGTGAAGGTGAGCGCGTTGCCGATGCTGAGGAAGTTGGTCGTGAAGCCGCCGCCGAGCGGGGAGAGGGTCGTGCCGTCCCACACGGCGCCGCCGTTGAACGCCGACGGGAGGCCGGCCGGTGTCTGGAACTCGGCGGTGTTGAAGGGCCGGTTCGCGGAGCCACCGAAGTAGAGCTTCGGCCCCGTGCCGAGGTCGATGAGGCTCATCGTGCCGATGCCGCTGTAGACCGTGGATCCGAGCGGGCCGAAGGTCTCGGGCTGCCAAGAGGTGCCATCAAAGCTCTCGCACGGGAACATGTTGATGGCCGAGCCCACGGGCGCCGTGTACAGCGGGCTGATGAGCAGGCGGCCCTGGTACTCGAGCATCGCGCCGACGGTCGCAGCGCCCATGGTGATGGGCGAGTTCGTGGACGCCATGAGCGGGTCACTCGGCAGTGGTTCGTGCGCGGTGCCGTCGGCGGTGATGCGCCGGACGCCCTTGTCAAACGCGCCGCCGAAGTAGACCTGATCGTTGTACTTGGCAAAGCACGTGATCTGGTTCTGGATCGGTTCGGCGTCGGTCGCGAAGAAATCGACGCGCGAGTACGCGGACCCATCCCACCGATACGCCATCAAATAGGCGCTCGGGCTGGTTGGGCTGTTCGTCGAGACATAGATCCGCGGGCCGGCGTTGGGGAACGGGTTGTTGATCGGGTCGGGGCCGGCGGACTGATCGTCGACAAAGAACGCGAAGGCGTTGTTCTCTCCGAAGCTACGCGGCACGTTCGCCCAGAGCTGCGCCGAACCGTTCCAACGCGCGATGCCGTTGACCGTGATGCGCGTGCCGTTGGGCTGCTGAGCCCGGGTGAAGCTCCCGCCAACCCAGAGCTCGGGCTTGAGCGGGCCGGCTCCGTCCGGATCCAGCACCGCCATGGCGCGGACCGTGCCCGAGCCCGAGGTGACCAGGTTGTTCGCGGGAACGCCCCCGCCCAACGGCACGAACTCCGTCCCGTTCCACATCGCGACGCCGTTGCACAGCCTGCCGCCAGCGCGGCTGAAGTTGCCGCCGACGTACAGGCGCGGACCTTGCCCGTCTTGAGCGTCATAGACCACCGAGGTCAGGATCGTGCCGTTGACACCCGGGAGCTGGAAGTTGTCAGCAAAGATCGGATCGCACGCCTGTCCCATCGCCAAGCGCGGGGACGTCAACGCCAGAGCAGAGATCGCAAGACCGACCGTGGCGAGCAAACGGAAAGTGGGCTGAAAACGCATAAAATCTCCTCGTTGATAGGCGGTTGACGCGGCCGAGAATCGGCGTCGTTTAACTCTCAGAGTTATGTCAGAGTACTTGCATCGCGGCGGTTGTGCAAGTACAATCTCCCAGAAGAACGAGATTTCTGGGTAGATCCCCAGTCGGAGGATGCCTTGGCTGAGCGAGAATCCAGAGCCGTGTCTTTCGTCGCCACGCTGGCGGGGCCGCTGAGCCAGTCGGAGTTGCAAGAGGCGACGCTGGTGAGTGATCGCGTGCGGGGTGAGCTCCAAGTGGCCTTGGAGAATCTTCGCGACGCCGATCAGCCGACGCTGGCGTTCTCTCGCGTCCTTGGCGTCAACCGCAACATCTGCCAGCGTGTCTCGGCGGGGCTCGACCCGCGCCTTGACGCGCTCACGGCGCTCACAAAGCTCCCCGGCCCCGAAGGGTTGCAGCTCTTTGCCAGCGCGCTGCAGGAGCGCGCTGGGCACCAGGCGGCTCGCTCGGCTCTGACCGCCGCGGTTGAGTCTTATGGCGCGTTCGTGCGTGCCGCAGGCGGGAGTCAGGCTGGATTGATTCGCCGGATTGAGATCACGGCGCGCCGCGACGGCGGCCTGGAAACCACCGACAACGTCGGCGTGCGCAAACGCATGTACGAAGCGGCCACCGACCTGCAAGGCCACTCGCTGGACACGCTGATCTCGATCGCCGCGGTCCGCCCGATGCAAGGCTCAGCGGAGTTCACCGAAGGCCTGAGCATCAAGGGCTTTGTCGGGCTGCGTGCGTTCGCCGCCCCGGCGCCGCTGGTCAATCGGAACTTCACGCTGCGCCACGAGGCGCACCTGATCGCCGCGGAGACGCTGCACGAGCCCCTCGCGGGCCACAGCGCCGACGGGATGAACCTGATCGAGGAGTTCTGCTCCTCGCCGCTGCCCAGCTCGGCGTTCGACGTGTTCGACGGCGGCTCGCGCACGATCGTCGAGCCCGGAACAGATCGCACCGACCCGGTGGATGTGGTGATGGGCACGCGTTGGCGTCCGTACGTGCATCCCACGCTGCACACGGACCCGCGCTGGTGGACATTGGCACGGATCGATCGACCGATCCGACGCGTGGTTCAGGACGTGTACCTCCATCGGTCGCTGGCGTATTCGTGCGTGCCGGCGGTCGGGGCGTATCTGTGGCATTCGGACTTCACCGGCAACGCGTCGAAGGATTGGCACAGCCGCCTGCCGGGACGCTACACGATCGAGATGCTCGGCGCCGGCACCGCCCAGGCGGCCACGGACGCATGGCACCGCCACGCATCACTCACCTCGCGCATGTTCCAGCTCGCCGGCTGGGATCCCAGCGAGATGGTCGGCTATCGCTGCGAAGTGGCGTACCCCATCTGGGCGTCGGTGCTCTCCATGTCGTTCGACTTCACCGAAGCGGTGACGCGGGCACGCGAGAGCGAGGAGTGAGAAGCGAGGACGGCGCGGCGGTCAGTCTTCGTGCCTCGCGGAAGCGCCTCAACCAACAAAAAGCCCCGGCGGATCAGCCGGGGCTTGCGCAAGTCCTCGTTTTAGCGCGATGCTCAGTGCCCTGTGTCTTGTGCGAACGCCACTCTACTCGGCCCTCACACCTCGGCCCTTCCATTAGAACGCGCAGCCGTCGAAGAAGATGTTGAAGAATAAGTTGTAATCGCCCTCGGTCACGCCGTTGTTGGTCTGGAGCGTGCCGAAGGGCGGCAGCGGCGAGCCGTCGTCGTTGGCGATATCGCACGCAGCCCCGGCGTCAAAGAACGTGGCGAAGAAGAGGTTGTAGTCTCCTTCGGTCACGCCGTTGTTGGTCCCACCCGCGATGCCGACCGGCGGCAGCGCCGCGCCGTCGTCGTAAGCGATGTCCGCGGGGTTGCAGCGGCAGAGCATCGTCAGGACCGCATCGGTGCTGGCGACCTCACCGCAGTCGGTCACGAGGACAGCCCGGTACGCCGCCGCGGCGTCGGCGGTCGTGCCCGTGATCGTCAGGCGCGTGTTGATGCCCGTGATCGTGTCGGTGTTGCCGAAGGCGGTGATCGCCGCTGTGCCGCCGCCACCGGGCAGGGGGCCGTTGGTGATGATCCCGCTGCCCACTTTCTCCCACCGCCAAGTGAGATTCTTGTAGGCCGCCGATGCGTTGGCGGTAAAAACCACCGTCGTACCGCACGAGACGCTCGCGGAGTCGGGCTGGTCGGCGATGGTGACCTCGGCGTTGGGGCGGTAGCGTCCGATGAGGCGGGAGGAGATGCTTGCAAGGCCCTCCAGGTTGAAGGTGTGATTGAACTGGGTTGGGGTGCCAGCGACAATCAGATCGCCGTTGAACTCCAAGATGGCATCAATGGTGCCGCCACAACCACCCAAGATCGGTGTCCACTCAGCGCCGTCGAAACGAGCGACGCGGTTCGTCCCGAAGGCTGAGGCGGGGAACTGCAGCGTGCTAAACGTGCCGCCGGCGACGAGGGAGGAGCCGAAAAAGCCGAAGGTGTTAATGCTGGGATTGAACTGCTGGCCCAGAACCTCCCAAGTCGCGCCCGTCCAGCGGGCGTTGTTGACGACTTGAACTTCGGGGAAGGTGCGAGACGGGCCGGCGAAGCGGCCGCCGACAACGAGTTCGCCGTTGTACGTCGCCAGTGCGTTGACGGTCTGCGCCGAAGACACGAGGTTCTGCGCGAAGGGTTCCCAGGCTGTGCCAGTCCAGCGGACGATCGATGGCGAGGAGACGCCGCCGGCGCTGGCGAACGTGCCACCAACAATCAGCTCACCCCCGTGTGAGTGCAGGGCGTTGACGGCGCCGGTGTCGATGCCGACAACCGTGCCGTTGGCAAGCGGCTGCCAGGCGCTGCTCGTCGCGTCAAAGCGGGCGACGCCGTTGACGGTGGTGGTGCCTGAAGCCAGAAACGTGCCGCCGGCGTACAGCTCGCCGTTGTGTACGGCCAGCGCGTTGACCGCACCGCTGGCGAAGCCGCTACCAAAGGGCTGCCAGGTTGATGTTGTAGCATCCCAGCGCGCGATCCGGTTCAGGAGTCCGACCGGGCCGCCCGAAGTCGTGGTGAACGTGCCGGCAACGACCAGCTCGCCGTTGAAGATCGTCATGTCAGTGATTGCGCCATTCAGGGCGGTGCCGAACTGCGTGAAGGTCGTGCCGTCCCACTGCGTCGGGCGCGTGGTGGCGATGCCGCCCGCGAAGAGGATGACCGCTGGGTTCCCGCCAGCACCGTCAGGATCCCACTGAAGCGCCGCGCGGATCGGCGCCGCCAGGACAGGCGTCGGCTGCACGACGGGGATCCAAGCGTCGCAGAAGACCTGCGCAGACGTCACGGCGGGAAAGAATGACATTGCGAGACCGGCGAATGTCAGCAGGTTGGCGGCCTTGGTCTTCATGCGAGTGCTCCTTACGAGGTACGATCAGTCTTTATTGAGGGTCGGCTTTATTGAGGGTCGGGTTGTTCGCGAAGCGTCCGAAATCGGACGATGCATGGGCGGCGATCAAGGTCAGGGCGGCGTCAGAATGCCGGGGACATCTGGAAAGGCGACCGGCTCGAGCGGTCGCTTCTCGCTCGGCAACCGCGAGAGCACGACATCCGACGGAACCGTGTTCGTCTGCCCCACGATTTGCAACTGATTGCGGGGAACGAATGAGCCGCTCCCATCGAACATCGTGATGTTCGCTCCGGCAAAGTCGCTCGGGTCGCCACTTGAAAATGCAACCGACGAGGGATTCGTCGGGCTCGCCGCTTCCCGCTTGCCCCGCCCGTGATTGAAGACGAAAACGCCTTCGGGTCGAGGGCCGGGGCCGAGGTACGACGTGCGGTCCTGGTGCATCGGCTGCTTCGACGGGCTCACCTTGAGGCTGTCAATCTTGATCGGCACCCCGCCGGCCATGCCGAAATCCGGGTTGCGGTTCCGGACCGTGCCGTATCGGCTCTGGAAGTACGTCCCTCGCGAAGCGTAAAAGTCGTAGGTGCTGTAGATCGCGATGGAGCGCGTGTTGCGTTCGTCTTCCCAGGGTGCTGCGCCGGTTGATGGGCAGGCGGTAGTCGACCCTGAGCCGACATAGCTCCCCAATAGGACGCGCAAATCCCACCAACCGATTCCAAGCACCGACGAGTTTGTCGCGTGAGGGTCCGTCGGCGAAATCGGGATGCCGTACACGCTCGGCGCATAGCCCGTGCCGGGATAATGCGGCGGCGTGGACTGCTTGAAGTCCTGTGCGTAGACAAGGGTCGCGATCACAAACTGCCGACTGCCAACCAGGCACTTGGCCCGACGCGCGGCCTCACGAGCAGCCGAGAGCGAAGGCAGCAGGATTGTGACCAAAAGCGCGATGATCGCGATCACCATCAACAGCTCGATCAACGTGAAAGCTCGGCTCCTCGATGCGTGTCCAAACACGTCGGCGCGGATTGGATTGGCGTTGGGCATAGTCGCTCGCAGTGGGCGTAACGGGCGTCAAAGGGAGTATAAATCGGGTTTTAGTATTTGCAACTGTTTTAAAAACAATTCGTGTGTTCATCGTCTCGTTGCGTTATACTCTGGAGATGGACACCCCGACCAAAGACGTTTTCGCCGAGGCGGTGAGGGCGGAGCTCCAAGCCGTCAGGGACTTCGTACACGAACTGCTCTCAACCATCTCGGCTGGCACCCAAACCGTGACCGAAGTGGCTAGCGCGCTCGCGGTCGAACGCTCGATGGCTTGGAAGCTCATCAAGATCGCCAGCACCGCCGACGTCATGACCGTGCCGCAATACCTGCCCGGCTCGCGCGCAATACTCCGGGTCTTGTCGATCGCCGAGCGCGCGGGCGTTTCGCCGGAGCGCGTCGACATCGCCCGCGTCGCACTGCGGCGATATCAAGAGCTGTCCGCTGAGCACGCCTCCGACAGCGCAAGCATGGAGTTGCTCGTCGGTTCTCAGGCGAGCCTCGGTCGTACCGCGATGGACCACGCGCAGCGCCGGGCCGCGTTTCGCGCCGCCAGCTACATGCTCGGCGTCGATGCGGGCATGTTCTACGACGCGACGTTCCTGTCCCCGAGCGTGAATCCGCTGACGCTGGACCTGGCGAGTGTCCGGGTGCTCGCGGATCTGACCGGGCTTCGCGCCGGCGTTGCTTGGCCGATTGGGCGGTCACTGACCACGTTGCAGACCGACGGCACAGTGAGCTGGACGGGCGAGCCGCTGGCGGAGAGCACGACCGCCGACGGTGTTCCGATTCTGCCAGAGTTCTCTTCGCCCGATCTTCCGCCGCTGGTCAAGCTTGAACGCGACGGCCAGGCCGCGTTGTTCGCGGTGCGCTCGCGCCGGCTCGGCAAGGGCGGGCGCATCACCGTCGCCGTCGGCGAGATCTATCGATCCGTGACCGAAGCCAGGCCGACCAGCGCGATGCCGAACGCCGCGATGGTCGTGCTCGTTCGGACGCCCTGCCGGCGCGGCGTGATCGACGTCTTCGTCCACCGCCCGACGCTCGGCACTGTCAAGCCCACGCTCCGCGGCATCAGCACGATCTTCGGCCTCCCGATCGCCTCGGAAGTTCAGTTCGGTGGCGGACTCGAGGTTCCGATCAACGATCCGATCGTCGCACTCGGGCAGGCCGATCGCGCGCCCGCCGTTCGCGGCATCGCACGCCATCGCGACCTCACCAACTTCGCAGCCCAGCGCCTCGGCGTGCCTCTGGGCGACTTTGACGTCTATCGCGTCGAGCTCACGTTCCCGCCAACACCTGTCGCGCTGGTCTTCTCGTTCCCGCTCCCGGACGGCGCGAATGATCGCAAAGGTTGAGCGGACCGGGCTGGTGTTTTCTGACCGCGGGGTGCTTCGCCTTCGCAGCCATCGAAGAAGATGGTGTAGAAGAGGTTGTAATCGCCCTTGTTGACGCCGGTGTTCACTGCGGGCGGCTGGCCGCCGTTGCCGAACGGGGGCAGGGCGACGCCGTCGTCGTCGGCGATGTCGCAGACGAGGCCTTCGTCAAAGAACGTGCGGAAGAAGAGGTTGTAATCCGCTTCGGTCACGCCGTTGTTAACGTACTGCGGACCATAAGGCCCGATGGGCGGCAGCGGCGTGCCGTCGTCGTAGGCGATGTCCGCGGCGGTGCAGCGGAAGACCGGCACGGCAGTCACGTTGACTGAGGCGGCGTTGCTGGGCACGCTCCCGCAGGGGTTGGTGAAGACCGCGGTGTACTGGCCCGCGTCGCCCGGCTGTGCGCCGATGATCGTGAGCGTGACCGGTGCGCCGGTGGTGGGCGACGGGAGCGGAGCGACGGCGCCGCTAACAAAGCCGCCGCCGGGCGAGGCGCCGCCGGGGCCGTTGCTGATGTTCACGCCGTTGCGTTGCCACTGAACGGTGAGGTTCCTGAGTCCGGGGTTCGCGGCCGCGGCGAGGACGAGGTTCTGCCCTGCGTCGATCGTGACGTTGTCGGGCTGGTCGGTGACGCTGATCAGCGGAGGAGCCCAGCGTGCGATGTTGGGTGCCAACACGCCGCCAGCGGCCGTGAAGCTCCCGCCTACGACAATGTCGCCGTTCGCGAGGACGGCCAGCGTGGTCACCGCGTTGCTTAGGCCAGTGCCCAGTGGCGACCAAGCGGACCCATTCCAGCGGGCAACTCGATTGGCACTTGCTCCGCCGGCGGTGGTGAACAAGCCGCCCACCAGCAGGTCGCCGTTCGGGAGCACCGCGATCGAGGTCACCCGGCTGTTTACGCCCGTTCCCAAAGGCGACCACACCGAGCCATTCCAGCGGGCGATCCGGTTGGCACTCGCCCCCCCGGCGATCGTGAAGTCGCCCCCCGCAACCAGGTCGCCGTTTGGCAGCACGGCAAACGCAAACACCGACCCGTTCATGCCCGATCCGATGGCTGACCAGGCCGAGCCGTTCCAGCGGGCAATGTTACTCACGGTCACCCCGCCTGCGGTCGTAAACGTGCCGCCTGCGATGATCTCGCCATTCGTAAGTTCGGCAAGGGCATGCACGCGGGGAGTATCCGAACCGCCGCTGATGCCCGATCCCAGAGGCGACCAGACCGAACCATTCCAGCGCGCGATGCGGTTGATGCTTGCCCCGCCCGCGTTGGTGAACTGACCCCCCGCCAGCAGGTCGCCATTTGTGAGTTTGGCAAGTGACCACACCGGGCCGTTCATGCCCGATCCGAACGGCGACCATGTCGAGCCGTTCCAGCGGGCGATATTTCGCGCACTTGTGCCGCCAGCGGTCGTGAACTCGCCCGCTGCGACCAAGTCGCCGTTGGAGAGAATGCACGAGGCCCACACCGAGCTGTTCATGCCCGTGCTTTGGGCGGACCAGGCAGAGCCGTTCCAGCGGGCGATGCGCCTGGCGCTCGCCCGGCCGGCGTTCGTGAAAATCCCTCCGGCAACCAGTTCGCCGTTGGGGAATGCGGCCAAGGCGTACACGGTGCCGTTCATGCCGCTGGCTTGGGCCGACCAAGCCGAGCCGGTCCAGCGAGCGATGTTGTTTGCTGTCACCCCCCCGGCGCTCGTAAAAGACCCCCCCACCAGCAACTCGCCGTCGGGGAGCACAGTCAAGGCGGCAACGTAGGTTCCGCCGTCGGTCCCTGTGCCGAGCGCAGACCAAGTTGTGCCGTTCCAACGAGCAATGCGGTTCACGACCACCCCGCCGGCGTCGTTGAACTGACCGCCCGCCACGAGATCACCGCTTGGAAGCACCGCGAGAGCGAGCGCACTCGGTGTTACGGTCGCGGCGGCGAGCCCCGAACCGAGCGAGGACCATGACACGCCGTTCCAGCGGGCGATTCCGTTGACTCTCACCCCGCCCGCATTGGCGAAAATGCCGCCGGCCACGAGATCACCATTCTGGAGTACAGCGAATGCAGAGACGCTGGCGTCAACGCCCGATCCGAAGGCTGACCAAGTCGAGCCGTTCCAGCGAGCGATGTTGTTCGCTTGCACCCCGCCAGCCGTGTTGAACGAGCCACCAACGACCAAATCGCCATTGGGTAATACGGCCAACGCTTGGACTGTCCCTGTCCCCGTGCCCAAGGGGGACCAAGTCGTTCCGTTCCAGCGAGCGATGCGGCTGGCGCTCACCCCGCCCGCAGCCGTAAAGGTGCCGCCCGCGATCAGATCGCCATTCGGGAGAACGGTCAGTGCATAAACCGTGTTGTTCACGCCCGAGCCCAACGCCGACCACGCCGATCCGTTCCATCGTGCGATGCGGTTGGCACTTACGCCGCCGGCGGTGGTAAACGTACCCGCCGCGATCAAGTCGCCATTGGGGAGCACGGCGAGCGCAAGCACTGTGCCACCACTGAGGCCCGTGCCGAAAGGCGACCAATGATCGGTCGTCCCGTCGTACATCGCAATATTGGACGCAAACGTATTGCCCGCAATGGTGAATGCTCCGCCCACAACCGCCTTGGGCGTCTGCGGCCCGGGTCCGTCGGGATCCCACATGATCGTTGCGCTGACCGGGCCATCCGTGCCCGGGTAACTCGCCGTGCTGGGATCGAACGGTTGCCACACCGGCTCGCACTGCGCGCGGGCCGGTGCCGCGACGCCGAGGGACAACGCGAGGAACGCGATCAACGTCAACACAGCAGTAACGGCGCGGGTCATTCGGGGACTCCTTGATCCGGGGACTCGTAACGAGGCGACGAAGGTTACAGTCAGGTGCGTCGGTGGCGGCAAAATTCGGCTCGTTTCACCGACATTTCGTGCAGCGTTGATGCCGATTGGCCAGCAGAAACCCCGGTGTTATGCGTTTACTCCCTGACAGTTGTGCCGCGTCGTGATCGACCTGTGGTTTCCCCGAGCCTCAGTCACGGCGTTCGACGCGCGCGATTGTGCGCCGACCCGCATCAGCCCCGGCGCTGGCCAACCCGTTGCATGAACCGGACGCGTGCATCAGACGACACCGCCCGCGGCGTACGCCGCGGGCGGTGTGGATCGATGTCATGAGTGTCCGGCCGAAGTCGCGGCGGGTCCGGGTGGGACGCCGCGAGTCGTCGGGGGGCGGGGAGCGGGGGGTCAGAACGCGCAGCCGTCGAAGAAGATGCTGAAGAAGAGGTTGTAATCGCCTTCGGTGACGCCGTTGTTCACGGCAGGCGCGATGCCGCCACTGCCGAAGGGCGGCAGCGGCGTGCCTTGGTCGTCTGCGATATCGCAGGCGGGGCCGGCGTCGAAGAAGGTGGCGAAGAAGAGGTTGTAATCGGCTTCGGTGGTGCCGTTGTTGGTTAGACCGGGCCCGGCATTCCCGGTGGGAGGCAGCGGGGCACCGGTGTCGTAGGCGATGTCGGCGGGGTTGCAGCGCCGTGCTGGCAGAATGAGATCGAAAGTCTGGCTGTTAAGATACGTTGCGTTGGTCACAGAGCTCCCGCCAAAGTGAACGATTCGGCCTCGCATACGGTCGAAGACCGCATTGCCATACACGATCGCTACAGGCGACAGGGCTGGATCAAGCCAGATGCGGCTCCAGACCGTCCCATCCCATTCCCAGACGTCGCGAAATGGCTGAGCGGCAAAGCTCGGATTGGTGCTTGAATTGAAGTTCGTTACGCCGGCGAACATCACGGTTCGACGCCGGTTGGGATCGTAAACGACCCGCGGCCAAAATCGAGCTGGCGGATTGCCATTTGCAGGCGTCGCGTTTGTCCATGAAGCGCCGTTCCATTCCCACGTCGAGTTGTCATATCCGGTCGCACCCGCAGCACCCGAAATCCCGCCGAAGAGAACCGTGATACCGCGGTTCTCGTCGAACGCCATTCCCGCAACAGTCCGGAGGCCCGGCGAGGGAGCAGAAGTCGGCAAAGTTCTCCATTGGTTGGTTGCAAGATCAAGAATCCAAGTATCGCCCAAGCGTCGATCGATGTCATCGCGTCCACCGAACACCAAGAACTGGTTGCGAACACGATCAAACGCGACCGAGTGGTCGTATCTTGGTCCCGGCGCCTGGTTTCCTCGATCGGTCCATGTCATCGTGGCGAGATTGAGCTCCCAGAGACGAGCTGTCGCGCTGCCGGCGCCGGAACCAGTCAGTCCGCCATAAACCATTACTACTCTACGGTCTGGGTCATAAGCTGCGGGCATGCCCCAGCGATTGCCAGGGGATCCTGACGGGGACTGTGCAGTCCAGATATCATTTGCGAATGTGAACACACCGCCGCCAATTTGGCGAGTCACTCCGGGACGAGTAAGCAGACCTCCGCCGAAGATCACGGATTGCTGGCGACCTTCGTCGTAAACCATGCCGAAGCCGTCTCGGGCACTACATTGCGAACGGCTCCAGAGCGTTGACCACTGATTCGTCGAACCGTTGAACGAGAGCATGTCGCGTTGGGCTGACGCACTGCCGAGAATTCCGCCAGACAGAAGCACGCGCCGGTTAAGCGGGTCATACGCCATGGCGTGCTCATCGCGCCCGCCACCGATGATGTTCGCCCGCTGTAACCACGCGGCGCCGTCGAACTCCCATGTGCTTGCATTCCCATCGCCGCCGGCAACAACAACTCGCTGACGGGACTCGTCGTAGGCGACCGCAGGGTTGTTGCGTGTACCCGGAGAGGCGCCGGGTGTCGTTCGAACTTCCCAGACGCCAGTCAGGCCATTCCACTCCCAAACGGTAAGGCTCGTAGTTCCTCCTCCGACAAGCACGGCGCGTTGACGTCCGGCGTCATAAGCCATGGCGTAGCCGATCTGCGCACCTGGATTCTCGATGGCAGGGCGTGCGACCCAAGCCGGAGAAGCGCCGGAACGTTCAAGAACATCGGCGGCGCCTTCGGTTCCAGAAGAAAGCCCGCCGTAGAGCACCATCGTCTGGCGTTGGCTGTCGTACGCCATCGCGTGTCCGCTTCGAGCTTGGGGAAGCGAGGCGTTCTGCGTCCAGACGTTCGTCTGAACGTCATACTCCCAAACGTCGGCGCGGGCGACCAGATAACCTCCGCCGGTCAACACAATGCGGCCACGGGCCTTGTCGTAGGCCATGGCGTGTCCGCCGCTGCGCGGCGGAGACACAGTTGGAAGAATGCGAGTCCAAGTGCCGCTACTAAGGTCATACTCCCATGTATCGTTCTCACCAGTATCTCCGCCGAAGAGAACAAGGATGTTTCGATCGGTATCAACGGCGATCGCATGTCGCCAGCGAGCTGTCGGCCCTGCGGTGTCTCGCTCCTCCCAGCGAGCGCGATCAGTGTCGTCTACGGGCGTCGCATCTATGGCGACCGAATCAATGTCGTTGTTCTCACCGCCAACAACATGCTCGCCACGAATGTAGAGTTCACTGATGTTGCTGAGTGCCGTTCGTATCTGCGACTCGGTTGCGAACGGACCTGTACAGGAGCCAACTCGCCAGTAGCCGGGGCGAAGAGGTATGAGCGATTGTCCCCAAGCATCGCGGCTCGGGTTGGGCGCATCGGCGATCAGCGTAAGGCTCGCGCTCTGGATGTAGATGTCGTCGGGTGAGTAGAGTACATCGGCATCGGTCGTGCCAAGTCGGTATTCGAAGCGAATTGACCCCCCGAATGCAGAACTCATGTTGCCCCTGTACGACGCGGGTGCCCGCCAAAAGGTGTCGGCCACCCCATCGGGCGTCCTGAGATACCCCCCAATCGCGCCGCCCGTAGATGTCCATGTGACGGCTAGCGGCGCTCCGGCACTCGTGAGCGTCGTACACAGGTTTGAAAACGTGACGGCCGTCCAGCCTTCAGCACCGCTATTGAAGTCTGACTGCACCAATGGCTGTGCGACACTTGCCGATGATGCTGCCCCCCAAATCGCCAAAAGAACTGCACACAGCTCGGTTCGCGAGCACCGCTCAACGCTTCGCTTCATACCATGACCTCGTTCTGTCAAAACGACGATAGCAACCCAGTTATGTCACAACAGAGCAATATCTCATTGCTCATGAGATTTTGCAGCGGGAATGACGATAACAGGCCGTCCACGCCTTTGCAAGCGACGGGCTTTGACAACTTCCGCCAAGATTAACAAAAAAGGCTTGCGCTAAGCCTTAAACGTCGTCTTAAACGTCCGCACCGCGGCCTCGAGATCCTTCTCGACGGCCTTGATGTCCTTCGTCTCAACCAACTTATCGCGCACGGCCTTGCCCAGGCCGTTCATATATTCGATGAGTTTGATCTCGAACTCGCGGACCTTGCTGGTGGGGACGTCGTCGATCAGGCCGCGGGTCGCGGCGAAGATGCTGATGACCTGGTCGATGACGTTCATGGGGCCGTACTGGGGCTGCTTGAGGAGTTCGACCATGCGGGCGCCGCGGTCGAGCTGGCGCTGGGTGGCCTTGTCGAGCTCGGTGCCGAGCTGGGCGAAGGCTTCCAGTTCGCGATAGCTGGCCAGGTCGAGTCGGAGCGAGCCGGCGATCTGCTTCATGGCCTTGATCTGCGCGGAGCCACCGACGCGGCTGACGGAGATACCGGCGTTGATCGCGGGGCGGACGCCGGCAAAGAAGAGCTCGGGTTCGAGGTAGATCTGGCCGTCGGTGATAGAGATGACGTTGGTCGGGATGTAGGCCGAGACGTCGCCTTCCTGGGTCTCGATGATCGGGAGGCTGGTGATCGAGCCCGCGCCGTTCTCATCGCTGAGCTTGACAGCGCGCTCCAGCAGACGGGAGTGGAGATAGAACACGTCGCCGGGGTACGCCTCGCGACCCGGCGGGCGACGCAGCAGCAGCGAGAGCTGGCGATACGCCACGGCCTGCTTGCTCAAGTCGTCATAGATGCACAGGGCGTGCTTGGGCATCGGCATGCCGTTGGGCAGCTTCATGCCCGGGGTCTTGCCCGTCCACATGAAGTACTCGGCCATGGCGGTGCCGGAATACGGCGCGACATACTGCATCGGCGCGGGGTCAGACGCACCGGCGTTCACGATGATCGTGTACTCAAGGGCCCCGGCCTTCTTCAGCGTGTCAACGGTGGCCGCGACGGTCGATTCCTTCTGGCCGACCGCGACATACACACACACCACGGCGTCCGGCGTGCCCCAGAACTGCTTCTGGTTGATGATCGTGTCGATCGCCACCGCGGTCTTGCCGGTCTTGCGGTCGCCGATGATCAGCTCGCGCTGGCCCTTGCCGATCGGGATCATCGCGTCCACGGCCTTGATGCCCGTCTGCAGCGGCTCATGCACCGGCTTGCGCTCAGCGATGCCCGGCGCGATGATGTCCACCTTGCGACGCTCGCTGGTCGTCAGCGCAAGACCGTCGTCCAGCGGCTGGCCCAGCGGGTTCACGACGCGGCCGAGCATCTCGGGCCCGACGGGAACGTCCATGAGGCGCCCGGTGCCCTTGACGAGGTCGCCCTCTTTGACCGAGAGGTAGTCGCCATACACAACGGCGCCGACGGTGTCGAGCTCGAGGTTGAAGACCTGGCCCATGACGGAGCCGTCCTTGGTCTGGAACTCCAGCAGTTCGCCGGCCATGGCGTTGGAGAGGCCGTAGATGCGGGCGATGCCGTCACCGACCTCGACGACGCGACCGACTTCAGAGACCTCCAGCGCGCCGGAGTACTGCTCGATTTCCTGCTTGATGACGGAGGCGATTTCGTCGGTACGGATCTTCATGAACGGATCCTTGCTTGGTCGGTGCCGGGCCCCAAAGAGGGCCTGAGCGGGGAGGGTGAACGGTCGATCGACATCGAGCCCGGAACGGCGCCGAAAAATTGGCGCTGACCGGGGGGTCAAGGTTAGACGGGCGCGGGTGCGATTTCGAGGTGATCAACGAACTCGCACCGAGAACCTACGCAAACACAAACCAAAAACGCACGCGATTGCGTGTTTCGGAAAGGGATGACGCCCCCGATGGCGTGTGTGCAACGGAACCGCCCACGCTTTCCGCGGCGAGATCGTCGCGGCCTTTGAAGGATGTCACTCATGCGTCACACCGCCGCCGTCCTCGCCGTGCTCATCTCCACCAGCATTGTTCTGGCCGGGCCGATCACGCCGCCCGCTGGCACGGTGGCGCCGACGTACAAGACGCTCACGGAGGTTGAGCCGCGGATCGCGGTAAACGCGACCAACACGCCGGGTGACTCGACGCAGAAGTTCATCATCAATCAGCCTGGCAGTTACTACCTCACCGGCAACGTCACCGTCAGCGGGATCAGCGCGATTCGCATCTCCGCACCGGATGTCACGCTGGATCTCGCGGGCTTTCAGATCGTCGACGAGCTTGCCAACAACATCGGGGCGGACCGATGGGGTGTGGTCTCAAACTCAACGTTCGCCAACGTGAGCGTCGTCAACGGCACAATCCGGGGCTTCTCGTCCGGCGTCTTGCTCAACGGCGCGCGGGCCCGGGTTGAGGGCGTGCGGGCCGAGTCCGCGGAGTTCACCGGCATCGGCGTCGCCGCCAACGCGCTCGTCACCGACTGCTCTGCGTTCGCCTGCGCGACCGGCATTCAGTTCAACGCTTCGACTGTCGTGCGCAACTGCCACGTGAGCGCGAACACGGGCACGGGCTTTCAGGGCCTCGGCGTCAGCGCTCAGCTCATCGATTGCACGTCAAGGTCCAACGGCGGGCCTGGCGCGTCGCTGGCCGCGAACGCCATCGTTCGTGGCTGCACTTTCTCGATCAACGGCGGCGAGGGCTTGACCACCGCCGCGGGCGCGAACGTCACGAACTGCATCTCGTCCAGCAACTCCGGCTCCGGCTTCGCCGGCACCGACTCATGCACCTACATCGCCTGCACCGGCCTCGGCAACAACGCCTATGGCATCGAGGTGGGCAACTCGGCGCTTGTTCAAGACTGCGCCGTCTCTGGCAGCGCCACGAGCGCGGTCCGCTGCGCGACCGGGTGCCGGATCGTCGGCAATCGCCTTGACGGCGTGTCCGGCTTCCCCGTCGTGCTGATCGGCGGCAACGACGTCCATGTCGAGCGCAACACCATCAACGGCGGCACGAACGCCGTCAGCGTCTCAGCGGGCGTTGACGCGCTCATCATCTCCAATACCTGTCGTGGCCAGTCGGGCACGGTCTTCAACCTCGTCCTGGCCAATCACCAGGTCGGGCCGTCCGTCACCGCGACGGGAACGATCGCGTCGACAAGCCCGTTCGCAAACTTCGTGCGCTGAGCTCGGCGCTCGCGGTGCGATCGCACCAGCCGCGAGAGCCTGGACCCAGTCGCGTCAAAGAGGCTTCGAAACACTCCGCCGCCCGTTGCTTCTTCACGCCTCAGTTCCGACGGCTCACACGCACGCGCACCGTCCGCGTCTCACCCTCGGCCCGCACGCCCTCGGCCCCCGTCGCGATGATCGCCGGAATCATCTGATCACCCGCGATCAGTTCCCCCTCGCCCAGGACGGCCACCGCCCGCGCCTGCGTCTTGCCATCTCGCAAACGAGCCAACGCCGCGCCCGAGCCGACCATTTTTACGTCGCGCACGTACGCGTCGATCAGCTCAACTTGCCACTCCGCGGCGCTCGGCGCGTCTGGATCAACAACGACCACGACCGGCACCGAGGGCAGAGTGATCGTCTCGCTGGGGGTGCCGCGGGTGAAGGAGACGTTGATGACGTTGGGGACCGGGTCAAGGACGCCCAGTTCGCGCCAGGCGCTGGGGATCGAGATGGGCACGCGGGCGTCGGCCCCGCCGTTGGCTTTGGCACCCGGGCTCATCGAGACCACCGACAGGTCCAGCACCGCGTCGATCTCCAGTGTCGCGGGCAGCTTGGCCTCGGCGTCGGCGGGGAATCGCAGCGTGACCACGTCAGGCGAGACGGTGGCGGGTTGGGCGAGTTCGCCGCCGCGGGTGCGGAGGCGAATGCCGGCAGGCTTGGAGATCAACTGATCGACTCGCACATCGAGCGACGCCGGCTCAACGCTCAGGATGCTCACGCCCGTGCGCCGCACTTCCGGCGAGTTGCGCAGCACCTCGCGCAGGTCCAGTCGGTGCGTTCCCGCGGCGGACGGAAACGCGCCCACCCCGGGCGCCAGCGCCAGCGGCGAGAGCAGCAGCCGCTGCGCGGCGCCGATTGACGCGTTTGAGCCTCGGAGCGAGACCGTGACCGTCGAGTTCCAGCCGGGCTCAACGACGCGAGCCGCAAGGTCACTCCCCGGCGGGACCGCGAACACCAAGCGTGGCGTCGCAGGCGCCGTAGACAGCCCCTCGCCCTCCGCCCACGCCCAGATAAGCAGCGCCAGCAGCGTCGTCAAAAGCAATCGCAAAGCGATGTTCATGCGCGGCGCTCCGAGGGCATGTCGCTGGCGAACACGCTGCGCTCGTCCGTGCCCGGATCGTCATCACGCGGCGAGGGCGGCGCTTCCTCGATCGCGGTCGGGGCGTTGGGGCCGGTGAGCTGCGTGACCAGGCCGCGGTTGAACTTCAGGATGAGCAGCGAACGCAGTTCGTCTTCGTTGAGGCCGCGGGTGAGCTCGCCCTTCTCAGCGATCGAGATCGTGCCGGTCTCTTCTGAGACGACCACGACGACCGCGTCGGTCTCCTGCGACACGCCCACGGCGGCGCGATGCCTCGACCCAAGCTGCGAATCCTCCATGTCGCCGGCTTCGGCAAGCGGAAGCTGCACGCCCGCCGCCACGAGGTGGTTGTCGTTGATGACGACAGCCAGGTCATGCAGGGCCGAGCCGGGGAAGAAGATCGTCTGCAGCATCGCGGCGCTGACCTTGCCGTCGATGATGGTGCCGGCTTCGATGAGTGTCTTCAGGCTGGTCTGTCGCTCGATGACGATCAGGGCGCCGAACTTCGCGCGAGAGAGATACTTCACCGCGAGGACAATCTCCTCAACCACGGCGGTCTGCGTCTGCATGCGCTTGCGGAAGAACGAGAAGTCACCGGCGCGGATGAGCGCCCGGCGCAGCTCCGGCTGGAAGATCACCAGCAGTGCCAGCACCGTCACCGGCAGCACGCTGTCATAGAGAAAGCCCAGGCGCTGGAAGGACTCGCGCGAGCCGAGGATTCGAATCAGCAGCGAGGTGATCACCAGCACGATGAAGACGAACTTGAGCGAGCGGCTGGCCCGGGCGCTCTCAACGAATCGCAGCGCGACGTAGACCACCGACCAGATGATCACCAGCTCGAGCGCGACCTGCCACCACGGGTAGCCGGCGATGCGATCGGCGATCTGGCTGAAGCGATCAAGCATGAGGAGGGAAGTGGCAGAGTGACGATGTGGCGGGCAAGAAAGGGACGACCGAACGACGCACTCGGGTCAACCTGCTGGCAGCGAGACTGACACCGGCCGCCGCGATGTCTCCGTCCTGAAGTGAGTTTAGATTCGCAAGATCCACTGATCAGCGGCTAGGATCGGAATTCCATCGGGCAGTCTTTGCGCACACACCCCATGCCGCTGAAGATCGACAAGTTTGAGCAGACCCCGAACCCTGATGCGCTGAAGTGCGTCCTGGCGTCGCGTTCACCCGCGCTTCCCGGCGCGCCCGCGGCGGCTTCGCCGACCGTCGCACCCTCAAGCTTGCAGGATCAACCGTCAAATCCGTCGCAGTCCCCCGCCACGCTCGGCCGCCCGCGTTCGTATCGCTCGCCGGAAGAAGCTTTGAACGATCCGCTGGCCCGGGCGATTTTCGCGGTCCCGGGGATCGCGGGCGTGCTGATTCTCCAGGACTTCATCACGATCACGCGCACCCCCGGCGCGTCGTGGGCACCGATCAAACGAGCCGTGGAAGCCGCCCTTGGCGCGACGTAACGCCCGTTCAGAACGCGAAACCGCGGCCCGTGTGCCCGATGCCGTGCCCACGTCGCCCGCGGCTCAGGTCCCCTCGCGCGACGTGGCGTCGCCCGGACCGCCCGCCGAGATCGCACTCGCACTGGAATCCTGGTTCATCAGCGCGGCCCGAGAACTGCCATGGCGCACGACGCCCCGCGATCCGTACAGAGCGCTGGTGAGCGAGGCCATGCTCCAGCAGACGCAGGTGTCGCGCGTCATTCCCGCGTTCAACCGGTTCATCGAGACGTTCCCCGACGTGACGAGCCTCGCGCACGCCGAGGAGTCGCGCGTGCTGGCCTTGTGGTCGGGCCTTGGCTATTACCGGCGGGCCAAGAATCTCCATCGCGCCGCGAAAGGCGTGGTCGAGCGTTTCGGCGGGCGCGTGCCGTCGTCGCTGGACGATCTGCTTTCGCTGCCGGGCGTCGGGCGATACACCGCCGGGGCGATCGCTTCAATCGCCCATGCCCAACCCGCGCCGATCGTTGACGGCAACGTCAAGCGCGTGCTCCTTCGGCTGCATGGCCAAGACGTCGAGCCCGACGCGCCCACCACCGTGCGCTGGACATGGGACGAGGCGACCAAACTCGTCAACGCGGCCCACCGCCCCGGCGTCTTCAACGAAGCGCTCATGGAACTCGGCGCCACCGTCTGCCTCGCGCCGCCCGCTCGCCCGCGCTGCGAGCACTGCCCGCTTGCGCGCCACTGCCAAAGCGCCCAGGGACTCTGGCAGACCATCCCACGCCCCAAACAACTCCGCGCGCCGACCGACCTTTACTGCGTCAGCGTGTTTGCACGCGATCGGCGCGGGCGCGTGCTCATCGAGCAGCGACCGAACACCGGCATGTGGGCCAGCATGTGGCAACTGCCGACGCTTGAAACCCTCGATGAGTTTCCATCAATCGACGCGTTGCACACGTTTGCACAGATGCGATCGCTGACGCTGATGCTGGCATCGCGGACGCCGATTACCGAATCGGATGACTCACCGATGCGGTTCACGCACAAGACGACGCATCGCACCGTGTACTTTCAAGTGGTCCTGGCGACGCCGGTCGTGTGCATGCGCAAAGCCGCGGCCCGTCAGTGGGTCGAGCCGGGCGATCTGGCTTCGATCGGGATCTCCAACGCGCAACGCCGCGCCATCGCGCTGGGGTTGGCACCTCCGACAGAGAAACCCTGACGCGAGAGCGTACCGTCGCCGGTTTCCAGAGCGCATAGGGAAGAACCCTCTCCACCATTCGCCTCAGGCTTTCCCCCAGTGTGAAATGCGTGAAGCGTGAGCAGGAATTCATCGTTGCCGGGCCGGAAGTTACCCTGCCCCACGGAACTCGGATTCTGCGTCCGCGTATACCCACCGCCCGAATCCGGGTGCCGCCGCGTGTCCGCGGCGATCACGGGTATTCAAATAAAGGAGTTCGCACATGTCATCGTCAAACCGCTTGCGCACGTCGGCGTTCGCCGCGCTGGTCGTGGTGTCCGGCACGCTCGCCAGCACCGTCTCGGCCCAGATCGCCACCGCCATCACGCGCCCGGCGGCGCTCGGCCCGAATCCCAACACCAACCCCGCGTTGGTCTACAAGCTCGATTTGTCCACTGGTGAGAGCACGCAGTTCTATGACCCGCTGGCCGAGCCGCCGCTGCCCGCGACCGCGCCCGGCTTCCAGGGCTTGGCCGCGGACGAAGCGAACCGCCGCCTGTTCGCGATCACCACCAACGGCCTGCGCAGCGACCTTTACGCGATCGGCTATGACACCGCCGAGGCGACCTTCATCGCACAGGTCCGCGTTGATCCGGCGGTGGACAACACGGTGTCGAACCAGAACGGCCTCGTGCTGACTGGACTCGCGTACGACTCCACTCGCCAGAAGCTCTTCGGCGTCAAGAGCCTGCAGGGCGGCAGCGGCGCGACACTGCGCCCCGAGGGCATTTACGAGATCAACGTGACCACCGGGCAGACGACGCTCGTCCGCACGTTTGAACTCTCACCCGCGTCGGACTTCACGATCGACGGCTTTGACTACGACGCCGCGACCGATCGCTTTTACATGGCCGACGACGACACCACCGGCGGCCAGAACGTGTACTCGCTGACCGCGGCGGATCTCAACGCGTCGCTCGTGCTCGTCTTCACCTACCCCGCGGGCACCACCGATGTTGACGGCCTCGCCGCCGGCGGCGGCAAGGTCTTCCTGCTCTCAGACGGCCCGCAGGGCAACGGCGGCTTCCACCAGATCTATGACCTGGCGACCGGCACGTTCGACGAGCCGATCGCCACGCCGTATCCGTCCTACGCGCCATCGAGCATCGGACCGGTGAACCCCAGCGGCGCCGCGACCTACGCCCCCGGCCTGTTCACGCCCGTCGCCCCCGCGCGTTGTAACCCCGCGGACATCGCCAACGACGACGGCACCCCCCTGCCCCCCAACGGCCCCGCCGGCGGCACCAACAACGGCGTGACCGAAGGCGACTACAACCTCTTCTTCGCCCGATTCTTTGATTCGGACATCGCCGTCGACATTGCCAACGACGATGGCTCGCCCCTGCCCCCCTTCGGCCCACTGGCCACCAACAACGGGGTCACCGAAGGCGACTACAACCTCTTCTTCAGCATCTTCTTCGACGGCTGCGCGTTCTAAATATACAGGGTGCCGAGCAATGAGTGCTGAGCGCGGAGCGGAAGCGACCCTCGGCACTTGGTACGCAGGACTCGCGCTAGTCATTTCGGCTCTGCTGAACGTTGACCGCTGATGGCTCAGATCGGCTCAGCAAGGCTTACAACCGGAAGTTCCCCAAAGCCCCGGCTCGCGAGCCGGGGCTTTTCTTTTGACTCGGACACTGCGAGGCCTCGCGAATAATCGCCGCAGCTTCACCCCGCTCAGCGAACGGATGACGATCACCCGAGAGGCAGATATCAGGACTTTCGCGGTTTTTCCGGGCAATCCGGCGTGCCTTTCTGTAACTTTGTGCGATACTCGGACTTCACTCGCCGCGCCCCCGGTCGCGCGTCGGGCGGTCGCGTTTCCGTTCACGCAAGGAATCATTACGATGCGTTCCAGCCGCTTTGCTCTCGTTGGCCTCGCCACCTCAATGGCAATCGTGTCCCCCGCGGCCCTCGCCCAGTCGGTGGACTTCGACCCGTTCGGCCCGATTCCCACCAGCAACCTTGGCGCGATCAGCAACGGCGGCTTTGGCGGCGCCACGACGCAGCGCACGCCGCCGACGCCGCGCGAGGATGAGACGATCCGGATCTACTTCCGCGTCTGCTGCCAGAACACGTACGACCGCGTCGCGATCTACTACACCACCGACGGCAGCGAGCCGCAGGGCTCCGCGACGACCGGCTTCGGCACCACGCAGGTGATCACCAACGTCAGCCCCATCGGGCCCGTGCAGTTCATCGCCAACCAGTTCGGCGTCAGCGGCGGCACCCGCGATTGGTGGCGCGCCACCCTGCCCATCGACACCCGCGCGTACAACCAGCGCGTTCGTTACAAGCTCGCGCGCTGGACCAGCTCCAACCCCAACGGCTCACAGAGCTGGGCCGGCGGCGGCGCGAGCTCCAACGCGGCGCAGACCTTTGAGCACACCAACCTCCTCGCCTGGCCCGGCCAAGGCTCCGCGTTCCCCGGCAACGAAGGCATCGGCTACCCGCCCTTCTGGGCGTACAAGGAAGAGGGCGTCGTCGGCAACAACTTCATCAACGCGATGCTCGATCAAAACGGCAACATCTTCGATGTCTACTACCCCGGCGCCGGCGCTGTGCAGGGCATCGGCACGAAGAACGAGGGGTACGTCAACGGCCTCGACACGTTCCCCGCTGGCCTGCCGCTGGACAACCGCGGCCAGATGCACCTCAACCAGATCCTCACCGGCTTGCGCGTCGGCGGCATCACGAGCTGGCTGAGCAATCAGACCGGCGCGGACTTCACGAACATCCAGCAGCAGTACGAGCCGCGCACGCAGACGATCACGACCACCAGCACGTTCGTGCGCGCTGGCCGCAACATCTCGATCACGCAGCATGACTTCTCGCCCAAGGGCGTCGCGACGCCCAACAACGCGTCTCAGGGCATGACCATCAAGCGCATGATCCTGCGCAACAACCAGCCCTCGACCGAGACCGTGAACGTCTACCTCTATATGGACCCCGCGCTCAACGGCGGCGACAACTACGACTTCATGCTCAAGTCCACCGATCAGCTCGGCGCGATGATCGCCGGCGACAACAGCTTCCGCGTCGTCACCAACACCGGCTCCATCGGCTTCGGGCAGGAATACAACCCCACGACCTTCAGCGGCTATGAGAAGAACGTTTCAGTGTTCCTCGCCGCGGCGATGAAGGCCGTTCCTACCGCCAACGGCACCGGCGGCACGATGGCCACCGACGCGTGGCGCGACACATCGAGCGACAACGGCCAGGGCTGGATCGGCCAGCAGGTCACGCTTCCGCCGGGTCAGGATGTCGAGGTCAACTTCATCATCGTCGGCGGCTTTGAGCGCCCCGCGGGTCGCGACGCGTTCGCGGGCATCAACGGCCCCGGCGTGTACAACATCCAGATGGGCCCGGTCATCTCGTGGTTCCGCGATGGCAACACCTCAGCATGGCAGGCCCAGACCAACGCGTACTGGCAGAACTTTCTGGACCAGGGCGTCACGGTCGAACTCCCGGATGCCCGACTGCAGACCTTGTTTGACCGCGGCATCCTGGGCACGATGTTGCACTTTGACGAGCGCAGCGGCGGCCTGATCGCGGGCTTCCGCAACGGCGCGTACCCGTTTGTCTGGCCGCGCGACATGGCGTGGGCGGGCGTGACGCTGGCGCGCGTGGGCCACACGGACATTGTCAACCGCATGACGCGCTACCTGCGCGACACCACGTTCCGCGACTTCGAGACGTGGAACTCGGGCAACACGCCGAGCGTTGAAGCCGCGGGCGGGAATCCGTTCTTTGGTACGCGCAAGGGCTTCTGGAAGCAGAAGTACACGACCGACGGCTTCACGGTGTGGGGCGCGCCGCAGGTGGACGAGACCGCGGTGATCCCGTGGATGGTGTATTACAACTATCGCGTGCATTCGGACGCGAACCTGCTGATCGAGGCGCAAGGCGGCAACCCGGCGAACACGACGTACGCGATCGTCAAGGACGCCGCGATCGCGATGAGCCAGACGAGCAAGACCGACGGCACGCGACTGAACCATCGCCCGAGCTACCCGGGCGCGTCTACGTTCATGATGTACTCCAACAACGTGTGGGAGGACAAGTACGACACGTTCATCATGTCCAACGCGAACATCGTGCGCGGGTTGCGCGACGCCGCGTCCATTGCAGGCACGATCGGCCAGCCCGGCGACGCCGCGGACTTCATCAACCGCGCCAACGGCATCAAGGCCGGCCTCGACGACAAGCTCTTCTGGAACGGCGAAGCCTCCGACATCTCCATGCTCGGCATCGTCTACCCGTTTGAGACCCACCTGGCCACCGACACCCGCGCGGTGAAGATCATCGATCGCCTTAATGGCGTCGACCAAGACCGCTTCGGCAACACCCATCCGCTGGTCCGCTTCCCCAACCAGTTCATCAACAACCAGTCCGACTACGTCGGCCTCATTGATCGCTACTGGGGCGACAACTACTGGGGCAACGGCGCCAACGGCAACACGCCCGCTGGGCCGTGGTTCCTCACGACGCTCTGGTACGGCGCGTACTACGCCATGCGTCAGGACTTCACGCCCGGCAAGGGCGACATTGACAACCACCTGTACCGCCTGAACCGAGCGGCGGACCACAACGGCCCGATCGGCTTCGGCGCCGAGCAGATGGCCCCGTCCAACAGCTTGCTCTACGCCAACCAGTCGGACTTCACGCTCCAGACCGCCTGGCCCAACGCGTGGGAATCGATGAGCTTCTATGTGGACAGCATCATGCTGTTCCTCGACTTCACGCCCGATTCGCCCGGCAACACGCTCCGCACCGAGCCCAAGCTGCCCACGGGCTGGACCTCGATGAAGTTCAATAACCTGCCGGTGCGCGATCAGCGCATCGACATGCGGATCTTCGAGCAGAGCAACGGCACCGGTGCCACGTTCACCAACCGCACCGGCGGCTCGCTCAACTTCAACACCGTGCTCCGCATCCCCGCCGGCACGCCGCCTTGCTACATCACGCTCAACGGCTTCCCCGCCGGCGCCGACGCGATTGACACCGCCACCGGCCGCGTCACCGGCAGCGGCCCGATCGAGCCGGGCATCGGTGCCACCACGACGTTCTTCGTGTTCAGCAAGAGCCCCGCGGACATCGCCGACGACTCCGGCAACCCGTTGGCTCCTTACAACGTCGGACCCAACTCCGAGAACAACAGCGTCACCGAAGGCGACTACAACGCGTTCTTCTCCGGCTTCTTCGACGCGCAGCCATACTGCGACATCGCCGACGACGCCGGGCGCACACCGCCGATCGGTGACAACAACGGCACCACCGAGGCGGACTACAACGTCTTCTTCGGGACCTTCTTCAACGGCTGCCCGTCGTAAATAGATCGCGGAAGTACCGCGAGTCGGCAACGGCAATCCCGACTCGCGGATATCCGCTCTGTTGCAAGATCGACGACCGCGCGGGGTTGCCAGTGCTGCTTCACCCAGTGTGGGTACGGAGCACATAATCCGGCCGGATACGGCCCGCGATACAGGCTTGCAACACCGCGCCACGACGCCGAGGGAAATCCCTTGAGTATTCCCCTGATCGAGTGAACCCTCAATTCCCGCAAGCGCACCTTCCGCGCGTTGTCTGTAACCCACATGATCGCGGGTATCGGAACTCTGAGATTGTGAGTTTCGACTCACATCGCGGGTATTTGCCCGCAGGTCGTGGCGATTTCGTGGCTTTTCGACTCAACCTGCGGAACACTCTCCGTGCCGTACACGCATAGTGCGTGGCCCGCTTGCCGCGTTTGTCGAATGCTCGCTGCCCCCTTACTCAGGGTGGCCTGGCGACGACGCACCCGTGAGCGGTCCCGGGCCACCCGTTGGCCGCCACATCCACCGATCCGCACGGCTCTCACGCCCCAAACTTGGAGACTCACGCCATGGCTCGCTCGTTCCTCACCGCCTTGCTTGCAGTTGCGATCGCCGGCTCCGCCGCGAGCGCCCAGACCGCGACGCTCACGATCCCCGACATTCAGCCCGTGACCGACGTGGACACGTTTGTCCCGTTCAACACCACCAGCGTCCCAGCGGGCACGTACCGCTCGTACGTCCTGACCTTTGACTGGTCGGAGCTGAACTTCTCCGGTGCGTATTCCGAAGAGGCTTCGCCCTCGCTTTACGGCGGCCCCACCGCCGCGAGCACGCTGCACGCCTTCGGGCGCGTCGGCCGCTTCTCAAACACCAACGAGAACCCGGTGATGTTGCGCTGGCAGGGCAACTTCATCAACAACTACACCGGCGGTGATCCGCTGTTCATCGACGCCGAGCAGCTCCCGTTCGACGGCGGCACGCCCGCGGCCCGCTGGGCCAACGTCACGCTCACGCTGAACTCCGCGGCGTACACCGCACCGACAACCTTCGATGACGCGGGAACCACGAACTTCGGTTCCGTCGGCACCTCGCAGGAACTCAACTTTGCTGGCGCGTTCAACGTGGGCGATGTCAAGTGGTTCAAGATCGTCATCCCCGCGCCGGGCATCACTGTCGGCTCACTGGGCAACGGCAACTTCCTGGACATCACGAGCCAGAACTCGGTCAGTCGCTCGGTGATCTACCTCTTTGATGAGAACGGCAATCGCCTGCGGAACTCGCCGCTGTCTTCGTCGCCGGCGTTGTTCGGCACGTTCAGCTTCGGCGGCACGACGACGCCGCGCGATCCGAACAGCACGATCCCGGTCTTTGCCGGTGGTGACGGCGGCCTGCCCGCGGGCACGTACTGGATCGCGCTCACCGCCCGCAAGCAGCTCTTCCTCGAGACAAACACCGTCGCGTTTGACGGCTGGCAGGTGTTCAACGACTCATCCGCGGCGGGCTCGTACAACCTGCGAATCACCTACGGACGCGTCAGCCCGGTGGCCAACTGCACGATCACCGAGGCCGAGCCGAACGACACGAAGGGCACGGCTCAGGTCGTCAACTTCACCGAGTTCAACCAAGTGATCTGCGGTACCTCGATCGGCAACAGCCAGGAGACGCCCGGCGACGCCAGCGCGGACTACTACCGCATCAACGTACCGCAGGCGCCGGCGGGGCAGATCTATCGCCATCGCATGCATATTGAGACCGGCGGCTCGTCGTTCGTCCACAACTTCCAGATGCGTTCACTCAACGTCGTCGCCGGCGTGATCGACACGGCATCTGACGAGCTGTTCACCAACGCCGTGGGCAACACCAGCCCGTCGCGCCTGCTGCAGTTCTACACGCTGGGCAGCGAGCCCAACCCGTACGTGATCGTGCGCGTGCTGGGCACCGCGGCGACGACCGAGCCGTACAAGATCATCTACGACGGCTTCGACGTCGTGACGACCGAGGACTTGGGCACCTTCGCCGGCGGCAGCACCACACTCACGACTTCGGGCACCAGCACGATCCCGAACATCGAGGGCGGCTTTGACTTCGTGAACACCGACACCGACATGTGGATCTACGACGCGTCGTTCAACCCCGTCGCCAACGCCGGTAACGATGACCCGACGAGCGCCACCGGGCCGCAGTACGCCCAGCTCACGCGCACGCTCTCGGCGGGCACGTACTACCTGGCCATCTCCAACTTTGATGTCGCCAACAATCAGTCGCCCCCCAGCGATGAGGGTCGCCCTGACAAGGGCAACGCGATGGACTCCGCCGGCGTGATCGCCAATAGCGACGCCCGCCCGGGCGTCGCCCAGCCCGCGGCCAGCGTCAACTACCAAGTCAACCTCTCCGACTCGGTCGGTGGGTTTAACGCGGGCTTCTATCTGAAGAACGCTCCGTTCGAGGTCCGCTTCATCCGCTTCACGCTCGTCGGCGGGAATACGTTCCCGGCCCGTTGCAACGGCGCGGACATCGCGTACGACAACGGCGAGTTCCTCCCCCGCGCTGAGATCGTGGACGGCACCAACGGCACGCCCGCCATCCCCGGCCCCGCCGAAGGCGTGAACAACGGCGTCACCGAAGCGGACTACAACGTCTTCTTCGCCAACTTCTTCGACGCAAATGCGGTGGCGGACATCGCCAACGACGACGGCACCACCCGCGTGCCCACCCCCGCCGCGGGCACCGTCGTGAACAACGGCGTGACCGAGGGCGACTACAACTACTTC
>VYLL01000098.1_pt1 | contig 34142 bp, 20 predicted proteins | sample 5114301 | NCBI WGS metagenome assembly VYLL01 (sample SAMN12291809, study PRJNA351875) | freshwater metagenome | isolation source: freshwater lake | place: USA: Michigan, MSU2 Lake | collected 2011-08-16 | reverse complement strand
CCGTGCCATATCAGACTTAGGATGGCGTTCTTTCCGAGATATGCTATCGGCAAAATCTGATAAATATGGGCGTAATTTTCGGATAATTTCCCGATGGGAGCCAACGTCTCAGAGATGTTCCTGTTGTGGGAATATCGGCGGGAAAAAAGCGTTGAATATCCGTGAGTGGGAATGTCTTTTCTGTGGGACTTTCCATGATAGGGATGTAAACGCCGCAATTAATATCAAGGTCGCCGGTGGGCAATCGGAGACTTTAAACGGACGGGTCGGAAAGTGTAAGACTTCTGTTAAAGAAGCATCGTCCCGTGAAGCGTCAACCCATCCGAAGATCGTTCAATTAAGTTTGTTCGATCTGTAGGGAATCACCGTCCGGCCCCGGCGGTGAGGATGTCAACTAAACTACCGCCTGAATTAACACAAAAGGTTGCACGATTAGTGTATTAAAAAGGTTATCGGGATGGGAATTCCAATCGCTTAACTGCTCTTGTGTCGGTTTTTCCAGTAGTTTTTCCCCGATCCAATTCTGCACTTGAGCAACCTGATCACCAGCGATCGCTTCTGCCACTTCGATTAAATTGAGGGAATCGGAAACCAGGATCAGCGCATCCCTTTGAGCATGGGGGATCAAGTCACTCCACTCCACTTCGGCTAATTCCTCTAATAACTGCTCGTGAATACTACCCATACTGTCAATCCTTGCGAAAAAGCTCGCTCAATAACGAATTAGCTCCTCTTTCTAGCATACAGGCAAAGGGACAGCCGATTTCCTTCCATCTATAGTAATTGTAGCGGTTCTCACACCCGTGTGTGACAGTTAAACCTTTGCTGATTAAGCTTTTCAACATCGATAATGTACCTCTTACGAACAGGAAACGCTATATCACTGTTTACTGATCACTGAAAAAGCTGACGGCTGACGGCTTAGATGTGTAATTAATTTTGCGCGCGGTACTTATGACCGAAGCGATTCGCACCTCCAGGAAAGGCAGCACTTCTCCTTCTCTGCTGCTCCAAGAGAGTCCTTCCACAGAGTCAATGCCACTGGCTGCTTGACCCCCTCCTGAACGGTTACAACTGACGGTTCGCTCATTTTCCACATATAGTGTTTTTGGATTAAGCTATCCACTGCCTGTAGGGGCATAAGTTGAACTAATACCACTACAGGTAGGTTTGATCAGTCATTGAAACACTACCTATAGTGATTCCCGAACCGAGAGTTACAAAACTACTACCGGACTTTACAATTAAATAATTAAATTTTGTTTAACTGAGTATTTTTACTTAGGGTAAGCCCCTAGAATAAAAATAGGGGCGGTAAAAACAAAAAACAGTAAGCAGTCTTTATTGAGTTTAGGTAAAGTAGCCCCAGAGGAGGGATAGGGTAATCGCATAAAAAGACCTCTTGACAGATACAGCTTGGCCTCAACCATTGACCATGCAAACGTTTCAGACTTTTGCTTTGTAACGAAACAGTCATAAACCTGACGTAAGCAATACTAAAGCAAATATTCGGTCAAAACCCAAAACCCTGTATCAGCAAAACTTTTTGCCATTCTCAATTGTCAGGTTATGTTGAAGTGCGTGCGATTGCCCTGTAATTAGTTTTATGTTAAAAGAACTTCAGAAATCAGTTGTAGAGGAAAAAATGCTTTGTTTATCTGTAGAATCAAAATCTAAAGGCGAAATTTTTCAGGACATTTCTACTTTTGTAGATATCTTGAACCATAGAGCATTGCAGCAAGCCGAGCAAACAGCTTATATCTTTTTGGCTAATGGAGAAACAGAAACCGCCAGACTGACTTATCAGCAATTAGAGCAAAAAGCAAAAGCTTTGGCGGCTCAACTTCAGTTACAAATGTCTCCGGGAGAAAGAGCTTTATTGCTCTATCCATCGGAGGAAGAATTTATCATTGCTTTCTTTGCCTGTTTATACGCGGGTGTTATTGCCGTTCCCGTTTATCCTCCCCGACGTAATCAAAAGCTCTCTCGACTACAAGCAATAACTAAAGATGCCCAAGCCAAACTGGCCTTAACTACTACATCCTTATTAAATACTATTGAGGAAAAATTTTCGAGTGACCCTGAGTTAGTAACAGTACCTTGCCTAGCTACTAATAACATCCCGGATAAGCAAGCAGAAAACTGGCAAAAACCGAATCTTTCTTTAGAGGACATAGCTTTCCTACAATATACTTCCGGTTCCACAGGTATGCCTAAGGGAGTTATGGTTAGTCATAAAAATTTACTTCATAATGAAAAACTGATTGCTTCTGCCTTTGGACATACAAGCGAAACTATTGGTGTGGGATGGTTGCCACTATTTCATGATATGGGACTAATTGGTAACGTATTACAACCAGTGTACGTCGGATTTCCTTGTGTGATTATGCCTCCAGAAGCATTTATCCAAAAACCGCTCCGATGGTTACAGGCTATTTCTCGCTACAACGCTACCAGTAGTGGCGGTCCTAATTTTGCTTACGAATTATGTGCTGATAAAATTAACCCTCAAGAGCGAGAAAATCTGGATTTAAGTTGTTGGGATGTAGCTTTTACTGGAGCCGAACCTGTGCGAGCAGCTACCTTAGAAAAATTTGCTAATACTTTCGCTGATTATGGTTTTAAGAGAGAGGCATTTTATCCTTGTTATGGGATGGCTGAAACTACTCTATTTGTATCGGGGGGAATTAAAAGCCAATCTCCTGTGATTGAAGCAGTTGATAAATTAGCTCTTTTAGAAAATAGTGCCGTTACTATTAACTCTCAACACCCGAATGCTCAATTATTAGTTGGTTGTGGTCACGCTTGGTTATCAGAAAAAATTGTAATTGTGAATCCTGAATCTTTAACTGAATGTCGAGATGGGGAAATAGGAGAAATTTGGGTATCTAGTGATAGTGTAGCTCAGGGTTATTGGAATCGAACCGAACAGACAGCAGAAACTTTCAAAGCTTATTTAGCTGATACCCAGGTTGGGCCATTTCTGCGGACAGGAGATTTAGGATTTTTACTGGCTGGTGAGTTATTTATCACAGGAAGAATCAAGGATTTAATTATTGTTCAGGGACGTAATCATTATCCTCAAGATATTGAATCCACCGTCGAAAAAAGTCACCCGGGATTGCGGCAAGGGTGTGGAGCAGTATTTTCAGTGGAAATTGCTGGTCAAGAAAGGCTAGTAGTTGTTCAAGAAGTCGAACGAAGCTATCTGCGTAAATTAGACTCACCAGCGGTAATTGAGCAAATTATTCGCTCTGTTGCCGAAGAACATCAACTAGATGTTTATGCCGTGGCACTGCTGAAAACAGCAAGTATTCCCAAGACATCTAGTGGCAAGATTCAACGTCAAGCTTGCCGAGCTAGTTTCCTAGCAGGAACTCTTAATGTGATTGGGGATTGGAGTAAGAATCCTGAACATAAGAATGGATTTAAGCAGCTTAAATCAGATATTAACTCTCTGCTAAAACAAGTCAAAAGTTATCAGGTTGTTGAAGAATTCTCTGAGGTCAGTCAGAATCAAATTGTGTCCGATACTCAAGAAGCAATTGAAGAGTGGCTAATTAAAAAAGTTGCAGAGATCTTGCAAATAGCACCAGAAAAAATAGATATTCAACAAGACTTAGCAAGTTATGGACTGAGTTCTTTAGCGGCAGTAAGTCTTTCGGGAGAGCTTGAGCAATGGCTCGGAAAAAGTGTATCTCCCATGCTGGTTTATGAATATCCTAGCATTCATGCAGTTGCTCGCTATTTAGCCCTAAATGGATTAAGTTCTGAAGCTCTAGCTACAACTTCATCCACAGTCGCTCAAAAAACCTCATCACAACCTCAAAATGAACCGATCGCTATTATCGGTATTGGCTGTCGTTTTCCCAAAGCTAAAGATCCAGAAACATTCTGGCAACTATTACGCCAAGGAGTAGACGGAATAACAGAAGTATCTTCTCAAAGATGGAATTACCAAGATTTTGGGCATCTAAACACCAGATGGGGGGGATTTTTAGAGAATGTTTATGATTTTGAACCTCAGTTTTTTGGTATTGCACCTCGGGAAGCAGTGGATATGGATCCCCAGCAAAGACTTCTGTTAGAAGTCAGTTGGGAAGCTCTCGAAAATGCTTGTATTGCCCCCGAAACTTTAGCAGGGAGTCAAACAGGTGTATTTATTGGCATCAGCACTAATGATCATGCTCGCTTGTTATCTCAAGATAATGAGTCTATAGATGCTTACTATGGTACAGGTAACGCTTTTTGCGTGGCCGCTAATCGTTTATCCTATTTCCTCGATTTCCATGGACCTAGTTTAGCTATAGATACGGCCTGTTCTTCCTCGTTAGTTGCTGTCCATGAAGCTTGTAAGAGCTTAACCGATGGGGAATGTCATCTCGCATTAGCAGCCGGGGTAAATTTGCTCCTATCTCCCCAATTAACCATTAATTTCTCAAAAGCAGGGATGTTAGCGTCTGATGGTCACTGTAAAACCTTTGATGAAAGTGCTGATGGGTATGTCAGGGGTGAAGGTTGTGGGGTAGTTATCCTCAAACGTCTAGAGGATGCTATTAAAGACGGCGATCGCATTTATGCAATTATTCGCGGTTCAGCAGTTAATCAAGATGGTCACAGTAATGGACTAACTGCACCCAATAAACAAGCTCAACAAGCTGTTATTAAAAAAGCCTTAGCCAAAGCTCAGGTAAGCGCCAAAGATATTAGCTACGTGGAAGCTCATGGTACGGGAACATCTTTAGGGGATCCCATTGAGCTTAATACTCTTAAAGAAGTATTAATGCAAGATCGTCAACTATCGAACCCCTGTTGGATTGGTTCTGTAAAAACTAATATTGGTCATCTCGAAGCAGCCGCAGGAATTGCCGCACTGATTAAAGTTTGCCTCGCTTTACAAAATCGTGAAATTCCTCCTCACCTTCATTTGCAAAAACTCAATCCTTATATTTCTCTAGAAGGAACTTCCTTATCTATTCCTACTCAATTACAGCCTTGGAAAAAGGGTAAAAAAGGGCGATTAGCTGGGGTATCTTCTTTTGGTTTTGGTGGCACTAATGCTCATGTTATTTTAGAAGAATTTGTTCCAGAAACCTTGGAGCAAGAGCAACATGAACCATCTCTTGCTATCTTGACTATTACCGCTAAAACTAAGTCATCTTTGCGAGAATTAGTATCAAGTTATCACAATTATCTTCAAGCAAATCCGCAAATCAACTTACAAGACTTTTGCTTTAGTGCTGATGTGGGGCGCTCGCATTTTCATCATTGTTTAGCTATTCAAACTGAGTCTTTAACTCAATTACAATCCCAGTTAGAGGCTATTATTGAGGGCAAAGAAGCTGGGGGAATTTTGACCGGTGAACTATCGCACCAGAAGCACCAGAAAATTGCGTTTCTTTTTACAGGTCAGGGGTCACAATATATCAATATGGCCCGGGAACTTTATGAGACTCAACCTACTTTCCGTAGAACCCTTGAACACTGTCAAGAGATTCTTAGTATCTATTTAGACAAACCTTTGCTATCTATTCTCTATCCTCAAGAGGGAGAGAACTCACCCATAGATGAAACAGCTTACACCCAACCCGCCTTATTTGCCATAGAATACGCACTCGCTCAATTATGGAAATCTTGGGGTATTGAACCTAGTGCAGTTATGGGTCATAGTGTAGGAGAATATGTGGCCGCTTGCATTGCCGGGGTGTTCAGTCTTGAAGATGGGTTAAAACTCATCGCTTATCGAGGTCGTTTAATGCAAGCATTACCGTCTAACGGTAAAATGGTAGCGGTTACTGCCGACGAAGAAACTGTCAGACGTGCCATTATTTCTTATGAAAAACAGGTTTCTATCGCTGCTATTAATGGGCCATCTAGCATTGTTATTTCTGGGGACAGTCAAACCGTTGATGCAGTAGTCGCTAATTTAGATACCGAATGGGTGAAGACAAAAACCTTACAAGTTTCTCATGCTTTTCACTCACCTTTGATGGAGCCAATATTGGCCGAGTTTGCCAAAATTGCCCGAGAAATCACCTACTCAAAACCAAATATTAGCTTAATTTCTAATGTCACTGGTAAAATAGCGACAGCCGAAATAGCTACGCCTTCTTATTGGGTAAATCATATTCGCCAGACCGTAGAGTTTGCCGCAGGAATGAATACACTAGCGAGCCACGGTTATGAGGTTTATCTAGAAATTGGTCCCCAACCCATTTTAATAGGAATGGGAAGTCATTGTATTCCAGAAGGCAAGGGAGTGTGGTTGCCAAGTTTGCGATCTAGAAAATCAGATTGGCAACAAATGTTACAAAGTTTGGCAGAATTATATGTTAAAGGAACACCTGTAAATTGGACTGGATTTTCAAAAGATTATTCCTATCATCGTTTGAGTCTGCCAACTTATAAATTTAGCCGACAATTGTATTGCCATGAGAGTATATTGTCCGACTGCTCAACTACAAGAGTTGAGTCAACCAATGGTAAAGGACATATTTCTGACAACAATCCTCAGGGTACTCAGCAATTTGAGTTATACTCTAGCAATGGCAATGGACATTTTCATCCCTTAATAGGAAAACGGTTACATTCGCCACTAAAACCAATTATCTTTGCGTCTCAAATCAGTCAAGATTGCCCCAATTATATTCAACACCATCAGATTCAAGCAACCACTATTTTCCCTGCTACTGCTTACTTAGAAATGGCTCTTGTCGCTGGGATCAATGTTTTTAAATCCGACTCAATCAGCCTAGAAGATGTGAAGATTGAGCATCCCTTATTTTTCGAGGGTAATCAAGTCAAAGACATCGAGTTAATTCTGACTCCTCAAGATTCCCAGACTTATACCTTTGAAATCTTTAGTCTTAATCCTGTTGGCGATTCTTGGACACTTCATACTTTAGGTAAAATTATCAAAGTAACAGATATTACTCAACCCAGTCCAGTCAACTTAGAAAACTTATCAATTGATTCTCTTGAATCCGTAAATGTTGAAGATTATTATCAACAATTACAACAACGAGGAATGGACTACGGAGCAAGTTTTCAAGCCATTACAGACCTGTGGCAGTATGAAGGAATGGCTCTCGGACAGATTCAGTTACCAGAACCCTTAGTTAATGAAGCTTGTAACTACAAATTACATCCCGTTTTACTGGATGCTAGTTTACAAGTATTAGGGGCGGCTTTATCAAGAGAAGACTCTGGCGATGCTTACCTACCTGTGGGTTTAAAGCAATATCAAGTCTATGGTTCTGTACCCCTTCATCTATGGAGTAGAGTTAAGTTAAATCAAGACTCTTCTGAGCCTTCCCAAACCATCACCGCAGATGTGGATTTATTTGATGACAGTCGGGTACTGCTTGCCGAAATTCAAGGATTATCAGTCAAGCGTATTAGTTCTCAAAAACTGGGGCAAGTTGTGCAAAAAGAGGAGACAGAAAACTGGTTATATGAAATAGTCTGGCGACCACAAAACCGTGATTTGAACTTACCTTTAACTGGAGCAGAAAATCTTGGCACTTGGTTACTGTTTACCAAGGGTGATGGAATGGGTTCATCTTTAGCTAATCAACTAACACAATTAGGTGAATATTGTATTATCGTTTCTGTTGGCTCTCACTATCAAAAGCTAAACCCAGAAAGTTATACAGTTAATCCTCTTGTTACCGATGATTTTACCAAACTTTTCCAAGAGAGCTTAGAAAATAAACCTCCCTTAAAAGGAATAGTTCATTTATGGAGTTGTGAGAATAATTCATCTACAGATTTATCTCTAGAAGCCTTACAAAAGGCGCAAGAAATAGGCTGTGGTAGTGTCTTGTCTCTAGTTCAAGCTTTAACTCAAAAACGAGGTACAAATTTACCCCGTCTGTGGTTAGTTACTCAAGGTGCACAAACTTTAGATCCCTCAGACACATCCTTAGCTATTGAACAAGCACCTTTATGGGGACTTGGCCGAACGATCGCCCTAGAACATCCAGAATTACAATGTGTATGTGTGGATCTAGAAGCATCACCCAATGCTAACCAATCCCTACTTGTAGCGGAAATATTAGCTCCTGACAGCGAAAATCAGGTGATTTATCGTCAAGAAATCCGTCATGTTTCTCGACTGGTGCGACATAGTGCCCACAGCACAAGTCAACAAGAGAAAATACGCCCTGATAGCAGCTATCTAATTACTGGGGGTTTAGGAGCATTAGGATTAAAAATAGCTGATTGGATGGTTTCTCAAGGTGCTAAATATTTAGTTCTCACTGGACGAAGTGAACCAAATACAGAAGCTATCACATTGATTGAACAATGGAAACAGGCAGGAACTGAGGTAGTTATCATCAAGGCTGATGTTTCTAAACAAGAGGATGTTCAAAAATTATTCCAGAAAATGACAGTATCCTTACCCGTTATGCGTGGAATTGTTCATGCAGCAGGAGTGTTAGATGATGGACTCTTATCACAACTAGATTGGCCACGTTTTACCCGTGTTATGGCTCCCAAAATAACAGGAACATGGAATCTACATTGTTTTAGTTGGGATCTACCTTTAGATTTCTTTGTCTGTTTCTCGTCCATAGCCTCATTAATGGGTTCACCGGGTCAAGGTAACTATGCCGCAGCTAATGCGTTCATGGATGCTCTAGCTCACTATCGCCGGAGTTTAGGACTACCCGGACTAAGTATTAACTGGGGTCCATGGTCTGGAGTGGGTATGGCAGCCAATTTAGACAATCGCTTTTTTGCTCAAGGCATTAATCCCATCAGAATTGAGCAAGGGTTACAGATATTCGGTGAATTAATTCAAGAAAATATAGCTCAAATTGGGGTTTTATCCGTTGATTGGTCACAATTTATAGCATCTTATCCCTTTAATCTTCCTCTATTGACTCAAATTGCACAAGATGTAGGAGGATATGATGGATTATCAGCTACTCAGTCGCCAATTCTGTCTCAGTGGCAAGAGTCTTCCGGTGATTCGAGGATTTTGCTTTTACTTGCTTACATTCAAGGTTTAGTTGCTAAGATTATAGGGACAGATGCTGCTCAAATTCATCTAGATCAGCCCCTAAAAACAATCGGTTTTGACTCCCTAATGACTGTTGAAATGAAAACTAAGCTAAGTGTTGATTTGGGAGTTGATATTCCTATAACTAAATTTGTTGAAGATGTTACCGTTACCACTCTAGCCATTTTCGTGAATGAACAATTAATAGAGAAAGTCTCCATTTCTCCTGACCCTGTAATCAATCAAGTTGATGAAGAATTGTTAGCTCAACTCAATCAGTTAACCACCCAAGAAATTGAGGCGCTCTTAAGTTCTGTTTGATGGGAAAATGTTGGTATGATTCCCCCTGTTACACCCAGTAGGGTTAGCGGGGGATGAAATCCAAATCAGCAAGTTACAGATGAAAAAAGATTGAACAAAGATACTCTTAATTAAGGAGATTCGACAATGACTAATACTAGCCAAACTCTAAATAATCTTTCCTCTCAGCAAAAACTTCAACTCATTGAAAAATTGCGACAACAAAAGGAAAAAGCTAATTCAGATACAGTTACTTTAGTTGATTTTTCTAACTTTGATCAACAGCCAGCTTACCAGCAAATGAAGCGGCAATTGATGCAACTTGAAGCAATTGGTTTACAAAACCCTTACTTCAAAATTCATCAAGGAGTAGCTCGCAATATCACCCAAATTGGTGAGCAAGAATTGATTAATTATTCAACCTATAACTATCTGGGAATGTCAGGGGATTCCACGGTTTCTCAAGCAGCCAAAGATGCTATTGATCGTTATGGAACTTCTGTTTCAGCTAGTCGTGTAGCATCAGGGGAAAAACCCATCCACCGAGAATTAGAACAGGAAATTGCTAATTTACTGGGAGTAGAAGATGCGATCGTTTATGTGGGAGGACACTCTACTAATGTTATTACTATTAGTCATCTTTTTGGACGCAATGATCTGATTGTTTATGACGCACTGAGTCACAATAGCGTTGTTCAGGGTTGTCTTTATTCAGGAGCAAATTTGTTCTCCTTTGCTCACAATGATGGGCAATCTCTTGAACAAATTCTTAAAGACAAACGTTCCAGCTATGAAAAAGCTTTGATTATCATTGAAGGAGTCTATAGCATGGATGGTGATATTGCCAACTTACCTAAGTTTATTGAACTTAAGAAACGTTATAAGACGGCTTTAATGATTGATGAAGCTCACTCTATTGGTGTACTTGGAAAGTCAGGACATGGTATTGGAGAATATTTCGGAGTTAACCCTACAGATGTAGATTTATGGATGGGAACTTTAAGTAAATCTTTCGCTAGTTGTGGTGGATATATTGCCGGCAACCATGCTTTGATTGAGTATCTCAAATACACTGCTCCCGGTTTTGTCTATAGTGTTGGCATTTCTCCGCCTAATGCCGCTGCTGCCTTAGCTGCCATTCGATTATTAAATGTAGAACCTGAGCGTGTAGAACTTTTGCATCAACGGGCAAAACTGTTTCTCCAGTTAGCCAAAGAAAGGGGACTTAATACAGGATTAAGCTATGATTCTGCGGTTATTCCCGTGATTATTGGCAATTCTTTGCAATGTATTCAACTGTCTCAAGCTCTTTTCTATCGTGGTATTAATGTTCAACCGGTGATTTATCCGGCTGTCTCAGAACAAACAGCAAGATTGCGGTTTTTTATGAGTTGTACTCATAGTGAGGAAGAAATTCGTTTTACGGTTGAAACGGTTGCTGATGAATTGAAAAAGATTCAAAGCTAATAGCTAAGTAGTCGGACATAAATTCTGTCGTCTGTCTTAAGAAATGTAATTCTGGCAATTCTTGCTGACTCCTGACTCCTGACTCCTGACTCCCACGGTTAACTTTACTTTTGTCTGACCACTTATCCGGTTTTTCATTCTAATCCGGCGTTCTCTAGTTTTTTTCTCTTTCTCGTTTTTATTCTTATTTGATTTTACTCATTTAGAGGCAAAAAAATGACTAGACTTTTAAAAATGCCAAAGCTGCTCTATCAAGTTGCTAAGGTAAAACTAAGCCAAGGGAATTCTAACCCTATTGCTGATTATGATAAAGGGGCTGTGTCTTTCGACGATTACTACTCTCGGAATCTTGGCAGTAGTGCTTTAGAACTTTGGGAAAAATTACCAGTTAAAGAAGGCCAAGTTATTGTCGATCTTGCTTGTGGTACTGGATTTTTTACTACCAAATTAGCTCACGCAGTTGGACAAACAGGTCAAATAATTGCTGTGGATCTCTCGGCTGGAATGCTCGAAAAAAATCAAGAAAAAGCTGTGAATCAAAATTTGAACAATATTCGCTTTGTTCAGTTAGATGGCCTTTCATTTTTAGAGAGTTTATCTTCTAATTGTCTCGATGGTTTGGTTTGTGGTTGGGGAACTTGCTATATGAATCATACTCGCTTGAGACAACAGCTAGAAAGAGTGCTAAAAACAGGTGGTTTTTTCGGAATGATTGACAATACCTCTTCCTCTTTAAAAGATGTTTCTGATCTATTCACCCAGGTTTTAATGGATTATCCTCATGCAATGATCAAAAATATAAATATCAATCTTCCTAAAAATAACGATTACTTGATTAAAACTTTTGGTCATGGTCATCTTAAATCACAAAACGCATGGAATGGTGAAGTTATTATTCCTTGTGTTAATGGAGAGCAAATAGCTGATTATATGCTAAAATCTGTGGCATCTGCTGGTTTTATCGATGCCTTAGATCCGGCTTTAATACCTCAAATCTTTGAGACTTTTGTTAGTTACGCCAATCAGAGATTTTACTCTCAAAATCCCGTGGTAGTTAGGCATAAATTTTGTGCATTAGTAGCGATCAAAAATTAAACAAATTTGGTCAGATATAAGCAAAGTTTTTATCTGACTTATTGATGACAATTTGGCTGGTTTTAATCATTGATATTTGATGAAAACCAGCCAAGAATGAGCTGCATGAAAGTATCTAAAGGCTCACTATTTTCTGTACAAATTATTTATAATGGATGTGTGATATAATATAATCCAGTAGTTGAGAAAACCTAAACATGATTACCAGTTATCTAGAGCAAAAACAACGAAAGAAATAGCTATGAAAAATGATTCATTATCCAAGTCTTATCATCCTTTACGCTGGATTTTAGCCATTGCTATTGCTGCTACAACTATCACCAGTGTGGGGGGAGTTTATCAAGTTTTCCCCCTCAGATGGAATAATTCATCGCCCTCTGAATCAAAAGCAACAACGCCCCCTATTACCAAAGTAGTAGCATTAGGAAGATTAGAACCAGAAAGTGAAGTTATCCGTCTAGATGCTCCCTTGCCTTTAGACGGCGATCGAGTAGAACAATTATTAGTTAAAGAAGGAGATAAAATAGTAACAGGACAAGTAATTGCGATTTTAGATTCTCGTCACCGTTTACAATCAGTAGTTAAACAAAATCAAGAACAGTTAAAAGTAGTTCAAGCGCGTCTAGCTCAGGTTAAAGCAGGGGCAAAGGTTGGAGAGATTAATGCTCAAAAAGCGACGGTAGAAAAGGCTAAAGCTGATTTAGAGGGACAAACTAGGGAACAAAAAGCAACCATAGCCAAACTACAAGCACAGTTACAGGGAGAAACAGCTACACAAAAGGCAACAATTTCTCGGTTAGAAGCAGAACTAGAAAATGCTAAAACTGAATGTCAACGTTATCAAACGTTATATCAAGATGGAGTCGTATCTAGTTCTGATTATGATAGTAAGTGTCTCAATCAAAAAACCCTGCAAGAAAGTCTCAAAGAAGCGCAAGCAGATCTACAACGTATTATTACCACTTATCAAGAACAGATTGCAGAAGCTCAAGCCAATTCAGAGCGCACTAAAGCGACAGGAATAAAACAAATTCAACAAGCAGAAGCTACCCTTAATCAAGTGGCTGAAGTTCGTCCGGTTGATATACAAATAGCTCAGGCAGAAGTTGATAACGCTGTGGCTAATTTACAACAAGCACAAACGAACTTAAATCAAGTTTATATCAAGAGTCCTATTAACGGACAAATTCTCAAAATTCATACGCGAGTTGGCGAAAAAATTGGTGATTCTGGTTTGCTAGAACTGGCACAAACAAATGATATGGTGGCTGTAGCAGAGGTGTATCAAACTGATATTGATAAAGTGAAACTGGGACAACAAGCTGTCATTACTAGCCAAGCTTTTTCGGGTAAATTAAAGGGTACTGTCTCTCAAATTGGTTTACAAGTAAATCGGCAAAATGTCTTTAGTAGTCAACCGGGAGAAAACCTAGATCGCCGAGTCATAGAAGTTAAAATTCGTCTCAATTCTCAAGATAGTCAACGGGTAGCCGGCTTAACTAATTTGCAAGTACAAGTAGAAATACAAGTTGACAATCCTAATTCCTAAACCCTTAATATTGAGCCAGTATATGCCCAAGAAACTGTTCCGTAAAACCCCCCTAGCTTTACTTCAGCTAATGAAAGAAAAAATTCGTCTTAGCGTTGCGATCGCTGGAATTGCCTTTGCTGATATTCTTATGTTTTTCCAATTGGGAATGTTAGATGCTTTGTTTGATGGTGCTGCGAAATCTCATCAACTTTTACAAGCGGATCTAGTCTTAGTAAACTCTCAGTTTCAAACCCTATACTTGGTTAAACAATTTCCGAGAGAACGATTATTTCAAACCCTCGCTTATGAACAGGTAGAATCAGTTTTACCTATCTATATAGGGTTTGCTCAGTGGCGCAATCCTGAAACTCAAATCAATCGCAATATTTTAGTTTGGGGAATTGATCCTGTTAATCCACCTTTTCTCCCTACAGAAATTAAGTCACATCAATCACAGTTAAACCAACTCAACCGAATCCTATTTGATCAAGGGTCTCGACCAGAATACGGACCAATGACTGATTCATTCAAACAGCAAGGAAATGTAGAAATCCAGATGAATGATAAAACAGTAGATTTGATAGGTTTATTTAATATAGGAGCTTCTTTTGTAACTGATGGGAATGTCATTACCAGCGATTCGACTTTTCTTAACCTCTTTCCTGATAATAAACCTGATAGAATATCTATGGGTTTGATTAGGTTAAAATCAGGAGCTTCTGTTGAAAAAATTCAGGAACAATTGACAGCTAATTTACCCAAAGATGTGAAAGTGTTTACTCCGGCTCAATTAGCTCAAAATGAGATTAATTACTGGGAAGCTCAAGGGATTGGTTTTGTTTTTGGTTTAGGGGTAATGGTAGGGTTTATTGTTGGTATTGTAATTGTTTATCAGATTCTTTATGCTGATGTATCAGATCACCTACCAGAATATGCTACTATGAAAGCTATGGGCTACAGTGATGGCTACTTACTCGGTGTCTTAATACAGGCTTCATTATTATTAGCTATTTTAGGTTATATTCCAGGTTTTTTCTTTTCGATCGGACTGTATCAACTTGGTTATAGTGCTACTCAATTACCAATTATGATGAAGGTTAGTCGTGCTGTCATGGTATTAATATTGACAATTACTATGTGTGCTGTTTCTGGGGTGATCGCCATGAATAAACTGCGTTCTGCTGACCCGGCTGATATTTTTTAGTTTCGAGGATAGTTACAACTATGGAAATGCTGCAAATTGAATCTGTAACTTCATTAGAACCTGTTATATCTATCAATTCTCTTAACCACTATTTTGGCGAAGGAAAACTGCGTAAACAGGTATTATTTGATATTACTCTTAATATTAATCTAGGAGAAATTGTCATCTTAACAGGTCCTTCCGGCTCCGGCAAAACTACCCTACTAACTCTGATGGGGGGGTTACGTTCCGCTCAAGAAGGGAGTCTCAAAATTTTGGGACAACAAATATATGGAGCAAGCAAAAACCAATTAACCCAGCTTCGTAAACAACTTGGCTATATTTTTCAAGCACATAATTTAATGAGTTTTCTGACTGCTAAACAAAATGTTCGCTTATCTCTGGAACTTCATGAAGAATTTCTTCATGAAGATTTAGACGCCAAAGCACAAGCGATCTTAGAAACAGTTGGCTTAGGAAACCGAGTCGATTATTACCCAGAAAATTTGTCTGGGGGACAGAAACAACGAGTGGCGATCGCTCGCGCCCTCGTCAGTCATCCCAAATTAGTCCTCGCCGATGAACCGACCGCGGCCTTAGATAAACAATCCGGGCGCAATGTGGTGGAAATCATGCAGAAATTGGCAAAAGAACAAGGTTGCACGATTTTACTTGTCACCCACGATAACCGGATTTTCGACATCGCCGATCGCATTGTCAATATGGAGGATGGTCGTTTAGGGGATTAACTGCCCAAAAATTACTTGCCAAAAATCGGCCTTTCATGTTAGACTAAAGTAATGTCATCTTGGAGAGGTGGCAGAGTGGTCGAATGCGGCAGATTGCTAATCTGTTGTACGAATCGTAAGACCGTACCGAGGGTTCGAATCCCTCCCTCTCCGTATTTTTTGGGTAGGTTCGATGACTGCTCGCCAGGATTATTTCTGCTCCGTATATGGTCCGGTTGCCTCTTGGCGTTTCGGCAGCTCTCTGGGCATTGATCCGATTGGTTTAGTTTCCACCTGTTCCTTTAACTGTGCTTACTGTCAGTTAGGAGAAATTGAGCAAAAAACCGAGCAACGAAGAATTTTTATCACCAGCGAACAAATTAGCAGGGATTTAAGTGCCTTTGCTCCTTGGGATGTGGATATAGTCACTCTCAGTGGTAGCGGGGAACCCACCCTCGCCCTCAATTTAGGGGAAATACTGGCCACCGTCAAGGAAATGACCAGGCGGCCGGTGGCGGTCTTAACCAATAGTACCCTCTTGGGAGATGCCCGAGTGCGTCAAGACTTGAGCAAAGCTGATATCGTCGCCGCTAAAATCGATGCTGTTTCCGAGGCCCAATGGCGACGGGTTAACCGTCCAGTCCCCGGCCTGGATTGGCAGATTCTTTGGTCGGGATTAAGACAATTTCGCCAAGAATGGTCGGGAAAACTAGCAATTCAAACCATGGTGCTGGCCTCTTGGTCGCCCCAAGATCAAGACCAGTATATCGATTTGATGCAACAGCTACAACCGGATGAAATTCAACTTAACACCCCGACCCGTCCCCGGGCCAGACAAAGACAATTAGAAACTCGCGGTAATAATCCCCTCACCGCTGCCGACGGAATGCAAATTCTCAAACCGGTAAACGCTGAAATATTGGCAATTTGGGCGGAAAAAATGGCAAAGGCTACGGGAATTACCGTGCGCTGTGTGCCGCTTACCGCCACAGGTCTCTAAGGCTTCGGCCGGGGTTTTTCTTCTTTGGGTTTGACATTAAAATAGGCCTCCATTACCTGACGTACCATAGGTGCGGCCACTTTACCACCACCACCGCCGGAATGTTCCGCAAAGGCGACCACGACAATTTCGGGCTTGTCGAAGGGAGCGAAAGCTCCAAACCAAGCGTGGGACTTACCCGGAGGTGCTTCTGCCGTGCCGCTTTTGCCCGCTACGGGCGGTAAAGCGGGGTCTGATAGGGCCCGCCCCGTTCCTTCCGCTACCACGGCTCTCAGGGACTTTCTCAGGGTGTCTAGGGTGCTAGGTTTCATGTTCAAAGATTTTCGCCATTCCTTAACATCCCGGGCATCCTGTAAAAGGTGCGGTTTCACCAAAAAACCGCCGTTAGCGGGGACAGCAAACATCACAGCTACCTGTAGGGGAGTCGCTAGGGTAAATCCTTGACCGATCGACATATTAATCGTATCCCCTACGGACCAATCCCAGTTTTTAAAATTACGCAGCTTCCAATCGCGATCGGCAATTAACCCCGGAGTTTCTTCCGCTAATTCTATCCCGGTTTTCTGACCGAAACCGTAGCGCCGAGCTGTGGCAATTAAAGTCGGTCCCCCCACTCCGCGACCAATTTGACCGTGAAAAGTGTTACTACTCATGGCCATGGCCCGGACAAAACCCATCGGACCAAAACCGGCGTGATTCCATTCTCCAAAAGCTGTCCCCCCCACATAAAGGGCAGCAAAGGTATTTAAGACCGTATTGGGGGGAAATTTCCCCGATTCCATGCCAGCAGTGGCAGTGACGACTTTAAAGGTGGAAGCGGGGGGGAATCCTTGGAGAGCGCGGTTAACAAACGGGTTGCCCTCCGCTTGTAGTTTTTTCCAAGTGGCGGTGGTAATTGGGGCCGAGAAAACATTGGGATCAAAACTAGGATAACTGACCATGGCCCGCACGGAACCATCCCGGGGATCGATCGCCACGATCGCACCCTTGCGTTTTCCTAAAGCGGCCTCGGCGGCTTTTTGGAGTTTTAAATCTAGTGTCAGGGTGACATCTTGCCCCGGTTTAGCAATTTTTTGGCCGAGAATTTGGATTACTTGTCCCGATCCGTTGACCTCTAACTGCATTCCCCCCCATTCTCCCCGCAATTTTGACTCGTAGGCGGCTTCTACACCCATTTTACCGACGACATCTCCCAACCGGTAGCCCTGGGGTCTTTTGGCTTGATATTCCTCTGGGGTTAGTTCCCCGGTATAACCGAGAATATGCGCCCCGATTTTACCATTGGGATAGTAACGCACTGATTCCACGTCCACTTCAATGCCGGTTAATTCGTCTTTGTATTCCTCTAGGGCGATAATTTGGCCTGGAGTTAAACCCCTAGCGATGCGGATCAGGGTGGAGGGGTTTTCGTCCGCTTCGTTAATGCGTTTTTCTAGGTCGCTTTTGGGAATTGCTAAAATACTGGCTAAACGGTCAAGATTGAGTTTTTGAGCAGGATTACGCTGGGATTTGGGCCAAATATAGGCCGCATGGGTTAAACGGGCCGTAGCCAAAACTTTGCCATTGCGATCGAATAAGTTGCCCCGGACTGGGGGTTTGGGAATAATGCGAATCCGGTTATTTTCTGCCCTTTCTCGGTTAATTTGTCCTTGCTGCAGTTGTAAATATGCCAATCGTGAGCCGACTCCTCCTAGCAGGACAATGCTAATTAATCCCATAATTAGCCATGACTGACGCTGACGACCGACTAGACGCTCTTTATCTTTGATTTTATTCTGTAATTTATTCGGTGCTGGCCGCGTCGGCGAGGTGAGCGTTTTTTTCCGTTTCAGTTTGACTTTGGTTTTTGATAGGAGTCCGCTATTACGCATTTGCTTAAAGTTAAAAATTTAAAAGTTATTAGTCATCAGTTAGGGACTTGCGTGGGAATAATATCCCAGCCAGAAAATCGCTCTGTAGAAGAATTAGACCAGCCAGATGGCACATTATCAAAGCGCAAGTCCCTAACATCTCGAAGGCTCTCGCCCTACTTAGGGTGATCAGCAAACCTGATCGATCGGAGGGCGCAAGCTTTGCGCCCCTACAGTAACGGATTTTGTCCACAATGTAGGGGCGAACTGCGTTCGCCCAAAAGGTACATTATCAAAGCGCAAGTCCCTTATCAGATTTGAGTTCTAAGTGAGCAGTATTAAATAGCACTTTCCCGATGTCTTTTCACTGTTTACTGGACGGCTACGCCGTGCCTTTGGCAACACTGAAAAGGACGCAATACTAGGTGATTTAGCTCCTCTCTTTACTAAAGTTCAGGGTATCCGCAATATATCTTAACAAAATCGGAGTAAATACAAAGGAGTGGAAGGAACCACTCCAGACACAGAGGACACAAAGATTGATCGCTTCTATAGTAAGTTAAAGAGAGCCTGGAAACTGGCGCAGACATATAGTTAAGAGTCTTTTGTCAAGTATTTCTTAACCCAATTTAACATTATCCCTGCTCAAAATGTAATCACACTGCGAATAGAATCCCCTTGTCGCATCAGGTCAAAAGCCTCGTTAATTCTTGCCAGAGGCAGAACATGGGTGATTAAATCATCGATGTTAATCTTGCCGTCCATGTACCAATCGACTATTTTTGGTACATCCGTACGACCTCTTGCTCCACCAAAAGCCGTACCTTTCCAGACGCGTCCGGTGACTAATTGAAAAGGACGGGTACTAATTTCTTGGCCTGCCCCGGCTACACCGATAATAGTGGCAACACCCCAACCTTTATGGCAACATTCCAAAGCTTGACGCATAATCTGGACATTGCCGATACACTCAAAACTATAATCGGCCCCACCTTTAGTTAAATCCACCAGATAGGCCACTAAATCCCCCTCAATTTCTTGGGGATTAACAAAATGAGTCATCCCGAATTTTGCCGCTAAAGCTTGTTTCTGGGGATTAATATCGACCCCGACAATCATATCGGCTCCCACCAAACGGGCCCCTTGAATAACGTTTAAACCGATGCCTCCCAGACCAAAAACCACCACTTTTGCCCCCGGTTCCACTTTAGCGGTATTAATCACCGCACCGATACCTGTAGTGACTCCGCAGCCGATATAACAGACTTTTTCAAAGGGAGCATCGGGGCGAATCTTGGCCAGGGAAATCTCCGGCAGCACGGTATAATTAGCAAAAGTCGAGGTTCCCATGTAGTGATAAAGAGGCTGACCATCGAGGGAAAAACGACTGGTTCCATCCGGCATTACTCCCCGACCTTGGGTAAGACGAATCGCTTGACAGAGATTGGTTTTAAAGCTGAGACAGTATTCGCACTGACGACATTCGGGAATGTATAGGGGAATCACAGGATCGCCCACTTTCAGGCTAGTGACACCTTTTCCCACTTCTACCACGATTCCAGCCCCTTCATGGCCTAAAATTGAGGGAAATAAGCCTTCAGGATCGGCCCCAGAGAGAGTATAGGCATCGGTGTGACAAACTCCCGTGGCTTTGATTTCTACTAACACTTCCCCCGCTTGCGGTGCTGCTAATTGTACCGTTTCAATAGTTAGGGGTTTTCCCGCTTCTAGGGCAACTGCCGCTCGAACATCCATAGGCTCAAAGCAATAGGTTTTTTCCAGTATAATACCGTTAAACTGCTGAAGAGTTGTAATAGAACAATTCTCAACTTATCTCTATGTTAGTCCTCACCATCCGCGAAGAAGGAATTAACGATGGTGGCTTTACTGCTAGTCTCAATTTTGATAGCGGTAACAGCTACCCAATTACGGTTACTGACCCCTTTACTAACCAAGAAGAAAAACAACTAGAATGGTACTTTGAGGAATGGTTAGTATTTCCCACCCTAGACAGGGATAAAGCGCAAAAAGCCGCCAACAGTGTCCAAAACTATGGCGAAAACCTATTTAAACAGGTTTTCCAGACTAATTTAAATGCTTATGGGGAATATCGAGACTTGCGAAAGCAGTTAAGTCAACTGCAAATTATTATCGAAAGTCAGTCGCCAGAATTTCAAGCTTTACATTGGGAAGCGCTGAAAGATCCTGATTTACCGCGTCCCTTTTCTATAGATTGTATCATCTCCCGCCAGCGTCGAGGGGCTACAGTTGTCCCGGTGCAAATGGCCACTTATCCTACTATCAATCTCCTGGTGGTGATTGCGCGTCCTAATGAGGAATCTGATGTTAACTATCGCACGATTTCCCGTCCTTTAGTAGAACTGGTAAATAGTAGTGAAATACCAGTAAAAATTGATATTTTGCGTCCCGGAACTTATGAATCACTAACCAGACATCTGGATGAGAAGGGAGAAGGATACTATCATGTTATTCATTTCGATGTTCATGGCGGATTAATGGAATATGAACAGTACGAAAGACAGGTTCACGGGGACTCTTGGCGCTATCAAAGGGGATGGGGACTGGAGGATTTAGCAGAATATGAGGGGGTAAAAGCTTTTCTGTTTCTGGAAGGAGAAGAAAAAGGTCAAGCGACTCCGGTAGAAGCGACGGAATTAGCGAATTTACTCACGGGGAAAAATATACCTATTTGTATTCTCAATGCTTGTCAGTCAGCAAAGCAAATTTCCCAGGAATCAGAAGACTATCGGGAAACCAGTTTAGGGAGTCGTTTGATGACTGCGGGAATGCAAGCTGTGGTAGCGATGGGATATTCGGTGACGGTTTCTGCAGCTAAGTTGATGATGAAACCAATTTATCAGCAATTATTGAACGGAAAAGACCTAACGGAAGCGATGCGAAAAGGACGGTTAGAGTTATTCAATAATAAGCAACGCCGCGCCTATTATAATACGATAATAGATTTAGAAGATTGGTTATTACCAGTGATTTATTGTCGCGGTAAAATTAATCTCAATTTGCGTCCATTTACTCCAGAAGAGGAGGAAAAATACTGGGAACATATCGGCAATCAATATGTCTTTCCTTTACCAGAATACGGCTTTGTCGGCAGGGATTTAGAAATTCTCAAGATGGAAAAGGCGCTGCTGAAACATAATATCCTTTTACTCAAAGGAATGGGAGGGACAGGAAAAACTACTTTACTCAATTATCTACGAGAATGGTGGCAAAAAACCAACTGGGCGACCCATATTTTCTATTTTGGTTATGATAGAAAAGCTTGGACGTTAGAACAGATTGTCTATGAAATCGGTCAGGGAATTTATAATCGTTTTGAACAGGCGAGTTTCCAAGCGATGAACCTGAAAGCGCGAGTAAGGAAACTAGAGCAAAAACTCCGCAGTGAGGCGTATATTCTCATTTTAGATAATCTGGAGTCGGTGACGGGACAACCGTTAGCAATTCAGAATACTTTACCGGAGAATGAGAGGGAAGAAATCGCCGAATTTCTCAAGAATTTGGTCGGGGGAAAGACGAAGGTGATTTTGGGTTCTCGCAGTGAGGAAACTTGGCTGCAACGCAGGACTTTTAAGGAGAATATCTATCACTTACAAGGATTAGACCAAGAGTCGAGAACTGAATTAGCGGAGAGAATTTTAGAACGTCAGGCGAAGAGTCGGAAAAATGCGATTAAAAAGGATGATTATTTTAAACGCTTGATGAAGTTGTTGGCGGGATATCCGTTGGCGATGGAAGTGGTGTTAGCGAATCTGAAGCGACAGTCACCGGAGGAGATTTGGCAAGGGTTACAGTTGGCGGAATTAGCTGATGTGGGGGATAAGGATAAGACTAATAATATTATCAAGTGTGTGGAATATTCCCACAGTAATTTGTCTGAGGAGGCGCAGAAGTTGTTACTCTGTTTAGCGCCTTTTAGTGGGTTTATTGATCGATCTGATCTTCCTAATTATAGCCAACAACTACAGCAATTAGAACCTTTACAAGGCTATCAATTTGACCAATTTGATGCAGCGATTGAAGAAGCGATTCATTGGGGTTTGCTTTCGCCGATGAGTGAAGAAATGCCGAGTTTATTGACTATCCAGCCCATTTTTCCCTACTTCCTAAAAACGAAGTTAAAGGAATTAGCACCAGAGACGCAAGCAGCAATTTGGGAGGGATTTAAGAATCATTACCGAGGATTGGCAAGTTATTATAATAACCTGCTAAATTCCAAAAATCCGCAAGAGAAGCAGTGGGGGATATTGTTCTGTCGCTGGGAGTATGAAAATCTGTTTAATGCGTTGCAAATCGCTCTCAATCAGCAAGAAAGCGTACTTAGTATTATTACTTGCTTGCATGGTTATCTGGATTTAAACCAAGATACTCAGACTAATTTAAAGCTCCTAGAGTTCGTTCTCGAAACTTTTGAAAACTATCCCCCTGAAGCCAAACAAGGGCAGATGGCACTAGAAATCATTGCTATAATTGGCGCTGCAGGAAGCAAATATTTACAAAGTAAAAATTATCAGAAAGCGAAAGAGATTTACCAAAAGAGCCTCGAATTACTCAAGCCAATTAGTGAAAGTTACAGTCAATCTAAGCAATCTTTGCAAGCCAGCACTCTGCACAATTTGGGAAACGTAGCGGCAGAATTGAGGGAATGGGAGCAAGCTCGAAGCTACTACCAGCAAGCTCTTGAGATCAAGATTGAATATGGCAATCGCTACGAGCAAGCCGGAACCCTGCACCAGTTGGGAAACGTAGCGGCAGAATTGAGGGAATGGGAGCAAGCCCGAAGCTACTACCAGCAAGCTCTTGAGATCAAGATTGAATATGGCAATCGCTTCTCCCAAGCCAGCACCCTGCACCATTTGGGAATAGTAGCGCAAGAATTGAGGGAATGGGAGCAAGCCCGAAGCTACTACCAGCAAGCTATTGAGATCTTCATTGAATATGGGGATCGCTTCTCCCAAGCCAGCACCCTGCACCAGTTGGGAATCGTAGCGCAACAATTGAGGGAATGGGAGCAAGCCCGAAGCTACTACCAGCAAGCTCTTGAGATCTACATTGAATATGGCAATCGCTATGAGCAAGCCGGAACCCTGCACAATTTGGGAAGGGTAGCGGAAGGAGTTGGGGAATTGAGCCAAGCCAAAAGTTATTACCTGCAAGACTTACAAATTTTGGCAGAATTTAACGATAATTACACCATACAAACCTTTTCTTTGCCTAGTCTTGTTGCTCTTTATCAGCAAACGCAAGATGAGGATATTTTCGTTGCTGTGGCTGATATTTTGGGGATTGGGGTTGAGGAGGTGCGGGGTTTGGTCTAACTCCCCCCTAATACTAAATCCGGCTTTAAAAAGAGAGGGTGATGGGGTGATGGGGGGGTGATGGGGTGATGATCCTCCCTCACTCCCTCACGAACCTGGCTTGTTGTTGCGCTTCAGCGCTAACTATTTCGGGCTTGCTGAAAAAGTAAGGGCGAAGCATTCGGATAGGAAATCTACGGTTTCAGCGATAGGTTATCGCCCGAATGCTTCGCCCCTACAATGTTGTGATCTACGGATGAGGTGTAATAGCGAGAATGGTGATTTCCCCCGAATGAGGTCCATAGCACCAGAAAATTCGATAGGCTCCCGGTGTATTCTGTTGGGCGTAGGCTTCAAAAACCTTCTGTGTTGAATCATAAGGGTTGTCGAGGGAATTAAATTCGTGGGTTTTTAGGCCTGGATGTCTTGGGTTTGCACTCAGGAGTTTGAGAGCTTTTGTTACCTGTTTGTAGAGACCCTCTTGTTTCGATGCTTTTGTCCTACCTTGAGCGAGGCGAGTCCTTTGAGCCTGTTCCGCTTCTGCTCGCAATTTGGATAGAGTATTTCGAGCTTCCTGTGTCTGTCGTAAAGAAAAACTCACCTACTCCTCGACCTCTTCAGGAATAGATGCAGCAAACTCAAGCATAGCGTCTAAATCGACTGTTTCTTCAGCGAAATCTCCCGTGCGGGCTTCTGCGAGTCCCCGTTTGAGCGACTCGCGGACACTAGGATTCTGAAAAGCCCATAGTTCTCCCTCTGGAATCGCCACCATGGGAACCAAAAGAAGTTCCCCGCTTGCATTCATCAGTATCCGATAGTGACGGTTGCTACATTGAGTCCCAAGGCTAATCCGTCCGCAAGCATCAGCCTGAATATCTTCTTTAATGAGCGAAAAATTCTGATACTCCATCACGTCTCCTCCTCTGTTCATATACTTATTCTAGATAAGTTACCCAATTTGGGCAATAGGGTTATGTCCATTTAGCTTCTCACTACCTAAAGAAAACAGGTTAAACTTGTTCGGGCTAGAGCCTTGACAACAAACCCAGTTTGTAGTTGCACTCTCTTCGCTAAATTCTCTCCCCTTTCCTTGTAGGATAGGGTTCAGGGGAGAGGTCAATAATTAAGAATCCAATGCGATCACACTATCTGGTAAAGATCAAGTATAATAATAAATATAAAGACCAAATTATTCATCTACCGTTAACTTAATCAAAGCAAAATGACATTATTAAAACAATCGGACATTCAAGAAAATCCCACAACACTTTACGAACAAGATCTTCAGTTGTGGATTGAGCAAACTATTCATCAATTACAGAATCGACAGTTTGAACAACTGGATATAGAAAACTTAATTGAGGAGTTAAAAGATTTGGGTAAGTCAGAGAAACGCGCCTTAGAGAGCAACTTAATGGTCTTGTTGATTCACTTACTCAAATTAAAGATACAGCATGATGCTCCTGAGACAATGAAAGCAAGTTGGTATAATTCAGTAGATGAGCATCGCCAGCGCGTTCAAGATGATTTACTTAAGACTCCCTCTCTTAAATCTTATCTCTTAATCTCCATCACACAAGCCTATTCCAGCGCTCGTAAAGTCGCCATCAAACAGGGTAAACGCGCTCAATTTGGTATTCGTATTCCCCAAGAAAGTGAGTATCCCCTCGCTTGTCCTTTCACACCTGAACAGATTCTAAATGAGGACTTTTACGGGTAAAAACGAAAGTAAATATTATCAATAATAAAACCATGAAACCAGAATATGACCTTGCCAACATGAAAAATCGCCCGAATGACCTAACCCTCCTTCCCTGGGAAATAAGGGGGGAATAAAGTTTTTAACACCTAACTACTTACATCTCAATAAATCTCTTGGATAAATCATAGCAAAGTGAACCTTTCATGTACTCTAAATTAAGGAGAAGACGATGGCTAATCTGGATGATGTAGGAAGAGCGAAAGCAGCTGATAAAAACCTGAACGATGCTAACCGAAGCGATGTGCAGGTAAACAAAACAAGACCATATCCTTAACTGTTCTCTCTGATTTAGAGCAGTTAACCCTGTCAGTAACGGATATTTTGCTTGGTTAAAAATTTAGGTAAATTCAATTAAAAATAGCAAATTACCATTAACGTAAATCTTAATTAAGGAGGTAAATATGGTTCAAATTTTACAAGCGAAAGAAGTCACTTTCAGAGATTTAATTAATCATTTTCAACTACAGTTTATAGAAGATGAGCATTTTTTTGGGGAATGGCAGCAAGACCTAGAAGCAATCTCTGAACAAGAAAAAGAATTGTTAGATAAAATCAAAACAGGTTATTTTAACTTATTGAATTATCCTCCCTTTTTAGAAACTTCGGTGAGGATGACGGTTTTAGACCCATTATTATTTATTGGTAACTTTTATCTATTTCCCTTTCACATTAAAGCAGAAGAGTCTGTTGAAATTATTACAAAAGAGCAAGATTTAATAATTAAAGGAAGGTTAGATACTTTAATTATAAAAGAGCAATTATGGGTAATGATTATTGAATCAAAACGGGTTATTTATTCCGTTGAAGTAGGTTTACCGCAATTATTAGCTTATTTAATGGTCAATCCTCATCCAAACCGTCCTAATTATGGAATGTTGACCAATGGTTCCGAGTTTTTATTTGTTAAATTATTATGGGACGGTAAACCTTTATACGGAACCTCTCGTTTATTTGCCATGAGAAATCCGGGGGATTTATACGAGGTTCTCAAAATCCTTAAACATCTCTGTCAGTCTAGCGAGGGGGTGGAATGAACCACAGAGACACAAAGGACACAAAGATCGATCGCTTCTATGGTAAGTTAAGCTGATCACACAGAACCTAGAAGAGCCGGGATTAGAGGAGATTCGGCTAATCTAAGGATGGGTGGTTAAGAATTTTTTCGGCTTTTCTTGACTATTTCAGCCTGATTTGTCCTAACAAGCTCAAAAATACAAGAGTTTTTCTCTAGAATTGCCCGGCCTGAGAGGGGAATGGTAAAGTTAGATAAGAAAATTAAAGATGGTGTGATTAAAGTGAAATTTGCTGCTAGTACCTATTTTTCCCTGCTGCGTCATTGTGCCGTTCCTTTGTTGTCGATCGCCACTTTTACGCCAATTCTCTTAACTTATTTAGCCAAGGAAAAACCAGAAACCCCGCAACCCCAGGCAAATCTAGAGACTGCTGCCTCCCCTTCCCCTATTATCCCATCTCCGATCGCCCCCTTAACCGCGCCATCGCCGAAACTAGCGCCCTCTCCCCAATCTTCTGCGATTCCAAAATCAGCACCCTCTCCTCAGTCTTCCCTCTCAGCGCCGAAAAAATTAGCGCCATCGGTTCATTCCCCTAATACTTCCCCCAATACTTCCCCCGCTGCCGCAGCCAAACCGGTAACTAGACAACCCTTAGCGGTTCCCGCTAATTATACGCCGCCGGCCATAGAAATTCGCGTGGCGATCAAAAGGGATGTGGCCAGTGTTTTGATTGGAGTTAACGGACCGGCGGTGATCACCGATCGCCAAGGTCGTGGTTTAAAAACGATTGCCACTAACGAGGGTTTACCGGTCATTCCAGGTGCCAAGGGCTTAAAAATGGGCGATTTATCGCTGCCAGAGGTGATTTTTGTGCAGCCCACCAGTGCCGATGGTTTAGTTTATGTGGATGATAGTTGGTATCGGGGCAAAGTGCTGCTGGTGGCGCAAGGCGATCGCTTGTTAGTGGTCAATCATGTTAATTTAGAGGCCTATCTCTATAGTGTGGTGGGTAGTGAAATGCACTCCACCGCGCCAATGCACGCTTTAAAGGCACAAGCGATCGCCGCCCGTTCCTACGCCCTAGTACATATAATCCGCCCCGCTAATGCTTGGTTTCATCTGGGCAATAGCCAACGCTGGCAGGTATATAAAGGCATTCGCTCGGAGTATCAATCGACTCACCAAGCGGTTAATGCCACTGCTGGGCAGATTCTCAGCTATAAAGGGGGTGTAGTCGAGTCTCTTTATGCTGCCACCGATGAAATTGTCGCTTGGGCCCACGGTGGTCGCGGTATGAGTCAAACTGGGGCTTATAAATTAGCGGAAAAAGGCCTAGATTATCAACAAATTCTCGGTAATTATTATCCCGGAGTTGGTTTAGCCCGTCTAGTTCTACAAAATTAGATTGATTGGCTTTCTCGATCGCTGGTGCTAGGCTGTTGACTATAGCAGGGAGAAATAGTTGAGCATTTGTACTAAAATTCCCAACAGCTTGCCGACCTGTTTCTTCTAGTTGATAACTGAAAACTCAAATCTGATCACTGATCACTGATAACTGATCACTGATAACTGAAATGCCGACCATAGCAGATTTCTAGTAACCGTATTACAATAAACTTTCAAAATGCTATAGCAGTAAATCTCTCTATGAATAGCCCCTTTCTCGACTACCTCAACGGCCCCAAGCATCCCGTCCTCGTCTTTGATGGGGCGATGGGAACTTCCCTACAAAGCCAAAATCTGACGGCCGAGGACTTTGGTGGGGCAGAATACGAAGGTTGTAACGAGTATCTTGTCCATACTAAACCTAGCGCCGTAGCGAAAGTCCACGAAGCTTTTTTAGCCGTGGGTGCGGATGTGATTGAAACCGACACCTTCGGGGGAACCTCGATAGTTTTAGCCGAGTACGATTTAGCCGATCAAGCCTATTATCTCAACAAAACCGCCGCCGAACTGGCCAAGGCTTGCGCTAATAAATACTCTACCCCCGAAAAACCCCGTTTTGTGGCGGGTTCCATGGGGCCGGGGACAAAACTGCCCACTTTGGGTCATATTGACTTTGATACTCTCAAAAATGCCTATGTGGAACAGGTAGAGGGTCTGTACGATGGCGGGGCAGATTTATTATTAGTAGAAACCTGTCAGGATGTCCTGCAAATTAAAGCGGCTTTAAATGCTATTGAAGAAGTATTTCAGCAAAAAGGTCAACGATTGCCCCTCATGGTTTCGGTGACGATGGAAACCATGGGAACGATGTTAGTAGGAACGGAAATTAACGCCGTTGTCTCTATTTTACAACCCTATAAAATCGATATTTTGGGACTTAACTGCGCCACTGGTCCTGATTTAATGAAACCCCATATTAAATATCTCTCGGAAAATTCCCCTTTTATTGTTTCTTGTATTCCTAACGCTGGTTTACCGGAAAATGTCGGCGGTCAAGCGCACTATCGCCTCACTCCCGTAGAATTAAAAATGGCTTTAATGCACTTTATCGAAGATTTGGGAGTACAAATTATCGGCGGTTGTTGTGGTACTCGTCCCGACCATATTCAAGCTTTAGCGGAACTAAGTCAAGGTTTAACTCCGAAATCTCGTCATTATCATTATGAACCCTCCGCCGCTTCTATTTATAGTACCCAACCCTATATTCAAGATAATTCTTTCCTGATTGTCGGGGAAAAATTAAACGCCAGTGGTTCTAAAAAATGTCGGGAACTTCTCAATGCTGAAGACTGGGATAGTTTAGTATCTATGGCGAAAGCGCAGGTAAAAGAAGGGGCGCATATTCTCGATGTCAACGTCGATTATGTGGGCCGGGATGGGGTGCGCGATATGCACCAATTAGCCTCTCGTTTAGTTAATAATGTCACCCTACCTTTAATGTTAGATTCCACCGAATGGGAAAAAATGGAAGCGGGGTTAAAAGTAGCGGGGGGTAAATGTATCCTCAACTCCACTAACTACGAAGACGGGGAACCGCGTTTTTATCAAGTCTTGGATTTAGCGAAAAAATACGGCGCGGGGGTAGTAATTGGAACCATTGATGAAGAAGGAATGGGACGCACTGCCGAGAAAAAATTCCAGATAGCTAAACGGGCCTATTATGCGGCGATAGAATACGGAATTCCTCCCTACGAAATCTTTTTTGATCCTTTAGCTTTACCGATTTCTACCGGTATCGAAGAAGACCGAGAAAATGGCAAAGCTACTATCGAAGCAATGGGCCGAATTCGCCAAGAATTGCCAGAATGTCACATTCTTTTAGGTGTGTCTAATATCTCCTTTGGCTTGAATCCGGCAGCGCGTCAGGTATTAAATTCCGTCTTCCTCCACGAAGCGATGCAGGTGGGAATGGATGGGGCAATTGTCAGCGCTAATAAGATTCTTCCTTTGGCAAAAATTGAACCAGAATATCAGCAAATTTGTCGGGATTTAATCTATGATAATCGTCGTTTTGATGGCGATATATGTGTTTATGATCCCCTGACCAAATTAACCGAATTATTTGCGGGGAAAACTACTAAAAAAGACCCCTCTAGTAATGCTAATTTACCCGTGGAGGAACGATTAAAACAGCATATTATTGATGGGGAAAGATTGGGACTGGAAGACGCTTTGAATCAAGCTTTACAGGACTATCCACCCCTAGATATTATTAATATTTTCCTCCTGGATGGGATGAAGGTAGTGGGTGAGTTATTTGGTTCGGGACAAATGCAGTTACCTTTTGTTCTCCAATCTGCCCAAACTATGAAAGCAGCCGTTGCCTTTTTAGAACCCTTTATGGAGAAAAAAGAGGGGGATAATAATGCCAAAGGGACTTTTATTATCGCAACAGTTAAAGGGGATGTTCACGATATTGGTAAAAATTTAGTTGATATTATCTTGACAAATAACGGCTATAAGGTGATTAATTTGGGCATTAAACAACCCGTAGAAAATATCATCGAAGCCTACAAAGAACATAAAGCCGATTGTATCGCTATGAGCGGTCTATTGGTGAAATCGACGGCTTTTATGAAGGAAAATCTGGAGGTTTTTAACGAAAAAGGAATCACCGTTCCCGTTATCCTTGGCGGGGCAGCTTTAACTCCCAAATTTGTCCATGATGACTGTCAAAAAACCTACAAGGGACAGGTTATCTATGGTAAAGATGCCTTTTCTGACCTGCATTTTATGGATAAATTAATGCCCGCTAAAGCTGGGGGTCAATGGGATGATAGTAAAGGCTTTTTAGCGGAGTTTGCCGAGGCAGAAAAACCCCCGGTTGTTGCCGAAGAATTAAAGGTTAATCCCGATACTATTTTTACCGATGGAACCCTAGACAAAGAATTAGTTATTGATACCCGTCGTTCGGAAGCGGTGGAAGTTAATATTCCCCGACCAACACCGCCCTTCTGGGGTACTAAAATATTAACAGCAGCAGAAATTCCCATCGAGGAGGTTTTCTGGTATTTAGACCTACAAGCTTTATTTGTCGGTCAATGGCAATTCCGCAAACCCAAAAGCCAATCGAAGCCAGAATACGACCAGTTTTTACAGGAAAAAGTTCATCCAATTCTGGCAGCATGGAAAGAGAAAATTGTCAAGGAAAATTTACTAAACCCCACATTAATTTATGGTTATTTTCCCTGTCAGTCGTCCGGTAATTCCCTCTTAATTTACGATCCCGAATCGATACAAGCGGGCGAAAAACCCGAAAATCTGCAACCGATCGCCATTTTTGAGTTTCCTCGCCAGAAATCCGGTCGTCGTCTCTGTATTGCTGACTTTTTCGCCCCGCAGGAATCCGGTATTATCGACGTTTTCCCGATGCAAGCGGTGACAGTGGGGGAAATCGCCACGGAATACGCTAAATCTCTCTTTGATGCCAACCAATATACCGAATACCTCTATTATCACGGCATGGCTGTCCAAGCCGCCGAAGCCATGGCCGAATGGACCCACACCCGCATCCGTCGCGAGTTAGGTTTCGCAGAGTTCGATCCTGATAATATCCGCGATATACTGCAACAGCGTTACCAGGGTTCTCGCTATAGTTTCGGCTATCCCGCTTGTCCCAATATTCAGGATCAATACAAGCAACTAGATCTGTTAGGATGCGATCGCATTGGGATGTCTATGGACGAAAGCGAACAATTGTACCCAGAACAATCCACCACCGCCATTATCACCTATCACCCCACCGCTAAATACTTTAGTACCTAATCAGTTATCAGTGATCAGTGATCAGTTATCAGGTGTGAGTTATCAGTGATTCAGTTATCAGGTGTGAGTTTTTATCGGTAAAACCCTACACCCCACACCCCACACCCCACACCCTACACCCTACACCCTACACCCTACACCCCACACCCTACACCCTACACCCCACACCCCACACCCCACACCCTACACCCCACACCCCACACCCCACACCCTACCCCCAGTAAAAACTTTTTGCCGCAAACCCTAATTAGGGCAGCCATTCCAGTAAAATTCCTAGGGAGCTATCTTTACGGGCGCGGGAATTTTGGGCTTGAATATCGGCGGCTAAACGTAAATTAGAGGTAATCGCATAACCAACCGAAAGAGTAGTCAATCCCACCTCGTTAGCACCCCCCGGTGAGATAAAACTCTGACTGACGGTGATATCTGCTGCCCCCGTGCGAGAAAGGGCTAATTTGAGCTTTAATCCTAAGTTAAGCCCATCGGTGCTGTAATTTCCTGTCTGAATGTAACGATAGCCCACCATGGGAGCCAGATTGACATAATCACCCAAAGGGAGGAGATAGTATTGTAAATTTGCTCCTATTGCCGTCCTTTTGCCGTTAAAAGCCGTCTGATAATCGCCGCTTAGGGTTAAACTGGTTTGACCGAAAAACACATCTTCTACCCCCAAAATCACGCCACTGGAATTATCGGTAGAAGGAAACTCTGCATATCCTAAACGGATACGAGTGCGAAAACTAGGATCGCGGCGAATATCTTCGGCGATATCGGGTATTTTTTCTAACCAACGCTCTAAAACCGGGCTTTCTTGCCGAATTTTCGGGTCTAGGTCTAACTCCGTTTCTGCCCACACCGGACTAATCGCCCCCCATAATAAACCAAGAGCGATCGCATTTACAGAACAGCAAGAGAGCTTAAACATGATCTGCATTATACCTATTAGCCGTCACATCAGTTATCAGTGATTACCGATCACTGTTGAGGGAATATGCCCAAAATGTAACATTCACGAACAATTTACACCATGATGTCGAGAGAGCCTTCACTGATTACTGGTTACTGTTTACTGATCACTGAAAAGCCGACACTCCCCCAAAGGTTACAATTAAAAAAGATAAGATTCCCCGTTATTCTTGAGAGGACGGGGGCAGTAGGAGTAGCAATAGTGGTTAGAATATTAAAACTTTCGCAATTAAGTAGCGCGGAACGGGCAAAACTTCAGAAAAGAGCCGAGTTAGATATTGACAACGCCCTAAAAGTCGCTCAAACGGTCATAGAAACCATCCGCGAACGGGGGGATGCCGGCGTTGTGGACTATGTGCGGCGTTTTGACTACGAAGGTGCGACGGTAGAAAATATCAAAGTCAGCGAGGCAGAATTTGAGCGGGCTTTTCATTTAATTGAACCGGAAGTAAAAACTGCCATTGAACAGGCTTTCCGGAATATTCAAGAGGTACATCGTCGCCAAATGCCAGAAGAAACACTACTGGCAGAAATTGAAACCGGTGTCTTTGCCGGCGAAAAAATCTCTCCTATCCCCAATGTGGGTTTATACGTTCCCCGGGGCCGCGGTGCTTTTCCCTCGATGATGTTAATGTTAGCCATCCCGGCAATGGTGGCAGGAGTGGAAAGAGTTGTCGTTTGCACTCCCCCCGATAAACAGGGCAACGTGGAACCCGTTTCTCTGGTGGCGGCGCAGATGGCTGGAGTCAGAGAAATTTATAAATTAGGGGGCGTACAAGCGATCGCCGCTTTGGCTTTGGGAACAAAAAATATCAAAAGGGTTGACAAAATTACCGGTCCGTGCAGCGTCTATGGGGCGGCGGCCAAGCGGTTACTGTTCGGTACTGTGGATGTGGGTTTGCCGGCCGGTCCAAGTGAGTCGATAGTTTTGGCCGATGAGTCCACCGATGCCCGTTTAGCGGCCTTGGATTTATTAATTGAAGCGGAACACGGGGCGGATTCGGCGGCTTTATTAGTCACCCACTGTGAAGATTTGGCGATCGCTGCTAGTGAATATGCACAGGAATACCTGCAAAAACTCCCGGATTGGCGACGGGAATTCTGTGAGGCGGGTTTAGCCGCCTATGGGGGCATAATTTTAACCGATAGTTTGCAGCAATCCCTCGATTTTGTCAATGAGTACGCCCCGGAACATCTAGAGGTTTTAGTTAGTAATCCTTTTGCCATTCTGGGCAAGATTAAAAATGCTGGCGAAATTCTCCTGGGAAATCATACTCCTTCCTCTATGGCTACCTACGCCATCGGAGTCAATGCTGTGCTGCCGACGGGAAGTTTTGCCCGTTCCTATTCGGCGGTTTCGGTTTATGATTTTCTCAAGCGCTCTACTTTGGCTTATGTCACCCCTGAAGGCTTTGAAAAGTTAAAAGAAACCACGAAAACTTTAGCCGAGTACGAAGGTTTTCCCGCCCATAAATTAGCAATTCAACACAGGGAAATTTTACTCTAAATAGGGTTTGCGGCAAAAAGTTTTTCGTGGGGGCAGGGTGTGGGGTGTAGGGTTTTACCGATTTTCATCTGGTCAATTACCTAATTTTCAGGGAAAAAGTACCTGAATTTTCCCCCCGCTCACTCCCACGGCCGGTACTTTTGGATTGACAAAAAGTCTAAAAGTCTTATCCAGCAAGGTTTTTAG
>VYLL01000097.1_pt1 | contig 34225 bp, 34 predicted proteins | sample 5114301 | NCBI WGS metagenome assembly VYLL01 (sample SAMN12291809, study PRJNA351875) | freshwater metagenome | isolation source: freshwater lake | place: USA: Michigan, MSU2 Lake | collected 2011-08-16 | reverse complement strand
AACCATTTTGCCATGAAAGCAATCCTGTACACAAAGGCTATGGAAAAAGCCCTAACTGAACTCAAAAAACTAAAAGCTGGAACTCAACTCAAACTCAATTTTGCGTAACATCAGGAAGAACTAAAAATGATTGTGATAATTCTCAGCCAGCGATTGCCGTTCAAATTCAAAGCGCCCAAGAAGGTAGTTGAAAATACCAAGTCCTCAACAAGCATTCACCAACTCGAACAAGAGTGGAATGCTGTGAGAAATGAATTAAAAATAGTGCTGGAGAAATTTAATGACGACCAGATAAAACGGAAAATATATAAACATGTAGTGGCCGGCAAGCTCAACATTCAACAAACGCTTCTATTTTTCCGCGAACATATCATTCACCATCAGCAGCAGATTAAGCGATTGTTGTAACTTGGATTAGAATCTGATTTGGTAGCCCAAATGCGAAACTGCGTTGCCTGGTGGCTGTTTATGCGATAGCCGACCGCTATGGTGGCATCCAGATTGTAAAACTCTACGTTGCGCTTTATCTTCCGGTTGCCCTCCTGTTGAACTGTTTCCAAAATGGAAATAGTTGCCGTTTTGTTTAGTTCACCAGTTTCGTAAATGTTGCTGAGGTGTTTATTGATCGCTGGTACCTCGACCCCAAACAATTCCGCCATTCGCTTTTGGGTGAGCCAAAAAGTTTCATCATTAAATACCACTTCTATTTTCACATCACCGATGGGGGTGTTGTAAAAAATGATGTCGCTTTGCTGTGGGTTGTTTTTTTCTTCCATTTCTTCAAACCCCAATTTTATTTTCCTTCAATAATCTTCAGCGACTCCCGGATGGCTTTTTGTCGAAGCAGCTTTATTCTGTTTGAAAAGAAGCAAAATATGAAAATTTGGCGTCTTTCTTATGCGTTTTAAGTTTGCCGTTGGGGAAATAAAGGTTTTAAAAAAACCTTTATTGTTATACTTTGCCGTTTAGTATCTCCACTTCATTATGAAAAAATTCATTTTAGTTCTTTCTACACTATTATCGCTTTCTGCTGTAGCGCAGCCCAAACTTCAAAGTCCTGCTGAATTTTTGGGGTATGAGTTGGGCGATCGATTCACTCGACATCACCGTGTGGTTGAGTATTTCAAGCATATTGATGACGCTGCCGCAAATGTGCAAGTGCAGCAGTATGGCGAAACCTATGAACATCGTCCGTTGATTTATGCCATTATTGCTTCCCCCGATAACTTCAAGAACATTGAACAAATTCGCCTCGACAATCTGAAAAGAACAGGTCTAATGGCAGGCGCTCCTTCTACGAAAGTGGCCATTGTGTGGCTTAGCTACAACGTGCATGGTAATGAGGCCAACTCCATGGAAGCGGCCATGAAAACAATTTATGAATTAGTCAATCCCGATAACGCGAAGACGAAAGAATGGCTGAAAAATACAGTCATCATCATGGATCCATGTATCAACCCAGATGGCAGAGACCGCTATGCTAACTTTTTTAATCAATATGGAAATCTTCCTGCGAACGCTGACCCTCAAGCGCGTGAGCATGCTGAGCCATGGCCACGCGGCAGAGCCAACCACTATCTTTTCGATCTTAACCGAGATTGGGCCTGGCAAACTCAAATTGAGTCGCAAGCCCGTATAAAGATCTACAACCAATGGATGCCACACGTCCATGTTGACTATCACGAACAAGGTTATAACTCACCTTACTACTTTGCTCCAGCTGCAGAGCCTTATCACGAAGTAATCTCAAACTGGCAACGTGAATTCCAAAATACGATCGGCAAGAACAATGCTAAATATTTTGACGAACAAGGATGGCTTTACTTCACCAAAGAACGTTTTGATTTATACTATCCCAGCTATGGGGATTCTTACCCTACTTACAGCGGGGCAATTGGAATGACCTATGAGAAAGGTGGAATCGGTGCAGGCATTACGATAACAACCAAAGAGGGCGATCCGCTAACGTTGAAAGACCGGTTAACTCACCACTTTACAACTGGGATGGCAACTATCGAGACCTCTTCTCAAAACGCTATCAAGTTAGTGGATGAGTTTGAAAAGTTCTTTAAAGAAAATTTAAACAGTCCTGCTGCGCCTTTCAAAACCTATGTTATCAAGGCGGAAAACAATCCCGACAAATTAAAAAAGTTAACCAATTGGTTGACCAGTCATGGTATCCAGTTTGGTCATGCTGCCGCCTCTAAACCTTCGAGAGGATTTGATTTTCAAACCCAGTCAACCAATAGCTTTACGCTAACAACGGAAGATATTGTTGTCAATATTTACCAGCCAAAAGGCCGGTTTGTTACCACTATTTTTGAACCTGTAACAAAATTAACTGACTCATTGACCTATGACATCACCGCCTGGAATTTGATGTATGCGTATGACCTAAAGGCATTCGCCTTGAATGAAAAAGTGAGCTTTGCCAAAGGCTATGAGCCAAAAGTGGTTGCACAAGATGTTGTTGCAACCAAGCCTTATGCCTATCTATTCAACTATCAAAGTTTGAATGATGTTGAGCTGTTAGCGTCATTGATGAAAAAAGGAGTCAAGGTTAGAAAGGCGATGAAAGCATTTTCTACAGCCGGCAAAAATTTCGAGCCCGGAACACTCATCGTGACAAGAAGAAATAATGAAGGAATTACTGACTTTGACAATGTGGTGCAAAATGCCGCCAGGAGTTTGGGCAGGAAAATTTACACAACATCTACAGGCTATTCTGATAAAGGCGCAGACTTTGGTTCTTCTGAAATGAGCTATATCAAAGCTCCCAAGGTGGCATTGCTAGGTGGCGACCAAACTTCGTCTCTCGACCACGGACAAGTATGGCATTTCTTCGAGCAACAACTTCACTACCCATTGACAATTATTGGCACTGATTACTTTAAGAGTGTTGATCTTTGGAAATACGATGTTCTGATTATACCGGATGGAAACTACAAATTACTTGATGAGGGTACACTAACCATGATTGAGCGCTGGACTAGCGATGGTGGCAGACTAATTGCAATAGCTGGCGCCAATTCATCCTTTGCAGATAAGAAGGGTTTTGGCTTGAAAGTGTTTGGCAATGATGATGCAAAAAACAAAGCCGAGAAGGAAGCCAAGGAACAAAAAGAAAAGGAAGGACCAGTGAAATATGGGGATGCTGAAAGAAAAGAACTCAGCAATTCCATTTTTGGGGCTATCTACAAAGTAAGTTTGGACAAGTCTCACCCTCTTGCGTTTGGCTTAGGCGACTTTTATTATTCGCTTCGCACCAGTGAGTTGCATTATGCATACCTGGAGAAAGGTTGGAATGTTGGGATGCTAAAAGGAAAACAAAAACCATTGATTGGATTTGCCGGAGCAAAAATCAGTAAGCAACTAGAAAATACACTTGTGTTTGGAGTGGAAGACAAAGGGAAAGGACAAGTTGTTTACTTAGTCGACAATCCACTGTTTCGCAGTTTTTGGGAAAATGGCAAAATGCTCTTCTCAAATGCCGTGTTTATGGTCGGGGAATAGAAATTCAAGGTTCAAAAATCAAAGATTAAGATTACCAAGACTTGATGAGAGAACCCTAAAGGGCAATGTTACTGAAATGTTACCTGAAAATTTGGGGTGAAGGGTTCATCCAGGCTTCTTGAAAAAGCCCGATAGATCGGTTTAGAGGCTCGATCTACGCTGCGAGTTGCAGCTCCTTTTTGCCTTTGCGCAGTGCCTGGCGGATTTCCTTCATCGCTTCCTTTTTGAAAGAAGGACTATCCTTACCAGAATGGCTGACGATACTTTTGATGTAACCAAGTACCTCTTCCATTTGCACAAAATCCAGCGCATCTAAGCTCTGAAGAATGGCTAACTTTGGTGATTGTTTCATGACAATTAGTGGTTGTCTGATACAAATAACGGAAAATTTTGTGTTCAGGTTCTAGCCCCCAAACAGCTTTTCATAGAAACATAACATGGAAGTGCTTTTTTTGACAAAATAAGAGAATTTTAGCAGCGGCAACGGTCTTAATTAACGAAAACGTCATTTGTGAAAGTATTAATCCTTCACCAGCACTTCAACCACCCGGTAAAGGGGGGCGCTATCCGCTCCTATTATTTAGCAAAAGCACTAATCGATAAAGGGTTTGAAACGGTTGTGATTACTGGATACAACGAGAAAATCTATAAAAACGAAATAATTGACGGGATAGAGATTCACTACTTGCCTGTGGCATACGACAATAAATTCGGGTTTGCCGCTCGATCATTCTCTTTCTTAAAATACAATTGGGCAGCGATTCAGATGGCCAATAAAATTCAGAATATCAACTACTGTTACGCTATTTCTGTGCCCCTCACCATTGGGCTTGTCGCGATGTGGTTAAAGACATTTCGCAAAATTCCCTTTCTTTTTGAAGTAGGTGACCTTTGGCCCGATGCTCCCATACAACTGGGGTTTGTTGAAAATTATTTTTTCAAACAGTTTTTGTTTTTCCTTGAGAAAAAAACGTACCGGTCTGCCAGAGCCGTGGTAGCACTTTCTCCAGCTATTGAAACAATGGTCAAAAAGAAAATGGCATCGCCTTCAACAGTACATCTTGTTCCTAACATGGCCGACTGTGACTTTTACAAGCCAGAAATAAAGTCACAGGCACTGGAAGAAAAGTTTAACGTACAGGGTAAATTTGTGGTCTCCTACGTTGGTGCGGTGGGTGTAGCCAATGGGCTCGATTATTTTCTAGAATGTGCAAATGCTTCTCGCAAAGCTGAACTCCCTATACAATTTGTTATTTGCGGAGAGGGGGCATTACGCGAACGACTGACGAAAAACGCACAGCAATTAGGGTTAAGTAATCTTACATTTGTCGATTTTCAAAATCGGCAAGGTGTAAAAGAGTTGCTAAATGTGACCGATGCTTCCTTCATTTGTTATAAAAATGTGCCCATTTTAGAAACCGGATCGCCTAACAAATTTTTTGATGGATTGGCGGCAGGCAAATTGATAATTGTCAATTTTGGTGGGTGGATAAAGGCCGAAATCGAAGATGCCCGTTGCGGAATATTTGTTGACCCTGCTCATCCTACAGATTTTGTAAAGAAGATCTCACCCTTTTTATCAGATCCGGTTCAATTGAAAAATTATCAAGCAGCTGCCCGGCAATTGGGCGAAAGCAAATACTCAAGAAAAATCTTGTCTGAGCGTTTTGTAAAACTATTTTCCTGATCAATCATCATGACTAAAAAGAAAAAAGACGCACCAAAGAAAGTAATTGAAAAGCAAGTGCCCGTTCAACCAAAAGAAGAGGGAGAAAAGCCATTTGATTTTGGTGGTCTGCCTCCACGGGATTTGAAGAAAAACTTAGGGTGTTGATTCCGGCTTAAGCGAGTGTTGCCAGTTTTCGAGAGCCTCAAACTGACACCTATCTTCCTTTTATGTAACGTCAATTGCTAAATACTCTCCGCAAAGAAAATACGTTTCACGCGCTCGCTTGTGTTGGTCAGTATTTCATAAGGTATAGTGTTAATACTGGCGGCTACTTCCTGAATTGGGTTCTCTGCTCCAAAAACAATTACTTCATCGCCTTCCTGTGCATCAATGTTGGTGACATCCACCATCGTCATGTCCATGCACACGTTGCCTACCACGGGTGCTTTCTTGCCTCCGATAGAAACAACACCTTTTCCCTTGCTAAATCCACGGCTAAATCCATCTGCGTAACCAATCGCAATGGTGGCAAGGCTCATATCATTTTCTGCCTTGCCTTTTCTTCCATACCCAATCGTTTCTCCCTTTCCAATTTTTTTTATCTGAGAGACAATTGTTTTTAACGTGGCCACAGGCTGCAATTGATCAACCTTTCCCTCGGTTGGATTGACGCCATACAAACCGATACCAAGTCGAACCATCTCCATTTGAAAATCCGGAAAACGTAAAATGCCGGGAGAGTTAAGAATATGTCGCAGTGGTCTTATCCCTAGTGAGTCGGCCAATGTTTTATAAAAGTGTTGAAATCGATCAAACTGTTCTTGTGAAAATCCATCATGGGCGTCCTCGTCTGCACCTGCCAAGTGAGAGTAAACAGAAGCAATAGAAATCGATGGATGGCTTTTTAAAATGGCAATTATTTCAGGCAAATCGCCCTCGTCAAATCCCAATCGGTGCATTCCTGTGTCCACCTCAACATGAATCGTCATCGGTCTTCCTTCAATAAACTGCGATAAAGCACGAAGCATTTTCAAGCTATACATCACTGGCTCTAAACAATGCGAAAGCAGGGATGGAAAATTCTCTTCAGCCGGGTTCATGACCATAATGGGCAATGAAATATTGTTCTTCCGAAGTTCAACTCCTTCGTCTGCATAAGCGACACCTAAGTAGTCAACCTTGTGATATTGCAATAAGTTGGCTACCTCCTCGCTGCCGCTGCCATAGGCAAACGCTTTCACCATCGCCATTAGCTTTACCCCCGGTTTCAACTTCGACTTAAAAAAATTCAGGTTGTGCACCATCTTATTCAAGTCAATCTCCATCACCGTGCCATGTACTTTGCGCTGTAGCTGTTGAACGATTCTCTCGAATTGAAAAGGTCTTGCGCCTTTAACCAAAATGAGTTCACTTTCAAAGTTGTCCCACTTAACCGCACGCAAAAATTCCTCGGTAGTGCGAAAGAATGTTGCATTCACATCTCTAAAATGTGCTTTATGGGAACTAAGCAAGGAACCAATTCCAACGAAAGAAGATATTCCGCTTTGAATCAGTAATGCCTTGATTCGATCCACTAATTCTATTTCATCAAGTCCAGATTGAAGAATGTCGGAGAGAATGAGTGTTTTCTTTTTTTTCTGTAAGCTGTTTAGAAAGTCGAGACTGATTTTTAATCCTGCTAAATCATTGTTATAGGTATCATCTATTACCTGACAGCGGTTGATGCCCTGTTTGAGTTCGAGGCGCATGGGCACCGATTTCAATTGAACGACACGTTCTTGAATGATTGCTGGCGAATAGCCTAAATGAAGCATGACTGCCACACAATGAAAGCAATTTTCGATCGAGGCTTTGTCTGCAAAAGGAAGTTGTATTGAAATCAGCTGCGCTTGATAACTCAACTCATATCCTGCGTTAGTCTGCTTTATTTTAATCGTTGCTTCCTCATTACTTCCCCACGCGAGCGAAGGGATATTCTTTTGCTGAATTGCCTCATGCAATTCTGTGTGATCTGAGCAGTAGATCAGCAAACCAACACGCGAAAAAAGTTTTAACTTTTCTTCGATCTTTTCGGTTCGAGTCGCGAACCCTTCATCATGGGCAGTGCCAATATTAGTAAAAATGCCGATTGTTGGGTGGATCACCTTCTCCAGCTTTTCCATCTCACCAGGCAGGGAAATTCCTGCCTCAAAAATGCCCAGTTGGTGATTGGGTTGTAAGCCCCAAACAGAAAGAGGCACGCCTATTTGTGAATTGTAACTGCCAGGATTTTTTGCAATGTTTTGATCCGCTGATAAGATTTGAAAAAGCCATTCTTTGATAATCGTCTTTCCGTTGCTGCCAGTGATACCAATAACTGGAATTGAAAAACTTCTTCTGTGCTCCGCTGCAATGGCCTGTAGAGCCGCAAGCACCGAAGCAACCTGAATGAAGTTTCCCTCCGGAAAAAACTTGAAGTCTGCCCCGTTTTCAACTACGAATTGTCGGATGCCAAGTTGATACAGTTCAGCAATGTATTGATGGCCATCATGCCTTTCTCCACGCAATGCAAAAAAAACAGATCCTTCCGATACGATTGGCTTGCGACTGTCAGTAACTAATGTGTTTACATTTCTATTCCCAGTAAGCTGAATGATGTTGCCTCCGGTAATTTTATCTAGGTCTGAGAATCGCATGAGTTTTGTTTTTTACCGCCAAGGCATGAATAGCTACCAAATTAAAATAACCGCGAACCATTCGGAACTTTCCTTTCGATAGAAGTCAGCACTACATTTCCTTCTTCATCAGGAAAGCCAGTCACCAATACCTCGGAGATGAAATGGGCAATCTGCTTAGGTGGAGAATTGACCACACAGACCACTTGTTTGCCAACTAGTTCGTCCGGATGGTACAACTTAGTGATTTGGGCACTCGATTTTTTTACCCCTAAATTAGGGCCTAAATCTACCCAAACCTTGATTGCAGGCTTTTTTAGGCCTTCAAAAGGCTCAGTTTTTATAACTGTGCCTGCCCGAAAGTCAATTTTTATGAAGTCATCCCACGTTATCATCAGAAAAAATTCTATTTTGCGTAGCTAAAACCCAAAGTAACGGGGTTCGTTAGAGACTTTCAGTTGCATGCTGCAAAAATATCTTCATAGTCTGGTTGTTTTGATTGCCCTGAGTGGCTTGCTGGTCTATTCTGTGCAGGCGCAAGAAAATCTTCCCATCGACCCGCAAGAGAAAGAAATCAAGGAGCTAAATAATCATCCGGAATTGAATCTGGACGATGATAAAACCCTCCTTCTCGAATCCGAAGGTCAGAAACCAAGTGCCAGCCAGCCTATTCAAAAAGAAGCTGTAACAGTAAACAAGTCAGCAAAATCAAAATCAGACAAAGCCCAGCCTGATAAAGAAGAAGAAGACGCTCTCTCTTTTAATTTTCTTTATTACATCATCCAGAAGTTCAAGATTTCGGATATCGTAGACTAAATAGGCCAAGGATCTTCAAATTTGATCTTAGCCTTCCATTGAAGCATCTCCACAGTATTTAACAAACATGTTTCCAATTGTTTCCTTACTAAATCAGGATTGAGTTCAGTTCCGATAATCACCAACTCATTCATCCGGTCGCCAAACTCTTTGTCCCATTTTTTCATTAGCGCTTCCTGGTTTTCCATAAAATCGGGTCGGGCTACACGTTGCGCCATGGGCATAGACGCCCACCACTTCCCGTACATCTCTGCTTTGGAAGAACCTCCTGCTTGACTCCAAAGAATGGCATCACCTGGCCTGGAGGCAAGCCAAAACATTCCCTTGCTGCGGATGACATTCATAGGCCAGTTGCTTTGTACAAAATCCCAAAAGCGCTGTGGATGGAAAGGTCTGCGATCCCGAAAAACAAATGAGCTGATTCCATATTCCTCGGTTTCAGGAGTGTGTTCATTGTTTAACTCTTTTAACCAGCCTGCTGATTGTTGAGCTTTTTCAAAATCAAAAAGGCCAGTGTTTAAAATTTGTTTCAAGTCGATCTTGCCATGGTTGGCTTTGACAAGTTTCGCATCAGGATTGAGCTTTATCAAGATACCCTCCAGCAATTTTAACTTTTCGGCTGGCACCAAATCTACTTTGTTGAGCACAATCACGTTCGCAAACTCGATTTGATCGGTGAGGAGGTTGACGATACTCCGATCATCTTCCATTTCGCCCGTTAGTTTGCGGTCTTTCAATCGCTCTGCCGAACCAAAATCATTGAAAAAATTAAACGCATCTACTACTGTTACCATTGTGTCTAGCTCGGCATATTTGGTGAGGTCGAGCAATTCATCACCCGAAGCAAAACTAAATGTTTGTGCTACCGGCAATGGCTCCGATATACCTGTGCTTTCGATCAACAGGTAATCAAACTTCTTTTGCTTGGCGAGTTTTTCCACCTCAATCATCAAATCTTCGCGCAGTGTGCAGCAGATACACCCGTTGCTCATCTCTACCAACTTTTCCTCGGTTCGTGAGAGTTTGATTTCGTTTCTAACTAATTGAGCATCGATATTTACCTCGCTCATGTCGTTGACGATCACAGCTACGCGGAGTCCTTCTCGATTAGAAAGAATGTGATTGAGTAGCGTGGTTTTTCCAGCTCCCAAAAACCCGCTTAGAACGGTGACGGGCAATTTTTTTGCCTTAAATGGATTTATCATAATCAGTTTCTAGTTTTTTCAATCTCGTTTGAATGCCGGTCAGCTGTTGTCTCAGTTCCTGTTGTACCGACAGCATTTGCTCAGGAGTTAGCTCTACTACTTTGTGCGAATGAGAATGTTTGTGCTGGTGATGGGTTGACTCATACCCTGGGACGTCTACCACTTCATTTTCCCATTTGGCTATCTCCCTTTTGATTTTTGCAATCGAATCCGTGAGCGCTGGGTTTTTCTTTAATGATTGAATAGTTGCTTGAATACTATCTACAACAGAAAACGATTCTTCTTGAATGGCCGCTGCCTTTTTTAGTAAGGCATTTTCTTTTTGTGAGCAGCTGAGAGCGAGCATCATGCCTGATAGGAAAAGTATTGTCTTCATGGAGTAAGTATCTCAGCTTCATCCAAGATGAAATTCATGTGATTGATATCCGTTCCGTTAAGGCGTAATTTCCCTTTCACCGTAATGATCTGGTCGGCTTTTAATTTTGGCCGCTTCGCTTTAAAGTTGATTTCGGCTACCGATTCAGGGCCAGCACCTCCACAAAAAAAGCAAGACGCATAGGGATTTTTTGAAAGAACAATAGCGTTGCCCTCTAAGTCAAAGGGGATGTAGTGCCCCTTCAGGCTAAACTCCTTTCCGATTTTCGCACGCAACTCGGGTGTAAAGGACGGAACCAGAAAGTACTCGTTCATCTCTTTAAAAAAAGTGGAAGTGAACTTAACGCGGGCGAGTGTCACCCATCCATCTTCGGGATCAGATGGAAAAAACAAGTGAGCCGCAAAAACGATCGTACTAATTAGCTTCATAAAGTGGCTTATTGTTCGCGCGTCATTTTTTTATGTAGTTTCCAATTCACCAAATGAGCAAATGCGATACACACGGCTCCCACTGAAGTGAAGAGTACTTCCCATAAGTTAGAAAACTCAATTCTACCAATGATGATCAGGAACACCCCCAATACAAAAATCAAAATGGGCGAAAGACGGTGGTGATGGTTGATGTAAGAAGGTAATAGAGAAATAAGTGCGAGAAAAAAACTCATGCCTAATACACCTCTTTCGATCGAAGGGTTGGCCAGAAAATGAAGGCCTTGAAAGAACGATAAAGTAAGCAGCACCGGAACAAACGCACAATGCACCGCACACAGCAGTGAAGCGGAGAAACCGAGTGCGTCTAAGTAATGGGTAAAAAGACCTTTCATCAAAAAAGTAGCTGATTTAATGCAACTATGTTGCAAATATAGGGTCAATCAACTAATATGCAACCTTGTTGCATTAATATGTTTGCTTCCCTATTCACTCGAAAGCCAAGTGCTTTCGAAGCCCATTCGCTATCAGCACTTGCTACCATCTCAAAGCCGAGTATCAATCTCGTACATCATAAGCGCGTGGTCGATGAAGACATACATCTGTTTGCGAACACACTCATGGCAAATAATTTCAACGGAATTGATGCGGTTATAACCGCAGACTCCGTGAAGGAATTGATAGCCAATGAGCTAGATAAGTCTGCGGTTCATACTTCAGGAAAACTTACGCTGCGCGATGATATGGTGAGTTTGACGCACCTGTTTCTTTCTATTACACAAAAACAACAAGCCCGTTTGCTCTTAAAAATAGTGTGCGATGATGCCTGCAGAAAATTTCATACCGACCGCTACGATTTGCGGTTGCTGTGTACCTACGTGGGATCAGGCACAGAGTGGATAGAGGATCGTTTCGTAAATAGAAACAGCCTGGTAGGAGGCAATAACGATTCGATCATAAAAGATCCGAGTAAGATAAAAACAATGAATCCTTTTGAAGTAGGCATTTTGAAAGGCGAGGCATCGGCAGCCAACAAGGGAAAGGGTGTTGTACATCGCTCTCCACCCATCCAACACAAAAACGAAAAACGACTTGTATTTCGACTAGATAACTAAAATAAAACCACATGTTAGAAGCAAAACAACTCAGCAAAACATATCAGGGCAAAGAGGCACTGAAGCCAACCAGCTTTACTGTAAATAAAGGAGATATCTTTTGTTTGCTTGGCGCGAATGGCGCAGGCAAAACCACTACCATTAATCTCTTTCTCAATTTCATTCAACCATCCGGAGGTCAGGCATTGATTGGAGGAAAAGATGTGGTGAAAGAACCGATTGAGACTAAAAAACTACTGACCTACATTCCGGAGAATCTGATGCTCTATCCGAACTTGTCGGGATTAGAGAACCTCGAATATTTCAGCGGGCTTGCTAGCAAAAAATATCCGAAAGAAGAATTTCTGAAATTCTTAACGGAAGCCGGGTTGCAAGCCGAAGCACACGACAAGAGAATTTCTACGTACTCCAAAGGGATGCGCCAGAAAGTTGGCATTGCCCTGGCTCTGGCCAAAGATGCGCAAGTGCTGCTGCTGGACGAACCTACTTCCGGATTAGACCCGAAGGCAAGCAACGAGTTTTCAGAATTGCTGACCAAACTAAGCAAGAAAGGAGTGGCTACGCTGATGGCCACGCATGATCTTTTCCGAGCCAAAGAAACGGGCACGCACATTGGCATGATGCGCGAAGGAAGTTTAGTAGAACAACTTACCACCGATCAAATCAACCATACGGATTTAGAAAAATTGTATTTGAAACACATGAATTAAACAGTACTCACTATGATTCTGAAAATTGCACTGAAAGAACTCAAAGAAATCGTTCGGGAGGGACGATTTCGCATTACAGCCATCACCCTTTTTGCTTTGTTGCTGGCCGCCTTGTTTGTGAGCAAAAGCTACTACACATCGGTCAATGCCCAGCACAGCGAAGCCAAAAAAAATGCACGCAGCGAGTGGGTGGAACAGGGACAAAAAAATCCGCACTCGGCAGCGCACTACGGCACCTATGCATTCAAACCAAAGTATCCACTTTCATTGATTGACAATGGCGTAGACAAATACACGGGAGTAAGCATTTATCTGGAAGCACATAAACGCAACGAAGCACAATATGCGGCCGCACAAGATCAAACCGCCCTGTCGCGCTTTGGTGATCTCACGCCTGACTTTGTACTGATCTTCATCGTTCCACTTTTTATTATTCTGATCGGGTTCAATGCCTTCACGCGCGAGCGCGAAAGTGGCACGCTACGATTATTGAAAAGTCAGGGCGTGAGCACGTGGAAATTAACAATGGGAAAATGGTTGGGTCTATTTCTTCCGGTTTTGTTCATCGCTATTCCGGTATATGTGTTGGCCGCTTTATTTTTAGCCAACATCAAAGATTACGGGCAGTTTAGTTTGTGGGCGCTCACCCTCCTGTTTGGCGTTTACCTGATCTATTATGCAGTGTTCATCAACATCACGCTGTTTGTTTCCTCTCTTTTTAAAAAATCAAACGTAGCGTTCGTGACATTGTTGGGAATTTGGATGGTATCGTGTTTAGCGATGCCCAAGATTTCAACGGCCATTGCGGATAAACTGTACCCGTATCCCACGCAAGTGGAATTTGAAGAACAGATTGCGGTCGACAAAAAGAAAGGATTGGATGGACACAATCCGTGGAATACCGAAGCGAAGAAACTGGAAGAAGAAACGTTAAAAAAATATGGAGTCGACAGTGTGCAGCAATTGCCCTTCAACTGGGATGGCTTTTTGATGCAGGAAGGCGAGAAGCATACCGCTGATATTTATTTCAAGCACTATCAATTGTTGAAAGACACGTATGTGAATCAAACCAACGTTTATCGCAGCACGGCTGCGCTCTCACCATTTTTGCCTACCCGCTTTTTGTCGATGGCCATTTGCCGCACTGACTATACTTCGCATTGGGATTTCGCCAACGCAGCTGAAAACTATCGCATTGAATTGGTGGGAAAAATGAATGGCGATATGGCGGCCAATTCAAAATACGGAGATTGGGATTATCTGGCCGATGACAAACTGTGGTCTTCGGTGCCTGACTTTCAATATGAGCCGGCTTCATACACCACTGTGATCCGTCAGAACACGAGCAATCTCATCACCCTGCTAGCGTGGCTGGTGCTCTCCTTTGCCGCATTGTACGGAGCGGTCACTAAAATGAAAACAATCTAGTTTCAAGAAACCTTCAAATCGTAAATCGAAAAATTATGTTAAACCATACAATCAAATACGAATGGCTCAACTTGCTACGCGACAGGTGGGTGATGATTCTGCTGATTTTATTTTTGGGCATCACCGTGTTTGCGGTTCGCAATGGAAAGGAAAAAGTGGAAGATCGTATGGCCACCATTACCAAAGAAAAGGAAAAAATGGTGAAGCTGGATCGGAAGATGGCGGCCGATATAGACTCGCTGAACAAAAATCTAAAACCGGCACCAGAGGCAAGGCAAGATTCACGTGCACTGGATAAAATTGGCTGGAATGCCCCACGTGTTGTCGCCATGGATGCACAGCCACTGGCAGTTGTTTCTACCGGCCAAAGCGACTTGTTTACACATTATGCAAAACCAAAAATTTATGGCGAGGCCTACACACTCGGCTTCTCTGAACTCTCAAACCCCGTTCAACTTTTGTTTGGCAGTTTTGATCTTGCCTTTGTTTGCATCTACTTGCTTCCGTTGCTGGTGTTGGGGTTTAGTTACAACGTGCTTTCGGCCGAGAAAGAATCGGGTGTGTTGCGCTTGACCTTGGCACAGCCCATATCCTTGTACCAATGGTTATTTGGAAAGCTATTACTCCGCTTTTTTATTCTCACCAGTATTGTTGTTGCCTCTATTCTTTTTTGGTTGACAATTTTTGACATTGACTGGTTGGGCAATATGGCAGCAGCAACGAAATTAATTCTGCTCGTCACCGTGTATATCTTTTTTTGGTTCTTGATTTCGTTTTTAATAAACCTGTTTGGGAACTCATCCGGCAGCAATGCGGTCACATTGATAGCGGTATGGGTTGTGTTTGTGCTTTTGATCCCGTCTATTATTTCGCAAACGGCAAACTCTTTTTATCCGGTGCCATCGCGCACCATTATGATTCATGAATATCGGGAGGCAAAAGCATTGGCGGAGAAAAAGGCGGATGAAATACTGAAAACGTATTATCGGGAGCATCCGGAATATGCCCCGAAAGATACGACTCAGCACAACCAGTATAGTTGGTGGCTGGGAAACTTTGCCGCCAGCGATGTCATCAATCAATCAGTACAACCTGTGTTGGATGATTATAATGAAGCGCTGAATAAACAACAAAGTTGGGTCAATCGACTGCGTTTTTTATCGCCCGCTATTTTGTTGCAAGACGGGTTGAATGATCTGGCCGGAACTTCTCCAGCGCACTATACCGACTTTCGGAATCAAGTGATTGCATTTGCCAATACGTGGCGCCACTATTTTATTCCACGGATGTTTAACAATGAAAAGATGCAGGCAGAAGACTTTGGTTCTTTGCCTACGCACAGCTATTCTTCGGCTCAAGTGCCTTCGCACTACCCTGCAGATTTGATGGGCCTTCTTTTCTTTTTAACACTTACGGTTGCAGGAAGCGTGTGGGTGTATCGAAGAAATAGTTTTGAAAATGTCCTTTCTGTTTAGAAGAAGAAAAACAACTTATGTTTTGTATAGAAGGCGAAAGAGAATCTGCAGGGCAGGCAATAACAGCTTTTTCTATCAAGCCGCTATTCATCGTAGTAAGTGTTTGGCTTTCGAGTTCCGTTGCGTTTGCGCAAGCTACCTTTCGGCCACCGGAAACACCACTTGAAATTCGGAGTCAGAAAGTTTCCGGTTCCATCACCATCGATGGCGCGCTGGATGAACCTGCATGGCAAAATGTAAAACCAATTGCTGATTTGGTACAATACGAACCTCGCCAAGGGGAGGCTGCTTCTCTGAAGACAGAAGTGCGGATTTTATTCGATGAAAAAAATTTATATATAAGCGCAATTTGTTTCGATTCGGCAGGCCGAAAAGGTATTCGCGTACCCAATATGCAACGCGATTTTTCTTTTGATGAAAATGATTTGTTTGGCATTGCCATTGATGGGTTGCTCGACAAGCGAAATGCTGCGGCCTTTCAAACTAATCCATACGGGGGCGCAGCGGGAATTGTTAATCAGCGATGGAAGCAATTTTAATCGCGAGTGGATATCGTTGTGGAGTGTAAAAACCAAAATACATGATTGGGGTTGGACGGCAGAGTTTGCTATTCCCTGGAAATCGATTCGTTACAAAGCAGGAAGCGACCGGATGGGTATTATTTTGCTGCGTTGCATGCGCAGGCTCAATCAGAATGTGACTTTCCCAGCAATTCCTCGTGTGTTTACTCCTTATCAAATGCCCTACGAAGCAATACTTACAGGACTTGAGCTTCCGCCCGATAACGGAGTAAACGTTCAGCTAAATCCGTATGTGCTGGTAAGCGCAGACAGAGAAACCAAAGAAGGTGTTACGAAACAGAACAGCGATGTAAAAATAGGTGGAGAAGCAAAGTGGGCATTGAGCACTAACTCGGTGTTAGATGTCACTTATAATACTGACTTTGCGCAAGTAGATGTAGATAGGCAAGTGGTAAACCTGGCACGTTTTTCTGTTTTATTTCCGGAGCGTAGGCAATTTTTTTTGGAAGGAAATGAAATATATACCATGCAAGCATTAGATGCGCTGCAGCCTTTTTTCAGTAGACGAATTGGCTTAGATGACAACGGAAATCCAATACCTATTGAAGCTGGAGTTCGTTTCACCAACCGAAGCCCCAAGCGAAACATTGGGGCATTGGCCGTGAGGCAACGGGCACAAGGAGTAAATCCTGCTTCTAATTTTGCTGTAGCGCGCTACTCTCACAACCTGACTGACCAAGGTACACGCATTGGAGGGTTGGCGACTTTCCGATACGATGAAGCCGATACTTCCGGGCGAACAAATGCTAACTCAACGGTGACTATCGATGGGCTGTATCGACCCAACCAAAAACTAAATGTGTTTTGGATGTTCTCGGGTTCTAATAATTCAGGACTCTTAAACAATAAAGGTTGGTCAGGCTCCATGTGGGCGTACTATGATACGAACGACATTTATGCAGGCCATGTACAAGCGGTGGTTTCAGATAAATACGATCCACGCTCCGGATTTGTCGATGCGACCAATTACGTATTGACCAGCCCGGCTGTGAGTTTAAAGCTGCGACCAGCTTGGTTGCCCAAAAAAGTGATTCGCCAATTCACACCAGGTGTTACAGGATATTTTTATCACTATTACAATGACCTGAGTTTTAGAGAAGGATTCATGTCATACCGGCCATTTAGCTTAAATTTTCAAAACGGTGGTCGGTTGTCGTATAGTTTTGTTACCAATTGGCAAAACCTAATTGAGTCGTTCAACCCACTCGGTATTGAGATAGCAGCAGGCGTGTATGCGTACAACAATCATTCTATTAATTTCCAAACAGATAACTCACGCAAGCTTTTCTTTTCAGCGGAGTATAACAACGGAGGATATTTTAATGGTAGGCTACAATCTATTTCTGCCAGCACACGAATTGCCCCTGATCCACATGTGGCGCTAACGTTGAGTTATCGGCACAATGAAATAAGAAATTTAGGCATTTCATCTTCCAACGTAACAACAGATCTGGCCACAGCAGAAATACGTCTGGCTTTAAATCCACTTGTGCAATGGATTACTTTTTATCAATACAACACAGCTGTTAATCGCAATACTTTAAACACCCGTCTGCAATGGGAGTATAAACCATTGTCTTTTATCTTTTTAGTCTTGAATGATAACAGACAGGATTTCACTAATGCAGAAACGAACATCACAAGCCGGTTAAATAATCAACAAGGGGTTTTTAAGATCACTTACTTGAAACAGTTTTAAAGGAAACTTCATTTTTATCCTGTTATATTTGCAACCCCGTTGCAAAATGAAATATCTTCTCTCCTTATTCTTGATTTTTGAATCCTTTTCTTCCCTAAGTCAATCCTGTGACTATATTTTTTCAGGTAAGGTTTCTGATGAAATGGGGAACCCATTAGTTGGAGCAACGATTTTGCTAGCGAAGCAAAATAAAGGAGAGGTAGCAGACGAAAATGGATTCTTCCAATTCAATAAACTTTGCAGCGGCAGGTATCAAATTGAAGTCAGGTTTGTTGGTTTCAAAACGTTATCAACGAGTGTAAAACTATCTGGTGACAAGATTTGGAATGCAACACTTGTAAGCGATAGCACAACATTGAATGAAGTGGTGATTTCAGAGAAACACTCGGAAGTTGCAGCTACCTCCACTTATAGTTCACTTTCTGGAAAAGCACTCGAAGAAACATTGGGCAAATCGTTAGGCGAGTCGTTGCGCGAAATCCCCGGAGTAAATACCATTCAAACAGGCCCTGCTATTTTCAAACCAGTGATTCATGGCGTGCACAGCCAACGGGTGTTGATCTTAAACAATGGCATCCGCCAAGAAGGGCAAAACTGGGGAGCAGAACATGCACCCGAAGTCGATCAGTTTATAGCATCGAACATCATCGTAATTAAAGATGCTGCGGCCATCAAGTATGGAGCTGATGCGTTGGGCGGTGTTGTACTGGTGAACCCCGCCAAGTTGCCTACTGAAGCGGGAATTGGAGGACAAGTACACGTCATTGGTGCATCTAATAACGGATCAGGAGTTCTATCTGGCTTTTTAGAAGGTGGCCTAAAAAAGTGGCCGGGCTTCGGATGGCGGGCGCAAGGCACAATTAAAAAGGCGGGCGATTCACGTGCAGGTAACTATGTGTTGTCAAACACCGGTTTTGAAGAACAAAATTTTTCCGTCTCCACTGGCTATCATTCAGAAAAAAAAGGAATCGATATTTTTTATAGCCATTTTAACACATCCATTGGTATTCTGAGGGGCACTGCGGTAGAGACGGCTGAAGACTTAGCCAATGCGCAAGAACGAGAGCCGCCACAATACACACTTCCGTTTACGTATGAAATCAAACAACCACGTCAATCAGTACAGCATGATTTGCTGAAAGTGAATGCGCACTTAGCAGATGGCAAAAATGAATTCCGTTTGCAATATGGATTTCAAAACAACAATCGCAAAGAATTTGATTTTCGACTAGGTGCTGCACTATCTAACATTCCTGCGCTTGGGTTTCAACTGCAGACCCACACACTCGATGCTGATTGGGAGCGCTCGCATTCGAAAAAGTTTCAAAGTTGCTGGGGTGTGAACATCCTCTATCAAAGCAACAATAAGATTGATGGCACTCAAACCATTCCTTTCATCCCCAATTTTGATCACTATGCGGCAGGTATTTTTGCTGTTGAAAAATTAACACTGGAAGATTGGATCGTGGAACTTGGTCTTCGGTATGACTTCAAAAAATATAATGTGGTCGGGTTTAATTTTCAGAATCGTCTTTATCGATCAAACATCGACTTCCAGAATTTTAGTGGGACTTTTTCCGTAAAACGAAAACTCGGGAATTTTTCTTCAATAACTACCTCAATAAGCAATGCATGGAGACCGCCCAATATGGCGGAGTTATATAGCCTGGGCACACACCAAAGCGCAGCAGCCATTGAGTACGGTTTGTTATTGGATGAAAAAACATCTGAAGTAAAAGAGTATGCGACTACTAATGCGGGAGTAGAAAAAGCCTTTAAATGGGTAGTCGGTTACAAAATTGAAAAGCAAAAATTCTCTACGGAGTTAACAGGATACGTCAACTACATTTTTGATTTTATTTATTTGCGCCCACGTGGAGTAACTGAAGGACTACGAGGAGTCTTCCCTTACTTTAGATACACACAAACAGACGCCTCTTTTGTTGGTTTCGATTTATTCTCTGTCTACCAACTCAATCGTCAAGTGACACTCACAGGGAAGACCTCACTACTACAAGCCACCGATCAAACCCAAAACGATTTCCTGATTTTCATTCCATCCAATCGAGCCGATATAGGTATGCGTTACGATTCAAAGCCGATAAAAAAATTCAGTTGGAATGCTGAAACCAAATTACGCTGGATAGCTAGACAAATCCGCGCACCAAAGGTAATACCAGCCCGTGAGATAGTTGTCGCAAAAGCACAAGGTATCGACTTGATACAGGACGATACAGGCAACTTTGATTTTGCGGCAGCACCCAACGGTTATTTCTTGCTCTCTATTGGTTTGGGCGCCTCTTGGAAATTGGAGAATTCAAAATGGGATGTGCGCCTCTCTGCCGACAACCTGACCAACGAAGCCTACCGAGAATACACCAACCGTCTACGGTATTTTGCCGATGATGTAGGCCGCAATTTCACCTTAGGAATTCATTTCAGTTTTTAGGTTTGATTTCTAGTTAAAAGTGCCTATGTTTGCAACATTGTTGCATTAAAATAAAAATTTATGAAAATCGCCCGTTTAGCTTGTTTGTTGTTCCTGTGTGGTTCGTTGCTTTTCCTTGGCAGCTGTTCCAAAGATGATCCGAAACCTGAAAACATTAAAGAAGCTATCACCAAAGCTACCTTCAAGTTTACCCCGGCAGCTGGGGGAGCCTCTGTTACCGTTACCGCTACAGACCCCGATGGCGATGGCCCCCTACCACGCACACTCAGTGGCCCGATCAACCTGGTGAAAAATGTTTCTTACACACTTTCCATTACACTGATCAACGAATTGGCTAAGCCGACTGATCCGGAGTATAATGTTACTGAAGAGGTAGAAGAGGAAGCAGATGAGCATATGTTCTTTTTTGCCTGGACAAATAGTGTTTTTTCTGATCCTACAGGTGATGGAAATGTTGATAATCGCAACGATCCTGTCAATTATGAAGATGATGACAATGAAGATGGTGTTGGTTTGCCTCTAGGTTTAGAAACAAATTGGACAACGATAAACGCAAGTGTTAACGGCACCTTTAGAGTTATTTTAAAACACCAACCTGATTTAAAATCGGCTACCACTACGTCTAATGACGGTGAAAGTGATTTGGATGTGATGTTTAGTTTGACTGTGAATTAATTGTTTTTTTCTTGCAAGAAAAGCTCGGCTCCAATGGGGTTGAGCTTATTCATTTTCCAGAATGTTGAGTTCTAAACGGACGTATTACCATAACTCTTCAATAGAAATACCCCATTAGCTTTATTTCCCAATGGAAGGCCTGAAGGTACGAAATTGTCGTGCAGGATTGTTTTTAAGGAGCGAGATCGAAAATCCGCAGTTGCAAAAACTCAAATTTTAGAAACACTACTTAAGTTTCATCTGAGCAAAGTAGGGATGCTCTGGGTTTACGATTAATTCTTGTCGATGCGGATGGATTAGGACATCCATGTCCTCAAGCGGTATTGCCCCGAGTAAAGGCTCGTTATCACCAGGCAGCACCATTGCATTTACAGAACATCTACGATTTTTAAATCTCACCTCCAGCGGCCCCACTACATCATACTCAACGATGTGACCGTTGGCTAACTGGCCTTTACGTTGCTCTAAAACAGGAAGTTTTAATTGTTCCTGGATACTTTCGTTTATACACATGTAAACGCTACCTGTATCTACCAACATATTAACATGGATACGCCTGACTTCCTCTTCTCCTTTGATTTTGTTACGAACCAGCGCGAGATCATCACCATTTATCAATTCAATATCCGCATACACGAGACCCATAAAGTTTGCTTCTATTAACTTAACGTAAAGATACAAAACACGAACTAATGACGTATTCAAAGGTGATGCGTAAATTGTATAATCCCTTATGTTGTTTTTTCTTATTCGAATAGAACCTGTTATCTTATGCACATGAAGTTAACAGAATCTCTCCAACATCTTAAAAAATTCACATACACTCTTAATTCCCTAAGTGAAGAAGAATGGACCAACTTCAGCACCATCTGGCAAACGGGTGAAGCCAAACGCAAATCAATACTAACGTCCAAAGGCGAAACAGAGAAGACTTTGTATTTTATTACCGAAGGCGTGCAGCGGGCTTACTATTTAACCGCGGACGACAAAGAAGCCACCATTGTTTTTACGTACCCTTTTTCATTTTCAGGAGTAGCTGATTCTTTTTTAACACAGACCCCCTCTCTCTATTTCTTTGAAACGCTTACCCAAAGTTCATTTTTGAAAACAAGTCATTCAAAAGTGATGGAGTTGTTAGATCGATATCCAAATCTTGAAAGATTTATCAGTCGGGCCACCGCTTTTGCTTTGAAGGGCGCTTTAGAACGTCAAGTAGAACTTCAAACTTTCTCGGCAGAGCAAAAATTCACTACCCTTCTTACACGCAGTCCGCAAGTATTGCGTTTGATTCCGCACAAATACCTGGCGTCATACCTCGGTATTGATGCCGCCACGTTTAGCAAGTTGCTTTCTACTGTTCGAGTGTAAATCTTTGTGTAGGCAAAGATTTTTATTGTTGAGCTTCCTCACCTTTGAGCCAACAAAAAATACCATATGACTAGTTACAATCGGGACACGTTAATTGAGAACCTGTTAGATCAAACAGAAATCGTTCTAAAAAAAGCTATTGAGTGGCAATTGATTCCACACAGTAAGTTCGCGCAAAGACCATCGCCCGAAAGCTGGAGTGCTAATGAGTGCCTCCAACACTTGAATAGTTATGGTCGGTTTTATTTACCCGCGATTGAAAGTGTTTTGAGTAGGTCGGAAAAGAGGGAATCGTCCACTCAATTTTCGCCAGGTTGGTTGGGGAACTACTTTACCAAACTGATGATGCCCGCTAAAGATGGCAATGTTTCAAAAAAAATGAACTCTCCGAAGGATCATGCTCCCAAAACAATAATTGAAAGCCGTCTGGTGATTTCTGAGTTTATTGATCAGCAAGAAAAGCTTCTGGCGCTATTGAACACTGCCAAAAAGTTTGACTTAAATGCAGTGAAAGTAGGAATCTCCATTGCTCCCATTATCAAACTGAAATTGGGGGACGTATTCAGATTTGTGATCGCCCATCAAGTCAGACACATCTTGCAAGCAGAACGCGCGTTGGCCAACGCAGGAGTGGCGCAAGAAAAGTTGAAAGTTATTTCTTTGACTTCTCTTGATTGAGCCCTATTCTTATTTAACTAAAAATTGTTTTAGGTCTTCCAACTTAAGAATCCCTTCATAATACGCTTTACCAAATATAACAGCAAAGATGCCCATGTCATTCAGTTTCTTGATGTCATCTACGCCTCGCACCCCTCCACTGGCTAAGATTTGAAGATCTGGAAACTGATCTCTTATCTCCTGATAGAATGAAAACGCTGGGCCTTCCAGTACCCCATCGCGGGAAATATCTGTGCACTTGGCGTACTTCAATCCCTTGTCATAAAAAAATTGAAGATGCTCAAAGAGATTTACGTCTGACTTGTTCTGCCATCCGCGGAAAGCCACCTTCTTGGTACTGATGTCTGTCACATCCGCGCCTAGTGTCATCTTCTCACGACCATAGGAAACAATCCATGAAGCAAAAAGCTCTGGTTTAGCTATAGCGATGCTGGATGCTGTTATATAATCTGCGCCATAGTTATAGGCGTTTCCAATATCTCCATCTGTATTAATACCCCCTGTAAAATCTAATTTCAGATCGGTATATCCTGAAATTTGTTCTAGCACATGAAGATTCTGAGGCGCACCGGTCTCCGCTCCATCCAAATCAACCAAGTGAAGCACTTCGATGCCGTGATCTTCGAATCGCTTTGCTAAATCAACAGGATTTTCTTCGTAGGCTTTCTCACTGGCAGGGTCGCCTTTGCGCATTTTAACTACTCTACCTTTACGAATAGCAATGGAGGGGATTACTTGAATCATTTTAAAACAATTATTGAATTACTTTGAAGTAAAAGGGGCAGCCACCAATGTTTTGTCCCATATAAAAACCAGTTCCATTTCCTCGCCTGTCTTTTCGATGGAGATAGTAAACTGTTCAAACTCCTTTTCCTGCAAGACTACTGGCGCTGCTATGGTTAACACATCTTTCTCAGGCTTCCGTAAAGTCTGTCCATCGAAGCCCATCCCCCATAGTGGAACATCCGAATTAAATATTATTCCCCACGACATTTCATCAGGAATTGTCCAAAGGCTATACCTGCCTTTCGGCAAGGTCTTTCCCTCAAAATTCAAATCCTTGCTAGTCTCAAAAACCGTAGCTTCGTTAGCTCCTGTCCGCCACACTCTCCCAAATGGCACTAGCCCATCTTTTGCAAAAATAACTCTGCCTTTTTTGTGTGGTCTATTGTAGAAAACATCCACTTTCAAATCGCCTCTCGAGAAAGAAACGGTGCCCTCTTGACTGTGGGACTTTGCACGAGTAACCATAGCGTAAACTATTACCACCACCACAACCGCTACTATACCCAGAATTAACAAAAATCTCCTCATGTCGCTTCAAAGAAATAGAATCCTAGTTAATATTTAACCCTCAATTTGCAAATAATTAATGTTATCCGTTTACTTTTGACTTATAAACATTTTTAACCATGGCAGTTTTTGGAGTTGTTATTGCTCTTTTCGTATTAGCTATCGTTTCCATTTGGCTCTTCCCAAATAGCAAAGTAAGCGACAACGAACATGATGTAAAACACTAACGCTCTCCTGTGAATATCTGCGTTTTCTGCGGATCTTCGATGGGCAATGAAGATATCTATATTGCCTCAGCGAAAGAGCTGGGACATTTGTTAGCTCGCTCAAACTCAACACTAATTTATGGGGGAGGTAACATTGGCCTAATGGGTCTTCTGGCTGACTCGGCACTTTTACACGGGGGAAAGGTAATTGGAGTAATCCCAGACTTTCTCTTGCGCAGGGAGGTGGCTCATCATGGGCTCACGCAGTTAGAAGTGGTAGATAGTATGCACGAGCGAAAGCGAAGAATGGCCGAACTGGCGGACGCTTTTATTGCCCTGCCCGGAGGCTGGGGTACCTTGGATGAATTGGCTGAGATACTTACCTGGAAACAATTGGGACTCATTGATTCTCCCATTGGCCTATTGAATATCAATGGCTACTTCGATCACTTGGTAGCTCAAATGAAAGTGATGACAAGGGACGGCTTTTTGGCCGGTACCAATTTAGCCTCATTAGAAATTTCCAATTCGCCCATTTCTCTTCTAACCCAATTGGGTGTATATTCCGTTCAAGCTAGTTAGCCTTGGTCAAAAAAGCGGTAGCTTTCCCGAAGGGTCTCCCGTATGCTTAAAGCTATTATTGGTTGTATTTGTTTGGTGATTTGCGTAGGCCAGTTCGCTAACTCGCAAACACAAGTCTTGGGATTCTCGATGCCTCCGGGTGTAGAAAAAGTGGAGATACCAATTGAAATACACAACAACCTTGTGGTGGTTCCAGTCATCATTAACAACCAACTTCCACTGAAATTCATTATCGACACAGGGGTTCGAACAGCTATTCTTACCGAAAAAGTATACAGCGATATTCTCAACCTGTCGTACTCGCGCAAGTACACGCTGTCGGGTCCGGGGGGCCAGAAATTAGTAGATGCCTACATCACCAGCAACGTAACGTTGGACATGCCTGGAATACATGGCGAAGGTCACTCGCTGCTTGTGTTGGATGAAGACTATTTGGAGTTGAAGAACTCCATGGGCACCGAAGTCCATGGGATATTGGGCTACGAATTATTCAGTCGTTTTGTAGTCAAAGTTGACTACTCGAACAAGCGACTTACATTGATGCTCCCAGGTGGATTTCATCCTCGAAAAAAATATGATGTGATTCCAATTACCGTTGAGGATACCAAACCTTTTGTGCAGGCAAAAATACAAATCAATGATACTACTACCATCAACGGAAAGTTTTTGGTGGATTCTGGGGCAAGCCATGGGCTACTTTTAGAAACATTATCTGATCCGGGCATTGTAGTGCCAACGAAAAACATTGATGCTATCTTGGGAAGAGGGATTGGAGGAGTCTTGAGAGGCAAGATTGCACGAATTCGGTCCTTCACGTTAGGAAAAAATAAAACGACTGACCTCATCACTCATTTTCCAGACGACTATGCCTATAGCGACTCGTTGCGAAAAGGAAGGTTTACCTTTAGAAACGGCTCGATTGGTGGAGAAATGTTGAGTCGTTTTACTGTTATTTTCGATTTCCCGAATGAAAAGTTGTACCTCAAAAAGAATAGTTCTTTCAAAAAGAAATTTTACTACAACCTTAGCGGCCTCACAATACGTGCTACCGGAATTCGATTGAAGACCTATGAAATTTCAGATGTGCGTGAAAACACCAATGCGCAAAGAGCAGGGTTGCTTAGAGGCGATGAAATTGTCAGCATCAATGGCGTTGCAGTGATTGACTATGAGCTGAATAATGTCAACGATTTTTTGAATTCAAAACCCGGCAAAAAGATACGCGTTGAGGTGAAACGTAAAGGTGAAAAAATTAAAAAAACCTTTGTCCTGGAAAGTCAGATTTAGAAATGACTGGTCAATAGCTGTTTCAGTTTTCCTTTTCTCCGTTGATAGGCTTGCTGCAAAAAAATTTGTGCCTTTGAGTAGGTTTCCGAATTATTAAGAGCACGATACAAAAGTTCACCGGTCAGATTTGCTTTCAACAAATAATTGAAGGTGCCCTCGCAGATGGTGTCTTCGTAATTCGAGTTTTTTAGGATTGTAATGGGCATATCTTTCGTAGCTCTTCTGCGCGAGAATGAATTGACAGAGCGAGCTAATTCTTCCTTCCCAATATTATCGTCAATAACAATGTAGCGGGGTGTAAACGTGGCGAGGCACTGTAAACTGCTCTTGACATCAAATGCGATTTTTGTGATAAACTCTTTCTCTTTTAGTTGTTTCAGTCGGTCCAGAATATTGCTCAATTCAATGGGATTGTTGCCTACCATCAAAACTGGAATAGAGTTATTGTTTCCTACTGTAAGCATAGCCAACTTGTTAACGACTAATGAATCATTAAGTTTGCCCAATCGTAACCCGTTTTTCAAATGATTGCTGGAATTTCATTTTGTTTAACGGTATTTTGATTAAAAGAAGAAAGCGACTAAAAAGATTCAACAAAATTGAAAAAAGTAGTCATTATTGGCGGGGGACTTGCTGGCCTGGTAGCTGCAAATTATCTGGCGCAGCTGCAGGTGTCGGTTGTTCTGATAGAGCGAAAGGAATACCCTTTTCATAGAGTCTGTGGAGAGTATATTTCCAACGAAACAATCCCCTTTCTTAAATCCCTGCAATTGTTTCCTGAAGAATTCAATCCGCCATCGATTCGTCAGCTTCAGCTAACGTCCGTGAATGGCCGATCTGCCACTTTAGAATTGGACTTGGGTGGCTTCGGCATCAGCCGATTTACGTTTGATCAGTTTCTGTACGAGAAAGCCAAAAAACGTGGCGTTATTTTTCAATTGAATATGGAAGTAGACAGTGTAACCTACTCAAAAGAAAAATTCGAAGTAAAAACAAAAGATGACTTGTTGGAGGCAGACGTGGTTATTGGCTCGTTTGGCAAAAGATCAAAATTGGACGTTTCACTTAAGCGCAGTTTCATCCAGAAGCGTTCTCCGTATGTGGGCGTTAAGTACCACATTCGCACAAAGCATCCCGATGCCTTAATTGCACTACACAATTTTAAGGACGGTTACTGCGGAATCAGCAACATTGAAGAGGGCAAAAGTTGCCTTTGCTATCTTACCCATCGCGACAATGTCAGAAAATTTGGGACCATCAAAATGATGGAAGAAGAGGTGCTTTACAAAAATCCTTTTTTGAAATCAATTTTCACCAGCGCTGAGTTTCTTTTTGACAAGCCTGAGGTGATCAATGAAATATCGTTCGAAACGAAAAGCCCAGTAGAAAATCATATCTTAATGAGTGGAGATGCGGCTGGCATGATCACGCCATTGTGTGGCAATGGTATGGCATTGGCTATTCACTCTGCAAAAATTGTGAGCGAGTTAGTAAGCGCCTTTAGTAATAATGAAATTTCCAGAGAGCAGCTTGAAAAAAACTATACCGATAAATGGAATTCTCTTTTCGCCAACAGACTTTGGGCTGGGCGCCAAATCCAAAATCTATTTGGCAGCGAGTGGGCTTCTAATGTGGCGGTGAATCTGGCGCGGCATGTCAAACCAATTGCCGGCTTTTTAGTAAAAAAGACGCACGGGACGCCTTTTTAAATTTAACTGTACCCAGGACGGGAGTACTATAGTATTTTTTTAACCAATTGATTTTAAGATGTTTAACAAAATAGTAGTGGCAAAAATAATGGCAAAATTAGTTATAAGCTTTCTTGCCCCAGTCTCGTTGACCAGATCACAGCTCCAATGTGAGTTCAAAATCCCGACCATGTTCAACTTCACCGATAATCTTGTCGTGGATATAACCCGACTGCGCTTCGGTGATATTACTCCCCACTAATTCGACTCCCAAAGCCCAAGACAGAAAATTCGGGCCGCTGCCTATATATCCCCATTCAAAGAGCGTTGCCGCAAGGCCGTGCTTCTCCTTGTACCGTTTCGCGTATTCATCAACGGGTAACCGATAACGTTTGTGTTTGCGCAGTGGTGGGCTTCCGAAGCCGCCACTGTCCGCGTGGGCAAACGTTGAACGAAGATAACACTTTGAACTTACTCGTCACCCCACCATTGCGCAAACATTGTGTGTGCGCCCAGCATGGGCGAAGGTATCGAAAGATGCCGATTTATTCCAGAGAGTGCAAGTCTCTCATTGGCGAGTTGGCGAAGCCAATTAGCAAGTCGCAAGGTGGTTTGTTGTGAAACAAGCACTGAAGGAAGCGAGACTGCAAACTCCGGTACTGACGAACAGAAACGGTATACCGAGGCTGATAGAAGTGGATAAGTGAGCACATCTTCACAACGTCCTTGGCCAACAAACTTCTATCAGTAGATACCGCAGGGATCGGAAGAAGGAATAGGCTCTTACCTGGGGAGGTCTCTGTGCCACGTGTTGGCATAAGAGAAGTCAGCAGAGGCCATAGTAGTTGATAGCAACGAGCCGTAAGCACTACGGAGGACTCACACATCAATGAAGGGCCGAACGTTAAGTTGATCGAAATGCTGCAAGGAGGTTAAAACTTCGAGTTTACTAGCCTTGCGTTAAATGTAGATCAAAACTGTGATTGGTGTAAAGAGCGATCGCAGCATACTTAACGAACCGCGTAGTACGCGACCCGTACGCTACGTGGTGTGAGAGCCTCTCCCTGCTAGCATCTGCTAGTAGGGCGGGCTACTCGATTGTGTGTAGTAATGTGTTACTCAATCTTTGTCATTATTACTCTTTGTACATTAGTAAAAGAATAGTTTGTAATTGCTTTGACTTCATTCGATTCCTTACCCGATGTTACCTCAAAGATTAATTTATCATCCAGTAATTGGGTAGTCGCAGTTAGCCAGATATCATTAACTTTAAACAAGCTATAGAGTTTATTATTAACATTGTACTCAATCAATTCTACACCGTCACCTTCATCAAGTTTATATCGACCTTTATCTAAATCGTCAATAACTAATTTATAGTCTTTAATCATAGGTGTAGTAGCTGATAAATACTCGGTTTTCCAGGTGTAAATACCTTTAACATTTGTTTTAGCGGCTGTAAACCTAACTTTTACGCTATCACGTAATGTGTTGTAGCTGTAAATTTTCATTGTACCTTCCCAAGTACCTAAGCATTTTTCGGGAAAAATTGAAGGTGCTTTTGTTTCCTGAACCATCCCCAATCTTTTATCAAAATCAGCAAGCAATCTTGAATTTGGAAACATACTTTTCCCCCATTCCATAAAATCTTTTGCAGTGGAATAATCCTTAGCCCAGAAATGATTTGAAATATGCCCAAGCAAATCTTCCTCAGAAAGTGTATAATTGTCACGTTCTTTTAAAGAGGTATAATATTCTTTACATCTATTCAAATTATTGTATTGATAAGCAAACCACTTGTTAAACCCATTGATAACTGCTTTTGGATAAATTGTGGTATGCGTCTCTGACGGAAAATATTCATACTCAAAATGAATTACTTTATTAGTTTTTTCTGAATTAAAAAATTCCCTTGTCCTGTTAATTGATTTTTCCCAATCTGTAGCCGATTCATTTCCCTTTGCCATATAATAGAAGAGTTCTCTTTTAACTTTACCGGGGTCGAATTTTTGGAGACTGTCTACCATTTGCATTTTATCATAACGCATATGGGGTGAAATAGCAATATATCCATTAAACAAGGTAGGGTCTTTAACCATACAATATGTTATAAACACACCACCATTAGAATGACCTACTGCGAGGCGGGTGGGTAAAGTTTTGTAATTTTTATCTACGTAGATGAAAATATCGTTTTTAAGAAATTTCATAAAATCGTTTGCCCTGCCTTTATTATCCCGCATCATTTTGGCTGTTTCATCGTGTATATAGGTAGGTAAAAAATCATCATCTCGTTCTTTAGAAATTACTCCAACAACAATCATGGGCACCGCACTATTCAAAAAAGTCAAGCTAGAGTGTACATAGTCAAAATATTGTCGCGCTTGTGAGTCAAAAACATATACGACCTCATATTTTTTGTGAGGATATTCTTCATACAACCTTGGTGTATAAATCATAATTTCTCGACCTCCATAAATTTTTGACTCTATGTTTACCGTTTCAATTTTTTGAGCAAAACAGTAAAATGAAGTTATTAAAAACACAAACATGAAGGTTATATTCTTCATTTGATTGAGATTTTGATTGTTACACACAACGGCTTCCTATGACCGAATCTCTAATCCACACGCTACGGGCGTGCCCCTGAATTGTACCCTGGATCAAAAAATTCTTCTTCATACCTTCTATTTTTCAATCAAAGCTAAATAAGCCGCTCGAACTTAACAAGATCTTCGTTTTTGGCTTCCTTTGACTTTAAAATTTGGTTGCAGCATGCTACTCCAACAAATCCTTGGTTTCTAATCTCCAGCTAAAGGTGGTCTGGTCGAAATCGTACGTAGTTATCCTTGCAAAATCCTTATTATTATGTAACATTGCAGTGTTACATTCGTTTATGCCTAAAGAGTATGTTGCCTATATTGGACAAGAGTTTACGATAGAATGGTACTACTCTCCAAGTGGGGAAAGCCAGGCATTGCATTATTATCAGGAACTTGATACAAGCGATCGGATAAAAGTGCTTAAGTTGTTCAAATTGATGGGTGACATCGGGAAAATCAGTGACCAGACCAAGTTTAGAAATGAAGGAGACAAGATTTATGCTTTTAAACCACAACCCCATCGTTTTCTAAGTTTCTTTGTGGAAGGAAAAAAAGTCATTATTACCAATGCCTTCTGGAAGAAACAGGATAAGCTGCCACAAGGGGAAAAAGACCGGGCGGTAAACAGTATGAATTTGTACAGGCAAAGAATAAAAGAAGGAACCTACTATGAAAAAGAAAAGTAAACAACTCAGCACATTCGAAAGAGAAATGCAGGATGCCAAATTCAGGGCAGCTTTCGAGAAAGAGTATCAAGAGTTTGCGCTGCAAGAACTGCTTGCGAGTATGTCAGAAGATGACGAGAAATCTGTGCGCGTTCTAGCAAAGGAGGCCGGCCTCCATCCGAATGCCATTCAAAATTTACGATCTGGCAAGACTACCGATATTAAATTGACTTCCTTTCTGAAAATTGCGAGAGCTCATGGCTATGAATTGGAGCTTGTGAAAGGGAAAGTTCATATTCCTGTGGCTGGCAGAAGAGAGTTAGCTTACAAGTAACCGTATCCTACGGTAAAACAGTTTCTATATGGGAGAACATTCTAAGTAGAACGGCTTCCATTTACATGGAGGTAGAAAAGCATATATCAATGAAACCCAAGGTTTGCAAGAAAGGTTGTTCTTTCTGCTGCCATCAGAATATAAGAATCATAGCAACAGAAGAATTGAGTATCTGCAATATGACAAAAGCCAAGCCCAACGCGCCTGGACTGAGTTAACCAAAATAAAGCCTTATAATTGAGGTAGTTTAGGCATTATGGCGAAAAACTCAACAGGGGAAGAACTTCAAAAATTTACCGAATACATCCGTTCTGATAGTAACGAAGATGCGAAACGGGCTGACCTATTTCCCTTATTCAAAAAGCTATTTAAAGACAAGCTAAAATCCGAATCGGACGCGCATGGTGCTGACGTATATGTCGAGGGCAAATTATTAGTGGAATGTAAGTCTTCTGAATCTCAGTGGCTGGATGGTTTCTATCAGGCTTTGCACTATCAAAAAAAGTATGGTTTAGCATACAATACCGTAATCGTATTGGCGCATAAGTTTGTTGCCATTTGGAAACTAGGAACACTTCCAGAGTATGCGGTCATTCAATCAAAAACAGCAGATGCAACTAAAGCACCAAACACTATTGGAAAAGAAAATGCACGCAAAACAAGTGCTGCTAATAAAAAGGAGATTAAGGATGCGGCAATTTATTGGTTAAGCCCGAGAGACTTAGATGGGGATATTTTTATTGATGCTAAAAACCTGACAACAGAATCCTATGCCGTCTTAAAAATTCTCAACAACCTTGATTCAGACAGAATCCAGATCAATCAGCATAATTTTATTAATGAGATCGAGCAGTTAAAAAGCTATTTCGAAAACCCCATTGACGCAGTTCATGCTTTCTACACAATGATTGCTTATTGGGACATTAGTTCTAAAGCATCTGTAAATGAAGCTGGTGATGAAATACGGGTGATCGGTTTCAATGGAAACAAATTTAGCGACCCAATTAATCTTCATCCTCATAAGGTGAACGATTTGGTGCGGTTTATCAATACTAAATACATTTTTACCAATGAAGGTTCAGGACTTACGGTAGATCATTACTTCAGCCGTTTTGACGAGGTTATGGCTAAGATTGATCCTGAATATGTGAAGCAGCACGGCATATTTTTTACCGATAGCAACTTGAGCAAGTTTGCATTATGGTATGCCAAATACCATTTCCCTGGCAACATTAACGAAAACTATGTTGTGTTCGATCCTGCGGGTGGTTCGGGCAACTTGGTATCCAGTTGGCGCGGAAAACTGAAACACAAAATTGTTTCTGAATTACAACCCGATTTATTACGCACCATCGAAAGACGTATGAAGGTTGACCCTTTTCACATTGAAACAGGTTTTACAATCATCCCAAAAACATCAGAGAATAAAGGCTTGAACTTTCTTGATCGATCAGGAGCGGATTATTTGAGTGAATTGAAAAAGGAATTAAACCTTAAGAATGTGAAGCTCGACAAACCTATTGCATTCTTGTTAAATCCACCCTACAAAAACACTGACGAGAATGCTAAAGAAAGAGAAAAGACAGAAGCAGCCTACGAAATACATCCATCGATTTATGAATTAACTGGTGAAGACGCAGGTAAAGAAAGATACCTCGCCTTCTTAGGTCAAATCTTGAACATAGCTAAGGAGCAAGAGAAGGAAGGCTTACATCCTGTAGTGTTGATCTTTACACCTACTTCTTGGTTGATTCCCCGCCCCTCGTATGTTGAATTTAGAGAAGTGTGGGATAAATACTTTCGTTTCCACAGTGGATTTCTTACAACAAGCAACGAGTTCTTTAAAATTGATGGCCGTTGGCCTCTAGCATTTACCATTTGGAACTACGAGCACAATGAAAAAGCAAAACCAAATACCGTTAAGGTACATGACCTTACGCATTTCACTCATGCTGATTTGGACAGAATAGTTTGGACACAGACAGATGAAGTGCTTGACGATCTCCTTAACAAAATGCTAAAGAGAGCAAAGACGATAAAGTTGGATAATTCACGAGGAGATATTAGAGAAACTCTTCCTGATATTTTACGGGAAGATAAATTAGTCAAGCAACCAAGGGTCAACCTATATAGAAATCTTTCGAAAGAAGAACAAAAGCAAAAGATTGTTAGTGGCTTCCCTCTTAAGGATGATAGGCATGAAAGAATAAAATCACCTCATGGTTTTGTTGACGGGATCTTCATAGGCTTTATGGATGATAATTCTCCATTGAGGCTTCATCAAGAACCCTGTAAGCGATTTACCTCAATTCCTGACAGAGTCTGGTTTCGTTTAGATAACGACATCAAAGGAATGAATAAATCAAAATCATTTTCTGGGTCGCCTGACAACAGAGGATATTGTGGCTACGATCTACAGTCTGCTAAATCTACTTTTACATGGTTCTGTATTACAAAAGTATTAAACGGCAATTACCCACTATGGGCAAATCAATACGACATTTGGGCGCCAGCTATTAAACCAGAACTGGAAAAATATTGGTATTCACTTTGTTTTGCTTTTGTGTTAGGCGAAAACCGTTGTGTGGTTACCAAGTTCGAAATTGACAATCCAGGAGTAATGGACATTTATTAGGCTGTTTTTAGACGATAGTCTTTAATGGACATTTATTAGGCTGTTTATTTTTGAGATTTGGGTTGGATTTAGATATCTACTGTATGATGTTCT
>VYLL01000096.1_pt1 | contig 34418 bp, 30 predicted proteins | sample 5114301 | NCBI WGS metagenome assembly VYLL01 (sample SAMN12291809, study PRJNA351875) | freshwater metagenome | isolation source: freshwater lake | place: USA: Michigan, MSU2 Lake | collected 2011-08-16 | reverse complement strand
ACCATCCCTCCCCAAGGGGTGATTTCCTTGTCTGTATAGCCAATTTCAAACTCCATAACACTAAAATAGCTATTGCTACGCATTAGAAAATCCTATTGCGTAATTTGGGTTAAAGGTAGTTCCATAAATAACTTCCGGCAGATTGTTGAGTGAGTAATAAACTGCCTTTGTCCCAACAAGTTTGTCGGTTGCCGCGAGATATACACTGGTGCCAGCCGCATAAACAGGAATCTCAACGGATTTCCCTTGTAATCTTTGAGTGCCAATATTCTGTAGGCTCATGTGATAGAAAATCTCCGGCCCTGTATTGTCGATAACGAAAAAGAAATTAGCTGTCTTGGAATTTTTTACATTATCTGATGCGGAATACTCCACACGGTGTAATCCTTCACGGTCAGCTGTGAATGGATTATTATAAACCTGAGAAGTGGTTGCATCAAGGTTGTAGTTAATAGTGGCCACCCCCGATTCATAATCTTTTGCCGAGAGTTTTACTTTCGTTGTAGAAGTGACGAAATTAGTATCGCGAGCCAGCACTTTTTGGCCATCATAATTATAGGTAATGTCAGGCGGATTGTTGTCCACATAAAGTTTATTCAGGTCGTCATTTGATTTGAACGAGCCTTCGTTTTGAACGTTATCAATTCCCCGCACCATTAAAAAGTGGTTTCCGTTGGCGCCCAATAGGAAAGGTTGATCATAGGTAACAGGCTGTCGGCCATCCAGAATGTATTGAATAGATTTTACGCCTGCTTTATTGTCGGTGGCACTTAAAGTGATTTTAGTAGCAGATGCAACAAAAACTTTGGTTGCTGTTTTATACGACTCACCTTCAAATGAAGAAGTTACCATTGGGGGGGTTTTGTCAAGATAGAATGGAAACTCAATTATTGTTTCCATGTTGTTCACATTGTCCTTGCCATTGTAAACGAGCTTGTGGTCGCCATCTCCTAATCCATATAGAGGAAGTGGCGTATAATAATTTACGTTTGAGTTGCCATCAAAACTGTAGGCCACCGATTTAACACCCGAAGAGTTGTCAGTGCTGGTCAACGTAATTCTGGATCGGGGTGAAAGAATATTATCGAAAAAATCTTTAGCCACGCTGTGCGTGGTTTTTGGAGCGGTGAGGTCAACTGTAAAACCCACTTCTCTTGTTGCTTCTGCATTTCCTGTACGATCGACAGAGAAGTATTTGTAAACAACTGCTTTTTCTTCACTGAAGCTTTGGTCTGAAGTATAAAGATTGAAGCCTGCTCCATTGGTAGAGTGATAGGTTTCTTTCACGCCCGACATTTCATCTTTCGAAAGTAGTTTAATGGTTAAACCTTGGCCATAATAAGTGATGCCTTTGCTAACAAATTTTGGGGCATTACTGTATTGAGTCGTGGTAGCGGGATTGATTCCATCCACGTAAACACGAAAAGCCACTTCATGTTCCGGGATGGGGCTGTCGTTGTCAAGGTGTCTTATATAGTGCTCGCCAGGGCCATCAAAATAAAAGGGGAGTGCATACTTCTTCATCTCTTCGTTCCTTACTTCCTTCAGGGTTACGGCTTCTTTCATTTCTGGCGTTGAGGCCATACTGAGGTAAACCGGGATTTTTAAGTTCCAATAAATTTTCCCGTCCGCTTCCTGGAAATACTTCTTTTCGAATGCGGGTTGCTCCTGACCGAAAGATGATATTGTGAAGTGTAAAGCGCATGTCACAATAAGATTAATCCAAAATGTTTTCATAGGTTGGAAATTTGGTTGTAGTTTTCGTGTAGTTAAAAATTTAAACCCAAACTTGCTATTGCATGTAATAATTTTAAACTAATTGTAATCTTTTGGGTGGTTTTTTCCAATCAAAGCTAGCGAGTGGGTTTGGCTCTTGCCACCGCTTTGGATGTGGGTGGTATGGCAATGGCGTGTTCCAAAAGCGTGGCCGAAAATTGAACCGTTTGCCGCACGGTGGGAAGCACAAGTCCATATATAGAGTGTCGGTCGTTTTTATGTCCCCCGTCTTTTGATTTTGTATTTGGGGGGTCTCTGATAACTTGATTTTTGCGAAGTGAATTTTCGACTCTGTTTTTTTTGACAAGTTTTCTTCAATTTTTTCTTAGGGCAGTCTCTTCATCAGGGGTTTTGCCTATTGGCGAGGCATCCTTGGCTTCGATTGGAGCCACTACGCCCTTGATAGACATACCTTGAGTTGTGTTAAGCGGAATAAGTTGTAGGTTATGTTCATCAATCCGATAGCAGCCTTGGCCCGTACAAGGCTTCGGCAATGAAGGTACACACCCTGCATGCTGTTTTCCATAAAGGCAAATATGTGTTCAACACGCGCACGTATTTTTGATTTTTTTCTTTTGCGTTGCTGCTGCCTTTTGGTTAAGGGATTATTGCGATAACCCTTCTCATGGATTTGTGACCCAATGTTTTTCTTTTTTAAACTCTGCTCTATCGCTTCACTGCGATTGGCACTATCGGCATAGATGGGCTGGCTTTGGTCTTCTTTTTTGTTCAACAAGTTTTTCATTGCCTCGCTATCATGTACACAGGCCGATGTCACTTCATAATCGGTGATCAGTTTGGTCTTAGTGTCGGCTTTGATGTGATCTTTGTGGCCGTAAAATGTCTCCCCGTTTTTTTTAAGCGGGGCGGCATCAACATCTTTCTGGCGCAGTTTGTTCGGGTTTTCTTTCCAATCCTCTGGCACTTCACCAGCTTTGATCTGCTCATTCTCTTCCCTGCTGTTCCGCTGGCGGGGTGTCTCTACAATGGTGGCATCGGCCATCTTGCCTCATGGATAATCACCCCTTCCTTATCTAATCGGTTGTCCAGTTTTTTAAACAGTTTATTTACCATGTCCCCTTTGGCCAACTCATTCTTAAAATTCCAGATCGTCTTGGCATCCGGTACGGAATGGGAAAGGGTCAACCCTAAAAAGCGCATGAACGACAACCGGTCCAAAGTGGCGTACTCGGTACTGTCATCACTTAGGTTATAAAAACGCTGAAGGATGACGATCTTAAACATCAGTGCGTAATCGTAAGGTGGCCTGCCTCCTTTGTTCTCACCCTTCACTATATCCTTCTTTAAATAATCTTCCAACGGCCTACGGAAAAACTAAAAATCTATATGGGCCCGCAGTTTTTCAATCGGATCGTTTTGCTTGCTTATCTTTTCTAACCGAAACTGCTCATCAAATAATCCGCGCGTTGCGTGACCCATTTCTTTCTCTTTTTTTCCCAAGATAGAACCGTTAACCAATTATTGTAGATTTAGCATGGGTTTTTTGAGATGCCCTCAATATCAGTTAAATACACCGGGGACAAATATCCAATGCGCCTGTTGAGAAATTTAAATCATATTACTGCGATTTAGGAATAGCTATTGAATCCTTCAAGAAATCTGAAATGAGGGCAAAGACACTCAACAGTCGCTCCGACTTTGAAATGACTTTTGACAGAGGTGTAATTTTTTGGTTAAATAATGTCGATGATGATGCTGAAGATGTTTTGCCGAAACTTTCAAAACTTGAGGCGCCAAAGGACTTTAACCATGATGGAATCTTCCTAGTTGATCACAAAAAAATTGAATTTCTCTTTAAGGCAATTGAATTCGCAAAAAGAAAATACCCTGGTAAGGATATTCAGTTTACTTATTTCAGTACCGGATTGAACAACGACAATGGATCACCAAAAAATGGTAGCATAACGCCTGTCCAATACTTAGCATCAAGTGTATTGCCAATGAGAGTTCAAATAGATTCCGAAAAAAGTTCACTCATACTCTGCTCGAGAGAAAATTTCGAGGATGATGAATTGATAAAGCTCATAGGCTTGGCCAAAAATATTACAGCCAATATGCAATCAAGTACCGTCATTGCTTTTCCGGATTATAACCGTTTGCAATATGAACAGCTGGTGGACAGTACCAAGTTAATAGTAGAAGAAAGTTCATTCACTAATACCCTTGTTGTTGAAAATTTCATCTCAAACTTTAGAAACTGATGGAAAAAATAGCTGATAACATCAACAGGTTTTTGCCTTGCGGTGATTCATTAAGAGCAATTTTGCAGCATGATTCCATTAAGGACAGGGAACGAAGACAGTTGCTTCGAATGAAAGGAGTTTTTGTGAATAATTGCGATGAGGATAGCACCTTCCCGATTCTTACAACCTCGTTGCTGAGCCCTAACGAATTCGAATTTCTAAAAGAGAAGTTGCAAGCAAAGGAGGACAGAGAAAAAACAATTACGAGAACGCTAGATTGGGAGTCCAATAAGAGTTTAATACCATAGCCATCAGCCACGTGAAACTCGAATTTATCAAACGCGATTTGAAGGAGTTGCGTGATTTTTCCCTTGAACTCGTCCACGATGCCTCCATCATTCGCAATACCAAAGGACTTGGGTCAAATTCATTCACAACTGAACATCCTCTCCTTGAGATTGAGCTAAACGCCATCTTCAAGAAATATGGCCTCGCTAAACCAGATTGAACGAACTGTTCTAGATTAATCATTCTCTCAGGATTTATATCTTTCAATATCTGGGACGTACGCAAAACTTTATCTAACCGAGTTGATGAACGAGAATAGACTGATGGCTTATCTGGAAGAGAGTTTCAATTCCTTAGCCATCAGCCATGTGAAACTCAAAATCATCAAATACGAATTGAAGGATTCTTCCCTGGAGAGAAAGCGTGCGAGTTTTTTGGATAAAGTGCACGAAGGCGGGCTAACAATTAGGAGAGAGCCAAATGCGCTTTACCCTTTTGTTCACGTGACCTTATTTGTTACCTCAAAAAAATAAAGCCCTGTTAGTCAGGGCTTTATCTTGCTATATGTAGTCCGTACGGGAATCGAACCCGTGTTACCAGAATGAAAATCTGGTGTCCTAACCCCTAGACGAACGGACCGTCTTTCTGTAAAGAGGCGCAAAGATAGATTCCTACGGTAGATTTACAAACCCTCGCATTAAAAAAGTTACTCATCTGAACTCTTTACATTGGTTTTCGCCCCCAAGTAGTATAATTTTACCTCATAAATTTTAAAAAAATCTCATCATGACAAAAATTGGAATCAACGGGTTTGGGCGCATCGGTCGCCTGGCGTTCCGCACTGCGATGGAGCGCAAAGACATTGAAGTGGTCGGCATCAATGATTTGGTAGAGCCGGATTATATGGCCTATATGCTTAAGTATGATTCCACACATGGTCGATTTGACGGCACCGTAGAAGTGAAGGATAAACACCTGGTGGTAAACGGAAAAACCATTCGCGTAACAGCCGAGAAAGACCCATCTAATTTGAAATGGGGAGAAGTTGGAGCGGAAATCATCATCGAATCGACTGGCTTGTTCCTCACCATTGCCGATGCGCAAAAGCACATCACTGCGGGTGCAAAAAAAGTAGTCATGTCGGCACCGGCCAAAGACGATACACCAACATTTGTAATGGGTGTAAATCATAAAAAACTAACAGCCGCGCATACAATTGTGTCCAATGCATCGTGCACTACCAATTGCTTGGCGCCCATCGCCAAAGTTTTGAACGATAAATTCGGCATCCTAGAAGGATTGATGAGTACTGTACATGCGGTCACTGCAACACAAAAGACTGTTGATAGTCCTTCCAACAAAGATTGGAGAGGTGGTCGCGGTGGTTTTTCAAACATTATTCCCTCTTCTACCGGAGCTGCAAAAGCAGTAGGTTTAGTCTTGCCTGAATTGAAAGGAAAATTGACTGGCATGTCGTTCCGTGTTCCGGTTGCTGACGTATCGGTAGTTGATTTAACCGTGCGTTTAGAAAACCCTGCCACCTACGAGCAAGTGAAGGCAGCGATGAAGGAAGCTTCTGAAGGTGAATTGAAAGGAATCCTGGGCTATACCGAAGACGATGTAGTATCACAAGATTTTTTGGGTGATGCACGCACTTCTATCTTCGATGCCAAAGCGGGTATCGCACTTAACGATAGATTCGTAAAAGTGGTAGCTTGGTACGACAATGAGTGGGGCTACTCCAACAAACTCATTGACCTGGTGCAAGAGTTGGCTAAGCTGTAACACCATCAACACGTAAAATGAAACCGCCTGATTCGTGAACGAGTCGGGCGTTTTTTTTGGTGGCTAGAAGCCAGTACATAAGCAGTTTTTAGCAGGAAACGTAGTAAGAGCTGTAACTGTTAACCTATTAGAAGTAGCCTGATTGAGATTTTGCCTTTCATCAATTTTCTCAATCTTCTTACTGAATATTTTTTATCTTACCATCAAATTCCTTTTCCTATGACTAGACTACTCCTACTTCTATTAGTTTTATTTTCGACCAACCTTTTCGCCCAAAAGAAAAAGCAGGAACTGTTACTGGCATCTTCAACCCCAACACCTTCTGCAATAGAAGGCAAAGTTAGTGGTATGAAGAAGTACCCGGGCTTCTTTGATTTTTACTATGACGAGAAGCAAGACAAGATTTTCTTGGTGATCGATAAATGGGATGCGGAGTTTATTTATGTGGAATCTGTTACCGCTGGCGTAGGGTCTAATGATATTGGGATTGATCGCAATCAATTAGGAGGCGAGCGTATTGTAAAGTTTGAGCGTAAAGGTCCCAAGGTTTTAATGACGCAGCCCAATTATTTTTATCGCGCGATTAGCACCAATGCAGCCGAACGTAAAGCAGTAACGGAGTCATTTGCACAATCGGTATTGTGGGGGTTTAAAGTCGAAGTGGAAGAGGGAGGAAAAGTATTGGTAGATGCGACCGACTTTTTATTGCAAGATGCGCATGATGTAATTGGCACATTGAAGGAAACCAAGCAAGGATCGTATTCTTTAGATAAATCCCGCTCCGCTTTTTATTTGCCACGCACAAAAAATTTCCCACAAAATTCTGAATTTGAAGTTACGCTTACGTTCACCGGGCAACCAACAGGCGGATATATTAGAAGTGTTACACCCACCTCTTCAATCGTAACGGTACGGGAGCATCATTCATTTGTACAATTACCGGACGGCAACTTTAAGATGAGGAAGTTTGATCCGCGTGCAGGCTATTATTCTACTTCGTTTTATGATTATGCTACTCCCATCAGCGAACCGTTGGAAAAGAGATTCATTACCCGGCATCGCTTAATAAAGAAAGATCCCACGGCAGCACTTAGTGAGCCAGTTAAGCCCATCATTTATTATATGGATCCAGGTGCACCTGAACCTATTCGTTCAGCTTTAATGGATGGCGCTCGTTGGTGGAATCAAGCCTATGAAGCGGCTGGCTATAAAGATGCTTTTCGAGTCGAACTTTTACCCGAGGATGCTGACCCGATGGATGTGCGCTACAACATGATCAACTGGGTACATCGCTCCACGCGGGGCTGGTCGTATGGCGGAGGGGTGACAGACCCGCGAACGGGAGAAATCATCAAGGGGCATGTCGTATTAGGTTCGCTCCGTGTGCGACAAGATTATTTGATTGCAGAAGGACTGCTTGCTCCGTATGAAGAAGGCAAGCCGGTTATAAAAGAAATGGAACAAATGGCTTTGGCTCGGTTGAGGCAATTGGCGGCCCATGAAGTAGGACACACTTTGGGATTAGCTCACGCTTATTCTTCTAGTGCCGAAAATTTATCTTCAGTGATGGATTATCCTCACCCTGTCGCAAAATTGAATAACGGCAAAATTGATTTGAGTGAGGCTTACGATACAAAAATTGGTGCGTTCGATAAAGTATCAATTACATTTGGGTATCAGGATTTTCCACAGGGAACGGATGAAGAAAAGGCACTGGATGCAATTATTCAGAATTCGTTGAAGGCCGGCCTTACATTTTTATCCGATCAAGATGCTCGCCCTGTTGGCGGAGCGCATCCCTACACGCACTTATGGGACAACGGCAAAGATCCGGTCGATGAATTGAATAGAGTGATGGAAGTCAGAGCAGTGGCTTTGAAAAACTTTGGAGAGAAGAATATAAAAATGGGCGCACCAATGGCAACACTGGAAGAAGTGCTGGTACCCTTGTATTTTGCCCATCGCTATCAGGCAGAGGCTGCTGTCAAAATGATAGGCGGATTAAATTATCGGTATGCGTTACGAGGAGACGGACAACCGGTTACGGAATTGCTTTCTCCTCAGCAAGAAGCAAAAGCGTTGGATGCGCTTATTAAAACCGTTGACCCCGCTGCGTTAACTTTACCTGAAAGTCTATTAAAAATAATTCCTCCTCGGCCCATTGGATATAGCCGCCATCGCGAGTTGATAAAGATTAAAACAGAATTAACATTTGACCCGATATCGGCTGCGGAAAGTGCCGCTGATCTTACGTTCAGTTTGATTCTTCACTCAGCAAGGGCAAACAGATTGATAGAGCATCACGCTAGGGATCCTAAATTAGCCGGCTTGCCGACAGTGATCGATAGATTAGTAAGTGCAACTTTTAAGTCTGCCACCAAACCAGGACTAGAGGGAGTTATTCAGATGTCAACTAATCATGTTTTGTTCACCAACTTGGCAAAGCTGGCCCTGGCGAAAAATGCGTCAGCAGAGACAAAAGCAATTGTGTTATTGAAACTCGAACAACTCAAAGGTTGGTTGCTAACCAAAACGGCCATCGATGAAGAATGGCGTGCGCACTATGCTTTTATAGGCCGTCAGATCAATTTTATGCAGCAAAATCCAGAAGAGTTTAAGGGCGATGAACTTTTACCTGCACCGCCCGGCATGCCGATTGGCGATTCTGATTTGGAACACTGTGAGAATTAATTGGAATCGACTGAAAAGCTCTTGTATGTAAGGTTTGATGTGTTTTTCTAGCTTTTACAGTACCTGCAAAAGCTACATTTAAGATTGGATTTGAACCGTTTTGTACAAATGAGCAGGTTTTGTTTACAGTTCTCTTTGCTAATTTTTTTTGCAAATACTGCCTTTTCGCAATCCCCTGCCAGCGACAGCCTATTGGGTAAAGCATTAGCAGCACCAATGGACACCACAAGAGTATTGTTACTTAATGATGTTGCCACCTCGCTTCGAGAGGCGGATAACAACCGGGCACTTCAATTTGCTGAACAAGCAAGAGATTTAGCAACAAAACTGCAATACAAAAAAGGTTTGGCAAAGGTGCAAGCTAACATTGGATGGATGTATTACCGTCAGGGGAAGTATGCCAAATCTTTGAAAGTCTCATCAGAAGCGCTTCTGATGAATCAGGAAATTGGTGATGAAAAGGAAATTGCTAACTGCCTCAACAATATTGGGGCAGTAAACGTTGAACACAAGCTTTATGATGCAGCAATAGCAAATTATAAAAAAGCCTATCAACTAGGGGTCAAGCTTAACGTGACTGCAATCAAAAGTCGAAGTCTAAACAATATCTCTTTTGCTTTTTTAAGAACTCGTCAGTTAGACTCCGCGCGGCACTACGCACTACGGGCTATTGATGAAAATGTTAACGATGACTTCAGGACGGCATTTTCAAAAAGAACGTTAGGTGATATTTTTTTTGAGGAAAGTAATTACAAAGCAGCTTTAGAGAAATGGCAAAACTGCTTAAAGTCGTCAATCCAATCAAACAACAATTATCTTATCTCTTCCACCCTTATTCGACTAGGTAAAATTCACCTGAAGCTGGGAAAAACGGAGCAAGCATTGGTTTACTTAAATCAATCTTTGCCAATATCAAAGATGAATAACTATACACGAGAATTAGAAGATGCGTTTAATTTATTGGCAGAGATTTATGTAATCAAAAGCGATTTCAAAAAGGCTTATCAATTCAAAAATCAATATCTCGCATTACATGATTCGTTGAGCGAGCAGCGAAATGGTGAACAAATGGCTATTGCTCAAGCTCAATTTGAATCTGATATAAAAAATTCGCAAATAGAATTATTGACCAAAGATGCATTACTCAAAGAGAATGAACTAAGATTACAACGGACATTAAAGTATGTTGGGATAGGGGGCATGCTTCTATTGTCCGCTCTCGTGCTGATGTTAATGAGAACAAATAGAAGGAGCCATTCCATTAATAAAATATTGGCCGAGAAGAATATCTTTATCAATGAACAAACGCAGCAGTTGGAGGCATTAAATTCCACAAAGGACAAACTCTTTTCGATCATTGGCCATGATCTACGCAGCCCGTTGAATAGCCTAAGAGGCATGATGGATTTGTTGAACAAGTCTATTTTAACGCAAGACGAATTTGTTGCATTCTCAAAAAAAATCAAAACGAACGTAGACTACGTTTATGCTGACCTCGACAATTTGTTGAGTTGGGCGCAATCACAGCAAAAGGGATTAAAGTCTGCCGTTGAGGAGCTTGGCTTGTATGATGTGATTATTGAGAAAGTTCAACTTTTGACTGAGAGTAGTTCGGTCAAAGCCATAACCATTAACGTGGAGGTTGGTCAAGACTTGCGGGTGCGAGCCGATAAAAATCAACTTGGATTGATAGTCAGAAACCTCGTCAGTAATGCAATCAAGTTTAGTAACGAGGGCGGTGTGGTTATCATCCGAGCTATAAAGAAGAAGGATCAAGTTGAAATTTCTGTCACTGATAAAGGTGTAGGAATTGATGTAGCTGATACAGAAAAACTTTTTCGGGCGGGAGTTAATTTTTCAAAGCCGGGTACCAAAAACGAAAAAGGAATTGGCCTGGGGCTCTTGCTGGTCAAAGAATTCGTTGAACTTAATAATGGAACGATTCACGTAACAAGTAAATTGGGCGAGGGCTCAACTTTTACTTTTTCTCTACCGGCCAAGGTTTAGAGTTTGTGCCCACTTGGCCATCATAAAAACCACTCCTGTAAGGCCGCCCGAAACTTAGTCAAAACTTCTTACCTTTTCGGCTCAAGTTTAATTTTATGGTCGAAAGAAGATTTATTCAACGAATTACAGGGGGAGTTTTGGCACTGCTGGTTTGTAGCTTCTCACTTTTTGCACAAGACGAAAAAGAGCTCAAGCCTGTAACCCGAACCTATGCCATCACGAATGTTAATGTAGTGCAGGCTCCCGGGAAGAAAGTAGATATGGCCACTGTATTGATCAAAGATGGTTTGATCACTGCAGTAGGTAAGGGGGTCGCTATACCGGCAGATGCAATAGTCATCAAGGCAGATTCGATGTATGTGTATGCAGGGTTTATTGATGGCCTGTCGAGAGTAGGTGTTACAAAGCCCAAAGAAGAAGTTGGCCGTGATCGTGTGAAAGATCCAGGGAATCCTGCTCCCGAAAGAGCAGGTATCACTCCTCAAAATGATGTTCGTGGTTCGTTAAATGCTTCCGATAAATCAATCGAAGATCTTCGAAACATTGGATTTACGGTGGCACAGGTTGTTCCATATGGAAACCTATTACCTGGACAGGGCAGCATCGTTCTATTGAGCGGTAAGTCGACAGATCAAATGGTATTGGTCAGTAATTCTTCGTTGTATTCTGAGTTGTCAGGTGCCAACGGTGTATATCCAAATACAACAATGGCCGTAATCGCCAAGTGGAGGGAATTGTATCGGCAGGCCTCTCAAGCAAAATCGTATCAGAGTTTGTATGCATCTAATAGGGTTGGGTTAGAAAGACCGGGTAGCGATCGAGTCTTGGAAGCGTTTTATCCCGTGATCGATCAAAGAATTCCTGTGTTGTTTAAATCTGAAAAAATGTTGGATGCGCATCGCATTATCACATTAAAAAATGATTTAGGTTTTTCGCTGATGCTGGCCGATGTAAAAGAAGGCTGGCCAGTACTAAGCAAGATCAAAGTTTCTGGCGCCAAGGTTTTCTTATCACTTGATTTGCCCGAAGAAGCAAAAAAAGATGATAAGAAGAGTGGAGGCAAATCAGATAAAAAGGCAGACTCTATCAAAAACAAAGAAGAAGCCAAGCCAAAGACAGCAGCTGCTTTTGAGAAAGATGCGTTGGAAAAAAGAAAAACTGAAGCGATTGCTAATTACACTTCTCAGGCAAGTGTCTTTAATAATGCGGGTGTTTCGTTTGGCTTTTCGTCATTGAGCGCCAAGCCAAAAGACATTCCTGCCAATCTTCGAAGAATGATTGCGGCAGGTTTATCGGAAGATGCGGCCTTAGCTGCGTTGACCACGGCACCGGCACAATTGCTCGGTTTGTCTGATCGAATGGGAACCGTGGAAAATGGTAAAATGGCTAACCTCGTTATTTCAGATAAATCGTATTTCAATGAGAAAGCGAAAGTGCGCTACGTTTTTGTAGATGGTGTGATGTACAAACTAGAAGTGAAAGAGGAAAACCTGCATGCCGGACAGGCAGGGAAAGCTGACCCCAATGCAAAAGTAGAGATAGAGGGAAGCTGGTCTACCGTTACTCAAACCCCACAAGGCAGTAACGATGGAAAAGTGACTTTTAAAAAGGACGGAAGCGGGTATAAGGGTACTATTTCCGGGGGTAGAATGCCTGCCCCGGCAGATTTGACTTCCGTCACCTTGGAAGGAAATAAATTATCTTACTCTTACTCACTTAGTTTTGGTGGCAACTCGATTAAGGTAGACGTGGAGGCAACGGTAGAAGGCGATTCATTCAAAGGGAATGCAAGCATTGGACTTCGTGGAAGTTTCTCCATTGAAGGAACAAAAAATCCTAAAAACTAAGACTTAAAAAAATTGATATGAAGAAATTATTCGTACTGCTCTTTTCAAGTTTTATTCTGCTTGGCGCAATGGCTCAAGTGGATAAAGGAAATTTGTTGATTAAAAATGGAACGGTCATCACCATCACTAAAGGCAATTTGGAACAAGCCGATGTGCTGATTAAAGATGGAAAGATCGCCCAGATAGGGAAAAATATAACTGCACCGGCAGGCATCAAAATAGTAGATGCGTCTGGCCACTTTGTAATGCCCGGGATTATAGATGCACACACGCATATTGCTCTGGATGGAATCAATGAAGGTACAAATCCTATCACGCCAGAGGTAAACGAGAGTGATGTTATCAATCCATTCCAAATTGGAATCTACCGTGCGTTAGGCGGAGGAATCACAACGGTGCACGCCATGCATGGGTCGGCCAACGCAATTGGTGGCCAATGTGAGACGATCAAGTTACGTTATGGCACGTTCGATCCCGAAGTATTGAAAATGGAAGGAGCACCTCGTACCATTAAATTTGCGTTGGGTGAAAACCCAACTCGTAGCCATGGAGAGGGAAGCGGTATTGTGCCTCGTACGCGAATGGGCGTGGAGTTTGTGATACGTCAGGCTTTTACTGAGGCAAAAGAATATTCCGAGAAATGGAACCAATACAACAAAGCTAAATTGGTAAAGGGTTTTCGGGGAGCACCTCCAACATATAGCTACCGACATGAAGTGTTGTCTGATATTCTGAATGATAATATTATCGTTCATTGCCACAGCTACCGTGCAGATGAGATTTATATGATGTTGAAAGTGTGCAAAGACTTTGGCATTAAGCGCATTGTATTTCAACACGTGAATGAAGGTTTCAAAGTAGCACCTGAGCTTGCGGCACAAGGCGCCATGGCTTCTGTATTTTCTGACTGGTGGGCGTATAAATTCGAAGTGTATTATTCTACGGCCTATAATGCAGCGATACTTGCAAAAAACGGGGTAGTTACCTCGATCAATTCAGACGATGGCGAAATGATGCGCCACTTGTATCATGAAGCGGGTAAAACGCAAAAGTATGGTGGATTGAGCGATGAAGAAGCGTTGGCACTAATCACTATCAACCCTGCTAAACAATTGGGTATAGAAAACAGAGTTGGCTCTTTGGAGGTAGGAAAAGAAGCTGATATAGCGATCTTTAAGAATCACCCCTTGTCGATATATGGCGTGCCAATGTTTACGATTGTAGATGGTGTCGTTCGATTCGATCGCGAAAAGGATCCGGATGATATGCGATTGGTGGTAGATCCCAAACAAGCCATTGAAACAGCTACTTTCAGAGACAAACTTTCCGATCAAGATCATTGCATGGAAGGTGCAGAGTTTATTTTGGATTCAGAATTGTTTAATGCCAACAAAAAATAAGATGAAAGGATTACAAACAATAATGGGTTTACTAACAGCCATCGTCTGTATAGTAGTATTACGCGTTGAGGCGCAAAGCCCTAAAGGTAAATATGGAAATGTGGCATTGACTAATGCAACAATTGAAACAGTTACGAAAGGCACTATTCAAAATGGCACTGTGCTTATAGTGGATGGAAAAATTGCCGCAGTTGGCAGTAATGTGTCTGTTCCCAAGGGAACAGAAGTAATTGACTGCAAGGGGCAATTCATCTATCCTGGTATGATTGATGCGGGAACAAATCTTGGCATGAGCGAAATCAGTTCTGTCGCTCGGACCACCGACTTCAATGAAATTGGAGAAGTGATTCCGCAGATGAAAGCGTTGACTGCGGTGAACCCAAATGCAAGCGCTATTCCTGTTACGAGGGTGAGTGGTGTAACTACAGCACTGTCTATTCCCACTGGTGGGATGTTGTCAGGAACTGCTGCTTTGATCAATCTACATGGTTATACACCCGACCAAATGTTTGCCGGGTTTGAGGGTATTGTTTTGAATTTTCCAAACACTGGGCGGAGAGGTTTTTTTGACCGAAGAACAGATGAAGAAATAAAGAAAGCATCAGACAAGGCGCTAGCAAGTTTGAACGATGTTTGGGAAAAAGCCACTCAATATCAAAAGCTAGATTCTGCGACAAAAGGAAAAGCCGGTTACTATCCTGAGTTGCAAGCGTTGATTCCAGTTCTACGTGGAGAGCAAACATTGTTGGTGGAAGTAAATGCATCTAAAGATATTCAGGCTGCTTTGAAATGGTTGAAAGAAAAGAAAGTGAAGAAGTCAATTTTAACGGGCGTTGCTGAGGGATGGAGAGTGGCTGATGAAATTGCGAAGTCCGGCATTCCGGTTATAACGGGCGGAGTTTTGGAATTACCTACACGTGACTATGATCGCTATGATAAAGCCTATGCCAATCCTGGGTTACTAAAGAAAGCAGGAGTGAAAGTCGCTATCAAGTCAGAGAGCAACAACAATAACTACCGCAACTTACCTTACCATGCGGGCTTTGCTGTAGCGTATGGTATGAATAAAGATGATGCATTGAAAGCCATTACAATTATTCCGGCAGAATTATTTGGAGTGGCCAACAAATTGGGTTCAATAGAAGTGGGTAAGAGTGCCACGCTTTTCATTTGCAATGGCGACCCGTTTGAAACGAAGACTCAGGTTTCTCATGTCTTTATTGAAGGCTGGAGTATGCCGATGGTAAGCCGCCAGACTGAATTATACAATGAATTTCTAAAACGCGAACCAGGGGTGAAGAAGTAAATTAGTTTAAAGTTGAAAGTTTGATGTGTCGCTCACAACGAGCTTTCGACTTTAAGCTTTCAACTTTTGCATTTCGGCCTTTCAACTTATTTTGAATTCTCTTTGTCTCATCGCTTCGTACACCACGACCGCAGCAGCATTTGAAACATTCATGCTATCAATTTTGCCAAGCATCGGGATGATTATATTTGCTTTTGAATTTTTTACCCAAACATCTGATAAGCCAGTGGCTTCGGTTCCCATGACAATGGCGGAAGGTTGAGTGAAATCAGTTTGATGATAGAGCTTAGAGGCTTTCAGGTAGGTACAAAAAATAGAGATATTGTTTTTGTGTAGCCATTCAATCGTTTCTTCCGAAGAAGCTGCCGCCAACTGATTGGTAAATACACAACCTACACTGGATCGAATCACATTTGGATTGTAAAAATCTGTTTGCGGATCGCAGATGATTACGGCATCTACAGCCGCAGCATCGGCCGTTCTTAAAACAGCACCCAGGTTGCCGGGTTTCTCTACGCCTTCTAATATCAATACCAACGGATTCTTACTCAATTTTATTTCGGCAAGTCGATGGGTCTTCTGTTCGGCTACCGCTAAAATTCCACCCGTACTTTCACGAATAGCAATTTTGTCAAACACTTCCTTTGAAACGGGTATGAGTAGCCTGTCTTCCAGAGGAAGTTCAGCCAATTCTTTCTCGCTCACGATCTCATCACAGAAAAAAAGATTACCGATTTTATATCCGGCCTCCAGCGCCAAAGCGATTTCTCTTTTGCCTTCAATGATAAAGAGTTGCTGCTTTCTTCGCTCGCGAGGTTTTTCGAGTGCCAGTAGGCTTTTTACTTTTGGGTTTTGCGTGCTGGTGATTTTGAAATGCATGGTGATTCAAAATTAGACATTCAAATCGAAAGTGATGCAAGTTGCGGGTTTACGGTTTCCAGTTTTCGGGCTTCGATTATTAAACTCCTGAGTGTTTTTAGCCCAAAGGTCGCAGCCCTAAAGTCTTGGATTCAAACTTCTACACTAATTTGCAATGTTTACAAACCGGGAACTGGCAAACCGGCAACCAGAAACTGGTAACAGGTAACTATATTTACGCCATGAACATCATAAGCCCTTCTTCCTGGATTGATTACGAACTCGTTGACTCCGGCAACTTTGAAAAGTTAGAGCGCTTTGGTGCTTATCATCTCATTCGGCCAGAGCCACAAGCCATTTGGAATAGTTTCCTTTCGCAAGATGAATGGAAGCGATTGGCTACCGCACATTTCAATCGTGAACAAAAGGATAACTTTCGCTTCGGAGAAGATATAAAAGGCGGATGGAAGAAGTATAAAGCCATGCCCGATAGTTGGGAGATCAAGTATGGATATAACAAGCTTTCACTTTCGCTTCGCTTGGCGTTGACAAACTTTGGACATGTTGGACTCTTTCCCGAACAAGGTGCAAATTGGAATTTTATTTACGATGCTATTTCGGGTTGGAGTCTTTCTAGCCCTAAAGTCTTAAATTTGTTTGCTTACACAGGTGCAGCTTCCGTGGTCGCCAAAGCGGCAGGGGCAGACGTAACACATGTAGATGCTTCACGACCCGGATTGAATTGGGCCAATCAAAACATGCAGATGAACAGCTTAGATAACATTCGTTGGGTGCATGAAGATGCGCTCAAGTTTGTGAAGCGCGAAGCAAAGCGAGGGAAAAAATACAATGGAATCATAATGGATCCACCACCTTATGGACGAGGACCAGATGGCGAGAAGTGGACACTGGAAGAAAAGTTGAATGAATTAGTTTCATTAAGCAGCGAATTGCTGGAAGAGAAGAATTCGTTTTTTATATTGTCGATGTATGCGGTAGGACTGTCATCGGTCGTAGGCCTTAACGTAGCCAAAAGCAATTTTAAAAACATCGATCCTGAGTTTGGAGAGTTTGTTTTGCATCCCAAAAAGGGCAATGATTTGCCGATGGGTACGTTTTTGAGATTTAAAAGATGACCAAAAATTACTTGACTAATCTCAATCCTTCTACGCCAACAGGTTTAATTTTATTGAGTATAGTTATGGCGGAACGCAGGCCTTCCCGGATTACATTGTATTTGTTGTTGCCATCGTAGTATCCAGACAAGTGCAAAATATTGTAGGCGGCATTGAACTCTTGCAACAATTTTTTATCTAACTGAGAAAGCTTGGCTATATAATCTTTCACGGTTTTGCGACTGCTTGTTTTCTCTTTTATTGGAGAGCCTTTTATTTCAAGATAGGTGTCAACGGCCATGAGAACACCGTTGTAAGCTGTGCCACAGGCCATCTTCACGTATTTCGTATCTTGGTAGTAGCCACCTTCTTTGTTTCCTTTGGTTTTCAAGATATCGGTTGCGTTCTCAATATATCGAGCAGCTTCACGATACCGCATTTCTTTTTCTTGCGTACTCACGTTGCAAATATAGGGTAAATCCTAAAAAAGCTGATTCCATCAACTAAATGGTAACAATGAATTGGTTGAACTCGTACCCGGTTTTTGAGTAAATAAGCCTATCTTTGCGGCCTTAATTCAGAAAAACCACTAGAATAGGCCATTTATGGATGTTGAAAAAATCAGGAACATTGCGATTATCGCCCACGTTGACCACGGAAAAACAACTTTAGTTGATAAACTGCTCCATGCAGGTCATATTTTCAAGGATCATGAGAATCCAGGGGAATTGATCATGGATAGCAACGATTTGGAGCGTGAGCGCGGCATCACTATTCTAGCAAAGAACGTATCTGTTCGCTATAAGGATTATAAGATCAACGTAATTGATACACCCGGCCACAGTGATTTTGGCGGGGAAGTAGAGCGTGTGTTGAACATGGCCGATGGCTGTTTGTTGCTGGTAGATGCCTTTGAAGGGCCCATGCCACAAACTCGCTTTGTGTTACAAAAAGCACTGCAATTAGGTTTAAAACCTATTGTGGTGGTCAATAAAGTAGACAAGAAAAACTGTACACCTGATGAAGTTCATGAGTCTGTATTTGATTTGATGTTTGCTTTAGATGCCACAGAAGAGCAGCTTAATTTTCCGACTTTCTATGGTTCAGCTAAGCAAGGCTGGATGAGTGATGATTGGAAAAAACCAACTACAGATATCACCGCGCTTATCGAAGGCGTTATCAAATATATTCCCGCTCCAAAAATTGATGTAGGTCCTACTCAGTTAATGATCACTTCACTAGAGTATTCTTCCTATATCGGGAGGGTGGCTATTGGTCGCATTCAGCGTGGAAGCGTGAAGGCAGGGCAGTTTGTAGCGTTAGTAAAACGCGATACAGGCGCTATCGTCAAAACACGTATCAAAGAAGTATATGTTTTTGAAGGTTTCGACAAGAAGAAAGCAGATGAAGTAATTGCGGGAGATATTTGCGCATTAGTGGGTTTGGAAGGTTTTGAAATTGGAGATACCGTTTCTGATTTGGAAAAACCGGAAGCATTAAAGTCAATCAAAATTGATGAGCCGACCATGAGTATGCTCTTCACGATTAATAACTCCCCATTTTATGGCAAGGAAGGTAAGTTCGTTACCTCTCGCCATATCAAAGATCGTTTGGATAAAGAGTTGGAGAAAAATTTGGCATTGAAAGTAGGTGATACTGGCTCGGCTGATAGCTTCTTGGTTTTCGGTAGAGGGGTTCTTCACTTATCCGTGTTGATCGAGACAATGAGAAGAGAAGGCTACGAGTTACAAATCGGGCAGCCGCAAGTTATTTTTAAAGAGATTGATGGCGTGAAGTGCGAACCCATGGAGGAGTTAACGATTGACTTACCCGAGTCGGTTGCAGGTAAAGCCATTGAGACCGTATCGCAGCGCAAAGGAGAGATGACCAACATGGATCCCAAAGGCGATCGGATGATTCTGAAATTTATTATGCCTGCCCGCGGTATCATTGGATTAAGAAACTACTTATTAAACGTAACTGCTGGCGAGGCCGTGGTTACCCATCGTTTCAAAGAATACCAGCCTTACCGTGGAGAGATTCCAGGCAGGATAAACGGTTCGTTGATTTGTATGGAAATGGGAGAAGCCATTCCGTACAGCTTGCACAATTTGCAAGATCGCGGAAAGTTTTTCGTTGATCCAAGTGATTCAGTTTATGAAGGACAGGTAGTCGGTGAGAATAATCGTAGTGGCGATCTAGTAATTAACATCACCAAAACAAAGAAACTGACGAATATGCGTGCCACGGGATCGGAAGAAAAAATGACGATTCGCCCAGCTACTAAGTTTTCATTGGAGGAAGCACTCGAATATATTCAAGGAGACGAATACGTGGAAGTAACACCAAAGTCGATCCGCTTGAGAAAAATTTATTTGAACGAAACAGACCGTAAACGGTATGCCAATAAGGCAACGGTGACGGCTTAACCTTATTTGTATAAAGTGTCTTCAGTGGCTCTTTTTATCGGTAACCTTAAAATGACCAGACTCTATTTGAGTTTGGTCATTTTGTTTTTGCTCCATACTGCCGCACCTGCACAATATGCCCAATGGGAAACTGAGGCAGACACATTGATGAACCGGCAGCAGTTTGAAGAAGCGTCAAAACTCTATTCAAAAGTAATTACAACACGCGGGCTCAAAGAACGAGACGATTACCGAACGCTATATAAGCGTGCGTTTTCCTACTACTACACTGGTGAATTTGATAAGGCTTTGAAAGACCTTGATGTATTTCTTCCAGAATTCCCTCAGGTGGCACAAGCCTTTGTGCTCCGCGCATTTATTTGTCGTGAGTTGGATAATGCAGATGGACAGTTGGCGAGTATTCAAAAAGCCATTGAACTGCAGCCGGATAATTTGGAGCTTGTCAAGTGGAGGGGTTCATTGTTCCTTCAGAAAAACGAGTACCAATTGGCGAAGGCAGATTTTTTGGTGGTGAAAGGTCAGTCGGATGATCCTGAATTGGAGACCAACCTCGCCTTGGTTTACTATTCATTGGATGATATAGACAGTGCACTCATTGCCATTAATAAGTCGATTGAGTTGGATGCCACTTATGAACCTGCCTACCTGTATGGCGGATCCTTCTGCCTGGAAACTGAGAAATATGCTAAGAGTCTTGATTACCTCAATCTTGCCTTGCTAGTAAATCCGGAAAATGCGAATGCCATGTTTTACAAAGGCATGGTTTTGGTTGAGTTGAAGAACGAGAAGGAGGGCTGTCGACTTTTGGCGCGCGCGTTCAAGGCCGGTCAGGATGATGCAGCCGGTTATCTAAAAGAGCATTGTTACGATATTTTTAAGTAGCGGCCGAATCGCTTATCTCTACCAAATCATTGGTTGATAGTAAATCAATGGCGTCACTTAAGTTAGCAGTTAATATTTGCTTTAACCGTTGATTGGAAGTGTTGCCGCAAGTCAGCCAAATTACTTTAGGTGGTGCTGAGTGTTTTTCTAACAGGCCAATGAAATCCTCATCCTTGGTAACTACGATGCCATTCATTTCTTTGGCTTTCAGAAAAGCTGCTTCGTCCTCTAATGTTTGCCATCCCAAATGATGGAACGAGGCGCATTCGATCTTAAAATTGTCAATTATCCAAGGGACGATAAATGGTGACAGGTGTACATCTAGAATCAGTATCATGCGGCAGCAAGCACCGGATGATTTACTTTAGAAGCAGCATAAAGTAGGCAAGCGGAAATATCAGCTTCTTCAAGATCAGGCAGTTCTTCAGCGATAATCTGGTGCAAGGTAAGACCAGCTGCTAGCAATTCAAGAATGTCTGCTACCCGAATTCTCATTCCCCTGATACAAGGTTTTCCCCCGCAGACTTTCGGGTTAGAAGTAATTCTCTCAAGAAGATTCTTTTCCATAGTCAAAAGTACAAAAAATGTGATTCTTGTTACAAATGAGTCGCTCAGCATTCTTTTTGTATATAAACTACATGAGGATTTGTTACTTTTACACATGGCAGATCATATTTTAATCCTTGATTTCGGATCACAGTACACACAACTAATAGCCCGAAGAGTACGGGAACTAAATGTCTATTGCGAAATCCACCCATTTAATCATATCCCGGTAATTAGTGCCAGCATTAAAGGTGTGATATTGTCAGGGAGCCCTTGTTCCGTAAGAGATGAAGGTTCACCTGACATAGACTTGAGTCTTTTTGGAAACTTACCGGTTTTAGGTGTTTGCTACGGAGCACAATTGATCGCTCAAAAAACGGGAGGCTCAGTTTTACCCTCACAAATTCGGGAATATGGTAGAGCCAAACTTTCTACGGTTGATCATCACAATGCACTTTTGAAGGAGATATCCATTGATTCACAGGTATGGATGTCTCATGCAGATACAATTGCTTCTGTGGGAAGTGAATTTGATATCATCGCCAGCACTTCGTCTGTAAAAGTAGCGGCCTTCAAAAAGAGGGGCGTTGATTTATACGGCATCCAGTTCCATCCTGAGGTTACCCATTCTTTACAAGGAAAAGAATTGTTAAGAAATTTTGTAGTTCACATTTGTGGCTGCGCGCAGGATTGGACGCCTGATCAATTCGTAGAGACAACAGTAGCGGAGTTGAAGAGTAGGTTAGGGAATGATCGAGTCGTGATGGCTCTTTCTGGTGGGGTAGACTCTACGGTAGCGGCCATGCTCGTTCATCACGCTGTCGGCAAAAATCTGTTTTGCATTTTTGTTGACAATGGATTGCTACGAAAAGACGAGTTTGAGCAAGTTTTGACGTCCTACAAAGGAATGGGCCTGAACATAAAGGGAGTAGATGCAAAGGAAAAATTCTATGCAGCACTTAAAGATCTTTCAGAGCCTGAAGCAAAGCGCAAAGCAATTGGGAAAACATTTATTGATGTTTTTGACGAGGAATCTCACCGGATTGAAGATGTAAAGTGGTTGGGTCAGGGAACGATATATCCTGACGTAATAGAGTCTGTTTCTGTGAAAGGCCCCTCGGCTACCATAAAATCACATCATAACGTGGGCGGGTTGCCCGCTAAAATGAAGCTGAAGATAGTTGAACCTCTCAATACACTCTTTAAAGATGAGGTTCGTTTGGTAGGTAAAACATTGGGGATAGATCCATTGATCTTAGGGCGTCACCCGTTTCCTGGGCCTGGTTTGGGCATTCGGATTTTGGGCGATATCACACCAGAGAAGGTACGAATATTACAGGAAGTAGATAGTATTTTTATTGGAGGTTTGAGAAAACACAATTTGTATAATCAAGTATGGCAAGCCGGAGCCATGTTGTTACCTGTCTATACAGTTGGCGTAATGGGTGATGAAAGAACGTACGAAAGAGTTGCTGCGCTTCGAGCGGTAGTTAGTGTAGACGGGATGACAGCGGATTGGGCCCATTTACCGCATGAATTTTTAAGTGAAGTATCGTCTGACATTATTAACAAAGTGAAAGGCGTGAATCGGGTGGTATATGATATCAGTTCGAAACCGCCAGCTACTATTGAATGGGAGTAATTGTTTAGTCAATGTGGCAATTTGATGATTCGATAATTTGAAAATGAAGCGAAACGGAATGATCATTAGTTATTCTCACTTTACTCTCTCAGTAAAATCAAGCCTACGATTGTTGTTGTTGATCCTTTTGCTTGCTCTTGGAGGAAATGCAATCTCCCAGGACTTCAAAAGGCAATTTAACAAAGCAAAAGAACAATTCGCTAACGGCAACTATAGTGCTGCCATGGATGGGTTCAACGCGCTGATTGTTTATGATAAAAATAATCCCTATCCGGAGTATGCCTCTTTTTATTATGCGCTATCCGCGCAACGGCTGGGGTTTACCACATTGGCAAAGAATCAATTTTCGGCTATACGGAAAACATACCCCACTTGGGTTCAGTTGAATGAAGTGAATCTCTGGCTGGCCAGTTTGTTTTTTCAGCAGTCTGATTTTTTTCAAGCAATGCTTCTGCTGGCCGAAATAAAAGACAGTTCGCTGAGCCACAAGTGCGATTCGCTCAAGCGATTCTATCTTTCAAAGATCGAAGACGTGGAGACGATGAAGATGCTTCGGGAAAACCACCCCAATGATAAGGAAGTCGATCGTGCCTTGGCCAGAGCCATTGGAAGAAAAGGTTTTTCAACTTTAGAAAATAATCTTTTTGATTCGTTGCTAACAAAATACGCATGGAGACGTGATGAGTTTCTGGTGCCCGCTCAAAAGAGATCCATTAAGAAAGATCGATATCGAGTGGCGTTGTTGTTCCCTTTTCAAACTGCTACTCTCGAGCCAAGTCCCGAGAAAAAAAGAAATCAACCCATTCTCGATTTGTATCAGGGAATGCGACTCGCTGCTGATTCTTTAAACAAAACCGCTATTGGCATTGATCTAATTGCATATGACACAGAGCGAAATACCGAGACAACAAAAAAACTTCTTACCCGCCCTGAACTAATGGGGGCAGATCTCATCGTTGGACCGTTGTTTGCAGAAGACGCCAAAGCAGTTCAGCTTTTCTCGCAAAAAAACGAGATCAATTTAATCGTCAACCCTGTTTCGAGCAATAGCGATTTTATTCAGCAAAATCCATTCTCATTTCTCTATCAGCCCAGCCACGCTACAATGGGGAAAAAGGCTGCCGAAATGGTAGCCACAAGGCCGCGAAAGAAAACCTCAATGGTGTACTATGGTACGAGTCCTAAAGATTCGATACTGGCTTTCAACTATATCAAGCGAGCGCTAGACTTGGGTGTGAAGGTGGTGTATGCTGAGGAGATAAGACGCGAAACTTCGGCCGGGATATTCGAAAAATTAGCAAAGGCCACCAAATACGATGAGTGGAAAAATCCATTGGAGTTCACGTTGAAAAAAGACAGCATCGGATCTATTTTTGTGGCGTCTGATGAACCTGTCATTTATACAAAGATCATCAACAGTGTAGAATCTAGAGGTGATTCCATCATAGTTATTGGGCAGGAGTCTTGGCTTCAAGATAATGCGGTTGAATACAGCAAGTTTGATGACAATGGCGTGGTCTTCATCGCCCCCAATTACTATTCGCCCAGCAATCCCGCCTTTCAAAAATTCCACTCAGCCTACATCGGTAAACATGGGTTGATGCCCCCGGATTATGCCATCAAAGGCTATGAGACTATGATGAATATCGGAAGAGCCTTGCAATTGTATGGCAATTATTTTCAAGATGGATTGCTCGTAGCTGGTGTCTTGCCAGGCGTACTCACCTCTGGTTACTTTCTGCAACCCACACACGACAATGGATTGGTCCCTTTTGTACACTTCAAAGAGGGGCAATTGAAGGTGATCAAATAATTCTTTTTTGATTCAAATTGATTGAAATACTTACGCGTCAATTAGTTGTAAGTCCGTTTTTAATTACCTTTCGAGTTAAACTGATATACAAGGAGTCTTTCAACCTTTTTTGCGAAGCTTCTTTTTTTGTTAACTTGGCCTATAATGAATAACTCTATGAACAGGTTCCTGATTTTTTGCCTGCCGCTGTTACTTCCGTTTTCAATGGTTGCTCAGGAAAATAAAGAGAAGCCTGCGGTCACTTATGAGGAACTTTATGACGAACCTTATTCTGTCAATAAGCTTTTTATTGGGTTTCAGCCACTGTATGGAGAGCTTTTTGCCACCAATGCAAATGCAGGATTTGGGGTAGAAGCAAGTTATTATTACAAGGATAAACTTGACTTCAAAGCCCATTTTAGAAAAACCTATAGCAGCAATTTCTTTGACTTTAATCGCCAAGCCGCATTGGACAATAGCGATTTAGATTTTACCAACAAACCACAGATTTTTAACTATTTTGAGCTCGGAGGAACCTACCACATTAAAGATTTTGATGGAGCAGGAAAGACGAAGATGGTTCTCTACAAAAAGAGTTTTCGAGGCAACAAGTGGGCTGCCAATGTGCCCCTCCGGGCGGAAGTGCCGTGCAAGGTGAGAAAGATTTATGGAGTCAGGCTTGGCGGAATACATTGGAAGAGTACAGTTGATTTAAATCGTGCATTGAAAGAACAAGGACTCACCAATGAGGATTTGGTGAATAACAACGGAGAAGGACTTCTTCCTCCGGATCCAATAACTGGTACTGTTAGTAATGTAGCGGTTTTCAGTAACCTATCAACTACCAATATTTACATAGGAGGATCAGCCGCCTGGTTTAGAAATGTGGCCGTCAGCTTTGAAAAATATGAGGAGGGGCTTGACGATGGATTGTTGACCTTATTTTTCGATGTGATTTTTGCACCAGGGTTAACGCTAGATCCGGTTACTTATTTAGGACAAGACTATGCAACAAATGCAGTTAAAACCAGTTCGTTTGGGTTTCGTGCAGGCATTGATGGTAAATTCAATCGCACTATGAGCTGGTCTTATGGTGGTGAAGTCGGTATACGGCCTTCGATTGCCGGTCAGGGTTTTTACATGATGTTTAAAATTGCATTCCCTGTATTTGGCACCAATCTCGACTACAAAGTTGAATCATTCGGCAAGTAATTTTTCGTAGAATGGCTTTTGATCTGCTGATCGAGAATATCAAAGGTCTGGTTCAGGTTAGAGATTCAACACCCGCTTTTCTTTCCGGTGCTTCAATGAGCGATTTGCCCATCCTTTCCAATGCTTACTTGGCTGTTAAAGACGGACTGATTGCGGAGTACGGTGGTCAGGAAGACGCTCCAGCGGAGGCCATCGAAAAGGTAGATGCTTCGGGCAAATTTGTGTTACCCAGTTTTGTGGACAGCCACACTCATCTTGTGTTCGCAGCTACACGTGAGGAGGAATTTGTGCTGAAAATTAAAGGTGCCAGCTATGAGGAGATTGCAGCGGCCGGTGGCGGCATACTCAACTCCGCGAAAAAACTGCAGGCTGTTTCTGAGCAAGAATTGTTCGATCGCTCCATGCCCAGGGCCATCGAAATTATCCAAACGGGGACAGGAGCCGTGGAGATTAAAAGCGGCTACGGACTTACCGTGAAAGACGAAATCAAAATGTTGCGGGTAGCAAAGAAGATCGGGTTGGAAACAGGTCTGTCAGTAAAGACCACTTTTTTGGGTGCGCACGCAGTGCCAAGAGAAATGACCAAACCCAATTATCTAAAATTGGTTTTAGAAGAAATGATTCCTGCCATTGCGGAAGAAAAACTGGCCGACTACATCGATGTTTTTTGTGAACAAGGTTTTTTCAGTCCGGACGAATCAATTTCAATTGTAGAACAAGGAAAAAAATTCGGCATGAAACCCCGTATCCATGCGAATCAACTTTCCAGATCAGGAGGTGTGCAAGTAGGTGTGGCCACAAAGGCGTTGAGTGTAGATCATTTGGAAAATATTGGTGACGAGGAGATTGAGTTACTCAAGAATACACAAGTGATGCCAACCGCTTTGCCATTTGCTGCCTTCTTTCTTGGTTTACCCTTTCCACCGATTCGCAAAATGTTGAATGCGGGGTTGCCCATCGCAGTTGCATCCGATTACAATCCCGGGAGTTCTCCCAGTGGCAGTATGCCCCTGATGTTTTCGCTTGCCTGCATAAAAATGAAAATGACGCCCGAAGAAGCATTTAATGCTGTAACTATTAACACGGCCAGTTGTTTGGAACTGTTAAGTACCCATGGAAGTATCACGAAAGGGAAGAAAGCAAACCTGATTATTACTAAGTCAACTCCCTCATTTGCTTATTTTCCCTACCGCCTTGGCTATGATTGGATTGATCAGATTTTTTTAAACGGAAAAAGAACTAGCTATACATGATTTCATTGGAAGAAGAGCTGAAGCCTTTGCTTCGTGATGTGGCCGACTTTCCTAAGCCGGGTATTTTATTTAAAGATATTACGCCTCTATTGGCTAATCCATCTGCGCGCGAATGCGTGGTCGATGCGATTGCAGATCACTTCAAGAACCATCAGATTGATGCCGTGGCAGGAGTGGAGGCTCGTGGCTTTATTTTCGGTTCGCTCATCGCTCAGAAGATGGCCATCCCATTCATTCCCATCCGCAAGGCGGGAAAGCTTCCCTTTAAAAAAATAAGACAAGAATATGCCCTTGAATATGGAACTGCTTCGATTGAAATGCATGTAGATGCTGTCTCTAGTGGAACAAGAGTGTTATTGCACGATGATCTGCTAGCCACGGGGGGTACGGCTACCGCAGCTGGCAATATGATCCAACGACTCGGTGCAACTGTGGCAGGCTACTCATTCATCGTAAATCTCAGTTTTCTGCCGGGAGACGCTTTGTTGCAAAGCCGGTTTAACGTTGTGCCGCACTACTTAATCAGCTTCTAACCTTGGTTTTTTTTACAACCACCGCAACTTTACGCTGATTTTGGTGTTTTAATCGTCTAATGAGTGGTTTAATCAAGATTCCGATGTTTCCGTTAACTATTTTCCCACTGCCTGGGGAGATGGTTCCCCTTCATATTTTTGAGCCTCGCTACCGTCAATTATTGGATGATGCGGAGACAAAAGATATCAGCTTTGGAATTTATTTTAACCATGCACTGAACAGTGAGAAGTTTGGTTCTTTGGTAAAATTGGAGAGCATCATTAAGCGTTATCCCACTGGCGAGTCCGACATCATTGTGAAATGCACCGATCTGTTTGTGATGGATACACTCTATCGCACATTCAGGGATAAGCTGTATCCGGGTGGCGATGTAACGATGATGAACACGGACATGCATGCATCCACTTCGGTGAAGTTAGTGGAGAAGTACAAAGAGTATGCGGCTCAAATGAACATTACCCCATCAACAAAAAACATTTCGATTTACCATATTGCCAACGATTTGAGTATGGATTTTGAAAGCAAATTGAAATTTGTTTCTGCAGAAGATGAACGGAAGGAAAGCTTTTTGTTCAATCAATTGACCTATCATCATCAGCTTCTTTTACAAGCTGAAAAATCGAAAGATGTTTTTCATCTAAACTAGAATTCATTTTAGGTATCGGACTTAAAGCGCAAAGGCTTTGTGCGCTAGCGAACATTTCGCCATCGCGAGCGCTTTCGATGGTTTGCTAAATAGCCCAAAGCCCCTTCTGCTGGTAGTCTTTCGCACAATAATCAATGCAATCGAGTTCGTAATTAATTTTGCCTTCCTTTTTTAACTTCTCATTTTTTCCCTTTGTTATAGTGGGTACTTAATTTTGTTTTCGCGGCTGACTTTACGCAAACGATTTTTTTGATTTAAAATCAAGTTTACTTACAACGTTCGGCCTTTTGTGCGTGAGCCACGTACATTTGCATCATAAACAAAACGAAAAAACAAATTATGAAAACGAAGTCAATTGTATTAAGCGTATTGATGGTGTTGGTAAGCGTGTTTGCATTCGCTAGTGATCCAAGCAACTCGCAACTTGTAGTATTGAATACGAATACAGCAGGTGTTTTCAAGGTGATTTATCATCAACCAGGAGAGAACAGTATAGCCTTCAAAGTATATAACCAACAAGGCGAAATTGTATTTGCTGACTATATCAGAGCTTCAAATGGTTTTATCCGCCCATTGAATTTCTTTGGAATGGAATCAGGTAATTACAAAGTTGAATTGAAGTCTGGTAAGCAGGTAACTGAGCAAATCATCGTATATGCTACTGAATCAGTAAATGAGAAAGTGGAAAGCGGAGCTGTGAAGTCTATTCACGTATCAAAGTTAGCTGGCGAGAACAAATATTTGTTGGCGATCTCTAATCAGGGAACCAACCGTGTAAACGTTCGCATCTTTAACGGTAACAAAGAAATGGTGTACAACAGAAACATGAACATTAACGGTGACTTGGGTGTAGTATACAGCCTGAAGCAATTGGTGGGCACTCCTACATTCGAAGTGAGTGACAAAAACGTAACAGCTTCGGTTACTAAATAAGGTCAAGTCTTAACCAAGTGAAAAGGGAAGCTCTAGTCGGGGCTTTCTTTTTTTTTGGCTACATATTTCTTCGATACTGCCCACCCACTTCAAATAAGGCTCTCGTTATTTGACCCAACGAGCAAACTTTGGCGGCTTCCATCAATTCAATAAAAATGTTTTTGTTTTGAACTGCGGCATCTTGCACTTTATTGATGGAGATATCGATTCTGTTTCCCTGGAATGCATGAAGATTTCGCAGCATTTTGATCTGGTATTCTTTCTCTTCGGTGGTAGCACGAATAACTTCACCCGGTATGATGGTTGGAGAGCCTTGAGAACTTAAGAACGTATTCACGCCAATGATCGGGTATTCGCCTGTGTGCTTCAAGGTCTCGTAATACAAACTCTCCTCTTGAATTTTTCCACGCTGATACATCGTTTCCATGGCACCTAATACTCCACCGCGTTCTGTTATTTTATCAAATTCTAAGAGAACAGCTTCTTCCACTAAGTCAGTAAGTTCTCCAATGATGAAAGAACCCGTTAACGGATTTTCATTTTTGGCCAGCCCCAACTCTTTATTAATGATCAATTGAATAGCCATCGCCCTGCGAACCGATCCTTCAGTAGGGGTGGTGATCGCCTCATCGTAGGCGTTGGTGTGCAGCGAATTACAATTATCATAAATGGCATACAATGCTTGCAGCGTGGTACGAATATCATTAAAGTCAATTTCTTGCGCATGCAACGATCGACCCGAAGTTTGAATATGATACTTCATCATCTGACTGCGCGCATTTGCTCCGTATTTTTCACGCATGGCCTTTGCCCAAATTCTCCGAGCTACGCGGCCGATCACGGCATATTCCGGATCGATGCCATTCGAAAAGAAGAACGATAGGTTAGGAGCAAACTCGTTGATGTCCATCCCTCTGCTCAAATAATATTCCACATAGGTAAAACCATTTGAAAGGGTAAACGCCAATTGTGTGATTGGATTAGCGCCCGCCTCGGCAATGTGATAGCCGGAGATCGAGACAGAGTAAAAATTCCGGACACTCTTGTCAATAAAATACTGTTGCACATCGCCCATTAGGCGCAAGGCAAACTCTGTTGAGAAGATACACGTGTTCTGTGCCTGATCTTCTTTTAAAATATCGGCTTGCACCGTGCCGCGCACTTGTGTAAGTGTGTCTGCTTTAATTTTTTCGTAAACGTCTTTCGGCAACACCTGGTCTCCGGTTGTGCCAAGCAGCATTAATCCCAATCCATTATTTCCTTCCGGCAGTTCTCCCTGATAAGCAGGGGCATCGCCCTTGGTATACATCGCTTTAATCTTCTTGCGTACTTCCTCCTCTAATCCATTCTTCTTGATATAAATTTCACATTGCTGGTCGATGGCCGCATTCATGAAGTAGGCGAGTAGCATCGGTGCGGGGCCGTTGATCGTCATCGAGACAGAAGTCTTTGGATCAGACAAATCAAAGCCGCTATACAATTTCTTTGCGTCATCTAAGCAACAGATCGAAACGCCCGAGTTGCCGATCTTGCCATAAATATCCGGACGGTAGTCTGGATCATTTCCATAAAGTGTTACCGAGTCAAAGGCAGTCGATAACCTTTTCGCGGGCATCGACTTACTCACATAGTGAAAGCGTCTGTTCGTGCGCTCGGGGCCACCTTCGCCTGCGAACATGCGGGTAGGGTCTTCGCCTTCCCGCTTAAACGGATAAATCCCGGCCGTGTACGGAAACTCTCCAGGCACATTTTCCTGCAACATCCATTTCAACAAATCGCCCCACGGTTTGTAAGCCGGCAATACCACTTTTGGGATTTGGGAGTGCGACAACGATTCGGTGTGGGTTTGAATGGCGAGTTCTTTATCTCTTACTTTAAACTTGAACAATGGTGCTTTGTATTGTTGCACTTTGGCCGGCCATTCTTCAATCAGTTTCCAGTTCTTTGGGCTCAGGCTCAATCTCAAATTACTTTCTTCACTTTCCAATTCTGCTTTACTCTTGAGCAGCGACTTCACTTTTTCAATTGCATATAAGTTTTGCGCGACTTCGGCCTGCTCGTTTACCCACTGGTCGTATTTGCGATTCGTCTCGGATATCTCGCTGAGGTAGCGAGTGCGGTGCGGAGGGATCACAAAAATCTTCTCACTCATTTCGCGGGTGATCTCAAATGAAGAGATCAAATTTGCATGCGTCTTCGCGTTGAGTGTATCAATTAAATGCTTGTAGAGTTGGTTCGTGCCCGGGTCGTTGAATTGTGAGGCAATTGTGCCGTATACCGGCATATCTTCCGGCTTTTTGTCCCAGAGATTATGATTGCGCTGATATTGTTTTTTCACATCGCGCAAAGCATCTAATGCACCACGCTTGTCAAATTTGTTCAATGCTATCACATCGGCAAAATCAAGCATATCGATTTTCTCCAGTTGCGTAGCCGCACCATATTCTGGTGTCATCACATAGAGCGATACATCGCTGTGATCTAATATTTCCGTATCACTCTGCCCAATCCCCGATGTCTCTAAAATAATAATATCAAAACCTGCGGCTTTCAACACTTGCACCGCTTCTTTCACGTAGGCCGACAATGCTAAATTGCTTTGACGCGTAGCCAACGAGCGCATGTAGACTCTTGAGTTGTTGATGGCATTCATGCGAATTCGATCGCCCAACAGCGCGCCACCCGTTTTGCGTTTCGATGGATCGACCGAAATTAACCCGATTGTTTTATCCTTAAAGTCAATTAAAAATCGTCTTACAATTTCATCCACCATCGAAGATTTGCCCGAGCCACCCGTTCCCGTGATCCCCAACACCGGTGCTTTGGACAGCGTAGCTTTTTGGTTGATCTCTTCAAATACTTTTTTATGATCGTCAAAATAATTCTCTGCTCCTGAAATGTATTGCGCAATGCGCACGTGGTTGTCGATGGTCAACGGACCATGGTCAATGGTCTTGCCGGTAGCAAAATCGCTCCGCTCCACCAAATCATTGATCATCCCCTGCAAGCCCATGGCGCGGCCATCATCGGGAGAATAAATTTTAGTGATGCCGTAGTCCATCAGCTCTTTGATTTCATCGGGCAAGATCACGCCTCCGCCACCGCCAAAAATTTTGATGTGACTCGCGCCCTTCTCTTGTAGCAAGTCATACATGTATTTAAAGTACTCTGTGTGGCCGCCCTGGTAGCTCGTCATCGCGATGGCCTGTGCATCTTCTTGTATGGCGGTGTTCACCACTTCTTCCACACTGCGGTCGTGGCCGAGATGAATCACCTCTACGCCCGTGGCCTGAATGATCCTGCGCATGATGTTGATGGCCGCATCGTGCCCATCAAACAAGCTGGCTGCGGTTACGATGCGCACTTTGTTTTTGGGTTTGTACGGCTCGGGCGCGGTATGCCCGGCCATGGAAACGGATTTTTCTTTTTTCTCAGAAGTAGCAGCAGCCATCGGAAAGCGGTTTTAGGCTTCAAAAGTACGGATAACACGTTTATTTAGCTAACGGGTGGTAGCCTGTCAACCGTAGCCTTTTTAGCAATTGTAACTTAGGCGAAGATGGTGGCGAAGGTGGACTTACTGACCAGTCGTCAGACCGCTGATGATTCTCCCGAAAAAGCGGTCAGACGACTTTGGCTTTGTTTGGGCTTGTCAACCCTAGCTTCAGCAAAGATAGGCGGCCCCCAGATGCACACCTTCCTCACACGGTGCCATCGGGGCTGCGCTATCCGCTGCAAGTCCTCGCTCGTTCCTCGCTGTGGGCTTTCCGCTACTATCGCTGGCCGATGCAGGTACATAGTTTTTTGTTTAGCGTCTTATGCCTGTGATTTGAAGAGGTGCCGAGTGTACAATACTTCCTTTTTTGGCCGGCTAAATGCATCTGTTCTTCTTGATATTTATGAAATAAAAGTAACTTGGTGTATATACTCGCATGTTGTGGGCAATAAAACCTTGGAAAGGTTAATCAAAAACAAAGATGAGCTTCTTAGACATATTGGATATCTTTTCAAATATTTCACAAGTTGGGGACAAAGAACCAGGGACAAGACAACCAAGGATTTACGTTCTCTTCTTTGTTCTTCTAATTCCAAGTATTCTATGGTTCGTGGTTGAATTGAAACCCATAATGACTTTGTCGTCACCGCTTTTATTTCTCGGACTATCAATTGTCGTTGGACTAGTTTTGACAATTGGGACAATCATTCTAATTTATAAGTTGGACTTGATTGAAGGAATTAGAACTAAGGACTTCTTTTCAATTTTTATTCCATTGACACTTTTGACAGTTTCAATTGCAAGTTTTGTAATGCGAACTTACTGACTTCAAAGTTCAGAGTAAGGTTTTACAGCCCACAAAAGTATGTTTCTGCAATGGTGCCGTGACGAGTTGAAAGTGTTATCTTCGTTCAACGTTTTCGTTTCGTTGGACAGGACGCGGCTTCGGAAGCTCGCTACTCGAGAAGCACGAACGTTATAGGTAAGCTGGCAGACAACCGTAAAACAGAAACTATGGAAAACATTGAAACTATGGAAAACATTGAAAAACTCTTATTTCTACATATTAGACAATATCAATTCTCGGCAAGTGAAGAATCAGAAATTCTCGCGACATATAGAAAAATGACTGACGTGGAAAAAAATACGTATCATAAATTACAACATGAACTACATAAGATTTATAGTTACATAAATAGTGCTCCAAAACTAAACGTTCGTCCTAACGATGGAGTTCAAACGGTTGAGGCTTATAACGAGAAAATTCATCCTGTAAGTGACATTATTTTAAAAGTAGTTTTTGACTTTAATTTTACGCTTAAAAAAACCATGACCAAAAAAGTAAAAGCGTCAATCATAACATTATTAGGAGAAGATTATTTCAACAAAAAGTTTAGCGGCATTGAAATAATTGACGATATAGAGTGAGGGAGGCAATAAAAGTGGCTGTTGCACAACAAAATGTTTCTTATGTGTTGTCAGCTCTTTTGACCTGACTTGTTTTCTGTGCTGTCAGGTCTTTCGACCTGACCCTTGAAAAGAGTTTTCTTTAGTGACCTGAGAATTCAGTTGTTGATGTTGTCTTGCGAAATTTGGTGGCCTGGATTTGCATTTTCAAAACGTCAGGTCGGAAGACCTGACGGCACCTTAGTTGTCGTTGGTCAAAATATTTTGTTATTGTTGGTCTCCCGACCAACAATCTTGTTGTTGCTGAAGGACAGGATATTTCAGGTTTGGAAGCGGAATTCTATGAGCATTGATTTAATACACGAGTGGTTC
>VYLL01000095.1_pt1 | contig 34421 bp, 35 predicted proteins | sample 5114301 | NCBI WGS metagenome assembly VYLL01 (sample SAMN12291809, study PRJNA351875) | freshwater metagenome | isolation source: freshwater lake | place: USA: Michigan, MSU2 Lake | collected 2011-08-16 | reverse complement strand
CGGAATCCCCGTCGTCGGCCCGCGCGAGAAGCTCGGCTCAATCAGGGGGGCGGGAGCCGCCGGCGGGGTTGGCGTTGCGGGCACGACCGGCCGCGAGGCGACGGCGGGTGCCGCGGGCGTCGCAGGTGGAGTGGGGGGCGTCGGCGTTGACGGCGGCGTCGTGGCGACGACTTGTGTCGGCATGTTGGAGACGTTGCCGGTCGTTCCCTTCGCAGCGGTCGGGCTGGTTACGCCAGCGAGTGTCGCCGGGGTCTTCTCCGCCGTGGCTTTGGTGGTGGGGCTGGCGTCCGGCGTGCTGGCGGCGCGGGCGGGCTCGCTGCTGATCACGGGCTTCTCGTCACCAGCGTTTCGCTCCGTTGAGCGCTGCTGCGGGGCCGTGCGATCGCCGGCTGCCTCCACCCGGCGGTCCGGCTGATTCGCGCCGTCAGACGGCAGTTCAACACCGCCGGCGGCGAGGAGGTCAGAGAGTCCGCCCAACGCGTTGAACGTCTGCGCCCCGCTGGCGATTTCAGTGCCGCTCAGACCGCCGGGCATCCAGGCACCCGCAGTCAGCACGCGCATGGCGTCGGCCTCGCTCACCGGCCCGCCGGCGCGGGCGGCGCCGGAGACGACCATCGTCGCGACATCGCCGGTCGTGGCCACCTGAAGCGCCGGCTTGTTGAAGCTGGCGGGAATCAGCCCGAGTTCCTTGCCCAGTTCCACACGTCGTGCGTAACCCTGCTCACCCGCGGGTGCGGCACCCTTCTTCACCAGCAGCACACCGGTCAGGACGTCGTCCTGACACACGCGGGCGCGGGTGTTCAGGCGGTCAAAGAAGTCGAGCGTCGCCGCCGCGCCGTCCTGGCGGGCGAGCGCCTCCTCGCCGACCGACGACTCGACCATCACGGGGGCCGACTGGCAGCCACCGAGCGTCAACAGGCTCCCGCAGACCACCAAGAGCGCCAAGATCCGTGACGTTTCCAGCATGCTCGACTTCATTCTCGATTCCTCTCGATCGGGGTTCAGATCACACCGCCGGACAGCGTGCGCGGGGGCGGGCCTTGAGGGTGCCAGCGTACCACACCGGAACCTGCGACGGGGAGCGAGACGCCGGACGATTTCGGTACGGAGATCAGGGCTGAAATTTGCGAACGCTCAGCAGGGTTTTCAAATGTCGGTCACATGCGGAGCACGTTTGTGGTATGATAGAATCTTCACCTTCTTCTCCGACGTTGCCTGCCTTGTCCGGGTGTGCGTTCGCTCCACAGCGTGCGACGTCAACGCGGCTTGCCGGGACATTCCGTTTTGCGTACGCTGTTTTCTGCCGAGAAAATCTCTCGGCGCTGTGCCCTTCAACTCTCAGGGGTTATCACAATGAAGGTCGCGGCGATCCTCACCTCCCACGTCATGGATTCGGTGTGCCGGCTTCCCGGTGTGCCGACGCACGATTGGTGCGACCGCGCGGGCGCGGCGCTCACGCGGATTCACCATCCCGCTGTCGTCGTATCCACGCTCGGGCGGGTTGACCCGCGCGGCTTTGTGACCAACATCGAACTCGTCGGCGTCGCGGCGTCGGACGAGCGCCAGGCGGTGGCCTCGCCACACGCCGATACGATGCTCAAGGCGTCGTCGCAGTCGGCCCGCGCGGACCAGACCGCATGGCAGATGTTGGCCAGCGAGCGTCACCTCAACCACGTCAAGTCGCATGTGTTGCCCAGCGAATGGCTCGGATGGAACATCGGCACCCTCAACGAGAACCTCTGGTTCGTGAGCACCGCAAGCCAGCAGGGCCTCATGCCGGGTCGCGGCCCAGGCCCGCTCAGTAAACGCTGGGACTGGCTGACCCCGACGGACGTCATCCTCGGCGCCGTGACCGTGCCGGGCGGCAGCTCCGGCCGCATGCTGTTCATCGAGATCGCGTCAAACGATCCCAACTTCCGTGAAAGCAGTCGCGAGCAGGCGGTTCTGGCCGCGACGTTGCCGATGCTGAGCCAGCGCGTGTGCAAGGCGTTCGGCGCGGAGGCGGAAGATCGCATGGCATGGCTGACGCCGCGCGAGGAAGTGGTGATGTGGCACCTGGTGGCGGGGTTGAAAGTGCCGCAGATCGCTGAGCTGCTGCACCGCTCGATTTACACGGTACACGACCATGTGAAGAGTCTGCATCGGAAGCTGAACGCCAATAACCGCGGGCAGCTCGTCGCGCGGGCGCTGGGCCATCTGGGCCCGATCGATGCCGAGACGCAGGCAAAGATGCAGGACGTTGACACGGCGTGTGCGCCAGATGCGGACGCGGCGCCGTTGACGCCGCGCTCGGTCGCAGGCGCTGCGACGCGGTTTGGTGTTGATCGCTGAGGTCGTGGGAATGCCGGTCCGGATGCGCAAGCTTCATGCGAGGTGCGCCTCGGGATTCCCACGGCATTCGCAGCATCGGTCAATCTTCACGCGACGAAATGCAACACGGTTGCATTTGTCGGGTATACTCTCTGCCGATGCGGAGTCTCTCTGCCATCTCGCGGCTGATCGCCTGCGTGCTCATATCGAGCGTGCTCGCGATCACGCTCGCGCCAGTGTGGCATGCCCACGCGCACGCGCATCTGCCCACGACCGACGGCTGCCATCACGACTGCGGCGATCACGCCGACGATTCCGGCGATGCGAACTCCACCCCGCCGGGCGAGCGACCGGCGGAAGACCGTGAGCACGACTGTGGAATCTGCATCGCGATGAGCACGCCGCTGGGCGGCGCGCCGCCCGCGGCTGCGGTCGTGTTTGTGCAGGTGCCCCAAACGGTGGCTCGTCAGGCGCACTGCGCCGCGGCACCGTCGATCGAGTCCGGGCCGGTGTTGTTCTCGTGCGGCCCGCCGCGGGGCTGAGCGACGATCCGCCCGAACTTGATCGCACCTTGTTGTTGCGTTGACGCCGCACGCGTTTGTCGTGTCGCCTTGACGCGCTGATCCTCCAACTTTCCGGGAGTACGCCCATGGTCCCGCTCCGGGCATTCGCTGCCCAGCGTCGCCGGGTTCGCGCGTTCACGCTCATCGAGCTGCTCGTGGTGATCGGCGTGATCGCCCTGCTGATCTCGATTCTGCTTCCATCGCTGGCAAAGGCACGCCAAGCCGCGCGGGCGGTGGCGTGTCTTGCCAATGTCCGCTCGCTCCAGACCGTGCATGCGCTTTACGTCAACGACTCCAAAGACTACTTCGCCGACGTCGGCCTGCCCCACGGCGGGGGCGGCGACCCGGCCCGTTCGTTCTACAACGTGCTCTCGACGTACTACGGCTCGCCTCTGCCCGTCCGCTCGCCGGGTGATCAGAGCGAGTTCTGGCCGGTGGAACAAGGCGGTCGCGGCGTGCTCAGCGGCGGGCAGCCCCGGCGCACGTCGTACGGCATGAACAACTGGCTCAGCCGCACTTACAACCCGGGCGTGTACCCGAACGAGCCGTTCGACCGGCTCAACAAGGTGCGCGTGCCTGCGGGCACGGTGCAGTTCCTGCTGATGACCGAGACCGGCTCGTTCGCGGTCAGCGATCACACGCACGCCGAGGGCTGGGCCCCCGGGCCGGCGAACGCTCCGCCGGCGCTGGCGTCCGGGCAGGTCAAGACGCACGCGTGGGGCGGGCGGCCTCGCGAGTGGCAGGCGGTCAGCAACTACAGCTACCTCGATGGGCACGCGTCGGCCCGCAAGTTTGAGGACGTGTTTCAGGATTGGACGCGCAATCAGTTCGACCCCAAGGTCGCGCGCTAGCGCCACGCAGCCGCCCGACTTTGGCTCATTTGCTTTCTCTGTGTCTGGTGTGTTTCACCATTCGTTCACTCTCTCAACGAAAAGGACAGTCTCATGAAGAATCCGACCGCTTCCGTTCTTGTGCTTTCCGCCCTCTCGCTCACGCTCGCGTCGGCCGCACACGCTCAGCACGCCGGCGACATCGGCCTCGGCGTCGTCGACAACCGCATCACGACCGGCTTCTATGAAAATGGCACATTCGTGCCCGGCCAGCGCGTCTTCGGCTCCGAGCTGGGCGAGCTGTTCCTGAACTTCACCGATGAGCCGGGGTTTGACTCGTTGCCCGGCACGTTCGTGCCCGGCTCGACGATCACGTTCAACGTGATTGGCGCGCTGCGTCAGTGGGACGGCAGCGTGTTCAGCAACGTCACCCCCGCTGAGCGCATCAGCATCGGCTTCGGGCCGGTGACGCCGGTGCAGACGCCGCTGACGGACGTCGTGACGCCGGGATTCGGCATCGCGGTGGCGTCCAACGGGGAGTGGCACCGGCACCTGGAGTACACCCTTCAAGCGCCGGCGGCTGACGGCATCTACCTGCTGCAACTGACGCTCGCGGGCAACACGCCCTCGGCTCAGGAATCGCTCCCGTTCTGGCTTGTCTTCAACCAGAACCGCCCGGAGGTCGAGCACGACGCCGCGATCGAGTGGGCGAACGCCACGCTCGTTCCGACGCCAAGCGCGGCGGGCCTGATGATCCTCGCCGGCACGTTCGCTTCGCGCCGCCGGCGTGCATCGGACAAGCTCTGAGCCAAATCGTCTCCACTCGCCTCTCCCCCGCGTCGCCGGCCTGACCGCTGGCGACGCGATTTCTCGCGAGGATTTGCATCACCGTTTTCCTGCGGGCACCGCCCGTTCATGCTACATTGGGCGTACGGACGCGGCCCGGTCGGCGGCTGTCCGACTCGGAGGTCTCACCATGGCACGCGGTCTCATCGAAGGCAACGCCATCATCGGCCAGTCCGGCGGACCAACCGCCGTCATCAACCAGTCGCTCGTGGGCATCATCGAGGGGCTTCGCGGCTACAAGCCGATCAAGAAGATCTTCGGCATGCGCCACGGCGTGGACGGCCTCATCAAGCACATGCCGCTGGTCGATCTCGGCGCGCTCAGCAGCGAGCAGCTCGAAAAGATCGCCAAGACGCCCTCGGCGTGCCTCGGCTCATCGCGCAACAAGCCCACCGAGGCCGACGCGCCGAAGATCTTTGACGCCTGCAAGGCCAACGACATTCGCTACTTCTTCTACATCGGCGGCAATGACAGCTCAGACACCTGTCGCATTGTCTACGAGATGGGCGTCAAGGCCGGCTACGAACTGCGCTGCTTTCATGTGCCCAAGACGGTGGACAATGACCTCATGGGCAGCGACCACACGCCGGGCTACGCCAGCGCCGCGCGCTTCGTCGCCATGGCGTTCATGGCCGACGATCGCGACAACGCCTCACTGCCGGGCATCAAGATCAACGTGGTCATGGGCCGCAATGCCGGGTTCCTCACCGCGGCCAGCGCGCTTGCGCGTCAGCACGAGGGCGACGGCCCGCACCTGATCTATTTGCCCGAAGTTCCGTTTGACACCGACCGCTTTGTCGAAGACGTCAAGGGCGTCGTGACCAAGTACAACCGCTGCCAGATCGCCGTGAGCGAAGGCATCAAGGACAAGGACGGCCAGGACATCGGCGCGAAGCTCATCGCCTCCGGCGACAAGGACGCCCACGGCAACGCACAGCTCTCCGGCTCTGGCGCGCTGGGTGACATGCTCTCGAACCTGCTCAAGGAGAAGTTCAAGAGCCCCAGCGGCAAGCCGCCGCGCGTGCGTGCGGACACGCTTGGGTACTTGCAGCGGTGCTGGCCGGAGCCGAGCCCGGTGGACGCCGCCGAAGCGCGCGGGGCCGGGATCAAGGCGGCGGTTGAGGCGATGAACGGCCTGACTGACGGCTCGATCGCGATCATCCGTCTGAGCAACCATCCGTATCGCGTGGAGAAGCGCGTGCTGAAGCTCAGCGACGTCGCGGCCAAGACGCGGACGATGCCGCCGGAGTTCATCAACGGGACGCACGACGTGAGCCGCGCGTTCATTGAGTACGCCAAGCCGCTCATCGGCGAGATCATGCACTTTCCGCCGCGCCTGTAAGGCGCGGGCTTGTCGGAGCCGCGGGCGCGAGCACGCGGGGCGCTCGTTCAATGCGTGGTTCATCGCCGCGCTCGGGTTCAGCCGAGCCGCTTTCCCAGCGCGCCGACGCAGACGCCCGCAAAGATGAGCGTGAACGCGACGACGTCTGTCCAGCGCAGGTGCTCCTTGAGCACGTAGACGCTGAAGACGCCGAAGACGGTGAGCGTGATGCCTTCCTGGATGATCTTGAGTTGCGGCGCGCTGAAGGGCCCGCCGAACTCGACGTGCCCGAGTCGGTTCGCCGGCACCTGCAGGCAGTACTCAAAGAACGCCAGGCCCCAGGAAACGAGGATGGCCATCACGATGCCCCAGCCTTTCATCTTCAGGTGGTAGTACCACGCGAAGGTCATGAAGACGTTGGAGAGCAGCAGCAGGACAAAGGGGGTGATCCAGTTTGGCATCGCGGATTGTTGCAGTGCGAGTGAAGTGAATGACGTGGGTGGGTCACGATCGCGTTGAACGCGTGACATCGTGCGAGGTCGCGTGTCGTGCGCCGCGTGCTCCATTCGTCGCAGCGCGGCGCGTTGGTTCATCCGCGAAGCGTCGTCAGGTGCGGGCATTCACCCCAGCGAATCACCGGGTTTGCCCTATGCGTGTGATCAGAATGAGCGTGTCGCGCGCCTGCCGCTTGGGCTCCGTTCGCAAACTCGCGTGGCGCACTCCGGTTGTCCACTGAGTTGTCCCCCACGCGCACACTTTTTGCTTTTTGTCTTTGGAATGTTGTTGCAGCAGCGGTATCTTTTCGCTCGCGGCCATGGAATCGGCCGCTCCGGGTTGGTCGCATGTCCGCGACACCATCACAGCCCGCGAAGGTCAAGGAGACGGCCATGTTCACCGGTGCCAGCGTGCCCCAGGCGCGCGACGTCGAGTCGGCGGGGGAAGTTCACATCATCGATCGTTCATCGGCGCCCGCTCGCGCCGTTGCGTTGTCCATCGCTCAGCCAGCGCGAGCGACATCACGCACGACCCACACGCCCGCGCGCCGCGCCGTCAGCGCGACGCCGCAGCGACCCGCGGCCGCGACGTCGGCGGAGGTTGAAGCGTGGTGGCTGCTGTTCCGCTCCAAGGGCCCCGGCTGGGCCGGCGCGAGGGCGCAGTTGCTGTCACACTTCCGCCCGGTGCTGCGCGCGATTGCGGCGCGCGAGGCCTCGCGCCTGCCGGCGGCGATCGACCTGGAAGACCTTGTGAGCGAGGGCACCATCGGTCTGATGAAGTGCCTCGAGAGCTTCCGCCCCGAGGCGGGCGTGACGTTCGAGACGTTCTGCTCCAAGCGCGTGCGCGGCGCGATGGTGGACTACCTGCGTGCGTTGGACTGGCACCCGCGCCTCACGCAGCGCCGGCACCGCAAGGTGGAGCGCTGCCGCGAGCAGTTCCGCTTGCGGTTTGGACGCGAGGCGCTGCCGGAGGAGATCGAGCGCTCGCTGCGCGAGCAGGGCCTGACGCCGGAAGAGGCGCAGCAGACTATCGGCGATTGCAGCATCGTGCCGGTGCGCAGCCTGACGCCGCCGGCAAACTCAGATCACGACTCGGAGCAGTTGCAGCTTGATGCGCCCGGGGGCGACCCGGCCCGCGGTGCGCTGCGAGCGGACCTGAAGAAGTTCATCGGTCGCAACCTCTCGCGCTGCGAGCGGCTGGTGCTGTACCTCTACTACTACGAGGACATGACGATGAAGGAGATCGGAGCCGTGCTCGGCAAGAGCGAGTCACGCGTCAGCCAGATGCACTCGCTGGTGCTGGATCGCCTGCGCAGCGAGTGGCTGGATCGCGATCGGTCGGAGCTGACGGGCGAGTGATGGGGAAGTGGCAGAGTGACAGAGTGTGGCGTGAAGTCCCTCACGTAGCAAAGGCTTGAACGTTCTTCTCTCGGCCCTCGGCCCTAAAACCTCGGCCCTTCGCGCATTGGCCCTTCCCCTCACGAGTACCCGAGCTCATCCAAGTCATCCTCATCGAGCCCGAAGTGGTGCCCGATTTCGTGCAGCAGCGTGACGCGGATCTCCTCGTAGATCTCGTCGTCTGCGTGTTCGATGTCCCAGCCGCCGACGAGCGCGACGATGCCTTCGCGGAAGACGTGGATCGTCGCGGGAAGCACGCCGGACATCTCGAGCGTGCCCTCGGTGATCGCGACGCCGCTGTGCAGGCCCATGAGCTCTTCCGGCGCCTCCGCGGCTTCCTCCGGCGTGATCACGCCGTCACGCTTCAGTTCTTCGATGAGCTTGGCGCTCGGGCGATCCTCAACAATCACCGGCACCTCTTCAATCACCCGACGCGCCGCCGACGGCAGCGCCTCAATCGCGTCCTCAAGCAGCCGGTCAAACCGATCTCGAAGCTCGGCAGTCATCGCCATCAACAATCACTCCCACGCGTGGGTCTCGAATCCCATACCTCACCCCTCACGCCTCACGCCTCACGTCTTGTCTCACTTCGGCAGCAACACATACGCAGTACCGTCGCTGCCGCCGAACCACACGCGCGTCATGTCCTCCCGCCGATACGTCAGCGTGCCCGCCTCCGCATCGCCCGCGGCCGGGTCCAGCACCAGCACATCGCCGCGATCATCGAGCCCCTCAATGACGATCAGATGTCCGTCGGTCTTCTCGTACGGCGCGCCGCGCAGCTCGCCGGGCTTCACACGAATCGACGCGATGATCGGAATCCCCCGCGCCAGCGTCCGCTCGACCTGATCCCATGTGCTGTAGCGTGTGACGAAGCCGCGAGCGCCGAGCTCGTACGCCGCCTGCACGTTGCGCGGCCAGTTGCCGTAGATGTCGTGCGACATGTCGTACGCCAGATCCGCGACCGTCTGCACCTGAATCGGCAACCGCGTCGCGCCGCTCACAACCATCGCGACGCTCGTCGGGCTGCACAGCCGCCCGCTGAGCCCGCTCCGCTGCGTGCGCTGACTCTTGAACTCCAGCCCCAGCCGCCCGGCGCGAGCAATCTGTGGGGCAGGCGTCCCGCCTGCCTCCCCGCCGCGCTCATCAGACACCGAGGCGCAAACCGACACCGCGGAGACAGAGATCATCCCCTGTCCGAAGCCGACGACGCGATACTGCACGCGATCCGCGAGCGCGCTCGTCAGCACCAGCACATCCGTATCCACGCGTGCGCCGAAGTCGCCCTCGGTCTTCGTCGCGCCCCGCGGCCAGTTTTCAGGACGCTCAGCCCCCGCGCCGCCAAGGTCAAACCAAGGCGTCCAACGTCCGAGCCGCGTGCTGCCGGCGCGGACCTCGATCCGCGCGCCCGCGCTCGCACCGGAGACATCCAGATTCCAGCTCGGCAGGATCTCGCGCACGCCGCGACGGAGTTCGATCATCGGCGATGTCAGCATCGCGCCCGCCGGGTACGTCCCGCCGTCCAGCGTCACGACCGTGCCGACATCGCCCGTGCGCTCGCCACCCCCGAGCGGCAAGACGGCACACGCGTCACGCCCGACGACCGGGCTGACGATGGCCGAACCCGACGGCACAAAGCCCAACCCACGCACCGACGCCGCATCATGCACGATCACCTCGTTCCGTCGGTCGTCACGAAAGATCGAGTCGGCGACGTTTGCCATCGCCGCGTTGCCGTCCGGGCGGGTCACGCTACAGCCGCCGAGCCAAGCGACGCCCGCCACGAGGACCAGGCAGAGGGTGACGCGGCGGGCGAGCAGGTCGAGTGTCATCGCGGATTCTACCGCGCGATCTCGCGCGGCTGATCCCGAACCGCCGGGAGCTTCTCCGCCAACTCCGCGATCCAAGCCCCCGACCACGCCGCCGCCCTGCTACCTTCGTCCCGATGTCCACCCTCCTGATCACCGGCGGCCGCGTCATTGATCCTCGCTCCGGCTTTGACCGCATTGCCGACGTCGCAGTGACGGACGACGTCATCAGCGCCATCGGCCCGAACCTGCCGCGTTCCCCCGCGGCGGAGATCATCAACGCCGACGGCTGCCTCGTCACCCCCGGCCTGATCGACCCGCACGTCCACCTGCGCGAGCCCGGCAACGAACGCGCCGAGACCATTGCCAGCGGCACGCGAGCCGCGGCCAGCGGCGGCTTCACCACCGTCTGCTGCATGCCCAACACCACGCCGGCGCTTGACAACGACACGATGGTCCACTTCGTGCTTTCGCGGGCGCAGATGACGGGCATCTGCCGCGTGTTTCCCGTGTGCGCAGTCAGCAAGGGCCGGCACGGCGGCGAGCTCGCGGAGATCGCGCTCATGGCCCGCGCCGGAGCCTGCGGCTTTTCCGATGACGGCGATTGCGTCGCGTCGGCGGCGCTGATGAGTCGGGCGCTGGCGACCGTCAAGGCGACCGGCCGACCGCTGATGCAGCACTGCCAGGAACCGACGATGACGCGCGGCTCGGTCATGCACGCTGGCGTCACTTCGACGCGACTGGACCTCGGCGGCTGGCCGCGCGCGGCGGAAGAGATCATCATCGAGCGCGACATCCGGCTCAACCGCACGATCGGCTGCGCGTACCACGTCCAGCACATCAGTAGCGCCGAAAGCGTGAACATCGTGCGGGCGGCGCGGGCCAAGGGCCAACCGGTGACCGCGGAGGCCACGCCGCACCATCTGCTGCTGACCTGCGACCTCATCGAGTCCAGCGGCTACGACACGCGATACAAGGTCAACCCGCCGATCCGTGAGCAGGCGGATCAGGACGCCATCAAACTCGGCATCGCCGATGGCACGATCACGGTCCTCGGCACCGACCACGCGCCGCACCCGGCGGAATCCAAGGACGTCCCGTTTGACGCCGCATCGTTCGGGCTCGTGGGGCTTGAGTCGGCGCTGAGTCTCTACTACGAGGCACTTGTCGAGCCCAAGATCATCGACTGGCCGCGCCTCATCGCGATGATGACCATCGAGCCGGCCAAGCTCTGCGCGCTGGACACCCCCTCACCCGCCGCGCCATTCGGCCTCGGCACGCTCACCGTCAACGGCCCCGCCGACATCACCGTCATCAACCCCGACGCCCGCTGGACGCTCACCCGCAGCCAACTCGCGGGGCGTTCCTGGAACACGCCGTTCCTGGGCCGCGAGCTGAAGGCCCGGGCGGTGGCGACGATCGTGGGGGGTGTGATTCGTTGTCGGCGGTGATCCGCCCCTCAGCCAAACTGACTGTTATGCGACCGTCCGTCGGCGTCGCGTCGCAATGCCAGTGAAGACCCCGGCCATCACCGCGGCGGTCCCCGGAGCGGGAATGCAACCCGCCATGATGAGGTTGGAGTCCAAAGTCACCGCGCCATTGAGGGCCAGCGCGCGTCCCTCCACGAGGGTTGCGCCGGTGACGAGCGTGATGCTTGCCGACGCGAAGATGTTGCCTTGAAACGCGGACCCGCCGCCGAGTGTCGCGGAGCTGCCGACCTGCCAGTACAGATTGCAGGCGTCTGCACCGTTCGTGATGACAACCGATGATAAGTTCGACGTGATCAGCGTGCTCCCGATCTGGAACACAAACTCCGCATTCGGATCGCCCTGTGCATCGAGCGTGAGCGTGCCGGTGAGGAATGCGGAAGACGAAAAGAAATAGACCCCAGGCGTCAAGGTCAGTCCGCCGAGATCAAGCCCGGTCAGGGATTGCGTGGGAGTCAAGGCCGCGAGCGCCGCATATCCCCCGGCCGCGTCACTCTGGGCAAGTTGGGCAACCGCATCGCCTAAGTGTGTTGTGCCGTTCACGACAAGACCGGGCGGGAACCCGGTGATCGAGGTTTGCGGCCACACGCCCACACTCCCAGTCAACGTGGTCGGGCCGGTGTTCGTCACCGTCGTTCCCCCCAGCACGGCGAACGCTCTCGCGGATCCCAAGTAGTCGCCAAAGACTTCGCGACTGAGCCCGCTGACGGACAAAATGGCACAACACACCACGTTCGTGAGTTTCATGAGTCACTCCATGCTTATAGAATAATGACGAGAGAGTTTAGATCACGCTGAATACTGACAACTCCTGCGCGTCCAGACTAGCGTCACTTCTCCGCATTGCCACGGATAATGGCGTGAATATAACTTATAAAAGTTTATTCAGAATGACATCGCTCTGCGTATCACAAAATGTGGTGCGACCGCCCTGCCCCGATCGCGGGGTGTTGGTTATCGGTTCGCCGCATCCAACACGTCGATTCAGTTCGCCCTAGCCCCCGCGCCGAAAGAATCCCGCGTACTCCCGCACAAGCCCCTCCGAATCGGCTTCAAGTTCCGCCACGAAGCGGGTGCCGTTGATGCCCTCGACGCCGTACCCCCGCCCGCTGGCGCTTGCCACCGGCGTTCGACACAACATCCACACGTCCATAGGCCTCGGTACGGTCATGCCAACTCACCGTCGATCGCCCCACAACCGCCGGCGCACCTCCGCAAACGAGGAGCGTCGCACGAAGTGTCCGTCCCGCCACACCGGCGTGAGCACCGACGCCGCTTCTTGCTCGGGCGTCGCGCACTCGATGACGCTGAGCTTTCCGTTGGCTTCGATCACCGCCAGCCGTCCGGTCGCGGAGAACTTTGTGCCGCTGTCGGTCACGGGCCTTTTGAACAGGTTGCGGGCCGTCCCGCCCACATCCGCCCACGTGGCCTTCATCGCGAAGCCGTAAGTATCTCGCGTGACGTACTGGTACGAGTACGAGCCGACACCGAACACCATGTTCGTGGACGCGAAGCCCTTCGCGGCCAGTCGCGTGCAGATCGCTTCGGCGCGTTCGTACGTGATGGCGTCGCCATAAATCACGCCGACGTGCGGGTCAAGCTGCCGGTGGCCGGTCTTGGTCAGGCTGCCGCCGAACACGTCCCACAGCAGCTCGACGACGCCCTTGCGCGCCGGTCCGTCTTTACTGGGGTCGCCGCAGATGATGAGCGCCGGATCCCCCGAATCCGGCCGGATCACCAGCTTGCCGTCTCGAGCCATGATCCGTGTCTTCAGCGACGGCAGGATCGACGTGAGCACATTCCACAGATCCCAGGTGTCAGAGACGATCGAGACGATCCCGCCGGGATAGAGATTCAAGATGTGCTCGAACGTGTCGCGCTCCGATCGCTCGCCACCGGCGGACATCACCGAGTGCTCCGTGGCCGCGACCGACGCGCCGATCAGCCCGTTGTCGCCCTCGTAATGCCGCTCGATGAACTCAATCGCCGGGATCGTGTCGGTCCCCGTGAACGAGAGCAGATGACCGGCACCGGAGAGGCAGGCCGCCTCGGGACCGGCCATGCCGCGCATTGAGAAATCGTGTCCCTGCCAATCGACGAACGCGGGGTCGCCGCCGGTCGTCGCCGCGGCGTTGTTCAGCAGTTTCCGCAGGCGGTACGCAGTCGTCGCCGATGTGCACGGCATCCAGAGCACCGCCGAGATCAACGTTTCGAAGTAGTTCACCAGCCACGCGAAATGCTCGTGCGTGTTCTCGACCGTCAGCATCGGCACGCGCAGCGGGCACAGGGTCCCCTCCGGCAGTGCGCGGAACTCCAGCGGCAGAAATCCCAGCGTGTGCAGCGAACGAAGATGCTCGATGCCGATCTGATTCGGGCCCAGATACGAGTTCACGCGTTTCAGGTATGAGCCGCACACCTCCTCGCACGGGCGCGAGAAGAACTGCGTGTCCATCGCTTCGACAAAGTACTTGTCGATCAGCGCCTGCAGCCCGAAAAACACCACGCGGTCCTGGCCCGCGATGCGCGACGAACGCGGCGTCCAGTTCGAATACACCCGGCGTGTGTCACTTGGGTACTGCCGACGATGGTCCAGCTTATATCCGTCGATGAGCGTCATCGGGTTCATTTGCTGATCCTCCTTCGCATGATGCGAGCCGCGAGCGCGTGAATCTCTGACCTGTGGACGTTCGGCGGTAACTCGCCGACGAACGGGAACGAATCGGTGGAGTAGATGTGATCAAACCGCGTGAGCAAAGCCGAGAAGCCCTTGGAGAAGATGCCGTGCGAGACCCAGAGGTCGAGCTTGGCCCGCCCGCGGGTGTCGATCGCGTCCGCCAGACCGTTGAACGTGCCGCCGCCGTCGCATATGTCGTCAACGACGAGGTATCGACCGTCGGGAACTGGCAGCGCTTCACACTGGAACCCCGAAAGCGCGCCAGTCTTGGTGTTCCGCGTCTTGCGAGCGTGAACGACGGTCTCAACGCCCAGCGCCCGCGCCGCACTATGCACCCGCTTCTCGGCCCCCGCATCCGGCACGATGAACCCCGCATAGCCGCGCACGCTCGGCATCGCCTCGTGCGCGTGGATGATCTCGATATCCAGACGCGAAGCCAGCACGTCCGAATGCGGGTCCAGCGTCACAACGACATCAAGCCCGGCCCGCTTGATCGCCTCGGTGTAGATCGACAGCGTGAACGGTGTTCCCGGCTGACGCCGGTCTTGGCGAGCGCCAGGGAAATACGGCAGGAACAGCCCGAGTCGAGATGGCCTGCACGCGCGAAGCGCATCGAGTACTGCCAGCGTCCGCAGAAACCCGTCAGCGGTCGCGATTCGCGCATCGACCCAGAGATACTGGTCGACCACAGTCGCCGGATCAAGCTGCACGTGCGGCTCGCCGCCGCTAAACGTGAACGGCGTGCAGGGCAGGTTCGCCCGATCCTCAGCAAACACGTTGTGCAAGGTGATCTGGTCCTTCATGGCGTTCTCCTCAGCGGGTGGTCGGGGCCTTGAAGCGGTACAACTCCGCGGGCCGATGCTCTACGTGATCCTCGAGCGTCCCCGTCGCGATCAGCTCGCCGCTGGCGAGCATCTTGCGCCGGAACGAGTCCTTGTTCAGCGCCGATCCCAGGATCGTCTCGTGCACGTCCTGCAACTGGCGGAGCGTGAAGTCCCTCGGAAGAAGCTCATAGCCGATGGGCGTGTACGCGAGCTTGCCGCGCAACCGCTTCACGCTCAGGCCGATGATCTCCGCGTGATCGAAGGCCAGGGCGCGCGCGTCGCCCGAGTTGTCGCGAGCCTCGGCGGGGCCGCCGCGCTCGCCCTTCCAGCGCACGTGAACGGTCGCGAGCGACCGATCGGGCGTGACATCGTTCACCACGCTCTTGAGGCGATCGGGCGCGACGAGGGCGACATACGCAACCGAGATGACCCGCATGCGCGGGTCTCGCCCCGGCGCACCAAACGTGTAGAGCTGCTCGAGGAACACGCCCGACAAGCCGGCCTTCGCGTGCAGCACGCGCTCACACGTCTCGTCGAGCGATTCATCGGGCCCGACGAATCCACCCGGGAGCGACCACATCCCTTTCTGTGGGTGTTCGGCTCGTCGCGTGAGGAGCACGCGGAGTTGACGATCGCGAACGGTCAGCAGCACGAGGTCCACCGCGACGCTCGGGCGTGGATACTGGGCCGGGTCGTAGCTGGCCAGGAAGGCCGATTCATCCGGGTTCAGGTTGTGCGCGGTGTGCTTTGCCATGGGTACGAGTTCGATGCACATAGCATATATGCAGAGTACATAGATGTCAAGCGATCTCTGGATTTTCCTCGTCTACCGAGCGATTTCCGGGCCTCACGCCTGCTTGGATCCTGCGATGCGGCGTTTCGCATGACCACCGATCCGCCCAGCAGGATCAGCGGCGCGGTGCGGCCTTGGGTGTGTGTCGCACGCTTCCGCACTCCGGGCACGCCGGGCTCTTCAGCCCGCGAAGCGAGTAGCCGCACGCGACGCAGCGCCCTTGGCGCACGCGGACGCTGACTACTTCAGAAGCCAAAGCGGCGACCCTGATTCAAGCGCCCAACTGCTCGAGAGCCACGCGTGGCAGAGACACTGAATGTGGCCGTCGGCGTCGATACGGTCGAGGTCCGTTACGTATTCGCGACGAAGCGACTCGACGCTCTTGACCGAACGCTCAATTTCAAGAATGTCCAGCAAGGAGTTCAGCTCCCGCATAAGGCCACGGAGATCGCCAACTTGGAGCCCGCCCGCCTCGCCGGCTCTCGCACCAAACTGCGTCACCATTCGATCGACCGCGAGAATGACCTCTGACTTGTCGCGCTGGACGGAACTCGGGCCCCGCGGCGAGAACAGTCGACGCAGGAGCACAAGTGGACGGCTGAACCATACCCGAGTCTTGAACGAACCGCTGAACGCGGTGGCCCGCGACGCGCCTGGTAGCCAGAGGACTTCTCGGCTGATTCGCACGTCAAGATAGACGCCTCGCCAGGCGTCCACCGCGCGGATGTTCGCGCTCCCGGCGTGTCCGAGTTCCTCACGCGCGAACGCTTGAAGCTCGCTCCAGTTCTCCCATGCGAGATCGTCGGGGACCACAAACCCCTTGCCGCGTGTTCCCAAAGGGGCAGTCGAGCCGAACCGCAAATGCAGAAGACCGCCAAGCGAGTTGCCGGGCTCGCATATGTCATCAGCGTGACCAGCGTAGAAATTGAAGCCCATCACATGAGGCTATCAAGAACTCAACACTTGGGTCTGAGACCGTTGCCTACCACGCCACCGACCTTGCCTCAACGTCGATGCACCGGTGCCCACGCACGCTCGCCGCCACCGACCTCGAAGCGAGGTCGGTGGCATGGGATCGGCATTGAGCCACAGGCGGCGTCTGCAACACCGCGGCCAAGTTGCGAGCTCGCCCGGCGCTTGCGATACACTGCGTGCTATGAGCCACCCAGCGACTGCGACCACTTCCCGCACCCGGATGATCGTCGGAGCTCTGCTTCTGTCGATCGCGGCGGCGCTCGTGCTAACGCTCGCGGCAAGCGGTTGGCGCAGGCTGTTCTACGAGACGGCGGCGGGCAGTTGGATCGGCGTCGGAGACGGCTCGCTGGATGTTGGCCACGCCGAGCCCTCGCGCTGGGGCGGCCAAGGGCCGGGCGTGCACATCGAGGACGGGGGGATGCAGTACGAGTGGTGGGTGACGACCGAGACGGTGTTCTTCCCCGACGTGTGGATCGTGACGATCCCGCTGTGGATGTTCGCGGTGCTGGCGGGCGTGCCCGGCGCGGTGCTCTTCACGCTCGGGTGCCGGGCCAGGAGGCGGGCCAAGGCCGGGGCCTGCGCGAAGTGCGGTTACGACCTGCGTGCGAGCGCGTCCGGCGCGCCGTGCCCGGAGTGCGGCGCGGCGGTCATCGCCAAGAAGACGGGCACGGACGCGGCGCGGGCGGGGTGAACTCCACCACGGGCGTCGGCAAGCCCGCGGTCTTGATGCCTCGAGCCGGCACGGCGATTGGGTCCATCCGCAACTTGAATGGATCGAGTCTGCGCCAGTTGCCCTAGGCCGTTTTGGCTAGTACGTACTTTGCTAACATCGCCGTGGGCAAACTGTCATCAGTGCGGCTTGTACATCGGAAACTCGAAGGGGTGGCACCCCATCCCTGCCGGATCGACGCGCTTGCGCTCTTCAAGATTCACAGTCATCGCGAGGTAGATGATCGCTTCGCGAGAAAGCCGCAGCACTCGCATCGACTTTGCCTCAAGCGCTGACAGCGAAATTTTGAGCGAGAATGACTCTAGGACATTGGTCGGCGGGTCTGTTGCTGGTGGAACTACGGCTTTGACGAACTGATGCTCAAGAGCATTGCGGAGTTCTGCAAGCAGGCGACCATCGGGCTCAAGCGATTCCTTGAAGGAAGTGTCTCGCTCGAACAAATCCTTGCCAAGCCAAAAGAGGCCTCGCAGCGGAAGACTGCTTGAGTGAGCAATCTTTGGATTGAAACCCTGTTTGAAATCCCCGTGCTTAAACCACATGTTTCGGTACGAGACTCCATTCTGAGGAATGCCAAGCACAAAGTACTCGTTCAGAAAATACGCCACCTTGTCAAGGAGCGAATACGAAGAACGTAACGATAATCGCATCTGCTCAATCTGCAAGTCGTATTTGGCTCCATCGAGAGAATCAAACAGGAGTATCCTGCGGTCCGCGAACGTATGCGGCGTCACTGACTCCCATAGTAGCCATCGTGCCATCCCAAATTCGAGTTTAATTTGGTTAAAGAAAGAAACCGGCCACGGACCATTTCTTGTCTGAATATATATCGGATCGATGGATGTAACATCAGCCGATGCAATAGTGTAGCCAGCGGCGTCGTTGACGGGATTCAGAAATAGGTGCTGATTGAGGCACCAACGGCGGTACGCTTGCTCTTCTCCCGAGTCCCCAAGTGGATCCGTCATCGTCTCAAACGACGGGACGGCAGAGTGATGTGCCACGTCGTTGGCCAGTTCGTGGCTGAACGCTACCAACCCGTTGCGGGCGTGGGGCTCTACGTCGCCGCGAAGCGCCGCGTCGAGCAGCTTCTCCGCATGCCGTAGCAGGACTGCTCTTTGCGGCTCGCTATTCAAGTGATTTGCATAAGACTTCAGCGTCAACGCCATGTTCGCTTGTGCCATCGCGTGATTGGGACGCCGCACTAGGGCATCACGATAGGTTGCTAGGGCCGCCACCGGGCGACCGACGGTGCTCAGGACGTTTCCAAGATTAGTAATCGCTTGAGCTTGGCGCAGCGGCGAGAGCGTCGGGAAACCATTTGATTGTCGGCAGCGTCTGAGATAAATGATCCGCTTGGAAAACTCTTGTTGGTCCCATCGCCAAAGGTCCGCGTCGGTCTCCTGCCGACGGTCTTGGCAGTCGCTCCATGCGTTGCTTGCAAAATAGAAGAGGAGAGCCTCATGGTCCGGCAACAATGGCTGAGTTTCAAGGGTGGTGATCCATTCAATTGCAAGACGTGATCCGGCAGCGTCTTTATAGCCGTCGGCGAGGTCGATCAAATCACCAAGTAAATGAATGCGATCCGCTGAAGGTACTGCAAGGATGTCCTTGATCGACAGGAGCTTCGCATAGTAAGCCTCCACATCTTCGCGAGTGTGCAGCATGGCGGCGGATTTCTTCCATGGGTCCATAGGCGAGTTCGGTCCTCCGGCCGTAAGTTACTACGGGACATTGCGTTAGCCGCTCCCGAGGCGTTGATCCAGCTTTGCGGGTAAGTGTTTACAGCGTATCAGATCCTGCAAGCACGCCGATCCGCAGGCCCGGATTGGTGGCACGCGGCACCGTGACGGCCGATCGCTCGCAGGTAATGGTGAGGACACGGGTCCCGTACCACCGACCTTGCTTCAAGATCAGTGTACCTCGGTACACGCACGCTGCAGCACCGAACTCAGAGACGAGGTTCGTGCGGCCGGCCTCTCGACGTTCGCGTCTCTGTCTTCTATCCTGTGGTGCTCCCCTGAATGGTTTTTCATCCAATCCAGTCGCACTTCCGCTCTCAGCACACATCTCCTGAAAGGCCCGCACATGGCTATCCGCATCGGCATCAACGGCTTCGGTCGCATCGGTCGGCTTGTCTACCGCATCGCCGCGGAGCACGGCATCGAGATCGTCGCCGTGAACGACCTCGTCCCCGCGGACAACCTCGCGTACCTGCTCAAGTACGACACCATGCACCGCCAGTTTTCCCTCAACGGCAAGCACGCCGAGATCTCCGCCACCGCCACCGAGACCGGCGGCAGCTTCACCGTCAACGGCAAGGTCACCAAGACCACCGCGATCAAGGACCCGGCCCAACTCCCGTGGAAGGACATGGGCGTGAACTACGTGCTGGAGTCCACCGGCCTGTTCACCGACTTTGAGAAGGCCAGCCTGCATGTGAGCGCCGGCGCCAAGCGCGTTGTCGTCAGCGCGCCGACCAAGAGCGAGCCCGCCCAAGTCCCCACGCTCGTGCTGGGCGTGAACCACGAGGTCTTTGACGCGAGCAAGCACACCGTCGTCAGCAACGCGTCCTGTACCACCAACTGCCTCGCGCCGATCGCCAAGGTCATCAACGACAGCTTCGGGCTTGACGAAGGCCTGATGACCACGATCCACGCCGCGACCGCAACCCAGCCGACGCAGGACGGCCCCTCCAAGAAGGACTGGCGCGGCGGGCGCAACGCCTACCAGAACATCATCCCCGCCAGCACCGGCGCCGCCAAGGCCGTCACGCTCGCGATCCCCGCGCTCAAGGGCAAGCTCACCGGCATGTCCTTCCGCGTTCCCACGGCCGATGTCTCCGCGGTCGACCTCACCTTCAAGACCGCCAAGGACACCAGCCTCGCGGAGATCAACGCCGCGATGAAGAGCGCAAGCGAAGGCGCGATGAAGGGCATCCTCGGCTACACCGAAGAGGAAGTCGTCAGCAGCGACTTCATCAGCGACCGCCGCAGCAGCATCTTCGACGCCAAGGCGGGCATCGAGCTGAACAAGCGGTTCTTCAAGGTCGTCTCCTGGTACGACAACGAAGCCGGCTACGCCGCCCGCTGCGTGGACCTGATCAAGTACATGGCCGGCAAAGACGGCATTCACTGATGTCTTGGGTGGCCCGCCTCTCCGAGGCGGGTCTGGGAAACCTGCAAGCACGACCACGCTCCAGAACTCCCCCTGACCTTCACACGCAGGCAGACTCGAAACCACCCCGCCCCCGGCGGGGTGGTTTCTTTTCCGGACAAGTCCTCCGCACCGGGGTCTTTCAGAAGATTCACGCACCCGATACACTCTTTGCAGTGGCAATGGACGCCACATCAACCCGGGAGCGACGGCCAATGAGTGCGATCGGCGAACGTATCCGCGACAAGATGGAAGACTGGGGTCTGGACAAGTACCTCGGCGGTCGTGGTGGTGGCGGTGGGGGAAGTGGGGGGGCGGACTCAAGCCAGCGCACCAAGGTGATCATCGCCGTCGTCGCGCTCACCCTCGCGGCGGTCGTCATCGGCTGGCAACTCTTCCCGTCGGGCGCCGGCGGCGGGTCCGCTCGGTCGGTTTCAACGCCGACGATCAACTGGGTGGACACGGCCCGACAAAAGCTCTACGAGGCCGGCCTCGCCGACAAACGCCTCTCACGCGTCGCGCTGGATGTCGTCGGCGATGCCAAGGGCAAAGAAGAAGTCTTGATCTACGGCGACATCCCCAACGCCGCGGCGGAAGCCAGCGTCAAGGAGTTCGTCGGCACGCTCTCGCCGCCGTTCAGCGTGCGGTATGACCTGAAAATCGACGGCCAGCCGCGGAAGTGAAGTCGCAAGTAGGAGCAAGTGGCAGATACGCACGAGATCGGCGAGTTCCGAGGGGCGTTTGCTTTCGCGCTTTGATCGGGACATGACTCACAGCTTCGAGATCAGAACGTCGCCCTCCCCGTGGTAGAGTTCTTCGATGTGTGGACCTCCGTCAACGATGATCCGCTTGCAGTACTCGATGTCGCGAGCCACTGCCAACACCATCGTGAGCTCATCTCGATGCCATAAGCAGATTGCGTGGCCCTTCCAGGTCGGTTGAAAAAGCCCGGACCGAACCAACTCGACCGAGTGAAGTCGCAGTCGGAGGTCGCGTTTGTGTGCGTGCCATTGCCGTGTTCCAAACGTGCGTCGCCGCGTGAACGTTGCTTGGCCTGAACCGGTGTCGATGCAACACGCTTCAAAGTCGCGGCACTGCCAAGCACCGGCCGCGAGCGAAAGCGTTCCAACTGCGACAAGCGGCAGCCACAGATCTAGCGGTGCCGCAGCTCGCGGTCCAAGCCCCACGACCAAGAGTCCGACTCCACTCAGCACGAGAGCAGTGCCAAAGGCGACGAACTGAAGCGCTCGGCCGGTGCCGCGAGTCTTCAGGCGGACTTCCGAAGGACTGACTGTGACCACAGTCCTGAATGGCGGCCAACGCGGGCCGAGCCGATCTGGGACACTTCGAACTCTTTGACCGCTGCCAAATGGCATAACCGCGAATCCCTGTCAAGCCAACCGCAGGGTTCGGCCCTCACCCCTCGGCCCTTTTTCCCACGCGAATGCGATCGGTCAACCGCTTGAGCGTTGCGGCCACATCGCCGGACGCGTCGATCACGACGACGCCGGGCGAGTTCGGCGTCGTGCGGTCGAGCCCTTGATCCAGCGCGTCGCGTTCCTTGAGGCGCTTGGCCTCGTCGGCGGGCGTGGAGAGATGGTCCCCCGCGCGGCGTTGGCCGCGGACTTCGAGCGGCGCATCGATGTAGAACCGCGCGGCTCGGTGTCCCGCCAGCAACGTCGTACACGCGTCGCGTCCTTCGAGCACGATGAGCCTCGTTGCATGTCCGGCGATCCACGCGCGCACGAGGGCCGTGACGGTGTCGCGCACGCCGGGCACGCGTGCGATCTTCGCGACGATCGCGGTGTTTGCGGGGCTGAACAGGTCGCCCGCAATCGGTCGCTCAGACAGCAGCAGCTCGCCCGACGGCGCGAGCGACAGCGGCAGCGCGTGGATCGCGTCGGTCACCAGCGTCTCGTCGCTCGGGTCGCATTGGTTGACCAGGAGCGCGACGCCGCGATAGATCGCGCCGCTGTTGAGACATTCGCCGCCGAGCGTCGCCGCCAGCGCCCGCGCCACCGTGCTCTTGCCCACGCCTGCCGGCCCGTCGATTCCCACCAGCGGCTCGATCGGCACCCAGTGATTCTCGTGATTCAGGAACTCAAGGTTCAAAGCGAACTCCCGCAGACGACCGCCATACGCAACGAACCGAACGCACGCGAGTCTAACCCGCTGATGGGGGGGATGCTGAGTGCTGAGCAATGAGTGCTGAGCGAGGTCGGCAATCGGATATCGGTCGGCAATCGTGAATCGGCAATCGGGAATCGTGAATGCAAAGAGAGTGTCGCCATTCGTCCGATTCCCACTGCCAGGTGCCAAGTGCCGAGTGCCGAGTGCCGAGTGCCTTTCCATTTGAGCTTTGCTGCTTTGCTGCTTTGCTGCTTTGCTGCTTTGAGTTTGAAGTGCGATGTGGCCCTGTCCCATATGGCCCGGTCCCCGCGGCCCTGCAATGCCCGGCACTCCCGCGAAACCTGCTGTACACTTCATCAGTCCGCCACCCGCCACGGGAGCACCGCCATGATTTCCACCGGAAAGCACACGCTCATCACCGACGCCAACGCCGAGCCGCGGCTCGCGTTCCCGCGCTTGCTGCCGATCATCGATTACCTCGCGCAGCTCAACCAGCGCGTTGACCTCGCGATCCTCGCCGAGTTGCTCCGCACCACGGAGGTCCGTCGCGAGGACCTCGAGCCCGTGCTGGTCTTCGGCAATCGCGGCTACCGCCGCAACGTCATCGCCGCCACGCCGTGGTTTGAACTCCTGGCGCTCTGTTGGCGCAGCGGCCATTGCACGCCGATCCACGACCATCAGGGCGTCTCCTGCGCGTTCAAGGTCGTCGAGGGCACCGGCACCGAAGTCCGCTTCAAGCAGACCGCCGCGGGGATCATCTGTCCGACGGGCAGCGTGGAAATGCCCGCGGGCTACGTCTGTGCCGCGGCGGATGCCGACATCCATCAGGTCGTGAACACGCAGTCGCCGGGGACGGACCTGATCACGCTGCACTGTTACTCGCCGCGGATCACGAAGATGAACACGTACACCTATCACACCAGCGCCGGCGGCGAGTGCAGCAGTGTGTATCAGGGTGAGCATCCGCCAGAGTGCTGAAACGTGAGCGCGGGCACGATGCGACGTGGCGCGTGTCGCCATCGCGCTGCTCGCTGATGCGACGAACTGAGAATGCAAAGGGGATACGTCGTGGGGAGGCCAGTCCTTGAACGCCGTCGAACTGTGCTCAGCGTTGCCAGCGTGAGCGCCGTGCTCGCACTCTGGACATTCATGCCCGCTCGCGGTGTCGCAGAGCCACCCGCAGCGCCAGCGCCCGCCGTGCCCGCGCAGCCGCCAACGCCTGCGTCCGCGCCCGCGAGCGCCAAGCCCCTGAGCCCGATCGCGCGGAAGCGCATTGCGCAAGCCCTCATCAATGAAGCCGCACGCACGAAGTTTCGCGGCGCACTCTTGGTCTCCGTTGCCGGTGAGCCTGTGCTCGCGCAGGGCTTTGGCAAGCGGATTCCCGGCTCGCCCGCGGGCTCGCCGGGTGATCGCACGATTGACGCCGACTCGAACTTTGAGATCGCCAGCATCGCGAAGCCCTTCACCGCGATCACGATCCTGCGGCTGGTCGAGCAGAAGAAGCTGGCGCTCGACGATCTGATCGCGCCGCTGCTGGGCGGTGCCGCGCTGGACGCGCCGGGGTTGAAGGAGGTCACGATTCGCCATCTGCTCTCCCACACGTCCGGCCTCGACAACGACTCGGGCATCAGCCGGTATGACGAGGCATCGCGGGAGGCGGCGATCGCGAAGTTTGCTGCGTCCAAGGTGCTTTCGAAGCCTGGCGAGAAGTTCGCGTACAACAACGCGGGCTACTGCATGCTCGCGGCGATCATCGAGAAGGTGACCGGCAAGGACTTCGAAGTCTTCGTTCGTGACGAGATCTTCAAGCCTGCAGGCATGTCCGACACCGGCTTCGTCGACGACCCCGCGCTGAATCAAGACCAGCAGGTGCAGCGGAAGCCCGGCGTCACAATGTTCGTCCATCCGTGGGGCTGGGGATACCGCGGCTGCGGGGGCATTCTCACCACGCTCAACGACCTAGCGAAGTTTGACGCGGCGCTGCGCGAGGGGAAACTGCTCTCGGCGGAATCGATGGAGTTGATGACGCGCCCGGTGGCCAAGGCCGACCCGCGCATGGGTGAAGCGTCGATTGGGCTGGGGTGGTTCGTCAACCAAGCCACCGACAAACGCGCACGCCACTTCCACACCGGCGGCTCCTACGGCGTGCGTGCGACGCTCACACGCATCCCCGAGCCCGGTGTGCTCATCGTTGCGCTCTGCGATGACACCGCCTCGCCGCAGGCGTTGAGCACGCTGGCGGAGCGGCTGGTGCTGAAGGAGTTGCCTGCGCCGAAGCGGTGAGGGGTTGAGGCGGCGAGCTGGGGATTCAGGGAGGTCAAGCTGAACACATGGAGAGCCGGCGGGGGCGCAGAGGGCGACGGCGTGGTCGGCGGCATCGCGGTCGGTTGCGCGGCGGTCGGCGCTGCGGCGCATGGTGGCGCGGTTGTTGACGATGAAGAAGGCATCGAAGCAGGAGGCATCGAGGCATCCAGTGGCGCGGGCTTGGTGGTTGGCTGGATGCGAAGGAGCGTGGTCGCGCGCGGACGTGGCGCGACCGCGGCGATCATGCGACTTTCGCCTAGTCGTCAATCACGGCATCGGGCTCCGGCGTGTCGCGGTCATCGTCTACCGCCTCGGCGTCCGCGCCTTCCTCCGCGTCCAGCTCGTCGAGCTTGTCTTCGACGAGGCGCGGGCGCTTGCGGGCCACGCCGCGGGCCAGATCGCGAGCCGCCTCGGTACACGTATCGGCGAGCACCTGATGCAGCTTCTCGTGATCGCTGTTGGCCTGCAGCCGCAGGTACAGCTCCTCCACACGGGTCTCCGACGTCTTCGTCGGATCCACATCCGCGATCGCGGCGTCGCCCAGAGCCTCGGCCGCCGCGAGCATCCACGCGATCGACGGCGGGCGCGCGACTGAAGCCTCTTCCTCGACGACAACGCATGTGTCGGGCGTCGCGCCTTGCACTTCCTTGTCCGCCTTCTTGGTTGATTTCTTCGCGCTGGACTTACCGCCGGCCTTCTTCGTCGGCGCGACCTGCACCATCGGCGGGCTCACGCGGGCGCGCGTGGTCACGGGTCCGAGCGACACCAGCGGGCACTGGCCGAGGCGCGTCGTCGGCTCGCGCACGACGATCACCGCCGGGATTTCCGACCGGTCGCATGTCTCGCGGAGCAGGCGGCCGTCAAGCCCGACGCGCGGCGGCTGGATCAGGTACAGCCCGGGCTTCAAGTCCCCGGGCATCGGGACCTGTGAGTCGATGACGAAGACGTTGCCGGAGTCCACGGCGAGGTGACGCTTGAAGCGGCGCGACTCCTGCAGCGGCATGAGGATTCGGGCCATCTGCGAGAAGTCGCCCTGGCGGAAGGCCAGCTCGAGGGCTTCGACGCAGAGCCGCTCGCACTCGAAGTAGCGGCGCGACACCAGCGCGACGGTCGCCTGTGACATCAACGTGTCGATCGCGTCCGACGGGTTCGTGCGAGCTGAAGCCACGTGCGAAGTTCCTCCAAAGTTCGGATGTACCGAACGCAGTGTGACTCGGCGACAATGGGGCGAAGCGGATCACCGCGCTGCGAACTGCTCGCCGAGCTGCTTCAGAATACCGATCCACCGCCGGGCCTGCACGTCCATCTCCCCGCCCTCAGACATCAGGTCTGCCAGCGACGACCAGTCCTCGCCAGCAACGCCCGTGCGTACGTCGTTCAACAGGTCACTCAAGCGTCCGACATGGCCCATGACAATTTCGCTCGTGCCGCCCTCGGCGTTGATCACCAGCGTCTCAACACGCACGCCAAGCAAGGCCGCGCCGTCTTCGACCGAACGCCTCACGCCCTGCCACATGTCGAGGACTTCGGTCAGGTTGCCGAACGCGGCTTCCATCTGGCCGCTTTGGAGGGCTTCGGCGGTCTGGCGCTGGACTTCGATGCCGCGCTCCAAGACGTCGGCCATCTCGTGCATCGCGGTGGAAACCAGCGCCCGCGGATCCGTCGAGCGGAACCGCACCTCGTTTTTGCCCAGGGGTGACGCGTCCGCGGCTTCCAGCGTGGCGTCCGGGATCGGCTCGCCGTCCCACTCGGCTTCGATGATGACGCGCCCGGTCTGCTGGGCGGCCTGACGCGCGACGTCCAGCGCGCCTTCGAGCGTGTCGATCGGGCAGGGAAGCAGCACGTCGTCGAGGTAGAGTTTCATCCGAGGTCCTTTGTGTCTCGCGCCGCGCCCTGTGGCGTGGCGTCTTCGCTAGATCGGGCCGCGCGGCGTTGCTGCTTGCGGATCAATCGGATATTGCGGGCATAAATCACGACGCCGGAGGTCTGGCCCAGGACGCCGACGGGGTCCTGACGCCACGCAAAGTAGGTGAACAGCAGCACGCCGCCGAAGAAGCTGAACCACCAGAACGACTCGGGGATGTGGCTGCGCTTCATGCGCTCGGAGACGAGCCATTGCACCAGCATGCGTCCGAAGAAGAGCATCTGGCCGACGAAGCCGATGGTGAGCCAGGCGAAGCTCCACCAGCCCGTGATGTTGAGCACGCGAAAGAGTCGGTTGCCGGAGGCATCGATGGCTTGGTCGAGGACGCTGTCGCCGACGACGGCGCGCAGCTCGCGCTCGCCGATGATGGGCGATGGCAGGCCGTCGCGGGGGAGGAACCGGAAGGTGCGCTCGCCGGGTGTCGTGTCTTCGGGGGCTGGCGCTCGCGTGCCGTCGCGCTCATCGAGCACCTCGAGCTCGCCCTTGGCGGCACCGATGGTGAACTTGGCGCTGACGGCGCCGGGCCGGAGTGGGTGCGGGTTGCTGGGGCCATAGACGACCCAGAGGCCGAGGGCCAGCAGGAGCATCATGATCGCGATCGGTTCCCACTTCACGCGCGAGCCCCGGCGGCCGCTGCGCCGCCGCCTGTCGGGATGACGCTGGCGGCGAGGGGAGTGGTGGGGGTTGGGGGGGTGAGGGCGCTCGTGGTGACTGTCGCGGCGGCTGCGCCGTTCACGCTGGGCTGGACTTCCATCGTCGAAACTGGGCGGCGTCGGCTGGCCATCCATCGAACGGCGAGGAGATCGATGAGCCCCGGCAGTGCGCGGGAGAGGACGCCCATGCCGTATTTGCTGGTGCCCGCGGTGCGTGGACGATGGCCAACGTCGATCTGCTCGACGCGATAGCCCATGAGCGCGAAGGAGACGGGAATGAAGCGGTGCATGCCGCGGAACTCCAGCGGCAGGCGGAGCGCGGCGTTGCGCTTCATCACGCGGAGCGAGCAGCCGGTATCGCGCACGACGTCCTTGAGCACGGCGGCTCGAAACAGCCGGCCGACCTTTGAGCTGACTTTGCGGATGAAGTTGTCCTTGCGTGAGCGGCTGCGATCGCCCTGCACCATGTCCGCGCCCGTGCTGCGCATGAGTTCGAGCATGGGCACGAGGTCTGCTGGGTCGTTTTGTAGGTCGGCGTCTATGGTCGCGATGAGGTCGCCGGTCGCGGCGCGAATGCCGGCGTGAAACGCGGCGGACTGGCCGTTGCCGGTGCCCGGCGGCGTCGCGGTCATGCAGATGCAGCGGAGCCAGGGTCGGGTGCCCAGCAACTGGGCGATGCGGTCGCGTGTTCGATCGGTGCTGCCATCGTCAACGATGATGAGCTCGAACGCCAGACCCGTCGCCACCAGCGCGCGGTGGCACTGCTCGACAAGCTGCTCGACGTTGTCCTGCTCGTTGTGGGCTGGCGCGATCAGCGAGATTGATCGCCCCGCGGGCGCCGGGCCGCCATGCGAATCGCTCGCTGGCGAGCGCTGGCCCTTGCCCGCAACGTGATTCTCCGCCGGATCGACGCCCATGAGCCCGCAGTTTACGCCCACGATGGCCGCCCGGTCTGCGGCGGCACGCGTGATCATGTTCACCACACCGGACTAAACTTGTCCCGCCAGAGCGCGCCGCGCTTGTTCGCATTCGTTGCCATTTTTCCTGAGCCCGCCCATGCACATCCGCCCGATCGACCCCGCCACCGCCACCATTCCCGTTGTTGTGCAGATGGAGGACCCTGAGGGGCTCACCGGCAAGCACGAGCACGCCATGACCGTCATGGCCGCGCCGGGTCAGAACCTGCTCGAGGTCGCCATGTCCAACGGCATCAACATCGAGCACGCCTGCGGCGGCGTGTGCGCGTGTTCGACGTGTCACATCTATGTCGAGCAGGGCGCGGATCAGCTCAGCGAGGCGACGGAGGCGGAGGAAGACCGCGTTGAGGAGGCACCGGGTCTGCAGCGCAACAGCCGCCTGAGCTGCCAGTGCGTGATTCAGGGCAACAAGCCGATCTCGATCCGGATTCCGGCGTGGAATCGGAATGCGGTGAAGGAAATCCCGCACTGAGTCAGCCTTCAGCCGCCAGCGGTCAGCCATCAGCTTCAAGGCCGCCGCGCTCGTGAGCTTCCGCAAGAATCGACGCAACGATCGCGAAGGGCGCGGAGAGGAGCGGAGAACGCTCGCAAAGAACTTTGGCTTGCTCCTGTCCTCCCACTCAGCACTCATCGCTCAGCACTCGGCAGTGGCTGTTTCCCCACTCGGCCCTCAAACCTCGGCCCTTCCAACACCCCTATGACTTTCGGCTGGCTTGACATCGAGGACATCGCCCTGGCCCTCCACGAGGCCCACCCGCGCACCGACCCGCTGACGTTGCGGTTTACTGCGCTGCGGGCGCTGGTCGAGGCGCTGCCGGGGTTTACTCCGGACCCGGCGCATCCTGTGAATGAGAAGATCCTGGAGTCGATCCAGGTGGCGTGGCATGAGGAGCGGATGGGGATTCAGAGGGATGAGGAGTAGGGGGGGTTCCACTCCGCGCGTTCACAGAAAGGCGCGACCATGGGATGGATTTCAATGTTCGGCTTTGTGCTCTTGCCCTTCGTACTCGGGCTCGTGCCGCCGTACGTCGTCGCGCTGGTGGCGCGATCACGTAGGCCCCACATGATCGACATCTTCCTTTTCACGCCGATGCTCGTGCCGTTTCTCGCAGAATCAGCGAGGTCGATATCAAACTTCCTGCTTGCGTTCCTCTGCGCCGGCGTCGCTACTGGTCTGGCGTTCGCCTTCGTCATCCTCACGATCAAACGGGCGAACGCCGCGATCCAGGTCATCGCGGCGCTGCTCATCGGCAGCGGCGCGGCTCTCATTTTGCCGCGGTTTCTGCCCGTGCTTCACGACTGATTCGTCTGAAATGTGAATCGCACGGTTCGCGTGCTTCTCGCCCGCGGCTCTGACGACGCGTTACTACGGCTTGTGTTTCTTCTGCGCGTTCTCCGCGTACCGCGTCTTGTGATCCCACACGAACTTGCGCTCAGGGCTCCCTTGATGCGACGGCGCTGACTGTGAGTGGGACTGCGCCGTAGGCCTCTTCGGTGATTTGCCAGTTGCCGACGCGGATCTTGCGGCCGTCGGGGTCGATGCCGTGCTCTCGCATGAGTTTCTTAAGGGTTGCGGGGAGGCCGAACTCGACGTCTTCGGGCATGATGTCGCGTTGTTCGATTGCGCCGCCGTATTTGTTCAGGAGCGTGCGGCAGATGGTGGCGACGAGGTCTTCCGGGGCGCTGGCACCGGCGGTGAGCAGCATGATCGCGTCGCGGCCGCCGCCGGGGGTATTGGTGAACCACTCGTCCTTGAGTTCGGTGACGTCGTCCAGCAGGTGGGCGGGGACACCGACATTCTGGCTGATTTCCGTCAGGCGGACGGAGTTGCTGGAGTTCTTGCTGCCCACGACGAGCACAAGGTCACACTCCGGCGCGATCTGGCGCACGGCGTGCTGGCGGTTGGTCGTTGCATAGCAGATGTCGCTGCCCGGCGGCTCTTTGATGCTCGGGAAAGCACGCTTAAGCGCGTCGATGATCACGCCGGCGTCGTCGGTGCTGAGCGTGGTCTGCGTTAGATACACCAGCTTGTTCGCGTCGATGATCTTCAGGTTCGGGATGTCGTCGGGCGATTCGACGACTTGCGTCGCGTCGGGGGCCTCGCCGCGGGTGCCGATGATTTCTTGATGGTCTTCATGACCGACGAGGAGGATCTGATAGCCCTGCTTGGCGTAGCGGATGGCTTCGGAGTGGACCTTGGTCACGAGTGGGCAGGTGGCGTCCACGGCGGTGAGGTTGCGTTGGCGGGCGATCTCGCGTGTTGCGGGGGAGACGCCGTGGGCGCTGAAGACGACGATGCTGCCCTCGGGCACGTCGCAGAGGTCTTCGACGAAGATCGCGCCGCGATCAACGAAGCGTTGGACGACGTGCTTGTTGTGCACGATCTCGTGGTAGACGTAGATCGGCATCTCTTTACAGAGGTCCAGGAGTTGGTCGACGACGTCAACCGCCATGTGAACGCCGGCGCAGAAACCACGGGGATTCGCAAGAATGATCCGCATGGCCGATGGTAGGTGTGCCGGGTCAGCGCGTCGGCTTTTTCAGGCGTGATGACGCCGTGACGGCCGCACCGCGTTACCATGTGCCTTGACCGTCGCTCAAGTGAACCGCCCGCGCGGGCGTTTGGCCGCGTGGACAGACCGCTTGCTTTAGTGCCCCCTCGGAGGTTCTCCCGGTTGACTGATCTCGCACTTGATCCCCGCACGCCGGTCATCCGCCTTGTGGACCGCTTCGGCCCGTTCGCGCCTCGCGTGTCTGATGCGGCCGCTCCCGCTGCGCCCGCCGATTCTCCGCTCGCGACGTCCGTCGCTCCGACCGTCTCAGACGCCGAAGCCCTCGCCTATGTTCGCGGCCTTACCACCGCACATTACGAAAACTTCAGCGTCCTCTCATCGCTCGTCCCCGCCCGCCTCCGCGATGACTTCGCCGCGGTTTACGCCTTCTGCCGCTGGTCAGACGACCTGGGCGACGAGACCGGCCACGGCCCCGCCGCCCGCGAGCGTGCCACCGCGTTGCTTGCCTCGTGGCGAGCCGAGCTTGATCGCTGCTACGCCGGTACCGCGACGCACCCGGTCTATATCGCCCTGCGCCAGACCATCCAGCGCCACGCGCTGCCGATCACGCCGTTTGCGGATCTCATCTCCGCGTTTCAGCAGGACCAGACCGTGACCGAGTACCAGACTTGGGACCAGCTCACGGACTATTGCCGTCGCAGCGCTGATCCGGTCGGCCGACTTGTGCTCATGCTCTTTGGCTACCGCCTTGAGGACGACCTCGCTCGCGGTGACAACCGCTTCGCCATGTCTGACGCCACCTGCACCGCCCTGCAGCTCACCAACTTCTGGCAGGACGTGCGGCGTGATTTGCTCGAGCGCGACCGCGTCTATTTCCCGGCGCAAGACACGGGCATCGACGCGACGACGCTGCGCTCGTGGCTCGACCGGGGCGACGACCCGGCCTGCCGTATTCCGTTCATCCGCGCGATGCGCCCGCTGTTGGACCGCACCGACGATCTCTTTGATCGCGGGAGCAACCTAGTCCCCACGCTCTCGCGTGAGGCCCGCCCCGTTGTTTGGCTCTTCGGTGCCGGCGGCCGCCGCGTGTTGTCGAGCGTGCGTTCGTGCGCCGGCGCGACGCTCTGGCAGCGCCCGCGCCTCAGCAAGTTCTCCAAGGGATTCCTTGTGCTGCGTGCCCTGGCCGATGCTCGCCTGGCGAGCTTCGCAGGATCGGAGCGTGCCGCGTGACCAGCGCCCCCGCACTGTCCATCCCGACGCTGATCGCCCCGTCCACCGCGGGCGTGATCCCGCGTCTTGAGGGCGTGACCGACGAGCAGCTCGCCAGCGCGTTTCAGAGCGCTCGTGATGTCGCCCGCGCCCGGGCCCGCAACTTCTACTACGGCCTGCGACTCACGCCCGAGCCCCGGCGCTCGGCGGTATTCGCGATTTACGCCTGGATGCGGTTCGGCGATGACCGCGTGGACGAAACCCGCGACATTGCCGACAAGCGCCGCGAGCTGGACTCCTTCCGTAGCGCGACCGAGAGCATTCTCAGCGGCGAGCCCGCGCCCGCGCTCTTGGACTCGCCCATGTGGCTTGCGCTCGCCGCGACGCTGCGGTCGTATCCCATCGATCACGCGCACATCCGCGCCATGATCGATGGCCTGGAAGAAGACATTGACCACGCTGGCTACCAGACTATCAATGACCTCGAGCGCTACTGCTACCGCGTCGCGTCCACCGTGGGTCTCGTGTGCGTCAGCATCTGGGGCTATCGCGAGGGCGCCAGTCTTACCGACTGCCGCGCCGCCACCGCGCTGAGCGAACGGCGTGGCAAGGCGTTCCAGCTCACCAACATCCTGCGCGACTTCGCTGAGGACTTCGATTCTGAGCACCGGCGCGTGTACATCCCGCGAGAGTCCTTCGAACGCGCACGCCTCACGCCTGAGACGCTGCGCGCGTGGAGCGACCCGGACCGATGCCGCCAGTTCATCCTCGATCTGGCGCACCGCGCCAAGGATCACTACACCGCCTCGGCGCCGCTGGATCAACTCATCGATCCCGGCTGCCGCTCGACGCTCTGGGCCATGACCCGCATCTACGAGGGCCTGCTCGACCTCATCATCGCCAGCCCCGATCGCGTCGTCCGCGGCGGACGCATCCGCCTCTCCTCAATGACCAAAGCCTCCATCGCCGCCACCGCCGTCGTCCGTGGCGGGCTCAACCGTTGGCCCGCTTCACCCGCGCCCGTCGCGCCGCCCGAACACGTCAACGCTCAAGCGACAGACAACAACCGCCCGGGGGCCGGCGCATGAGCAGCACGCCGCCGATCATCATCGTCGGCGGTGGCCTCGCCGGGATCGCCGCGAGCGTCACGCTCGCGCGACAGGGTGTCCGCGTCATTCTCCTGGAAACCCGCAAGAAGCTTGGCGGTCGCGCCACCTCGTTCACCGACGTTCGCAGCGGCGAGGAACTCGACAACTGTCAGCACGTTGTCTTGGGCTGCTGCACCAGCTATCTCCGCTTGCTCGCCGAGCTCAACGCGGCGCAGCACCTGACGTGGACGCGCGAGCAATACTGGATCGAGCCCGGCGGGCGCACCAGTGTCATCCGCCCAGGGCCATTTCCTGCGCCGGCGCATTTCACCGGCTCGGTCCTGAGCGCGACCTTCCTCACGCTGCGCGAGAAGCTCCACCTCGCCCGCGCGATGAACGCGATCCTGCGCGTTGATCGCTCCGCGTGGACTACGCGCACGTTCGGCGATTTCCTGGACCACTGCGCCCAGCCGCGCAAGCTTGTGGACACGTTCTGGGCACCGGTGATCATCAGCGCGTGCAACCTCGAGCCGTCGCGCGTCGCCGCCAGCAGCGCGCTGCAGGTCTTTCAGGAGGGCTTCCTCGCCGACGCCCACGCCGCGGACGTCGGGGTGAGCACTGTGCCGCTGTTGCGGCTGTACGAACACGCCGAGTCGATCATTCAGTCCGCCGGGGGCAGCGTTCGCCTCGGCGCCGGCGTCGAGCACGTCACCACGACCGCTGTCCGCACTACCGCCGGCGAGACGCTCGACGCCGCCCGCGTCATCTGCGCGCTACCGCCCGAGCGCGCCGCCAGCGTCATCGACCCCGCGATCGCCGCGATTGATCACCGCTTTGCCCCGATGGCCTCGGTCCAGCACAGCCCGATCCTCGGCGTCCACTTGCGATTTGACCGGCCCGTGCTCGACCGGCCGCACTGCGTGCTGGTCAACGCCGGCGTGCAGTGGCTGTTTCGGAAGGACTCAAGCGGCGCCGCGATCCACGCCGTCATCAGTGCTGCTGACGCGTGGATGGAACTCACCGAAGACGCGATCGCCGCCCGTGTCGTCAGTGAGATCAAGCAGTACCTTCCGCTCGCGAAGGATGCGAAGCTCACCTGGGCCCGCGCTGTGAAAGAGAAGCGAGCAACCTTCGCGCCCACGCCCGAGATGGAGTGTCTGCGCCCCGCGCCGCTCCCCGCGTCGTGGTCGCTCCCGTCGCCGTCGATCATTCTCGCCGGCGACTGGGTGCAGACGGGCTGGCCCGCGACGATGGAAGGTGCCGTTCGCAGCGGCTATCGCGCCGCCGCTCTTGCGCTCGACCGACCGGTTGACAGCTTCACTGCCCCAGACATGCCGCCGGCGCGCCTCGCGCGCGTTCTTGGTCTTCGCGCCGCCCCGCGCCCGGCTGCCGCCGGGTCGTTGCGTGCCGCCGCCGC
>VYLL01000094.1_pt1 | contig 34562 bp, 42 predicted proteins | sample 5114301 | NCBI WGS metagenome assembly VYLL01 (sample SAMN12291809, study PRJNA351875) | freshwater metagenome | isolation source: freshwater lake | place: USA: Michigan, MSU2 Lake | collected 2011-08-16 | reverse complement strand
GGAGGGGGCGTTGGGGGTTGTGGCAGTGGGTGAGGCCGGCGCGGGACCGGGAGGTGTCGCAGGTTGTGAAGGCTTTACAGGAGTCGCGGGGTCGGGGGTTTGCCCGCCGGACATGCTGAGGACCGGTGAGGCGAGGGCCAGCGCAAGAACAGTCGTCAGGCGGGTGACGCTCAGGCGGGTGGATTGAAGGCGGCGCGGCTGCGTCATGTCTGGTGTCCGTCAAGGCGGGGCGGTGCGAGGTGGGAGTGTATCGTCGCGACGGGCTGATCACGGGGAGCGGTGGTTGGGTGGGGTTGCTCAGGGCGGTGTGGCGCGGATCGGCGTGTGATTTTGACGCGGAGGGTTGATTCGGGCCGGGGCCGATCTATCCTCTGCGGTTCCCCGTCGGGCTCGGCGGGGATGTTTTGTCGTCTGATCGTGACGCCGCGGCTCCGCGAAGTCACGCCAGATGCGCCCGTCGGAGGATGGGCTGTCGGGACCCAGAGCGCACACACGCGATGGTCCGAAGACAAGGCACGTTGCGTCGTTTCCTCACGGCTGAGGCGACCCGCGGCGGCGATTCCTACCGCTGTGCAGCGGCGGGGACCACATGAGCCCTGGGCACGACGTGGTCGATTTGAAGCCGGTTTGCGTTCTAAAAACACCCCGACTTCCACAGAGAAAGCAGCACTTTATGAGCGGCGGCAGAATTCGAATCCGAATGGAAGCGTACGACCACATGGCCCTGGACGCCTCAGCGCGCGAGATCGTGGACAACGCCAAGCGCACCAACGCGCAGGTCGTCGGCCCCGTCCCGTTGCCGACCCGCATCGAGCGGTACACCGTGCTGCGTTCGCCGTTCATCGACAAGAAGTCGCGCGAGCAGTTTGAGATCCGCACGCACAAGCGCATCATTGACATCGTCGAACCCAACGCCCGCACGGTCGAGGCCCTGAACCGCCTCGTGGTCCCCGCGGGCGTTTTCATCAAGATCAAGGCCTGAAAGAAGAGGCACTGGCCACTGGGCATCGGGCACCAGTGATCCAGGAATTCTCGCTCTTGCCCGTTCGGCACTTCCCGGTGCCAAATGCCTGATGCCCAGTGCCTCTGGCATTTCCAAATCCTGATCCCTCTTTGAACTCAGGTGACTTATGGCTTTCATGATGCTCGGCACGAAACTTGGAATGACCCGCATTTTCAACGCCGAGGGCGTGAGCTTGCCGGTGACGGTTGTTCGCCTTGGCCCCTGCGTGGTGACGCAGGTGCGCACGCTTGAGAAGGACGGCTACTCCGCGGTCCAGCTCGGCTACCAGGAGATCAAGCCCCGCAACAGCACGCAGTCGGAAATCGCGCACGACGCGAAGGCCGGCACGACGCCGAAGCGTTACCACCGCGAGTTCCGCTGCACGCCCGAGGAAGCGGCGAAGTTCACCGTCGGCCAGACGCTGACCGCCAAGGACATGGAAGGCGTGAAGTGGGTTGACGCGATCGCCACCAGCAAGGGCAAGGGTTTCCAGGGCGTGATGAAGCGCCACCACTTCAAGGGCATGTTCGCCAGCCACGGCACCGAGCGTAAGCATCGCTCGCCCGGCTCCATCGGCGGCCTGTGCTCCAACCGTGGTTTCGGCGGTGGTCTGAAGAAGGGCAAGCGCATGCCCGGCCGCATGGGCAACGTGCGTGTCACCAATCGCTCGCTGGAGCTGGCCCGCGTGGACGTTGACGCCGGCTTGGTTCTGATCAAGGGTTCGGTCCCCGGACCGGCGACGGGCCTGGTGCAAGTTCGTCATGCGATTCGTTTGTATCGCACAAAGGCTCCCAAGGCCAAGTGACGTGCCTAGAATCTCGACCCACCTGAACGCGAGCGTTCAGATGGCGTGAAGTTTGGACGTGTTTCGAGCGTGTTGCTCGGGGCACAAGTGAGCGAAAACAGCCGGTGGCCGCGAGGAAATGCGGCCTTCGGGTTCGGAAGGGTCAGCGGGACGAGCGGCGAGCACTGAAGAGGTGCGAGCAAGAAGCCCAACGACAACCGCCGGACGGAAACAGCAAGACACGCCGCGAAATCGAAAAAATTTCGCGGAGACGGCCGAGTCGATTCCTTCTTTTCTCCCGACGCACGACGCGTCGGCCCAACGGGATCAAACCCACGGGGCAATCGGAGCAAAGCGGATAGGCGAAGCAAACTCGATCGCACCGGACGGCACAGGGCCGCACCGGAGAGCATCGGGAAAGCGGGCGTGAGCGGGACGAGTTCCCGACCGCCGCAGGCGTCAGATTCGAGGAGACTTATGAAAGTCCCCGTATTGAACATGCAAGGCTCTGAGGTCGGGCAACTGACCATCGACGAGCAGGCTCTTGGCGGAGCGGTCAATCCGTCGCTGATCAAGCAGGCCTACGTCCGTTACCACGCGAACCTCCGTCAGGGCTCGGCCCGCACGAAGAACCGCCGCGAGGTCGAGGGCTCGACCCGCAAGCTGTACAAGCAAAAGGGCACCGGCAACGCCCGTCACGGTGACAAGAAGTCGAACATCTTCCGCGGCGGTGGTCACGGCCACAGCAAGAAGCGCGTCCGCGAGGACTACCGCCTTGACATGCCCAAGAAGATGCGCCGCAAGGCCAACCGCAACGCCCTGCTCAGCAAGCTGCTGGACAAGGAAGTTCGCGTGATCGACTCCCTGTCGATGCCCGCACCGAAGACCAAGGACTTCATCGCCTTCTTGAGCGCCGTCAAGGCCGAGAAGAGCGCACTCATCGCGGTTCGCCACGATGACGAGAACGTCCGCCTCGCGGCTCGCAACGCCGACGAGATCGAGCTCTGCTCGCCTGACTCACTCAACTGCTTTCAGATGCTGAACAACCGCGTGCTCGTGATCGGCAAGGCCGAACTCGAGGCGTGGCTGAAGGGTCCGTCTTCGCAGACCGGCAAGGACGCGAAGCTGAACCCCATGGGGGCCGCGCCCTCGTCGAAGGAGGCGAAGTAATCCATGGAAGCGACCTACGTCATCAAGAAGCCGTTGCTCACCGAGAAGAGCACGATCGCCTCGAGCGATTTCGGACGCTACACGTTCGAGGTCGATGTGAAGGCGGATAAGAACGACATCAAGTCCGCCGTCGAGACGCTCTACAAGGTCAAGGTCGTGAAGGTGAACACGCAGATCCGCAAGGCGCGGGACCGCATGTATCGCTACGGCATGATCGAGGGCAAGCTCACCAAGTTTGCACACGTGCGTCTGGCCGAGGGCCAGGTCATCGAACTCGTCTGAATGGAAGGGCCGAGGTTTGAGGGCCGAGGGCCGAGTGAATCGGACTGAAACCTTCTGCCTCACGTCTCGAGTCTCAAGCCTCACGTCTCACGTCTTCAACCGAGCACACCATGCCGATCCGCATTTACGATAAAACCAGCGCCGGCCGACGTTTCAGCTCGGTGAACCTCAATACCGAGGTCACCAAGTTCAGCCCCGAGAAGTCGCTGACGACGCCGTTGCCCAAGAAGGGCGGCCGTAACCATCACGGCAAGATCGTCTCGCGCGGTCGCGGCGGCGGTGCCAAGCGGCTCTATCGCGTGATCGACTGGAAACGCATCGACCGCGAGGGCATTCAGGCTGAGGTTGTGGGTGTGGAGTATGACCCCAATCGCACGGCCCACATCGCCCTGCTGAAGTACACTGACGGCGTCAAGCGCTACATGATCGCGCCGATGGGCATCAAGCCCGGCGACAAGGTCATGAGCGCCCGCACCGCGATCGAGCCGAAGGTCGGCAACGCAATGCCGCTGCGGTTCATCCCGACGGGCCTCCAAGTCCACTGCGTCGAGATGACCCCGGGTAAGGGCGGGCAGCTCTGCCGCTCGGCCGGCATGTACGCGATGCTCAGCAACAAGGAAGGCAACTACGCCACGCTCGTGCTCCCCTCGGGCGAAACGCGCATGGTACACATCGACTGCCGCGCGACGATCGGCGAGGTCGGCAACTCGGATCAGCAGAACGTTCGCTGGGGCAAGGCCGGTCGTATGCGTCACCTCGGACGCCGCCCGATCACCCGCGGCGTCGCCAAGAGCCACAACGCCCATCCGCTGGGTGGTGGTTCGGGCCGCAGCAAGGGCAACCGCCCGCCTTGCGGACCGACCGGCGTCCTGGCCAAGGGTGGCCGCACCCGCAAGAAGCGTCAGCACTCGACCAAGCTGATCATCCGTCGTCGCGTGAGCAAGCGTTACGGCCTGGTGAGCAAGTAAGTCGGGAGTTGATCGAAGTTGAACTCGTGTCCGGCGTCCCGCGTGACGCAGTGATTTGAAAGTGATCTGAAGAAGACCCGTCCAAACGCAACCGTCAGAAGGACATCTATGAGCCGCAGTCTGAAGAAGGGTCCGTACGTCGATGAGCGCCTCTACCGCCGGGTCGAGCGTCTCAACCAGATGGGCAAGAAAGAGCCCTTGAAGACGTGGCGCCGCGCCTGCACGATCGTGCCCGAGTTCGTCGGCCACACGTTCAAGGTTCACAACGGGCGCGCGTTCCTGGACGTGTTCGTGACCGAGGACATGGTCGGTCACAAGCTGGGCGAGTTCAGCCCGACCCGCACGTTCAAAGGTCACACGAACAAGAAGGAAGGCATTTCCGACGGCTCCAAGTCGGCGGCACCCGCCCCGAAGAAGTAAGTCCCGCGGCCTCGTGCCGCTGTCCTGTTTCCGCCTCGCGTCTGAAGTCTCACGCCTCACGTCTGTTCCGCAAGCGAAAGGTCAAGCCGTGCGTATCCACGCCAAGAAGCTGAGCAAGGTCATGAAGGAGAAGGGCCTGAGCGTCGAGACGCTCGCCTCCGCGCTGGTCGAGCCGGGCAAGGGCCTCGCGAACCAGACCAAGGCCGAGGCCGCGCTGCGCAACTGGATGCGCGGCAGCGATCACCCTCGCGCCGGGGCGGCTCACATCTCGCGCATCGCTGAGGTGCTCGGGGTTGAGATCGGCCAGGTCTCCAAGTTCTCCTGCATCTTCAAGTACCATCGTGGCTCGCCCCGCAAGGCGAAACTGCTGGTGGACCTGATTCGCGGCAAGGACTACCTCACTGCGTCGAACCTGCTGACGTACACGACCAAGCGGGCTGCGGTGGATGTGAAGAAGGCGCTGATGGGCGCGTTCGCCGACGCCGAGCAGGCCAAGGCTGACACCAACCGCCTTGTGGTGTGCGAGAGCACCGCCGACGAGGGCCCGATGATGAAGCGCTTCAACCAGAAGGACCGCGGGCGTGCGCATCGGATCTTGAAGCGCATGACGCATATTGCGGTGACGCTGGAAGAGAAGTAAGAGAACAGGCACTGGGCACTGGGCACTGGGAAAAGTCAGTCAGAGTGGGCAGTGGGGGAGTTGAGAGTTCGGCAACGCAGGGACGGGTTTCCACGAGAACACACACATGGGTCAGAAGACACATCCATACGGTCTGCGAGTCGGCATCACCGAGCCCCACAAGAGCCGCTGGTACGCGCCCAAGGCGCTGTTCGGCGAGCTGCTTGTCGAGGACTACAAGATCCGCAAGTTCATCGACAGCCGCCTGAACCGCAAGCCGCCGTTCGCGCAGGTCAGCGATGTGCAGATCGAGCGCACGCGTGAAGAGCTGAAGGTCATCATCCGCTCGGCGCGTCCGGGCTTGGTCATCGGCCCCAAGGGCGCTGAGGTTGACCGCCTGACCGAAGAACTGCAGTACATGACCGGCCGCAAGGTGTCGATCGCGATCATCGAGATCAAGAACCCGGACATGGATGCGCAGCTTGTGGGCGAGAGCGTGTGCGAGCAGCTTCGCAAGCGCGTGGCGTTCCGCCGCGCGATGAAGATGAAGGCCGACGCCGTGATGCAGGCTGGCGCCAAGGGCGTCTGGATCGTGCTGGCCGGTCGTCTGGGCGGCGCTGAAATGAGCCGCACGGCGGAGGTTCGCCAGGGCTCGCTCCCGCTGAGCACGCTGCAGGCTGAGATCGACTATGGCTTCGCCGAGGCGTTCATGAGCTACGGCGCGATCGGCTGCAAGGTCTGGATCTTCAAGGGCCTGTATGAGGCCGAGAAGGCCGAGCCCGCGGCGGAGCCGGTGGCCGCCGGCGGCCGCACCAAGGCCCGCGGTCGTCGCTGAATCAGGCCTCGTTCGAGCGAATCGGTTGAGTTTCTGCGAGTTGGTTGTCAAAGGTTGGATCACACGCCGCGAGGCGTTCAAGGTTTGGAGAGCTTCCCATGGCGTTGATGCCCAAACGAGTCAAGCACCGGAAAGAGTTCCGGCGAGTCCGCGATCGCAAGGCGACCAAGGGCAACTACGTCGCCTACGGCGACTATGGCCTGCAGGCTCTGGAGGGCTGCTGGCTGCCCGGCAAGACGATCGACTCCGGTCGTATCGCCTGCATGCACTTGCTGAAGCGCGAGGGCAAGCTGTTCATCCGCATCTTCCCGGACAAGCCGATCTCCAAGAAGCCCTTGGAAACGCGAATGGGTACGGGCAAGGCCGAGGTGGAGTACTGGGCGGCCCGCATCAAGCCCGGCACAATGCTGTTCGAGTTGGCCGGCGTGTCCGAGGCCGTAGCCAAGTCCGCGTTCCTCCGCGTCGCGATGAAGATGCCGGTCCGCTGCCGCCTGGTTCGCCGGCGCATCGCGGTCTGAGATCGACTCCGGTATTGGTTTGCTGACAACTGATCACTGACGACTGACCGCTGAAAACTGTTTCGCAAGGATCTGAGAATGAACGGCACCGAAGCCCGCAAGTTGAGCAAAGAAGAGATCGCGTCGGAGACGACGCGCCTGCGGACGAAGCTCTTCGAGCTGCGTCAGCAGCTCACGACCGACAAGGTCGAGGACAACTCGCAGTTCAAGAAGATCCGGCGCGACGTCGCCCGTCTACTGACCCAGCGCACCGCGCTGCACGCCGGCAAGTCCGGTGCCGCTCAGGGCACCTCGAGCGAGAAGAAGCCCGCGCCTGCCAAGAAGCCCGCCGCGGCGAAGAAGCCCGCTGCCAAGAAGGCCGCTGCCAAGAGCTAATCCCTCCCGCCCCTTGATCCCCCGTCCCTTGACCCCTTGTTTTTCAGTCCCCCAGCGAGAACGCGACCAATGGCCACCAGCTCCCCCGCCAAGAAGGCTCCCGCCACCAAGATCGGCCTCGTCGAGAGCGACAAGCGCACCAAGACCCGCAAGGTCGTTGTGCCGAACTCGATGATGCACCCGAAGTACGGCAAGATCCTTCGCACGCGGACGGTGCTGCACGTTCACGACGAGAAGAACGAGAGCCAGCTCGGCGACCTGGTCGAGGTGGCGCCGTGCCGCCCGATGAGCAAGACCAAGTTCTGGACGCTCGTGCGCATCGTGCGCAAGGGCGCGAGCATGAAGTTCACCAGCGTTGAGGCGCCGGCCAAGTCCTGATCTCGAGATTTGATCTCCCGACACACTCGCCTACTGATCACGTTTCAAGTCCGACGCACCTGACCGAGTCCACCCGCACGCGAGTCCATCGCGGGCACAAAGAGTTCAACCATGCTGCAGCAGGAAACACGATGCGAAGTCGCGGATAACAGCGGGGCGAAGATCGCCTACGTCATCCGCGTGTACGGCGGTTCGACCGCCAGCGGCAAGTTCACCCGCCGCATGGCCGGCGTGGGTGATCGCGTGTTCGTCTCGATCAAGAAGGCGCTCCCGGGCGCTGACGTGAAGCCGGGCGATATGTCCAAGGCCGTGGTCGTGCGCACCACCACGCCGATCCGTCGCGCTGACGGCTCATACGTGCGGTTTGACGCCAACGCGGTCGTGCTGATCCAAGACGATGGCAACCCGAAGGGCACCCGCATCTTCGGCGCCGTCGCTCGTGAGCTTCGCGACAAGAACTATATGAAGATCGTGTCTCTGGCCCCGGAGGTTGTGTAATCATGCCAAGTCATGTCAAATCCGGCGACACCGTCGTCGTGACCAGCGGCGACTTCAAGGGCGCCGTTGGTAAGATCAAGAAGGTCATGCCCGACAAGGCCGACGCGAACAAGACGCGCGTGGTCGTCGAGGGTGTGAACCTCGTCACGCGCCACCTCAAGCCCAGCCGCACGAACCCGCAAGGTGGTGTGGTGACGCGCGAGGCGCCGCTGCACATGTCCAAGGTTTCGCCGGTTGTTGACGGCAAGCCCACCCGTGTCCGCTTCACGACGAAGTCGGACGGTTCGAAGGTCCGCGTCGCCGCCCGTGGCGGTAGCGAGCTCTCGGTCGTCCGCGGCACGCGCTCCAGCAAGAAGTAATCAGCCCGCGGGCAAGAGCCCCGGCTGAACGCACCCGTTCCCCGTCCGACGTTTCAAGCGAGAAGACCTATGGCCAGCGACAACGACAACAAGAAGCAGCCCGATGCGGCCTCAAAAGAGGCCAAGAAAGCCGCGGGCAAGGCGAAGGCCGCCGCGAAGGCTCCCAAGGGCGGCGCGGTGCAGCTCGATGACGGCGCTGGCGCGGGCCCGCGGGTTGAGCCGCGCTTGCAGACGCGCGTCAAGACGCACGTCGCCAAGACGCTGGCCGAGAAGTTCGGCGTCAACAACCCCATGCAGGCGCCGCGACTCTCCAAGATCGTCGTGAACGTGAACATGGGCCGCCACCTTGAAGGCAACAAGCTCCCGGCGCATGTAAAGGCGACCGTCCTGGACACGATCCAGCGCGTCACCGGCCAGAAGCCCGTCGTCGTCATCGCCCGCAAGAGCGTGTCGAACTTCAAGCTCCGCGAAGGCGCCGAGAGCAGCGCGGTGGTCACGCTCCGTCGCGACCGCATGTGGCACTTCCTGGATCGTGTGATCAACCTCGCATGCCCTCGTATCAAAGACTTCCGTGGTTTGAAGGCCACCGGCTTTGACAAGCAGGGCAACTACTCGTTCGGCCTCAACGAGCAGGGCGTGTTCCCCGAGATCAACATGGCCGAGGCCACGTTCACCCACGGCATGAACATCAACCTGTGCTTCGATCGCTCGACTCCCGAGCTGAGCCGCGCCGTGTTGACCGAGCTGGGCATGCCGTTCGTGAAGCCCGAAGAGAAGAAGAAGTCGTCGAGCGCGGCACCCGCCGCGGCGCCGGCCACCGCCTGATCCCCGCCTCGAACTGACCCCTGACGGCTGAATACCGACCACTGACCCAGGACCGAACCATGACGACCAAAGCGCTGTTTGCCAAGGCCAACCGTCCCCCGAAGTTCAGCACCCGCACTGTGCGCCGCTGCCAGCTCACCGGGCGCGCCCACGGCGTCTACCGCAAGTTCCGCATCAGCCGCATCATGCTTCGCAAGCTCGCGCTTGAGGGCAAGATCCCGGGCATGCGCAAGGCCTCCTGGTAAGTTCGCGCCGCCCCGTCGTTCCTGTCCAACCGTCCTGGCTCGCCTGATTTTCCGACTCACGAAGACCCTCGAGACGCACACCATGTCTTTCAACGATCCGATCTCCGACATGCTGACCCGCATCCGCAACGCGCTGCGCAACCGCGCCAAGACCGTTGTGTGCAAGAACTCCTTTGTCTGCCGCGGCATCGCCGACGTGCTGCGCGAGGAGGGCTACGTCGAGGGCTTCGAGGTGCTGCCCGATGGTCGCGAGGGCAAGCTCAACCTGCGTCTGCGCTACGGTCCGCGCGGCGAGATGGTGCTCAACACCGTCAAGCGTGCCAGCAAGCCCGGCTGCCGTCAGTACGTCAAGGTCGAAGAGATCCCGCGCCCGATGCAGGGCCTGGGCATCGCGGTGGTCAGCACGTCCAAGGGCGTGATGAGCGATCGCAAGGCCCGCCGCGAGAAGGTCGGCGGCGAGCTGCTGTGCGTCATCGACTGATCCGGATTTCTTGTCCCCCGCCTTCTGATTTCCCTTGGTCCCTCGGTCCCCTGATCCCTCGATCCCTTCCCCTGGAATCCACCCATGTCCCGCATCGGCCGCAAGCCCATCTCGGTTCCCGCGAACGTCAAGATCGCGATCAAGGACCGTGTCGTCACCGTCACCGGCCCGCTCGGCTCGCTCGCGCTCACCACTCGCCCCGAGGTGAAGGTGGAGTTTGACGAGGCGAAGAAGGAGCTCGTCTGCGCGGTGGACGAGGCCCGCCTTGAGACGGATTCGAACCTCAGCGCGTTCTGGGGCACGACCCGGGCGCTGATCAACGCCAACATTCTGGGCGTGACCAAGGGCTACATGAAGGAAATGGACGTGGTCGGTGTGGGTTGGACCGCCGCGGTGACGGGCGACAAGCTCAAGCTTGTGGTCGGTCTGGCAAACGCCATCACCATGACGATCCCTAAGGGCCTGAAGGTCACGGTTGATAAGTCGCTGGTGAAGGTCGAGGGTTCCGACAAGCAGATGGTCGGACAGTTTGCCAGCACGATGCGGGCCCACCGCAAGCCCGAGCCGTACAACGGTAAGGGCATCAAGTATCGCGAAGAGATCATCAAGCGCAAGAGCGGCAAGGCCTTCGGCGCCGCGTAATCATCGCTGCATCGTTCGAGTCGCCATCTTCGCTTCATCGGTGTTCAGATTGTCCGTCGTCCGCGTCACTCCGTTTCGTTTGATTCTCAGCCCGAGCTGATCCCATGGATAAGAGCAAGCACAAAGCCGTTCGTCGAAACCGCCGCCACATCGGCATCCGCAAGCGTGTTGAGGGTCACCCGACGCGTCCGCGTCTGGCGGTCTACAAGTCGCTGAACCACATCTACGCGCAGGTGATCGATGACCTGGCGGGGCGCACGGTCGCGTCGGCGTCGTCGCTCGAGACGGAGCTGAAGCTGGAGAAGACCGGCAACAGCGAGGCCGCCGCGATGGTGGGGGCCCTCGTGGCCAAGCGGGCCAAGGAGAAGGGCGTGAACACGGTTGTGTTCGATCGCGCCGGGTTCAAGTTCCACGGGCGCGTCAAGGCGCTCGCCGATGCCGCCCGCAAGGAAGGCCTCGCGTTCTGATTTTCGCGTATCACAGACTCACACGCACGCCGACTCGCTGATCCCCAAAGTCCGACCTCAACGAGCCTGACCACACGAGACCGACCCATGCCCGAGTTGCTTGACGAAAAATCCAGTATTGAGTCCACGACCATCGGCGTCTACCGCACCTCCGCAACGGTGAAGGGTGGACGTCGGTTCAGCTTCGGCTCGCTCGTGGTGGTCGGCAATCGCAACGGCGACGTCGGCTTTGGCTACGCCAAGAGCGGTGAGGTTCCCAACGCGATCGAGAAGAGCCAGAAGGCCGCGCAGCGGAACATGTTCAAGGTGACGCGCATCGGCACCACGATCCACCATGAGGTGGACGGCAAGTTCGGCGCCGCGTCGGTCCGCCTGATCCCGGCTTCACCCGGTACCGGCGTCGTCGCGGGCACTGTCGTTCGCGCCGTGCTCGACCTTGCCGGCATCAAGGACTGCCTCACCAAGTGCTACGGCAATACCAACCCGCAGAACATTCTGCAGGCGGTCTTCATCGCCCTCTCCAAGCTCCGCACGCCCGAGGCCATCGCGGCTCTCCGCGGCCAGCAGCTTGAGGCCACCGAAATCTCGATGAAGATCGAGAAGGGCAAGCAGTTCATGTCCGCCGCGGCGAAGTCTGAGAAGGCTCGCGGCCCGGTCAACACCATCGGCCAGGAGCGCAAGGGTCGTGGCGGCGGTGGTGGTCGTGGTGGCGGCGGTGGTGGCGGTCGCGGCGGCCCGCGTGGTGGCGGCGGCGGCCAGCAGTCGCAGTCGATCACTGCGACGCCCGGCGGCGGCGCACCGGCCTGATTCGGCTTGCTTGCTCGCTCTTCCGTTTTTTCGATCACTGTCCCGTATCCGTTCCTGTCTCGCTCTCTGATCACCCGCGGCGAATCGACGTCTGTCGCCTCTTGCCGTTCCCAGGACTCCTCCCATGGCCATGATTCACGAGATCACCAAAGACGCCGGCAAGTACAAGGCACGCAAGCGTGTCGGTCGCGGCGAGGGCGGTGGTCGTGGTAAGACCTCCGGTCGCGGCAACAAGGGCGCCGGCTCTCGCTCGGGCACCGCTCGCAAGGGCGCGTTCGAAGGCGGTCAGATGCCGCTGTTCCGCCGTATCCGCAAGTACGGCTTCTCCAACGCCCGCTTCGAGACGAACTTCTGGATCGTCAACCTCCGCGAGATCGCGGCCCATCCGTCATTCGCCAAGGGTGGCGACGTGAACCAAGCCAGCCTGATCGCGGCGGGCCTGATCCGAGACGACTCGCGCGACCTGAAGATCCTGGGCGATGTTGCCAAGGAAGGCCTGAAGCTCAAGCTGAAGGTCGAGGCCAGCCGCGTGTCGGCCGCCGCCCGCAAGATGATCATCGACGCCGGCGGCTCGGTCAACGAGACTGGCACGCGTCGCGACTTCGTCCGCGGTGTGGATCGCAACAGCGAGGACCGCACGCCGAAGAACCTCACGAAGAAGGCCAAACGCCTCACGGCCGCGGCGGCCAAGCGTGCGTCGTTCAAGGCCAAGCCCAAGGACCTTGAGCCCGGGGCCAAGAGCGAGGACGCGAAGCCCGCGAAGGCACCCAAGGCTCCGAAGGCTGACAAGAACGCGCCCGAGGCCTGATCAACCATCGCACGCAGCCCATCGATTTCGGGGGCGAGTCTCTCGGGCCACCCGGCCCCGGTGGCTTGCCCCTGCTTCATTTTTACCCAGTCCACACCGTTGCGGGCACAAACCACTCGGAAGCCCGCGAACGATTGACCTAGACTCTTGTCTCGCTCTCGGCCGTCGCGTGATGTCACGTCTCACCCCGCGCCGGTCCCCGTTCTGATCGACGATTTACCGCTGATCCAACCGCGGTCTTTGCAGGAAAATGCATGCTCCAGGCGCTGCTGAACATCTTCAAGATCGTCGAACTCCGCCACAAGATCCTCTTCACCGTCGGCATGCTGGCGGTGTTCCGCATCGGCCACTGGATCCCGCTCCCGGGCGTGAACCAGGAGGTCTTGCGCGAGAACATGGAGAAGCAGCAGGCTGAGGGCTCAGCCGCGGCCGGCGCGCTGAACGTCATCGCCATGCTCTCGGGTGGCGCGTTCAGCCACTCGACGATCTTCGGTCTCGGCGTCGCGCCGTACATCTCTGCGAGCATCATCTTCCAGCTCTTGCAGACCGTGCTCCCGGGCCTGAAGAAGCTTCAGGAGGAGGGGCCGACAGGGCGTCAGAAGATCCAGGAGTGGACGCGCTACGCGACCATCGTGCTGGCGATCTTCCAGGCCATCGGCTATCTCAAGTTCACGCAAAGCCAAGGCATGATCTACGAGCAGTGGGCCTCAAACCCGGCGTGGTGGATCATGGCGGTCACGGCTCTGACCGCCGGCACGATCTTCCTCATGTGGCTCGCGGAGCAAATCGAGAAGCACGGCATTGGCAACGGCGTCTCGATGCTCATCATGGCCGGCATCCTCGCGGGCATGCCCGCGGCGGTCCAGCAGGTCAGCGCCGGTTATAACGCGAACCCGCAGACCATCCCGCCGCTGGCGATCATCATCCTTGTCGCGCTGTTTGTCACGGTTGTCGCCGGCAGCGTGGTGCTCACGATCGCGCAGCGCCGCATCGCGGTGCAACAGGCCAAGCACACCCGCGGGCGCAAGGTCTACGGCGGGCAACGCAGCTACCTCCCGCTGCGTGTCAATCACGCCGGCGTCATGCCCGTGGTCTTCGCCAGCTCGCTGATGATCTTCCCGTCGATGATCCTCGCAAGCGTGATCGGCGCGATCGCGCCCCCGGGGGCCGCGGAGACCGGCACATTGGCGCAGACGCTGATCTGGCTTAACGAGCAGATCACCTTCGGCAACTTCCTGTACATCGTCGGCGAGGTCATCCTCATCTACTTCTTCAGCTACTTCTGGATCACCGTCCAGTTCAACCCTGAAGAAATGAGCAAGCAGCTCCGCGAACACGGCTCGTTCATCCCCGGCCTTCGCCCCGGCCCGCGCACGGCGGAGTATCTCGAAGCCGTGATGGAGCGCATCACATTCGTCGGCGCCGGGTTCCTCGCGCTTATCGCGGTCCTGCCGATGGTGATCTCCGCGGGCTTCCAGATCAACCAGCAGATCACGCAGTTCCTCGGCGGCACCGGCCTGCTGATCACGGTCTCGGTCATGCTCGACCTCATGCAGCGCATCGAGGCCAACCTGCTGATGCGCAACTACGCCGGCTTCCTCTCCAGCGCCGACGGCAAGGGCGCACGCCTCCCCGGCCCGCGAGCGATCTGATCACGCGGGCTTGTCTTGAGTTGCCTATTTCCGATTCGCACATTTGCCATTTCCCATACCCCGTCCCGCCTCGCCACCTGAGACCCCATGCCCAAGCAAGACGACAAACTGACGATGGAAGCGACCGTGGTTGAATCGCTCCCGAACGCGATGTTCCGCGTGAAGCTCCCCAACCAGCACATCGTCCTGGGCTATGTCTCCGGCAAGATGCGGATGAACTACATCAAGATCCTGCCCGGCGATCGCGTGACGGTCGAGATGTCTCCCTACGACCTGACGAAGGCCCGCATCACGTTCAGGCACTAAGGAGCCGTCAGCCGCCAGCCTTCAGCACGCCCAGAGCTGGATGCGAAAGGCAGTGGCAGTGGGGCGGTACGGTCGGTGACCGAGGCCTAGGACCGATTCGCCCGCGCCCGAACGCCCGCGTTTTTTCCTGCTGATGGCTGAAAGCTGACCCCTGACAGCTCCCCGAGGGCTATACTCCCTCCCGTTTCATTTCGCCGCGGCCATCGCTGGCCCGCGCCGTTCACGTCTTCAGAGAGGTTTCACCGTGAAGGTTCGAGCAAGCGTTCGTCGTATCTGCAAGGATTGCCAGATCGTCCGCCGTAAGGGCAAGGTCCGCGTGATCTGCAAGGCCGACCCCAAGCACAAGCAAGTGCAGGGCTGATTCGTCCGTCCGATTCCCCCGCGTTTTCAACCTGCCGGCGGGTAGGGCCCCGATGGGCCTGACGATCCGCCGAGCCATGGAGTCTCCACAGTGCCCCGTATTGCCGGTATCGATATCCCCGAGAAGAAGAAGATCTTTTACGCCCTCCAGTATGTCCACGGCATCGGACCCAAGTTCGCCGCGGACATCCTCGCCGAGGCCGGGATCAACCCCGACACCCGCGCCAACGACCTGACCGAGCAGGACTCGGCCAAGATCGGTGCGATCATCGACGCGACCTACCTCGTCGAAGGTGCCCTCCGCCGCCAGGTCTCTCAGCAGATCCAGCGCCTGAAGGACATCCGCTCCTACCGCGGCGACCGCCACCGCAAGGGCCTCCCCACGCGTGGCCAGCGCACCCGGTCCAACTCGCGCACCCGCAAGGGCCGTCGCAAGACCGTCGCAGGCAAGAAGGGCGTCAAGGGCTAAGCACTCGGGCCGCGTGCATCGGGGCAGCGCTCGCCGTTCAACACGAACCGCGGCACGCTCGGATCGCACGCGGATCACACTCGCATACATCCCGGCCTCGCGGCCCCGCCGCTCCGCCGGATTCGACTGAGGATTCCTGTCATGGGCAAGAAGGTCAAGAAAGTGCGCAAGAACGTGGTGCGAGGCATCGCCCACATCCGCGCGAGTCAGAACAACACGATCGTCACCATCACCGACATGAACGGCGAAACGCTCACCTGGGCGTCCGCCGGCACCATGGGCTTCAAGGGCACGCGCAAGAGCACGCCCTTCGCCGCGACCCGCGCTGGTGAAGAGTCCGGGGCTCGCGCCCGCAAGGTCGGCGTCACCGAGATCGAAGTCCGCATCAAGGGCGCAGGCGCCGGACGCGAGTCCGCCGTGAACGGCCTGGTCGCCAGCGGCATGCGCATCAGCGCGATCGAAGACCACACCCCGGTCCCCCACAACGGCTGCCGCCCGACGAAGCGTCGGCGCGTCTGAGAAGGGGAAGGCACTGGGCATCAGGCATTGGGCACTGGGTCCAGACATCAAACGCAGTCACGACCGGCATCCGAAAGGGGTGCCGGTTTCTCGTTGGGGTATCCTCTGCGATGGGACGGCTGCGCCGGATGATGCGAAGGATGCGGCGCCATCAGCGCTCGTCGTTGATCGTCCGCGTGATGGTGATGTCGCAGACTTTCGCTGCGGCTTATCCTATGCTCGGCACCGTTGTACTCACAGGCCGCGGCACACTCTGGCCGCCAGCGGCGACGCCGAGCGTTTTGATCAGCCAAGCGACCGTGGTGGTTGCCGTATTCTTCATCCTGACGACGTTCATCGTGGTGGTCACCGCGCTCTGGACGCGGGGTGCCGTTCATCGGCGCGTGCTCAACGCGAACGGTCGCCTCTGCCCCTCGTGTATGTATGACCTGCGAGCTCTCGGCGAGTCCGGTCATTGCCCCGAGTGCGGAACCCGTTACCGCGCCCGCTGGCTCTGGAGGCGCTGGAACCAGATCTTTCCGCAGGGCGTGTTCACTCGACACGCGGAACTGGCAGAATGCTTCGCCGGGATCAGATCGCCGAAAGCGCGGGATGGCCCGGGGTGAGCGGCTTGGCCTTCGACGGCAGAGGCGCTCGTCACTCCGCGCTGCGAAACGCACGCAGTCACGATCAGCATCCGCGAGGGGTCGGGCTTCACTCGTGTACCCTCTGCAGTGCGATACGTTCGCCAGTTGATGCGAAGGGGGCGGCGTCATTGGCGCTCGGCGTTTGTCGTCAGAGCCCCGGTCGACGCAATCGTCGCCACGATTGTCTGTGCACTGTTGTTACACGCGATCTACCGCGTAGGCTCCTGGCTCCTCATCAGCCTGCTACCGATCACCGGTTTTCAACCATCGTCACCCTCGTGGGTGATCTCAGTAACGGCCGCATTCATTCTGCTCCAACTCGCGGTTGTGGCTGGCCCCCTTGCCATTTCGACGTGGACCAGCAGCAGGCTCTACAAGCGCGTGCTCAACGCACACGGCCGCGTGTGCCCTTCATGCCTGCACGATCTTCGCGGCCTCGGCGACTCTGGCCGCTGTCCTGAGTGCGGCACACGGTTCCGCGCCCGCTGGCTCTGGAGACGATGGCGACAGGTCTTTCGGTGTGGGAGTTCCCGCCGGCAGATTGCAGACCTGGCCAAGTGCTTCACTGATCTCGGGCCGTCGGTGGAAATAGAGTCGAAACAGGCTTGTTTCAGCCTGCGACGCCGCCAATAATCCCCCTCACTCCCTCCCGGAGAGAAAGCCTCCCTCGACGCGGCACGTCGGGGGCTGATGACCGGGTTTGGGAACGGCCTTTCTGGTTGCCGCAGATTTTGAAGGATCACACAATGCGCATCAAGTGGCGTGGGCTCGAACTGCCGTCTCGTATTTCCGTGGACCCCCGGTCCAAGACCTCGACCTACGCGAAGTTCTCGATCGAGCCGTTCGAGCGCGGCTTCGGCACCACCGTCGGTAACTCGCTCCGCCGCATCCTGCTCTCGGCTCTTGAGGGCGCGTCGCTCACGACGCTGAAGATCAAGGGCGTGCAGCACGAGTTCAGCACGCTCCCGGGCGTGCTCGAAGACGTCACCGACATCGTTCTGAACGTCAAGAGCCTCATCGTCAAGCTCGACGCTGAAGAGCCCAAGACGATCAAGGTCGCCGCGCGCGGCCCCGGCGAGGTCACCGCCGAGCTCATCGAGTCCGACGCCTCGGTCACGATCATCAACAAGGAACTCGTCCTCGCGACGCTCACCGACAAGATCGACTTCGAGATGGAGATGCGCGTCGAGAAGGGCCGCGGCTACGTCCCGGCCAGCGAGCGTTACAACTCCGGCGAGGAGCAGGAGATCGGCGTGATGCCGCTGGACGCGATGTTCAGCCCCGTGCAGCGCGTGCGGTACCTCGTCGAGGAGACCCGCGTCGGTCAGAAGACCAACTACGACAAGCTCGTGATGGAAGTCTGGACCAACGGCACGATCTCGCCGGAGATGGCCCTGGTCGAGGCCGCGAAGATCAACCGCAAGCACCTCAACGCGTTCGTGCAGTACTTCGAGATCGGCGAGCAGCGCGTGAGCGAAGAGGCCGCCGCGGCGGCGTCCGTGGACGAAGAGCTCATTCGCAAGCTGAACATGCCGGTGGGCGAGCTGGATCTCTCGGTCCGCGCCAGCAACTGCCTGGAGTCGGCGCAGATCAACATCGTCAGCGACCTGGTCACGCGTACGGAGCAGGACCTGCTCAAGGTGCGTTCGTTCGGTCGCACGTCGCTGCGCGAGGTCAAGAAGAAGCTCAACGACATGGGCCTCGATCTCGGCATGACCCTGCCCGAGGGCATGGTCGTCAAGAAGTGATCCCGGTGGCCCTGCCTCTCCGAGGCAGGTGCCGCAGACTCACTGAGTCGCTTCAGCTCTGAAACGCATCAACTCATCGCGGCCGGCTTCACGCCGGCCGCGTTTCTTTTTGTCGCGCCCCGTTTGTCTACCATCGCGATGAATGTACCAGTGGCTGAAGCGCCAATACGCAAAGCGGGTCGTCAACATCAACGTGAACATCACGATCGCGTCGCTGGCCGCGATCGCCGGGACGGTCGTCGTCGTCCACTTCTCGCGATACCTGGGCGTTGACGACTCGCACACGACGCTGATCGTGGTGATCACGCTTGTCTCCGACTGGCTCATCGATCTCTTCGTCGCGGTCACACTGCACTGGCTCGCGAACCACTGGCCCCGAAGATGGCAGCGCTCGCACGATCTGATCGACAAGTACGAGGAGGTCATCGACGCGGCGCCGCCGCCGAGCCTGTCGATGATCAAGGACGCCGCGGCGAACGTGCTCACGCCGCAAATGCCGAATCTCTCCGAACTGCCGCACTTTCTCCAGCACGGCCCGCAGCGTCTGAGCCAGCCGACCGAAGCCAACAACAGCGCGAGCCCGCAGACGTTCAGCGCGACACCGCCAGCGCCCGCGGCGCCGAGATCACGCCCCAAGGCGAAGCCCGAGGTGTCGTTCGTCCGTGACGCGACGACGATCCAGCTTCAGCGCTTATGTCTCTCGCCGCTATTCTATATCATCGTCGCCGTCGGCCAGTGGTTTCTTTTGCACGCCGGGATCGAGCGAGAGCTGACGGTGATCCTGCCGTTCTTCGTTGCGATCGTGATCACGCGGGTAATCCACACATGGTGGATGATCCACGCTGACCCGATCGTGCTGGAGGAGTGGGAGGCCAGCAAACGCCGGCGCCACGCGGAGCGTCACGGGCGAGCGACGTTGCAAGGTTCGCCGCCGATCGCGGCGACTCCGTCGGCGCAGGCATCGGCGCAGAACGGCATGAACCACGCGGAGAGCACGCCCGCGGGCACGGTGCGTCCCGGCGAATCCGTCGCGCCCCGCGGCGAGCGTTCGATCTCGCGCTCAGAGTGAACCATGTGCGGCATTGCCGGCATCCTGCTGCTGACGCCGCGATCGCTGATCGAGGGTGATGAGCGCGCCCGGGCGATGTTCCGGCCGCACGCCGAGGCGATCCCCGAGCAGTGGCTGGACAGCCTCGAAGCCTCCATCGCGCATCGCGGCCCTGACGGACGTGGGCGCTTCCGCGATCGCGCCGTTGCCCCCGATGGCACGATCGTCGACGTCGCGCTCGTTCATCGACGCCTCAGCATCATCGACCACGCCTGCGGCGGCCAGCCGATGGTGACTCTGCGCCAACGCAAGCCGTGGGAGACGCCCGACTACTCACTCGCGCCGCCGGAGCCGACTGCCGAGTCTGTTCCTGTCAGCGTCTTCATCGGGCAAGGCGCACCGAGCGACGAGCCGCGCTATGCCGCGCTTCGAGTGGACCGCGATCAGGCGCTCCGCGCCACGGTTTTCAACGGCTGCATCTACAACCACGCGGCCATCCGCGCCGAGCTGCAATCGCTCGGTGCCAAGTTCGCCACCGATCACAGCGACACCGAAGTCATCCCGCACGCGTTGCAACAGTGGGGGGTGGGGGCGCTCTATCGCCTTGACGGGATGTTCGCGCTGGCGGTCTGGGACCGCGATCAAGCGTCGCTCACGATCTCATGCGATAGCTTCGGCGAGAAGCCGCTGTATGTCACCGAGGCAAGACTCAGTGACGGACGCGTCCGCGTGGTCTTCGCCAGCACCGCCGCGGCGGTGTTGCCGTTCGTCACGTCGCGCCCCGCACCAGGAGAGCCCGAGATCGATGGCGGCGCAGAAGTACGGGCGGCGCGCAACTGGTTGCGATTCGGTTTTGCACATGGCTCGCCGGACAGACGCTTGAACTCAGAGATTCCCGGCACCGCCGTCGTGTGGAAAGGTCTGGAGGCCAATCGCTTCGGCCATCACGGCCTGACGCAGGCCATGATCGACGAGTCGTATCTCTTCGGCTACTCAGAACACATCACCGCCCAGATCCACTTTCCCGTTCGTTGCCATGCTCTGAACATTCCGCGCACGCTCGAACTGCTCGAATCTGCCGTGCGCTCGCGCCTCGTCGCCGATGTGCCCGTCGCCTGCTTTCTCTCGGGTGGCGTGGATTCGTCGGTGATCGCGGCCCTCGCGGCGCGTGATGTCGCCAGCCTCCAGACTGTCAATGTCAAGATGCCCGACGCCGCGATCGACGAATCGGTACACGCTCGAGCCGTTGCAAAGCACCTGGGCACGCGGCACACGGAGATTGATGCGGGCTCGGATCTGATTGGCGACCCGGCCGCGGATCTGACGATGCTCATCGCGCAGAGCGGCGTGCCGCTGGGTGATAGCTCGCTGCTGGCGAGCCTGTGGGTGAGCCGGGCCGCGTCGCGCGTCGCGAAGGTGGCGCTGGGCGGCGATGGGGGGGACGAACTCTTCGCCGGCTACGAGCGTTACCGCGCCGCGGCGATGTTTCATCGCGCCGGCCCCCTGCGCTACGCCGGACTGATCGCTGGCGCATGGCCGCCCGCCGGTGCCGACGCGCGAGGACTGCGTCGCTGGCGAGCATTGAACGCTGCGGCTCACGATGGCTACGCGGATCTGCTCGCGATCTTCCCGCGCACGATGATCGATGAGCTTTGGCCGGTGTCGCGCTGTTGGCATCGCGACGCGCGTAAGCGGTACGACACCGGCCCCGTGCCTGCCGATCGGCCCGGCCTGTTGCCGCTGCCCGATGGCGCGGGCGCGATCGAGCGAGCGATCTCGAGCGACGTCTGGTCGTATCTGCCTGACGATCTGCTGCGGAAGGTTGATACGGCCAGCATGAGCATGCCGCTGGAAGTTCGTAGCCCCATGCTGGCCCGCGCGCTGAGCGACGCGGCGATGCGTGCGCCGATCCGCGATCTCTACTTGAACCATGAACGCAAGGGCCTCTTGCGGGCGGTCGCGCGAACGCTGGTTCCGGCGTCGGTCATCGACCGACCGAAGCAGGGCTTCGCGTCGCCGATCTCGTCGTGGCTGCGAACAGACGTCGCGGGCCTGCGCACGCTCGCACGCGAGCGGTTGCTCAGTCCCGGCGCGTTCGCGGGCATCGCGGCCCACGGTCAGGTCCGAGAACCGGTCATCCGCCGGCTGCTGGATGAGCACTCGGCGGGCACGCACGACCACGCACAGCGGATTTACGCGCTGTTGGTGTTCTCGCTGTGGGGGTCGTGGCGGCAAACCGTCCGGCCGATCGGTGAATGATCGGTGCTTCGCCGGGTGATATGCTTGCGTCGCACCGCATGGTTCGATCGGCTCGTTTCTCACACAGATACGTGCAGCAAACGCGCCGACCCGACCGATGGAATGACCAGATGCAGCCGCTGACTCGCCGGGAAGTTGTGATCACGGGCACCGTCGCCGCCCTCGGCGCAGTGGTGCTTCCATCGTGCGCCCGCTCGGGGCGGGCGATAGACATGCCGGGGCCGGTGTGGCCGACGAGCACGTCGCGCCCGATGTCAACGATGCCGCCGATCGCCACGACGCCCGCGCCGCAGCCGCGGATGACGCCGTTTCCCACGCCGCCCGCGCTGCCGCCGGACGCGGTGTTCCCGAGTGTGATCTCACGCAGCGCTTGGACGCGCACGGGCCTGTCGCGCCCGCGTGACGTGTTCGCCCTCGGGCGTGTGACACGCATCACGATCCATCACGACGGGATGAACCCGTTTACCAGCACGTCGCAGAGCGAGTCGGCACGTCGCCTCGAGCTCATCCGCCAGTCGCACGTCAACAAGCGCGGCTGGGCCGACATCGGCTATCACTACATCATCGACCCTGCGGGCCGCGTGTGGCAGGGACGCAGCGTGCAGTATCAAGGCGCGCACGTGCAGGATCAGAACGAGGGCAACCTCGGCATCATGTGCATGGGCAACTACGACCGGCAGGTCGCCACCACCGCGATGGTCTCGTCGCTGACGCGATTCCTCGCGTCGCAGATGAAGCTCTACGGCGTGGCCACCCGGCGTGTCTACACGCATCAGGAAATCAACCCGACGGAGTGCCCGGGCCGCTCCATTCAAGCCGCGATGCGCGGCGCCCGCTCACGCGGCGGCGCGCTGGCGGCGGCGTTGAGCGAGATTGGCGCGGCTGGATTGGCGTGAGAGGTCAGCCCTCTGGGGTCAGCCTTCAGCCGTCAGCCAGAAGTCACGCCACCCCTTCGCCCACCTCAAACTCCGCTTCCGTCTTTTCGCGAAGCTCGCTGAGCGTGACGCCCGGAGCGAGTTCGGTCACGACGAATACGCCGCGCCGTTCGTCCATCGTGAATACCGCCAGGTCGCTGATGAGCATGCTCACGCACGACTTTCCGGTCAGCGGCAGCGAGCACTGCTTCACGAACTTCGGCGTGCCGTCGCGTGCGTTGTGCTCCATGACGACGACGATCTTGCGAACGCCGGCGACCAGGTCCATCGCGCCGCCCATGCCCTTGACCATCTTGCCGGGGATCATCCAGTTGGCGATGTCGCCGGTCTGGCTGACCTGCATCGCGCCGAGGATGGAGATGTCCACGTGCCCGCCGCGGATCATGGCGAATGAGTCGCTGGAGGAGAAATACGCGGCCCCTTTGCGGGCGGTGATGGTCTGCTTGCCGGCGTTGATGAGGTCTGGATCCAGCTCCGCCTCGGTCGGAAACGGCCCGATCCCCAGCAGCCCGTTCTCCGACTGCAGCCACACGTCGATCCCCGCGGGGATGTAGTTGGCCACCAGCGTGGGAATGCCGATGCCGAGGTTGACGATGAAGCCGTCGCGGAGTTCCTGCGCGGCACGCTGAGCCAGTTGATCACGCGAAAGCGCCATGCCCCCAGCATACGCGTTTCGCCGCCGCCCGTGCTCTGGGAAGCCGACGCGCCGACCGCACCGGAAGAGGCGCTATCTGGTACACTGCGGACGCCGGTGGGTGACTTTCGATCGCCGGCGCGGAGCCGAATTATGTCCAGCGCAACCCCCTCGTCCGGCGTCAAGGTCTTTCGAATCCTCACGCTGCTCGTTGTCGGCGGCGGGCTGATCTATGCCACCTGGGCATTGTCAACGACCATCACGCAGACACCCAACGTTGTGGGCGCGACGTCGATTTCAAGCCTGCTTGACGCCGCGGCAACCGGCAACGTCGCGGTGTTGGAACGCGAGCTGAAAAACGGCGCGGATAAGGAAACAAAGCAGCTCTTCGTGGCGAGCGAAGCGGGCATGACCGCGCTGATGTACGCGGCGCGCTTCGGGAACATCGACGCCGTGAAACTCCTGCTGGATCGCGCCGCGAACGTGAACGCGGCCGCGGCCGACGGGCGCACAGCGCTGATGTACGCCGCGATGGGCGAGGAGCCGGCGGTGGTCAAGCGGCTGCTCGAGGCGAAGGCCAACGTCAACGCGCGGGCTGAAGACGGCTGGACCGCGTTGATGCTCGCCTCGGCTCGCGGCAACGCTGAGACCGTCCGCGCACTTCTGGCCGCGGGCGCCGATGTCAATCAGCGGAACCGCTGGCGATTGACCCCGCTGATGGTCGCAGCCCGTGGCGGCGATCTGGACAAGGTCAAAGCGTTGCTCGCCGCGGGCGCAAGCGTTGACGACACCGACGCCGACGGCAACACCGCGCTGAACAGCGCCGTGCAAGGCTCGGACAACAGCGCGATCATCACGCTCCTGCTCTCCAGCGGCAGCAAGCCCAACGTCGCGGATATCGAGGGCATGACGCCGCTGATGCGCGCCGCAGAGCGCGGAAATACGGACCTCGCCCGCGTTCTGCTCGAACGCGGCGCCGATGCAAGCCTCAAAGACCGTCGCGGCTGGCGAGCTCTGGAATGGGCCAACAACCGCGGCGACGACTACGGCCGCGCCATCGCCGAGCTGCTCACCAACGGCGTTTCGCCAGCACCGGCGACACCGCCCGCCGCCGCCGTGGATCCGGCTGTGCCCGCGGCACCCGGTGAGCCTGAGCCGAAGTGATCGGGCCGAGAAGTCGCGGTCAGATGGCGATCGCGGCGCGGGGTGCCGCGTCGTTGAAGCGACGTTATCGACAAAACGCACGTTGCGGGGCTTGAATACCGGGATCGCCGCCGGCGGATCACTGGCACTGGCCGACGCGCGAGGTAGACTGTTTCCATGAGCGATCTTGATCGTCGGCTGTTGATCGGCGCTGCGGGCCTTGCAGGTGTAGCGGCGATTTCGAAGTTTGCGCAGGCCGGGCCGCTGACGCCCGCATCCGGACCGGTTGCGTCCACCGGGCGCACGCTCGATGAGATCTACAACCGCATTCCCGCGCCGGGTGTTGCCCCCGTCGGCGCCTTTGACGGGCGCACGCCCATCGCTGGCTCGACGAGCGCTGTGACGATCAACCAGCCCGGCAACTACGTCCTCACCGGCAACATCCTGGTCAACGGCCCGGCCATCAACTTCGAGGGCAACGACATCACGCTCGATCTCAACGGCTATGCGATCGGCAACACCACGTCGTTCCTCTCGGCCGCCCAGTTCCAGACTGAAAGTAGCAACATCACGCTGCGCAACGGCACGTTCTTTGGCGGCAACCCGACGCTCGCCGGATCATCAGCGCTGACGAATCTGCTCTTGGAGAACCTGACGTTCCGCAACACCCGCCTCACCGGCGTTGCCCTCAGTTCCATCCTGAATCGCGCGGTTCACATCCGCAACTGCCGCTTTGTGGACATCGGCGGCGGCACCGTCAGCTCGGATTTCAACGCCATCATCACCGCCGCGATCATCTCCGGCGGCCTCATCAACATCGAGCAGTGTTCCGTCTCGCGATTCCGCTACAACGGCACCGGCACTCAGAATTTTCGCGGCCTTCGACTCGATACGCCCTCCACCTCCGGCGGCGTAGGCAACATCGTCTCGCGTTGCACTGTCGCGACCGATCGCCCCACCGCCACCGACGGCATCAACATCCAGGGCCTCGGCGTGTATCGCGACAACACCGTGTTCGGGTTCTCGCTCCCCTATGTGGGGAGCACCAACGGCGGCGGGAACGCTTGACCACACGTTGGTCGATCGCGCCAAGCCCCTAACCTCGATAAACATGCGGGTTGTCCGAAGTGTTCTAGAACTTCGACGCGAGCGTGCCACGAGCAGCTCCTGTATGCGGGGCCGTTGTTCTTTCGACAACGTCAGCATGAAACCGTCCGTCGCGGTGAAGCTGTCCTGACCGCAGTCCGCCCCACGCATGCGTGCGCGAGAGCGATTCGCGAAAACACTGCAGTGCTCCGTGGAACTCATGGGGCTCTGGTCAGCATGCCCGTCAACGTTTTGAGAAGAACGAAAGGCTACGGGGTGGTTTAGGGTGTTCGCCCGTTCGGGATTACCCCCGGTTGCAGTTATCGTGAGGCCATGCTGCTGACGCACTCTCGTCGTCAGCACCCTGTGGAGGTGGCACTCATGCTCACATGTAATCCGCGCCCGGATGCGTCTGATGTTGACGATGCGCGAGCGAGTTTCGGCGACGCGACAGACGCCCGCTCGCCCAGCCGATCGCGCGGGTTGACACCGTTGGTCGACGCGGTTCAACCCCGTGCTGTGCAGCCCTCACTCTCGAACATTGCTTCGTTGGCGAGCGCCCTGCCTCCTGGCACCGAAGAGATCTCGCTCAGCGGCTCAAGAACTTGGGACCGCCAAGCCGCGGCGGATTTTCTGGTATCGCGGTTTGCTCAGCTTCGGCGTCGCGTGCAGCGCCGGCTTCAATCGCATGGTGCCGATGTCGCCGACGCGGACGATGTGCTAGCGACCAGCGCCCGCAAGCTGGATGCGTTGGTGAGCGCGGGGCGTGTGTTACAGGCGGGCGAGGGGCGGATGTGGGCGCTGATCTGCCGCGTGGTGGATCGGTCGACGATCGACCTGATTCGGTGGCGTGCGTCAAACCGGCGCGTGCAGCGACGGTTGTTTGATTTCGCAGGTGAGCGGCCGCGAGCTGACAGCGGCGATGCAAGCGGTGGGCCGGACATTCGGGACTTTGAGAGCGCGTCAGCGCTGCTGGACACGTTGAACCTTGGTTCGATGGATCGCGAACTGCTCAGCCTGCGCTGCCGCGGCGTCGCGTGGCCGGTCGCGGCGGAACTGCTGGGCCAGACACCCGAGGCGATTCGCAAGCGTTGGACGGTCGTGTGTGAGCGGCTGCGCGAGGCGGTGGGGGAGAAGTGACGCGCGGTTGAAGTCCGTTTCAGACTTCGATGGCGTGGGCACTCGCGAAGAAAAGTCCCCGCGGGCTCGGCAGAGCCGGCGGGGCGTGTGCTTGCAGGGGCGAGGGACTCTTACCCATCTGTCGCCGGCCTTGGCGACATCTGGCTCCGACGCCGGTCGTCCGCGGCGGCCATGCCGCGGATTTGGGGACCGGCGTCCCCTGCGAGTCGATCGGTGGGCCGTCCATGGCCCGTCATGTCATCCCTGACCGAGTTTGCGTCCTTGCTCGATGCGCTGCATGAGCGAGGGGAGGCGTGCGTGCCGGTCGTCTTCCGTGGCCCGCCAACGGGCCAGATCCCAGATCTCCAAGCGAAACCGAGCTCCAATCAGGACTACTTGCGTGCCGCCGGCGGGCTCGATCCCTGCCCGAGTCAGATGGGCCTTGGGGAGGACGAGGCGCTGGGCACTATCCATCTCTAACCGTTCAGCGGACCCGAAAAACGTCGTTTCATACTCGGCGACCGATTCATCCGGCGTGAGGGAGTCGCCGCCCTGTTCTGCGAGTTTGTTGAAGGTGGTTTCCGTGTAGAGCCGAAGGGGACCATTGGTGAGCGGGATGCAGTACCAAGCCGGTGGGGGGGCTTCTCCCCAGTAGCGGTGCTTGGCCGGGATCGCCAGGCGTTGCTTGGCATCCAGGGTGTGCTCGCTGGTGCCGGTGAAGATCATGCGGTAGGCCCATTTCCGTGTTCAGACGATACATTCTCTACCACTTCACCCCACTTTGCAACACCAAGCTGCGATTTTCGGCAATTGTGGATGTTTTGTTCAAGTTCCGGATTTCAGGAGGGTCACGGAGGCGTTTCACTCGCTCACGGGCTGACAATCTCGGTGGATGCCCGGTTGATAACCCGAGCGTGCTCGCTTGGCGGTCTCGGAAACCCGCGTGAGAACCTCGCCAAAGGTCGCCCCACTTTGCTTTCGCGGACCGGGCGAGAACGCCAGCCCGGCGCGGATCGTGTTTCGCTCGCTACGCTTGGCGATGAGTGAGGCGGCTGTGGCAGCGCGTTCGACGGGGCGGGTGTGGGCGGCGAATCGGCAGGGCGTGGACTATGAGGCTGAGGCCGCGAGGCTCGGCCCGCCGGTGGTGCCGATCATCGACGCGCACACGCACATTCATGGGCCGACGGCATGCCGTCTCTACGACCGTGCGCGTCGGCTCTACGGCGTGACACGTACGTACACGATGAGCCAGCTCCCGATGGCGGCGCCGGTGCGCGATGCGCTGGGCGAGAGCGTGCGATTCATCAGCATTCCCACATGGGGGCACGCCGACCGCGAGGCGGCGCATCGCGCGCTGTACCTGAAGGACATCGAGATTTTCCATCGCGACTTCGGCGCGCGGATGATGAAGGTGTGGGCGTCGCCGAGGCTGCGGGACTTTCTGCCCAGCGGCGCGACGGACCTGCAGGACATCGACAGCCCCTGGCGGCGTGAGCACTGCCGTCTGGCGCAGTCACTGGGCATGATGTTCATGGTGCATGTCGCCGATCCGGACACATGGTTCCGCGCCAAGTACAGCGACTCCGGCCTCTACGGCACCAAGGCCCACCAATACGTCGGTCTCGAGCGCATGCTCGATGAGTTCACCAGTCCGTGGATCGCGGCCCACATGGGCGGCTGGCCCGAAGACCTCAAGTTCCTCGACGGCATGCTCACGCGCCATCCGAACCTGCACATCGACACCTCAGCGACCAAGTGGGTGGTGCGCGAGCTGAGCCGTCACACGCGACAAGAGGTCGTCGAGTTCTTCACCAAGTGGCGCGGGCGCGTGCTGTTTGGCACTGACCTGGTGGTGATGGAGGACCAACTCTCGCCGAAGAAGAGCGGGCTCAGCGCGATGGGTGATCTGGCGAGCTCGCCGGACGAGGCGTTTGACCTGTATTGCAGCCGTCATCATGCGCTGCGGCAGATGTTTGAAGGTGAGGGCGACGTTGAGAGCCCGATCGCGGATCCAGATTTGAAGATGTGCGAGCCGATGAAGTACAACGAGATGAGCGGGCCGACGTTGCGGGGGTTTGCGCTGCCGCGGGACGTACTGGTTGATCTGTATCGCGGCGCGGCGGAGCGGCTGGTGGAGGCGTGGTGGGCGCGAGGGTAGCTGGAAGTGGCAGAGTGGTAGAGTGAATGAAGTGTGGGGGCGCGTGGTTGCTGGGGCGAGGAATGGTCGATGAAGGGTGGGGCCGCGCGAGTGCGATCTTTGCGAGCGGGTGTTGCGGTGAGGTGGCAACTTTGAGTGGAGCACGAAGATGAACATGGACGCGAACATGAACGTGAGCCAGATCCGGTTTGTCACGGCCGCGGCGGCATTGGTCGGGGTCGCGGTGATGTGCGGGTGCAAGAGCGAGACGAAGTCTCCGGCGGCCTCCGGCGCGAGCGCGGAGCGATCGTCCAGCGCGACGGCAGCGGGCGCGAAGAAGCCCGGTGCGATCGTCGTCGCGAACAAGGTCTGCCCGATCATGGTCGAGCATCCGGTGAGGAAGAACCTCGAGATGGGCCTGACCCGCGAGTACAAGGGGAAACTCGTCGGCTTCTGCTGCTCGGACTGCCCGGAGGCGTGGGACGCCTTGAGCGACGAGGAGAAGGAGCAGGCGCTGGCGGACGCTGCGAAGGCCGAGGCGGCGGAGGCGGCGGGGGGGAAGTAGTTGCGAGACGTCAGTCGCGAGTCGCGAGTTGGACAAGGCGAGTCGAAATGATCGTCAGCGTTGAATGACGAACGCGGACTCGCCGGGCTCGTCGTCGAGCGTCGCGTTTGACTCAGTGCTGATGAATCGCGACATGGTCGCGCGAAGCTCCGCGAGATACGCGTTCACTTCGCTCGCGTCACCTTGGGTTTCGAGCGTGACGCCGCCGTCGGGCTCGTTCCGGACAAAGCCGGTGACGCGATGCGACGACGCGATGTGGCGAGCTGTGGCCCGAAAGCCGACGCCCTGGACACGACCGGTGAAGTGAACTCGCACACGCATGAGGGGAACCAGAAGTCGCGAGTCGCGAGACGCGAGTAGGGAACCAGGAACGCCGATGGCCGTCATCCCCGTTGGACAACCTCAACTCACGCGTCCATCAATCAACCGAGACGCGCCGGAAATCGCACGCTTGCGACTCGGAGCTCGCGACTCGCGACTTCTGTTTTTACCCTTGCTTTGCCGCGGCCAGCGCCTGTTCCTTGCGACGTCGCTTGAGCTCGGCGTCGATGAACGGCTGGATGTGGCCTGCGAGGACCTTGTCGACATCGCCGGATTCCTCGCCCGTGCGATGGTCTTTCACGCGTGAGTCGTAGACGACGTACGAGCGGATTTGCGTACCCCAGCCGGACTCCATCGCGCCGCCCTTGGCCGCGTTGATTTCTTTCTCGCGCTTTTCCTCTGCCATCTGCTCGAGCTTGGCCTGAATGATGCTCAAGCACTGTGCGCGGTTCTGCGGCTGATCGCGGAACGTGTTGGCGACGACGGTGATGCCGGTGGGCTTGTGCGTCATGCGGATCGCGGTGGCGACCTTGTTGACGTTCTGGCCGCCGGGGCCGCTGGCGCGAACGAACGGCACGACGTCGAGGTCGCGATCAGGGATATCGACCTTGACGTCGGCGAGCTCGGGAGTGACTTCGACGCTGGCGAAGGATGTCTGGCGCTTGCCCTGGGCGTTGAAGGGTGAGACGCGGGCGAGGCGATGGGTGCCGCGTTCGCACTTGAGATAGCCGAAGGCGTACGGGCCTTTGACGTGAAGCGTGACGGAGTCAATGCCGACCTCGGAGCCGAAGCCGCGCTCGACTTCCTCAATGCCGAAGCCAGCCTTTTCGAGGTAGTTGAGGTACATGCGGAAGAGCATCTCGGCCCAGTCGTTGGCCTCGGTGCCGCCATCGCCGGCGGAGATGGTGAGGAAGCAGTTGCGATAGTCGTGCTTGCCGCTCATGAGTGAGCGGAGCTCGATCTTGTCCATGCGCTCGTTGAGGTCAAAGAGCAGCGTGTCGGCCTCGCCGAGCATCTCCTTGTCCGGTTGGCCGGGTGGCCCGGCCTCGCGGGCCATGTCGAAGGCGACCTTGGCGTCGTCGAGCTGGCGGATCGCGCCCTCCAGCGGCTCGATCTGAGCGCCGAGGTGCTTCATGTCGCCGACGATGCGGTTGGCCTTGGCCTGGTCGGTCCAGAAATCAGGCGATTCCATCTGGGCTTTGAGTTCGCGAAGCTGGCTTGCTTTGTGGGCGTAGTTAAAGCGAGTCGCGGATCGTTGAGATCCGCGCCTCAAGCTGCGCGATGATGGGGGCGTGTGCGTCGTAGTGCATTCGCCAGCATAGGTCAGCAGGCCGCGAAAGAAAACACGTGTCGCCGCCCGAGAAACGCTCGATTGTCGCACGGGCTGTGATAATCTGTGGGCGTGATCACGCGTCAAGACGACATCACGCCGACGTTGCAGACACCCACGGGCACGCCGGTGGAGCGGGGGCTCTTGCCGATGAGCGTCGAGCCGGGAACGCGTGCGCCGGAGGAGGACGCGAGCGCTGCCAAGAGTCTTGTCCCCTCGACGCGGCGTGGCTACGACCCGAACGCTGACGTGCCCACGACCGTCACGCGATCGCCGGAGCTGGTGGGCATCATCGCGGTGCTCGTGCTGCTGGTCGGAATCGCGATGATCGTGTGGGTGCTGCGGTCGGCGCGATCGATGGCCCAGACCTCACTGACGGACGAAGGAGGCGGGCGTCGCGCTCGCCGTCGCGGCGGCGCAATCAGCGCGTGGGAGGAGTCGGGCCGTCGCGCGGAGATGCCGCGTGATGAAGACACGCCGCGCGAGCGCGGCACGGACGGGATGTTTGACGACAACGACGACGAGGACAACCCGGATCGGCCGATGAGTGGCGACTCGCCGCGGGGTGAGCGGTGAGCGCGGGCGGTGAGCGCGGTCCGCGGCGGACGGCGCTGGTCATCGGTGGGGCACGCCGGGTGGGGGCTGCGATCACCCGCGAGTTGAGCCGCGCCGGCTGCGACGTGGTGTTTACGTATCACACGAGCGAGGCGGAGGCGGCAGCGCTTGAAGCGGAGCTAGGCGACATGTCTTTCGGTGGGCCGCCACTCCGTGGCGGGTCGCAGACGCCCGGCAATTCCGCGAGTTCAACACACACAAATGCTCACGGCACCGATCACCCCACGGCGAGTTTGAGCAGCGGCGATGACGCAAGTCCAGCGCCCGCCTCGGAGAGGCGGGCCACCCAAGGCCAGGCCACCCAAGGCCAGACCACCCAAGGCCAGGCCACCCAAGGCCAGACCGCCCAACGTCAGGCCACCAAAGTTCGCCTCGAGATGCATGACGCCTCGCGGCTGTCGGCGCAGATCGAAGCGATTGCGACGAGTCGGCCCGCGTGGGACGTGCTGGTGATCTGCGCGTCGGTATACACGCCGTGCTCGCTTGCGGAGTTCACGCCGTCGCGGGCGATGGCGGACTATCAGGTGAACGCGATCGCGCCGGCGATGATCTGTCAAACGCTTGCCCCGGCGCTCGCGGCGTCAACGCTCCCGGGGGGCGGCTCGATCGTCATGCTGGGCGACATGCACGCGATGGGCCCCGCGGGGCGTGCGCGGCGCGGGTTCTTGAGCTATTCGATGAGCAAGTGTGCGCTGACGGAGCTGGCGCTGGTGCTGAGTCGCGAGCTGGCGCCGCGTGTGCGGGTAAATGTGGTGGCGCCGGGCGTTGTGGCGTTTCCTGAGACCGGGCCCGAGGCGGATGAGGAGCTGCGAGCGAAATACCTGGCGAAGGTGCCGCTGAAGCGCTCGGGCACGCCGCAGGACGCGGCGACGGCGGTGCGGTTCCTAGCGCTCGAAGCGGCGTATACGACGGGGCAGGTGCTGCGGGTGGATGGGGGGGAGGGGGTGTAGGGACATGGCACATCGCACATCGCCACATGGCACATTCGGAAAGAGCGGGAGGCGGGTTTGGTGGTGGGTGGGAGCGGTGGGTGTCGTGTTGGGGGTGGTGACGAATGTTGGGGTGGCTTGGTGGTGTGTGTATCGGAGCGTTTCGATTTGGAGTTATTCAGCGCCAGCTCCGATGTATGTGTCGGCCGCACAAGGGCTGCCTCATCGGCGCTGGTTTGGTTACGAACGGCTTGAGTCGCTCTACCTTGAAGGAACCCCGTTGTGGACGGAGCAAACGAAGGGTTCAACGCCCGAGTATGTTTTGGCGTCGGCGGCAGTCGCGTTCAGAGAAGCTCGAGGTCTTCCCGACGTGCAGGGGAGCGATCGGTGCGGGCAAGGAGAGTTTCATGCGGCGGGTTGGCCGTGGCTTTCCGTATGCAGCGTTTCATTCTCGATCTATACGCCGGCTGGCCCGCAGTTCGTTGATCGCGGCGGGTGGTGGTGCGAAGGGCTCCATCCCGACCTTGAGCCCGTCGTCGGCGAGTGGGCCGTCGGGATCGATCCGACAACCAGGTTCCGACGCGTGATCTTCCCCTGCCGCCCGCTCTGGCCGGGCTTCATCGCAAATACGGTCGTCTACTCCACGCTGTGCGTGCTCGCAGCATTGGCGTTGATGGCGTCGCGCGTGTTGTGGCCGCAGGCGCGACGCGCCCGCCGCGGCCAGTGTCGCCGGTGCGGGTATGACCGACGCGGGCTCGCGAGCGCGGCGGTTTGCCCTGAGTGCGGGAAGGGGGCGTAGGAACATGGCAAATCGCACATTGTCACATGGCACATTCCGAAAGAGCGGGAGGACGGTGTGGCGGTGGTGCGTTGCGGCGGTTGTATTGCTTGCGCTCAGTGTTGCGACGAATGTTGGGGTGGCTTGGTGGTGTATCGAGCGCGCCGTGGGCAAAGCGAGCGGCGGCGGGCGTGTTGCGGCAATCACACCGAGCGCCATGCAAGGCGACGTGTGTTGGATGTGGTGGCCCGGCTATCAGATTTACTATTGGCCCGAGTTCATCCGGAGAGATCCGCCCGCGGACTTCGATGCCGCCTTACCCGGCTCGATTCGGGCCATGGCGGCGGAGTCGATTCGCGAGAGCATGCTGCGAGGCGCCGATACGGGCGGGCGTGTGTACGGCGAGTTTCACGCGGCGGGCTGGCCGTGGCCTGCGCTGTACGTCGACTCGCACTCGCTCGACGCGGGCGCGGCGTCTCGCGGTTTGGTGTTGTCACCGCGTCCACGCGAACTCGCGGATGAACTGAACCCGCTCGGACCGATTGCTCTACGGCTGGGCACGAACGGGAACCCACTGCCTTACCGACCGATTTGGCGCGGCTTCATCGCCAACACGCTGATCTACTCCGTCGTGTGGTTGATCATACTTGGGTTACTGATCACCGGAACCGCGGGGTTGCGCCGCGCTCGACGCGCCCGCCGCGGCCAGTGTCGCCGGTGCGGGTATGACCGTCGCGGGCTTGCGAGCGCCGCGGTTTGTCCCGAGTGCGGCAAGGGGGCGTGAGGACATGGCACATGGTACATTGCTACATCGCACATTCGGAAAGAGCGGTAGGAAGGTGTGGTGGTGGGTGGGGGCGGTGGTGCTCGTGTTGGGCTTGGCGGTGGTGACGAATGTCGGGATGGCGTGGTGGTGTGTGCGGAGCGCTCAAGGCGTGCCGTCCATCGCGGGGAGCTACGTCATGATCCACTCGTCGCGACAGCGCTTCGCCGAGGTCGAGGCGTCGGTGGGAATCTGGAACGGCGTGGAGCACGCTTCTTGGCCGGGGATGAGCATCGCCGCGACCTTCGAGTATTTCTCTCACGAGGATGAGATTCCGCGGAGCCTTAGGCGCTCGATGGAAGCGGTGTTTGAAGCGCCGAGCGTTGTCCACACGGGGCCCGAGTATGTTGAGGGAGAGATTCTGGTGGTCGGTTGGCCGTGGCGTGCGTTTTCATGTGATTGGATGGTGGCGTCCGGCGGAGGCGCCGGAGGAATACGGACCGAGGTGATCCGCGGCGCGTGGCGCCCGGAATCAACCACGGCGCAGCCGATCAAACGTCTGATGTCTGACTCCAGCTTCCTGCTGTTCTATCGCCCGGTGTGGCCGGGCTTTCTGTGGAACACCGTGCTCTACAGCGTGTTGTGGGGCGCGGTTGGCGCCCTACTCATACGGCTCGCGCGCTGGCCCGCGGAGTCGCGCGCCCGGCGGGGCCGCTGCCGCGCGTGCGGGTATGAC
>VYLL01000092.1_pt1 | contig 35016 bp, 27 predicted proteins | sample 5114301 | NCBI WGS metagenome assembly VYLL01 (sample SAMN12291809, study PRJNA351875) | freshwater metagenome | isolation source: freshwater lake | place: USA: Michigan, MSU2 Lake | collected 2011-08-16 | reverse complement strand
CGCGGGGCCGGACAACGTCCTGCGATTCGAAAATCGCGACGACGGACCGCACCCCTACCTGCATGTCCGCGGGGGGTTGGAGGCGCTGGTCGCGCGCAGCGTCTATTACGAGCTGGTCGATCTCGCGCTTGCCGAAGGTGTCGAGCCGCCCGGATTGTGGAGTCGCGGCACGTTCTTTCCGCTCGCCGCGTGACGCTCGCGGAGGACTTGCGCGCCCGGCTTGCGGTGACGGCGGATATGCTTGTCCCGTTCGAAAGCGACATGCACCGCGCGATCGCTGGCCCGGGCACGCCCGCTGCCGTTCTCGCCGCGATTACCGACCGCGCCGAACCCGGCCTCATCCTGACGCAGCGCCCTGAAACAATGCGCCGTCACGCCGGACAGGTCGCCTTCCCCGGCGGGCGCGTCGATCCGGAGGACGAAGATGCCGTCATGGCGGCACTGCGCGAGGCGGAGGAGGAGGTCGCGCTCCCCCGCACCGCCGTCGACATTGTCGGAACACTGCCGCCCTATCGCACGGTCACGGGCTTCGACATCGTGCCTGTCATCGGCGTGATCGCACCCGACCTGCCGCTGGTGCCGCATGACGAGGAAGTCGCTGCGGTATTCGAGGTGCCGCTGTCGTTCGTGCTCGACCGGGCGAGTTTCATCGAGCGCCGGGTGATGTTCGATGGGGAAGAACGCCGCTACAGCGAAGCGATGTGGGGCGAGCGGCGGATTTGGGGGGCGACGGCGGCGATGCTCGCCAATCTTGCGGTGCGCCTCAAGTGGTGACGCTGCCCGAGGCGCGCTGGCGCAGCGATGCGGGACTGCGCGCGCTGGTTGATGTGCTCGGCGGCGGGGAGACGACGCGCGCGGTCGGGGGTAGTGTACGCGACACACTGCTCGGGTTGGCGGTGAGCGATGTGGATCTCGCGACGCGGCTGCTCCCCGACGAGGTGATCGCGCAGCTCGAGGCGGCGCGGATCAAGGCGGTCCCGACCGGAATCGCGCATGGGACCGTTACCGCCGTTGTCGGCGGCAAGCCTATCGAAGTGACGACGTTGCGCCGGGACGTCGCGACCGATGGGCGGCGCGCGACCGTTGCGTTCAGCGACGACTGGCACGAAGACGCGGCGCGGCGCGACTTCACGATCAACGCGCTTTACGCCGATGTCGCGACCGGCGTGATCGACGATTATTTCGGGGGCCTTGCCGACCTGCAGGCGCGACGCGTGCGCTTCATCGGCGACGCGCTGACCCGCATTGCCGAGGACCGTCTGCGCATCCTGCGCTTCTTTCGCTTCCATGCGCGCTTCGGAACCGGCGACCCCGATCCTGAGGGTCTTGCGGCTTGCACCGCGCGCGCGAACGACCTGATGGCCTTGTCGCGCGAGCGGGTGTCGGGCGAATTGCTCAAGCTGCTTGCCGTCGACGACCCGGTGCCGACCGTCGCGACAATGATCGCGCAAGGCATACTGAAGGCCGTGCTGCCCGAATTCGATGACGTCATGCCGCTGATGCGCTGCGTGGCACGCGAGGCGGCGGCAGGCGTGGCGGGAGATCCGGTCAGGCGGCTTGCCGCACTCGTCGACGGGCGCGCCGATCTTGCTGCCTCGCTCGGCGGCCGGTTGAAGCTGTCCAATGCTGTCGCCAAACGGCTGGTCATCGCGGCAGGCACGCAAGATGGGCCGCCGGAGACTCTGGTTTACCGGCTCGGCCATGACGCAGCTGTCGATGTCCTGCTCCTCGGCGACGGCGCGGTCGCCGACGTCGAAACGGCACGCGCCTTTCAACCGCCGAAGCTGCCGGTCGGTGGCGGCGACCTCATCGCGCGCGGGCTTGTCGCAGGGCCGGTCGTTGCGGCCACGCTGGCGCAGATCGAGGCGCGCTGGGTCGATGCCGGCTTCCCCGCCGGCGACGCGTTCGACGCGATTGTCAGCGAGGCGCTGGCGCGGGCGGGTTGAGCAGGATGTCGAGCGCCGCAGAGGCGGTCAGCGGCCGCCCAAAGTAATATCCCTGCCCCGTCACGCACCCCATCGCCGCGAGTGTCGCCGCCAGTTCGCGCGTCTCGATCCCCTCGGCCGTCGTCGCCATGCCGAGCGCGTTGGCAAGACTGAGGATCGCGCGAACGATGGCAACCTTGTCGGGGTCGCCGATCATGCCGGTGACGAAACTCCGGTCGATCTTGAGAATGTCGATCGGCAGCTTCTGCAGGCTTGCGAGATTGGAGAAGCCCGTTCCGAAATCGTCCATCGCGACAACCGCGTCGCAGGCCTTCAAGGCTGCCAGCGTGCGCCCCGCGCGGTCGGACTCGCCGACCACCGCGCTCTCCGTCAGCTCGAACGCGAACCGCCGCCCGTTGAGCCCGTAGCTACGCAGGGCCGTCTCCGCCGCCTTTGCAACATCGTCTCGCGCGATCTGGATGGGGGACAGATTGACGCCGAGGTAGACCGGCACCGGCGTGCCCGCGGTGCCATCCCAATCGCGCAGGGTCCGCATCGCACGATCAAGCACCCAGCGGCCGAGCGGCACGATAAGGCCCGAATCCTCGGCGACCTCGATGAATTCGCTGGCGGGTATGGAGCCAAGGTCAGGATGCTCCCAACGCGCCAGTGCCTCGAAGCCGGCGATCTCCGCGGTCGCGAGCGAGACGAGTGGTTGGAATGCGAGCGACAGCTCGTCGCGATCGATCGCGCGGCGCAGTTCGGTTTCCATCATGAAGCGCCGGCGCGCGGTGGCGAGCGACGCGGGACGGTAGACCTCGATGAGGCCGCTCGCCTTTGCAAGCTTGAGGGCAAGCTGGGCGTGACGGACCATCGTCTCGGCCGTGCCGTCGCCGCCGTGCGACAGCGCACAGCCGATCGCGGCATCGACCTTGATCTCGAAGTCCGACAGGCGAAAGGGGTTGGCAAACGCTGCGGAGACACGGCGCGCGACGTGCTCGACGTCGCCTGGGCCATCTTCCATCCGCACTGCGATTGCAAATTCGTCAGTACCGATGCGGGCTATGAAATCCGATGCGCGCAGCACCGTCTTCAGTCGCCGTGCGACCGTGATGATCAGTTCGTCGCCGCCGAGCGCGCCGACGCTTTCGTTGACCCTGCTGAAGCGGACGAGGTCGGCGATCACGAGCGCACAGCGTTCGAGGCCCTCCTCAGCGATGCTGTTCTCGAGCGCCTCGACGAATCCCGCCCGGTTGGCGAGGCCGGTGAGCGGATCGGCCAGCGTCTCGCGCCTCAAGGAGGCCGCCGCCTGAACCTCGTGCGTTCGATCGACGAATGTCACCAGCGCCCGCGCGGCATGGCGCCGGCTCGGCCGCAGCGGCTTGATGGCGACGGTGAAGTGGCGTCGGTCGGCGACGCCGCCGTCGCGCCAGTTGAAGGTCTCGCCCGCGCTCTCGCCCAGAATGACGCGGCGGATCAATTCGGTGGCGCGGACACGGGACAGGGCGTCCGCGCCCCTCTCGCCCAAGGCGTCCAACCTCGCAAAGTCGGGATTGCGGGCGACGACCTCGACGTCGCGACGACCGCTGACGACGACTGCAGCCGCAATCGGGAGCGCGTCGAGATAGACTTGGCAGGCCGCCAGACAGGTCGCGGTTGCGTCGGGTATCCCCGCAGCCGCCGCCCCGGCTTCCCCGAGCTGATGAAGTGCGCCCCCCATGGCACCGCAAATAGAGCACCAAGGTTAAGCGCCTCTAAAGCAGTCGTTATCCTAGAACCGATTGTCGCGCGGAAAGCCGGTTGGGGGCGTGCGGCCGATCGCACCCCGGGCTGCGCGCCAGGGGAGCAGGTCGGTCTCGGTTCGTGTCCGCCCGCTGTCGCCGCCCATTGCCCAGCTCAACCCTTCAGCCATTGCGAGGGTCGTGACGTCGGCAAGGCCGCCTTCGCGGAACTTCTGGATCGTGACGCCCTGCCCACGGCCCATTTCGGGGAGCTCCGACAAGGGGAAGATGAGCATGCGGCGGTTGTCGCCGATGCTCGCGACCGCATCGTGGCCGACGGGGATCGCGCGGACGATCCTGAGCATCGCTCCGGGGCGCAGGTTGACGACCTGTCGCCCCTTGCGCGTCTCGGCGACCAGGTCGTCGCGCCGCGCGATGAACCCGCGTCCGTCGCTTGCGGCGAGCAGCACGCGCATGTCGGGCTTCGCGACAAACAGGCTGACGATGCCCGTTTCGCCGCCCAGATCGATCATCAGCCGCACCGGCTCACCAAAGCCGCGTCCGCCCGGAAGCTTGTCGGGTGCAAGCGTGTAGAAACGTCCGTCGGCAGCAGCGAGAACGATCTTGTCGGTCGTCTGCGCGTGAATCGCGAAGGCCGGGCCGTCGCCCTCCTTGAACTTCATCGTCTCGGCGCTCGCGAGGTCCGCATGACCCTTGAGCGCGCGGATCCAGCCCTTCTGGCTGAGCACGATCGTCACCGGCTCGCGCTCGACCATGGCTTCGAGGGGAATGTCCTTGGCGGGCGCGGCCTCCTCAATGGTCGTCCGGCGCTTGCCGAGCGCGGTCTCCGGCGCGTAGCGTTCGCGCAGCTTTGCAAGGTCCTTCTTGAGCCGCGTCCGCTGTCGCGCGGGGCTTTCGACCAGCGCCTGCAACTCGGCGCGCTCCTTGTCGAGCTTCTCACGCTCGGCCTTGAGCTCCATTTCCTCCAGGCGTCGCAGCGAGCGCAGGCGCATGTTGAGGATCGCCTCAGCCTGCCGGTCGTTAAGTGCGAATTCGGCCATCATCACCGGCTTCGGCTCGTCTTCGGTGCGGATGATCTCGATCACGCGGTCGAGATTGAGAAAGGCGATGAGGTAGCCGTCGAGCAGTTCGATCCGGTCGTCGATTTTCCCGATGCGGTGGGTGGAGCGGCGGACCAGCACCTCGATCTGGTGCGCGATCCACGCGGTCAGCACGGCCTTCAGCCCCATGACGCGCGGCGTCCGGTCGGCGCCGAGCACATTCAGGTTGAGCGAGAAGCGGACTTCGAGGTCCGTCATGCGGAACAGCTGTTCCATCAGGACGTGCGCGTCGACCGCGCGGCTGCGCGGTTCGACGACGATACGGATATCCTCCGCGCTCTCGTCGCGGATTTCGCCGAGAATTGGCAGCTTCTTGTCATCGACGATCGCGGCCAGTGCCTCGATCAGCTTGCCCTTCTGCACGCCATAGGGAATTTCGGTAACGACCGCGTGCCAGGTGCCACGGCCCTGATCTTCGACGTGCCAGCGGCTGCGCACGCGGAATGAGCCGCGCCCGGTTGCATAGGCGGCCGCAATGCTCGCGGGCGGATCGACGACGAGGCCACCGGTCGGGAAATCCGGACCCTTGACGTGCTCGAGCAGCGCCGCGTCTTCGGCAGCGGGCGAGTCGATCAGCAGCGTCGCCGCGTCGATCACTTCCGCCGCGTTGTGGGGCGGTATGCTCGTCGCCATGCCGACCGCGATCCCGCTCGCGCCGTTCGCGAGCAGGTTCGGGAACAGGCCTGGAAAGACCTCGGGCTCTTCCTCCTCGCCATTGTAGGTCGGCTTGTAGTCGACCGTGCCGTCGTCCAGCCCCGCCATCAGGTCGACGGTTGCCTGCGTCAGCCGCGCTTCGGTATAGCGGTAGGCAGCGGCGTTATCGCCGTCGACATTGCCGAAATTGCCCTGCCCGTCGACGAGCGGGTAACGCAGCGCGAAATCCTGCGCGAGGCGCACCATGGCATCGTAGACCGACTGGTCGCCGTGCGGATGATATTTGCCGATCGTGTCGCCGACGACGCGCGCGCACTTCTTATACGCCTGCCCCGGATCGAGCTTCAGCAGCCGCATCGCCCAGAGCAGCCGCCGGTGCACCGGCTTCAGCCCGTCGCGGAGGTCGGGCAACGACCGCGCGGTGATCGTCGACAGCGCATAGACAAGGTAACGGTCCGAGAGCGCAGTGTCGAACGGGGCGTCGACGACAAGGTCGAACGGGTCGGGCGCGGGATCGGCGTCAGTCGGCTTAGGCATGTTCTTGGCCGCGCTAGCAGCGCGGATCGCGGCTGGCGAGTGCGATGACGCCCTCGCGCGTTACAGTCTGCGCGCGGCTTCCCCGAACAGGCGTCGCGCGATGATCGGCGCGACCATATGCGGCAGCGTCAGCACCGAAAGCGTGACGAAAGCGGTCCGCACGGCGGTGTCAGACAGCATTGCGCGCGGATCGAGCCAGGCAAACAAGCCCGCGGCGACGAGCGCGATGATCGTGAACGTGACGATCGTGGCACCCTGCTTGATGCGTCCGGCGACGCCCAGTTCTAGGCGGATCGCCGCCAATTGTCGCGGCGCGTGAGAAGCGCAGAACACCAGCGCAAAGCCGATCGCCGGGGGCAGGACGAGCATCGCCAGCACCGCGATCAGGCTCTCGACGGCATCGGCACGGCGCGCGTCCTGCCACAGCGCCGCGATGCCGGCGGCGGCGATCGCCAGTGCCATTGGGGCCAGCAGCAGCAGCAGGTCGACCATCGGCGCCGCGACGGCGGGGCCGATCAGGGTTGCGAAGATGTCGGTGACCGCGTGAGGGTAGGTTAGCATCGGGGCCGTAACAAGCGCGGCCGCCATACCGAGCGTCATGATCACGGGCAGCCGTCCCTGCCAGTCCTCGGCAAAATGCACGATCGAGAGCGTGACGAAGACAAGGAAAGCGAGCGTCGGCGACAGTGCCCATGTGAACGCCATGGTGGCCGCAAGGCCGAGGTAGAGCGCAAGGACGCCCACTAACGTGCCGCGCTGCGGCGCCTGCCGGATGACCGCGAGGTCGAGCGTGCCATGCGGCAGGCCGAAGACAAGCATGAGGCACGCCGCGGCGATCGTCGCCGCCGGGCTGGCCAGAAATTGCGGGGCAGCCGCATGCAAGCCGCCAATCGACAACGACAGCGCGACGAAGCCGAACCAAGACGTGCTTGGGCCGGGAAGCGACCGACGCTCCCCGGCCTGCACCTGCCCCGCCATCGCGACCCGAGGGGCAAGAAACGTCATGCCGTCGCAGGAACGCCGTTGCCGTATTCGATGCGCGACTTGCGAACCGCGATGACGTAGATCAGCACACCGACACCGCACTTGGCGATGATGTCGGCAATCGTGTAGCCGACCTGAATTCCCGTCTCGACCAGCCCACCGCTGATGTTGGTGTAGGGGATCATGTAGACGATCGGGTAGAAGCCCCATGATGCGAACGTCAGCAGGCGTGCCGACTTGACCAGTTCACGGACATTCTCGGGCTGCCGCTCAACCGACGCGCCGAGCCCCTTGAAAAGTTCGTAGATCACATAGGCGAACGGGATCGCCGACAGCGTACCCCAAATCGCGCGCGTGGTGTTATCGGTCGCGATCTCGCCCGGATAGCCGAGCGCGACCATAAGCGCGGCGGCAAAGCCGAGCTTGACCGACTTCGACATCGTTTCCTCATCCGACAGGCGCATGACGAGAACGAGTTCGATCAGGAGCAGCGGCACGGTGAGCAGCCAGTCGACGTAGCGATAGGCGTCGTTGAACGCCACGTTGGTCGCTGTGACGACGCCGTCGGCGACGCCGTAAGCCGCGTTCCAGCTCTCGAAGATGCGGAAGTAGTGATAGGCTGCGATCGCACAAACGAGGCCCGAGATCGTTAGCGCGGTCTTATAGGCAGGGCCGACCTGCCCACGCCCAAACCACAAGAACAAGGTGGTCGCCGCCATCGTCGCAAAGGTGAACGAAAACGCATTATAGACGAGCGAGAATTGCCCGACGGTCAGTTCTGATGCCATAGCTCTGGTCCCGGTCTCGAAGACACGGGCTCTCCCGCGCCTTGGTTGCAGCATGGCAAGCTGTGTCGGCCGGAAGGGGGCACCGGCCGACACCCCTGCAACGACTGGCGTGAGCTCGAACAGGGTGCTTGCGGGGTCGCCATGGCTTGCGGGACGGCCGCCGCCCATACGGACTTTAGGCCGTAGTGGCCGCGCCGCAGCGCCAGAGCGGTCGCTCTAGAGCCCGGCTTCGACCGCGATACGGATCGCGTCGGCGACGCTCTGGGTGCCCAGTTTTTGCATCAGCAGCCCGCGGTGCATCTTCACGGTCTTCTCGCTCAACGACAATTGCCACGCGATCTGCTTGGTGCGGTATCCCGCCGCGATGCGCTCCAGGATCTCGCGCTGACGCGGTGACAGACATTTGACGCACGCGACGGCGGCGGCGTGGCGCGCCGAAGCGGGTCCGACCGCACCGTCGGGCAGCTCGACCTGCGACCCGAGAAAATATTCGAGCTCGCCGCGCGGGTCGAACACCGGCGCAACGAGGACCGCGTTGCGAAACGGCGTGCGATCACGCTTGTAGTTCAGGATCTCGAACAGGACCGGCCGCCGTTCGCGCACGCCCGCGCTGATCCGCTCGGACAGCCACGGCTCGGTCGCTGGCCCGGCCAGAAACTTGCAGTTGCGGCCGAGGATCTCATCGGGTGCATAGCCGGTCAGCTGGCAAAACGCGTCATTGACCGCAACGATCGGGTTGAGCGGCAGGCGTGGATCGCTGATCACCGCCGCGATCGGGCTGGTCCGGATCGACGCGACCAAGCTCTCCCCGTCAGCGTCGAGATCATGGGCATGCAGCGCCTGCATAATCGGGAGATGGGGTCCCGCCGCACCAATTGCACCCCCCGCCCCCCCGCGCTATAGCGGCGGATGAGCCCCGGCCCGCTGGCTGCCAAGAAGCCCGTGCGCCGGGGCGCGCTCTTTTTGTCGCTCAGGAAACCGCCCATGTCCCGCCGCCGCCAGATCTACGAAGGCAAGGCCAAGATCCTTTACGAGGGGCCCGAGCCCGGCACGCTGATCCAGTATTTCAAGGACGACGCGACCGCCTTCAACGCGCAGAAAAAGGGCACGATCAACGGGAAGGGCGTGCTCAACAACCGGATTTCGGAGCACATCTTCACGCTGCTCGGCAACATTGGCGTGCCGCACCATTTCATGCGCCGCCTGAACATGCGCGAGCAGCTGATCCGCCAGGTCGAGATCGTGCCGATCGAGGTCGTGGTCAGGAACGTGGCAGCCGGCTCGCTGTCAACGCGCCTCGGCATCGAGGAAGGCACGCAGCTGCCGCGTACGATCATCGAATACTACTACAAGGACGATGCGCTCAACGACCCGATGGTCACCGACGAGCACATCGCCTGCTTTGGCTGGGCGGGGCAGGACGAGATGCACGACATCGCCGACATGGCGATCCGCGTGAACGACTTCATGTCGGGGCTGTTCGCGGGGATCGGCATCAAGCTCGTCGATTTCAAGCTCGAGTTCGGGCGTGTCTGGGACAACGATTACAGCCGCATCATCCTCGCCGACGAGATCAGCCCTGATGGTTGCCGCCTGTGGGACATGGCAACCAACGAGAAGCTCGACAAGGATCGCTTCCGCCGTGATCTCGGCGGCGAGGTCGAGGCGTATCAGGAAGTCGCGCGGCGTCTGGGCCTGCTCCCCGACGGGACCGACAACGTCGTGCTCGACCTCGATGCGCAGCGCAAGAAGCGCGGGCGCTGACCGACAGAAATACGCTCGCGCTTTAGCGCCGGATTAACCATTGGCACGTTACTTCCGCTCTCGAACACGAGACGGAGTTCGGGGCAATGCGCAATCTGGCAATTCTCGCGGCGGCGACCGCGCTTTCGGCCTGCGGCGGCGGCGGTCCGCTGAGCGTCAGCGGGCAGGTGCCCTCGGCGGTGACCCCGACCAACCCGTCAACGAACACCGACGTCTACACGCAGTTTGCGAACCCGACCACGCCGCGCACCTATCAGGGCATCGGCGGTACGCAGGTGCTGCAGTACAACACCGACAGCCGTACCGCGACTAACGGCGGCACCGGCCTGATCGGCGACCGCGGGCAGCAGGGGCTGACCTATGGCGGCTATTCGTCGACCGTCCGCAACAGCGCGATCAATTTGACCTACGATCCGCGCGACGCGACGTTCACGCTGCAGGTGACCGGCGTCAACGCTAACGCGACGCAGACCAAGTTCCAGGACCCGGCCAGCCGCACCGACTTCGCCGGATCGCGCCAGCCGCAATGGGGCACGCAGAACATTGCGGCGATCGCCGGGGTCGGCGCCAACGGCAACTATAACTACCTTCAGGCTGGCGACGGCGACCCGCGCTCGCTCTACCAGAACAGTGGCAGCGGCTTCGTCTTCCCCGGCGATAACAACACACCCGCGTCGACGGCACCGGGGGCCAGCGCGGCCTATCAGGCAGTCAATCTGTTCTTCGAGCGTCCGGACTCGCCGGGCGGCACGCGCTACGTTTCACTTGCCGGGTTCGTCCGCAACAGCCTGACGTTCAATCCGGTGACGATCGGCACGACCGCGTACGACCAGACGATCTGGCATCTCGAGCGCGGTGCCTTCGCCTATGGCATCCAGACCGGAAACTCGGCCGTCCCGACGACGGGCAGCGGGGCGTACACGGGCTCTATGCTCGCGACGATGATCTATAACCCGACGCTCGACACCGGCACGTCGTATCCCAATTACTTCCAGTGGCTTTCGGGCACATCCACGACCAACGTCAACTTCGCGACGGGCGCGGTGACGCTGCGCGTCGACGGCATCGTCGGGCGGCCGTTCTTCGACTACAACACGACGCCGCAGCTCGTGACCGTCGCGGAAGGCACGAGCTTCACGGCAAGCGGCACCGCGACGATCGACCTTGTCCGCACCGGTGGCTTCACGGGACAGTTCCAGTCGGCGCGCTTCGGCGCGACGACCAATGGCGCGAACCCGGTGATCAACATCGCGGGTTCGACCATCGACGGGGCCTTCTTCGGCCCGGCGGCCGAGGAAGCCGGCGGCGGCTTCCGCATCGTGGGCGGCAATCCGGACGAGCGCATCGACATCGTCGGCGCGTTCAAGGGCAAGAAGTAAGTCCCGTGCGGCAGGCCGCCCGCCTGCTGCTGACCGTATCGCTGCTGGTACCGGCGCCGCTGCTGGCGGAGCCGCTAGCGGAGGCGTGCGCGAACGGCAGCTGCACCTACAAGCTCAGCGTCGACCAGATGCTCGCGCATGCGTCGATGCTGGTGCAGGCGCGCCGCTTCGACGAGGCGCGGCCCGTCATCGCGGCGCTGGGGCACGCGCCCGGCCTCGCGATGGAAACGCATTTCCTCAAAGGCTATGTCGCGGTCGAAACCGGCGACGTCGCGGGCGCGATCCGCGAGTTTCGTGCGAGCCTTGCGGTCGATCCCAAGCAGACGCGTGTCCGCCTCGAACTCGCGCGCGCGCTCGCACTTCAGGGACAGGATGCCGGGGCGTCGTATCACTACCGCCTTGCCGCGCAGGACAAAGGTATCGCGCCCGAAATTCGCGCGACCATCCAGGCGCAGCGCGGCATCCTGCGTGACCGCAAGCCGTGGCGGCTGTCGACCAGCTTCGGCTTCGCGCCGGACACCAACATCAATTCGGGATCGAGTGCCGAGACGGTCGACGTGCTCTTCGGCGGCCAGCCACTGCCGCTCCAGCTCGACGATCAGGCGCGCGCGCGGTCGGGAATCGGCCAGACCGCGAGTTTTTCCGCAGGCTACCGGGTCGCGCTTGGCGAGAAGACCGGTCTGCAGCTCGACGCCGATGCCTCGGGCACCAACTACAAGGGCGTCGAGGCCGACGACTATACCGTTCAACTCGCCGCCGGGCCCGAGCTGCGCCCTTCGGACGCAACCACGCTGTCGCTTCAGCTCGTCGGCGCGCAACGCTGGTACGGCGGAAGCCGCGCGGCAACGCAGGTCGGCGCGCGATTCTCGGCGCAGCATACCCTGTCAGACGACCAGCGGATCGGCGTGTCGCTCGACGCGCGGCACAATGCTTCGGGCTTCGGGGCGGCGTACTCCGGCTGGAACTTCGGCGCGTACGCAACCTATGAGCGGGTGGTGGCGCGCAGCCTGATCGCGAGCGCGAGCCTGTTCGCGCGCGTCGACCGGCTGAACGAGGCGGCCTTTTCGAGCAGGGAGTTCGGCGTGTCGCTTGGCCTCGGCGGAGAGCTAGGCCACGGCATCAATGCCGGCATCAGCGGGACCGCGAGCCGCGCCACGTTCGATGCGCCGATGCTTGCCTTTTCGATCGATCCGCGGCGCGACTGGCGGCTGTCGGGGCGCATCTATGCGGGCCTCAGGACGTTCCGCTTCCTCGGTTTCTCGCCGAGCATTGCCTACACCTACACGCTCAATGCCGCGTCGCTGCCGCTCTATCAGAGCAAGCGCTCGCGCTTCGCCTTCGCGCTCGCCCGCTATTTCTGATTGCCGCGCGGCCTGCGCGTCGCCATAGGCGCGGGGCATGAAGGTCCGCGTCTTCGTTACCCTCAAACCCGGCGTGCTCGACCCGCAGGGCAAGGCCATTCACCATGCGCTCGAAGGGCTGGGCTTCGCGCAAGTCAACGACGCGCGACAGGGCAAGCTCATCGAGCTCGACGTCGCCGACGACACGACCGACGCCGATCTCGACGCGATGTGCCGGCAGCTGCTTGCGAACACCGTTATCGAGAACTACCGGTTCGAACGATGACGCGGACCGCGGTCATCGTCTTCCCGGGATCGAATTGCGACCGGGATCTGGCGGTCGCGCTGGAAGCGGTGACGGGCGAGAAACCGCATATGGTCTGGCACCGTGAGACCGAGCTCCCCGATAGTCTCGACCTGATTGGCGTGCCGGGCGGTTTCAGCTACGGCGACTATCTCCGCTCGGGCGCGATGGCGGCGCGGTCGCCGATCATGCAGGCGGTTGTGAAGGCGGCAAGCGAGGGGCGCACGGTGCTCGGCATTTGCAACGGATTCCAGGTGCTGACCGAGGCGGGGCTGCTCCCCGGCGCGCTGATGCGCAACGCCGGCATCCGCTTCGTCGGGCGCGACGTGAAGCTGACGGTCGCGAACAGCCAGACCGCGTTCACCAGCCGCTACGACGCCGGCGAAGAGCTCACCATCCCCGTCGCGCATCACGACGGCAATTATTTCGCCGATGACACGACGCTCGAGAGGATCGAGGGAGAGGGGCGCGTCGCGTTCCGCTACGCCGAACCTGTCAACGGCAGCGCGCGCGACATTGCCGGGGTGGTCAACGACGCGGGCAATGTGCTCGGCATGATGCCGCACCCCGAACGCATGATCGAGGATGCGCACGGCGGCGAAGACGGCCGGCGCCTGTTCGAGGGACTGCTGGGGCGCGCCTGATGGCGGTGCCCGAAACCTGCGCCGACTGTCCTGTTGCCGATCGGGCCGTGTGTGCGTCGCTCGACGAGTCGGATCGTTCAGCGCTTGCAAAGCTCGGCCACCGCCGCCGGTTCCGGCGGGGCGATACGCTGGTCCGCGCCGACGAGCCCAATCTGGTCGCGGCAACGCTCGTGTCGGGCGCTGCCAAAATTTCGAACATCGACGCTGACGGGGTCGAGCGGATCGTGGCACTCGTGCATCCGGCAGGTTTGCTCGGCCAGTGTTTCGCGCCACGCAATCCGCATTTCGTGACCGCGCTTTCGGACGGCGAGGCCTGCCTGTTCCCGCGCGACCGGTTCGAGACGGCAATTGCGGCGCATCCGGCACTTGCAACACGCGTGCTCGCCGAAACCGTGCGCGAGCTGGAGGAAAGCCGGATGCTGATCGACATGATCGGCAAACGCAGCGCGACCGCGCGGGTGGCAGCGCTCCTGCTCGCCTTCGCGCGAGCGGCGAGCGCATCGCCATGCCATGACGCGGTCCGCTTCGACCTTCCGCTGACGCGCGGCGACATGGCGCAGCTGCTGGGTCTCACCATCGAGACGGTCAGTCGCCAGCTTGTCGCGCTCGAACAGGATGGGCTGATCGCGCGCGAAGGGCGTCGGGGCATCGCGATCCGCGACCCCGACGCCCTCGCCGCCCGCGTGGCTTAGGAGTTCAGACGAACGCCTTGATCGCCGCGACGCAGACGCCCCAGAAAAGCAGCATCGCGGGCATGATCATCACCTGCGCGATGGTTTCCTTGGCGGTTAGGTGCCCGGTCAGGCAGTCGAACCCTTCGCGCATGAAGTCGCCCCAGCTCGCGAGCGGCCCCTCGCGGACGTCGATCCGGGTCCAGGCCGCTGGCACGAAAAAGAAGCCTGCGATGAACACTGCGAAGATGCCGAAGGAAATCAGCAGGTCCTTCTCGCCGAACGCGGCCCACATCACGGCCAGATAGAGCGCGAAGGCGCCGAAGGTGGCGATATGCAGCGCGGGATGGAGGTCGAAGACACGATCGACACGGTTCGGCCGCGCGGGCGGCGCAGCAACGACGCTGGCCGGAGCGGTTTCGCCTTCGAAAGCGGCGCGGGGCAGGTGCTTGCTCATCACGGATACTCCTTTGTTGGAGCCCGTGTGTCAGATGTCGCGGCCGTGCACTTTGCGCGGTGTCAAACTCGCGTTCTAGAAATTCAGGCTGTAGCGCACCGCGGCGCCAAGATCGTCGGGCGCGGTTGCGAAATGCCCCGGCTGCTGGCGCAGGAAAACGTTGCCGGTGATCCAGCCCTTGCCGAGCGGGCGGACGTAGACCGCTTCCCAGTCGCGCTCGCGGCCGGAGGGGTCGAGCGGCAGGAACTGCGCGCTGGTTCCAGGGAGCGTTAGGTTCAGGCCGCCGCCGGAGACGCGCAACGGCTGCGACCAGCGGACGCCCAGCGTGTCGTCCGGATGCATCAGTCCGGTCGTCGCAAGCGAAGCCGACATCGCCTCGCTCTCGATCGTCGAGCCGCCACGCAGGCTGTTCGCGCCCACCCGCGTCCAGCCGCGCCGATAGGCCGCATCGAGCCGCCACGCGCCGAACGCGAGCCCCGCCCCGGCGTCGGCAAACCAACTCGTCGCACCCGATCCGCCGAGCGCTGCACCGAACCGGCCGCCGAGGATCGTCGCATCCTCGCGCATCTGCGTAAGCCGGCCGGTCAGCGTCAGCGGCCCGCGCACGGCATCGATGCCTGCCGAAACCTGCGAATAGGCGTAGCGCCGGTACCCGTCGAAGCGCGGGCCGGTCAGGCCACGCTCCCACAGCCGCATGTCGCCGGCTTCGGCCGACAGCGTGAGGCCGATGCCGCCGATCCGCTGCCGCATCGCGAACGCGCCGACCGGCGCCCGGTCGAGGCTGCGGTCGCCGATCAGAAAAGCCGGTGTGCCGCGGTCGCGTTCGGAAGGCACCAGGCCGTCCGCACCACGCCCCGCACCGATGCCGAGCATCAGGTCCTTCGACACGCGCAGCGCCATCGCACCTGCCAGCACGCGCGATGCCTCGGCCGTGCGCTGCGAGAGCATGAGCGGTTGCGCCCCGAGCCGATCGTCGATTGTCAGCGCAAAGCTCGTCCGGCCGCGCGCCGCCTGCATGTGCCGCGCACCTTGCGCAAGCGCGCCTTCGAGCGGGCGCTGCAGCGGCGTCCGTTCGACCGTCCCCGACAGGTCCACGTCGAAGTCGCGCCCGTACATGTCGCGCACCAACGCGCCGAGGCCGCCTTTCGCCGCGTCGCCCATCGCACCCGACAGCATGGCATTGCCGGTCAGCGAGACGGCCACTGCCGTGCCCGGCAGCGAGGTCGACCCCTGCGGCTGGAACGCGCGCGCGATGTTCACTTCGCCGCGCCCGAAGACCGCGTCGATCCCCGCGGCACCGCGGTCGTCGGCGCTCCGGTACAGCAGGTCGACGAGCTGCGCGGCGCTGAGCTGCGGAAACGCCTGGGCCAGCAATGCAAGCGCGCCGGCCACGACCGGTGCCGCGAACGAGGTGCCCGAATACAGGAAGGCACGGCCGGTCTGGTCGATCGATCGCACCTCCCGACCCAGCGCGGTGAGGTAGGCCGGTGCGGTATTTCCGGCCCTGTTCGAGAAATCGGAAAGCGCGCGGGTGCTGTCGACCGACCCGGCGACGATGACAAGGCCGCGCGCAATAGGATCGTTGGCGATCTGCGCCAGAGGATCGGGGTTGGCTGCGGCCGTGGGGTCGGTGACGCCTTGATTGCCGGCGGAGAAGACGATGATCGTCCCGGCAGCGGTGGCGCGGTCCACCGCGCTCCGGAGCAGCATGTTCGCCGGGCTGCCGCCGAGCGAGATGTTCACGACCCGCGCCCGCGCCGCGACCGCCGCATCGAGCGCTGCGGCAATCGCGTTGTCGTTGTGCGAACAACCGCCGGGCGAGGTGACCGACGCGGCGCAGCTTCCGGGCGAATCGGTCCGCCCGACGAACAGCGTCGCCCCGAGCGCCACGCCGTGCGTCCCGCTGTCGTTCTTTCCACCGAGAAGCACGCTCGACACCGCGGTGCCGTGTCCTGCCCCGTCCTGAATTCCGCGCGACCCCGCAAAATCGTTCGATGCCGGGCTGATCCGCCCGGCGAACTCCGCGCTCGTCGCATCGACGCCCGAATCGACGACCCCCACGACGATCCCGCTCCCGGTCGCACCCGCATTATAGGCAGTCAGCGCCTGCGCCTGCGCGGCGGCGTTCGAGCGGCGGTATTCGGCGGTGTCGTAGTTAACGACCGGCGCGGGTGGCGGTGTCGGAGCAGGCGGGGGCGCAGCGGCCGGAGCCGGAGCGGGAGCCGGGGTCGAAGCGACTCCCCCGCCTCCCCCGCCACCGCCGCACCCGGCCAGCAAAATCGCCGGAACCACGGCACTCGCGAGGAGCAATGGTCGGGAAGGACGCGCCTGAAGCCTGTTCATACGCACACGCTAACCCCGCCTTGCGAGTCGCGCCAAAGCGAAGGTGATTGCGCGACGGGACAGTTTCCTTATGGGGCGTTGACCATGTCCGGCGACCACATCCATCAAGATTTGGGGCGTCAAGACCTGGCGCACATCGACACCTGGCTGTTCGACCTCGACAACACGCTGTACCCGGCGGCGTGCGACCTGTTCGCGCTGATCGACGCGCGCATGACGCGCTATATCGGCGAGCTGCGCGCCTGCGACCATGCCGAGGCGTACGCGATTCAGAAGCGCTATTTCCGCGATCACGGCACGACGCTCGCAGGTCTCATCGCCGAACACGGCACCGATCCGCACGAATTTCTCGACTATGTCCACGACATCGAGCTCGACCGGGTCGAGCACGACGCGCGGCTGGTCGAGGCGATCGGCGCGCTCCCGGGGCGCAAGTTCGTCTTCACCAACGGCGATGCGCCCTATGCGGCGCGCGTGCTTGACAGGCTCGGACTGGGCGCGGCGTTCGATGGCGTCCACGACATCCACGCGATGGACTATGTCCCGAAGCCCGCGCCCGAAAGCTACGCGGCGCTGTGCGCGCGCTGGGACATTGCGCCCGAGCGCGCGCTGTTCGCCGAAGACATGGCGCGCAACCTGAGACCGGCAAAGGCGCTCGGCATGACGACGCTGTGGATCGACAACGGGTCGGATCAGGCCTCGGGCAGCTATTGCCCGTCCTATGTCGATCACGTGACGCACGACCTGACCGACTGGCTGCACGACCTTACAAAGGAGCCCGCATGACGCTTCAAGCCACGATCGACGCCGCCTGGGACGATCGCGCGACCATCGGCACCGCGACAACCGGGGCGGTGCGCGAAGCAGTGACCGAGGCGCTGGCGATGCTCGATGCGGGCACCGCGCGTGTTGCCGAGCCGGGGGCAAGCGGCTGGCAGGTCAACCAGTGGCTCAAGAAGGCAGTCCTGCTGAGCTTCAGGCTCAACGACAATGCGGTGATGCCGGGGCCCGGCGGATCGAGCTGGTTCGACAAGGTGCCATCGAAGTTCGCGGGCTGGGACGAGAACCGCTTTCGCGCCGCGGGCTTCCGAGCCGTCCCCGGGAGTGTCGTCCGGCAGGGATCGTTCGTCGCGAAGGGCGTGGTCCTGATGCCGAGCTTCGTCAACATCGGCGCCTATGTCGGCGAAGGGACGATGGTCGACACCTGGGCGACGGTCGGCAGCTGCGCGCAGATCGGCGCGAACGTCCATCTCTCGGGCGGCGTCGGCATCGGCGGCGTGCTTGAGCCGCTCCAGGCGAATCCCACGATCATCGAGGACGACTGCTTCATCGGTGCGCGCTCGGAAGTGGTCGAGGGGGTCGTCGTCGAACGCGGCGCCGTGCTCGCGATGGGCGTGTTCCTGTCGTCGACGACCAAGATCGTCGACCGTGCGACTGGCGAGGTCTTCGTGGGGCGCGTCCCCGCTTATTCGGTCGTGGTGCCGGGCAGCCTGCCGGGAAAGCCGCTGCCCGACGGTTCGCCCGGGCCGGGCCTCGCCTGTGCGGTCATCGTCAAGCGGGTGGACGCCCAGACCCGCGCGAAAACCGCGATCAACGAGCTTCTTCGGGACTGACCTCAAGCACGCCCGCCGCGACGAGCCGGTCGACGAGGGCGGTCGCGACGTCGGGCGCGAGGCCGGGGACGTCGCCGACCGCGAATTCGGGCGTGTCGGCGATCCAGCGCAGCGCCTCCTTTGCGCCCGCGTGGATATTCAGATGCCCGCCCGGCATCGCGAGATCGAGCCTGTCGCCGTTCGCGCGTACGTCGAGCAGCGCAAGCGGCGTGTGGCGGACGCGGGTGGCAGTGGTGAGCGGCGGCACCGCCGCTGGCTTGTCGAGCGCGGGCAGCGCGCCGGTGAAGCGCGACCGGTCGAGAGCGCGCGCGTCGTCGAGATAGCCGGGCTCGCGCACCAGACGGGCCAGCGCTTCAAAGGTCTGCGCCACCATCTCGGGATCGGGCGACAGCGCGGTCGCGCGCAGGGTGCGGTCGCCACCGGCGGCGAAATCGAGCGCGGCACACAGCGCGCTGCGCAGCGTCGGCGGCGTGAAGGTCAGCGAGACATGGAGGCATACGCCGTCCGATTCGACCGTGTGCGCGGTCCCGCGCGCGACGTAGAGCAGGTCGCCGGGCGCGAGATCGATGACGCTGTGCCCGCCGAGTTCGGTCGGCGGCAGCGTCACGTCCTTCCACGGATTGGGCAGCAGCGGTGGCTCTGTCGAGACCCACCAGCGTTTGGTGCCGACGAGCTGGACGACAAGGATGTCGTTGTCGTCGTGATGGACCTTCGCGCGCGCCCGGTCCGCACTCCAGAACACCGATCCGCCAACGGGGACGCCGAACACAGCCTCGATCGCCCGCGCCAGCCGCGCGAGCTCCGCCGTCAGCCGATGCGCGTCGGGCACGCGAACGGTGTAGCCGCGCGCGTGGAAGTCGGCGACCAGCGCCTCGAACGCGTGTGCACTGTCCGCCACGCGCGGCGGCGGCGGTCCGGAGGGCGCGGTCGCGTGCCAGTCGAGCCTTTCCACATGGGTCGCATGTGCGGCGAGCACCGCCGTCTTCGGATCGGCGCCGAGCAACCCGCGCCGCGCATGGTTCGGCCCGCCGCGCACGAAGAACGGGCGGTGCGCCGCGACCGCCCCCAGGAAGCGGTCGAGCGGCGCGGGAGCAAGCACCGCCTCGACCAGGGCCTTCGCTTCGTCGCGCGTCATGGCTGAATCGCTATCAGCGGAGACGCGCCGCGTGAAGCCGCCCGCGAAGCCTGTTCCGCAACCCGATCGCTCGTCCGAAAGGAAACTGCCGAAAGGACGCCTTCCGGACCAAGACATGATCGGCTTGCGTGCCGAGGTCCGTTCGCACACGCTGTCCACGCCCGCGACACACCGCCGGTTCCCGCCCAAGCACGGCTTGGTCTCGCGGCGTCGCGCGGCTATGCTGCAAGGCGTGCCACACCTCTATCTCGTCGACGGCTCGGGCTATATCTTCCGCGCCTATCACCGCCTGCCGCCGCTCACCAACATCCGGGGAGAGCCGGTCGGTGCGGTTTACGGCTATACGACGATGCTGTGGAAGCTCGCCGCCGATCTGACCGCGGCGGATGGCCCGACGCACATGGCCGTCGTGCTCGACGCATCGTCGACCACTTTCCGCAACGCGATGTACGACCAGTACAAGGCGCACCGGCCGCCGCCGCCCGAAGACCTTGTCCCGCAATTCCCGATGATCCGCCACGCGACACGTGCGTTCTCCGTGCCGTGTATCGAGCAGGACGGGCTCGAGGCGGACGACATCATTGCCTGTTACGCGAAGGCCGCACTCGCGAAGGGCTGGCAAGTCACGATCGTAAGTTCCGACAAGGATTTGATGCAGCTGATCGAACCGGGCCTCGACCTTCTCGACACGATGAACAACCGGCGGATCGGGCCGGAGTATGTGGTCGAGAAATTCGGCGTCGGGCCTGATAGGCTCGGCGACGTGCTCGCGCTGATGGGCGACAGCGTCGACAATGTGCCCGGCGTGCCGGGCGTGGGGCCCAAGACCGCGTCGAAGCTGATCCTCGAGCATGGCGATCTTGAATCGGTGCTCGCCGCCGCTCCGGATATGAAGGCGGGCAAGCTGCGCGACAACCTCATCGAGCATGCCGAGATGGCGCGGCTGTCGCGGCGACTGGTCGAGCTCGAATGCGCGGCGCCGCTGCCGCAGCCGCTCGACGAACTCGAGCTGAAGGGCATCCCCGAAGCGCCCCTGCGCACCTTCCTCGAGCACCACGGCTTCAAGTCGCTGCTGGCCAAGGTCGGCGGGGCGAGCGCGATCCCGAGCGGTAACGGACGGAGCGCACCGCAAGAGGACGAACCGCTTCCGCACGACCATACGCCCTTCGACATCGACGGCTATGACACGGTGACGACGCTCGACCGCCTCGACCAGTGGATCGAGACCGCGCGCGCGGCGGGGCTGGTCGCGTTCGATACCGAGACCGACGGGCTCGACGCGACGCGGGCGAAGCTGATCGGGTTCAGCCTGTGCGTTGCGCCCGGCCTCGCCTGTTATGTGCCCCTCACGCACGGTGGCACCGACATGTTCGCCGAGCGGCCCGCGCAGGTGCCGTTCGATACCGCGGTGGCGCGGTTGAAGACGCTGCTCGAAGACTCGTCGACGCTCAAGATTGCGCACAATGCCAAGTACGACATGACCGTGCTCGCGCGGCTGGGCATCCTGGTCGAACTTTATGACGACACGATGCTGATGAGCTTCGCGCTCGACGCGGGCAAGCAGTTCAACCATTCGATGGACGAGCTGGCGAAGATTCACCTCGGCCATACGCCGATCACCTATGCCGAGGTCTGCGGCAAGGGAAAGGGGCAGATCTGCTTCGACCAGGTGCCCTTGAAGGACGCGACACGCTACGCCGCCGAGGACGCGGACGTGACGCTTCGCCTCTACAACCGCTTCAAGCCGCGCCTGAGTCGTACGGCCGCAACGACGGTCTACGAGCGCGTCGACCGGCCGCTGGTGCGCGTCATCGGCGAGATGGAGCGCCACGGCATCCGCGTGGACCGCGATGCGCTCGCCCGGCTTTCAACAGAATTTGCAGGCGAGATGGCGCGGCTCGAAGGCGAGATCCACGAGGCGGCGGGCGGTCCGTTCCAGGTCGGCTCGACGCAGCAGTTGGGGCAGGTGCTGTTCGAGCGCATGGGCCTGAAGGGCGGGCGCAAGGGCAAGACCGGCGCCTATTCGACCGACGCGAGCGAACTCGAGCGGCTTGCGAAGGAAGGCGTCGCGGTCGCGACCAAAGTGCTCGACTGGCGGCAGGTGTCGAAGCTCAAGTCGACGTACACCGACGCGTTGCAGGCGCAGATCAATCCGGACACAGGGCGCGTTCACACCAGCTACAGCCTGATCGGCGCACAGACCGGGCGCTTGTCCTCCAACGATCCGAACCTACAGAATATTCCCGTGCGCACTGAGACCGGGCGGCGCATCCGCGAGGCGTTCGTCGCGGAACCCGGCAACGTCCTCTTGAGCGCCGACTATTCGCAGATCGAGCTGCGGCTTGCCGCGCACATGGCCGATGTGCCGGCACTCAAGGCCGCGTTTGCGAACGGTGACGACATCCACAGCCTGACCGCGCAGGAGTTGTTCGGAGAGGTCAACCGCGACACGCGGGGGCGCGCCAAGACGATCAATTTCTCGATTCTCTACGGCATCTCGCGCTGGGGCCTGGCGGGGCGGATGGGCACCACGCCCGACGAAGCACAGGCGCTGATCGACCGTTATTTCGAGCGCTTCCCGGGCATCAACCGCTACATCCACGAGACGCTGCAAAGCGTAAAGGAGACCGGCTACACCCGTACGCTGTTCGGGCGGAAAGTGTGGTTCACCAACATCAACTCGAAGAACCAGGCCGAGCGGCAGGGCGCCGAACGCGCCGCGATCAACGCGCCGATCCAGGGCACGAGCGCCGACATCATCAAGCGCGCGATGGTCCGGATGACGCCCGCGCTCGTAGCTGCAGGATTGCCCGAGGTGCGCATGCTACTGACCGTCCATGACGAACTGGTGTTCGAGCTGCCCGAAGCGAAGGTCGACCCGGCGACGCCGGTGATCCGCGAGGTGATGGCCAACGCCGCAGCACCGCTCGTCAGGCTCGACGTGCCGCTGGACGTCGAGGTCGGCACGGGGCCAAGCTGGGGCGCCGCGCATTGACCGATCAGAAGGCGGACCTCGCGGCGCTGGCCAGGGGGGGACGCACCAACGTCATCGGGTTCGCGCTGCGCCTCGTCGCGCGGGTGCCGTTCCTGTTCATCGCGGGGCGCGTGTACGGACCTGACGCGCTTGGGCGGCTCGCCTATACCATCGTCATCATCGAATTCGCGGCACAGCTGGCGACGATGGGCTTGCGCCGCGGGCTCGCGCTGCAACTGTCGACCGAAAAACGCGACCCCTGCCACATCGCGTGGGACGCGCTGCTGATCGTGCTCATCGCCTCGGCCGCGCTGTCGGCGGTGCTCGTCGCCTTTCCGCAGGCAATGTTCCCCAACAGCCGGATCACCGGGCTCGACCGGATGATGGGTCTCCTCGTCTTCGTGATCGCCTCGACCGAAATCATGCTGGCGGCGCTCGCCTATCGCTTCGACGTCGCAGCGACCGTGCGTGCGCGGGCGATCGTCGAGCCGTGGACACTGAGCATCGCGGCAGGCGCGCTGTCGTTCTGGTCGCTCAAGGACGGGCTGCTCGTCAGCTACGCGCTGTCGATGCTCGGCGCGTTCCTGACCGCGCTCATTCCCTTCGTGCGCGCCTATGGCTGGCCGCGCGCGTGGGTTCCGAGCAGCTGGGCACTCGGGAAGCTGGTCAAGCGCAACCTGCCGCTGGCCGCCGCGGATTCGCTCGAATGGGGCTCGCGCCGCGTCGATATCGCGATTCTCGGGCTTTTCGTGTCACCCGCGATCGTCGGCATCTACTACGTCGCACAGCAGCTCGCCTCGCTGCCGCAAAAGCTCAAGACGAGCTTCGATCCCGTGCTCGGTCCCGTCATCACGCGGCACCTCGAACAGAACGATCGCAAGTCGGTCGCGGAGGCAATCTGCCGCGCGGGGTTCTGGATCGTCGCCGCGCAGCTGGGCATCGCGCTCGCGCTCGGCATTCCCGGCGCGGCGATCATGGGCCTGATCGGCAAGGCGGGCGTGTTCGTTGGCGGCAATCAGGTGCTGGCGTGGCTGCTCGTCGCCGAGGTGCTGGCCGCGCTCGCCGTCGTCAGCGAGGCGGCGCTGGTCTATGTGGCGCGACACCGGAACATGATGATTTCGTTCAGCGCCTTTGCGGTGCAGGTTGGCCTGTCGTTCCTGTTCATCCTGATGGCACGCGAGGAAGGCTGGCCGCCCGTCGCGCTCGCCGCGGGTCCTGCCGCCGCACTCGCGATCTCGCTCGGCTATGCCGCGATCTTCAAGGCGTGGCTCGCCAGGCGCGAACTCGGCGCGCCGATCGCGATCTTCCGCTGGCCGCTGCTCGTTGCGGCAGGCGTTGCGGCAGGCATTGGCGGGATCGCAACGGCGACGCCCGAACCAGTCGAGATCCTCGTCGGCATCCCGGCAATGCTCGCAGTCTATCTCTGGATCATCTGGAAATTCGCCTTTCGCGAGGACGACCGGGTGCTGTTCAGGAAGCAGGTCGAAGCCGGGGCGGGTCCCGATGCCTGAACGGTTCGACCAGCTGCCGCAGCGGCGCGCGATCGTCGACCGGCGCGCGATCGGGGAGTCGCTCGCGGGGCTGCCGGGCCAGAGGACGGCGCTCCGCCAGGCGGCGACGGGCGTCCTGCGGCCCGCGCTCGATGCCGGACGCGCAGAAATCGCCCGGCGGCTCACGGCAAGCCCGTCGGCGGGGAATGCAGCTGCGGCGGCCTACGCCTTCCTCACCGACCAGATCCTGCGCGCCGGTCATGATTTCACGACGCAGCGGCTGCACCGGCTGAGCAATCCGACCACGTCCGAGCGGCTGACGCTGGCTGCCGTCGGCGGGTACGGGCGCGGCGAGATGGCGCTTCATTCGGATGTCGACATCGCCTTCATCACGCCGTGGAAGCCGACGGGCTGGTCGGAGAATGTCGCCGAAACGCTGCTCTATATCCTGTGGGACCTCGGGCTGAAGGTCGGCCAGTCGTCACGCTCGCTCGACGAGACGATCCGCATGGCAAAGGGCGACCTGACGATCCGGACCGCCCTGCTCGAGGCGCGCTATGTCTGGGGCGATCAGGACACCTATGACGAGGCGGGCGCGCGGTTCGACCGCGAAGTCGTAGCCGGCACCGCGCGCGCGTTCGTCGCCGAAAAGCTCGCCGAGCGCGAGGCGCGGCACAAGCGCATGGGCGACAGCCGCTACGTCGTCGAGCCGAACCTGAAGGAGGGCAAGGGGGGGCTGCGCGACCTCCACACGCTGTTCTGGATCGGCAAATACCTCCACCGCGTGCCGACGGTTGCCGAGCTGGTCGACAAGGGATTGCTGACCGCGCTCGAGCTGCGCCAGTTCCAGAAGGCCGAGAATTTCCTGTGGGCCGTCCGCTGTCACCTGCACATCGTGGCCGGGCGGGCGGAAGACCGGCTGACGTTCGACGTCCAGCCCGAGATCGCCCGGCGGATGCGCTACGCCGACCGCCCGGGACGCTCGGCCGTCGAGCGCTTCATGCAGCATTATTTCCTGACCGCCAAAGCGGTGGGCGACCTGACGGGCGTGTTCCTTGCGCACCTCGACGACAGCCTCGCGCCCAAGGGACGACGTTTCGGCCTGACGGGGTTCATGCGGTCGCCCCGCAAGCTGTCGGGCCTCGTGCTCGACCGGGGGCGGCTGTCGCTTCCGTCCGATACCTGGTTCCGCGAGGATCCGGTCCGGTTGATCGAGCTGTTCGCCGTCGCGGACACACAGGGGCTCGAGATTCACCCCAATGCGATGCGCGCCGCAACGCGCGATGCCAAGCTGATCGACGCGAAGGTCCGCGCCGACCCGCGCGCCAACGCGCTGTTCCTCGATGTGCTGACGTCCCCGCGTGACCCGGAAACGGTGCTGCGTTGGATGAACGAGGCGACGGTCTTCGGCCGCTTCGTGCCCGATTTCGGTCGCGTGGTCGCGCAGATGCAGTTCGACATGTACCACCATTATACGGTCGACGAGCACAGCATCCGCGCCATCGGCCTGCTCGCGCGGATCGAAAAGGGCGATCTGGGCGCCGATCACCCGCTTGCGACCGCGATCCTGCGGCAGACCAAGATGCGGCGCGTGCTTTATGCCGCCGTGCTCCTCCATGACATCGCGAAGGGACGTGGCGGAGATCACAGCATTCTCGGGGCCGAGGTGGCCGAGAAGCTGTGCCCGCGCTTCGGCATGAGTGCGGCCGAGACCGAGACCGTCGCTTGGCTCGTGCGCCATCACCTGTTGATGTCGGCGACCGCGTTCAAGCGCGACCTGTCGGATTTCAAGACGATCCTCGACTTCGCCGATGTCGTGCAGTCGCCGGAACGCCTGCGGCTGCTGCTCGCGCTGACCGTGGTCGATATCCGTGCAGTGGGCCCGGGTGTCTGGAACGGGTGGAAGCGTCAGCTGCTCGGGGACCTGTACGATGCGGCGGAAGAGGTGCTGCGTCTCGGCCACAAGCAGACGGGGCGCGAAGACCGGATCGCCGCCAAGCAGGAGACGCTTTCCGCAACGCTCGGCTGGCCAGCGGCGGATTTCGCCGCCTATGCCAAGCGGCTGCCAGATGCCTATTGGATCGCCGAGCCCGACGATGTGCTCGCCGCCAACGCGCGCACCGTGGCGGGGGCGGGCGACGCGCCGCTCACCGTCGCCGCGCAGGTCTATCCCTCACGGGGCGCGACGCTCGTCAGTGTTTACACCGCCGACCATCCGGGCCTGTTCTACCGCCTTGCGGGCGCGATCCACCTTGCGGGCGCGAGCATCATCGACGCGCGCATCCACACCACGCGCGACGGCATGGCGCTCGACAATTTCCTCGTGCAGGACCCGTTCGGCCGCATGTTCGACGAAGCGGAGCGGCTGCAGCGGCTCGAGGCGGCAATCGTCGACGCGCTGTCGAACCGCGCGCGGCTTGCCGAGCGACTTGCGGCCCGCCCGCTCCCGCGCACCCGCGCCGATGCCTTTGCGGTCGCGCCGAACGTCTTGGTCGATAACCGCGCGTCGAACCGTTACACAGTGATCGAAGTCAACGCGCGCGACCGGCCGGGGCTGCTTCACGCGCTCGCGTACGCACTGTTCGAGGCGAAGCTGACGATTCGCAGCGCGCACATCGCGACCTATGGGGAGCGCGCGGTCGATACCTTCTACGTCACTGACCTGCTGGGCGGGAAAGTCGATGGCACGCAGCGGCTGCGCACCATCGAGAAACGGCTGCTCGACGCGGTCGGCGACGACGCGGTCCGCGCCGCCGCCTGACCCGACCTCAGAACTTGAAGCGCGCCGTCACGCCATAGGTCCGTGGCTCGCCGAGAAAGACCCCGAACAGCTGGTTGGTGGTCGTGCCCCGGGCTTGCGTATCCCGCGTCGTACCACCGCCCTGCAGAGGCGCGTCGAAGCTGACCTGCTGGAACTTCTCGTTGAAGACGTTGTTCGCCCACAGCTCGATACCCCAACGGTTTTCAGCCCCGCGGATCCCGATACGCGCATTTGCCACGACAAAACCGTCCTGGACCTTCTCGATGTCGAGGTCCGAGCCGGTGTTGGTGTCGCTCTGCAGGCGCCCGTCGAAGTAAACGAGACCCGACAGGCCGCTGTCGCCAAGCGGCGGCGTCCAGGTGAACGATCCTGTCGCGACGAACTCGGAGGAATTCGACAGGCGGCGTCCGGGTAGCTGGAACAGCGCGGCGGGGAAGGCCGAGCCTGCGATGCCGACGAGATCGTTCTGGTACCGCGTATTCACATAGGTCAGGCCCATGTTGACGCCGACGTTGCGAACGGGCCGCAGGAAGGCTTCGATTTCCAGACCTGACGAAATGACACCCGACTTAAGCTTGCTGGTGCAAACGCCGTTCGTGTTGTTGAAGTCGGCATCGGCCCCGCCCAGCGACGTGCTGCACTGGTTGATGTTGACGACGATGAAATTGATGCCGTTGAAGGTATTCAGCTGAAAGCCCGAGAACTTCTGCTGGAACGCGGCGATGTTGAGGTCGAAGCCCGGCTTGTTGAGCTTGTAGCCGACCTCGAACGAATCGACGACTTCGGGTTCGAACGTTAGCTGGTTGAGGTTCGGCGCACCATAGGTCAGACCCGAGCGGTCGAGGTTGAACCCACCCGCCTTGTAGCCGCGCGAATAGCTGGCGTAGACGAGCAAACCGTCCACCGGCTTGAAGCCGAGCACGGCGGTTCCCGTGATCTTGTCCTCGCTCTTGCGCGCGCCGTTCTGTGCGAAGCTGCCGCCCGGCACGTTCGGGATGACGCACGGAAGCGCCGCAAGTCCCGCGAGCGCGGCGTTGGCGGGGCTGCGGAGCGCGGCGCACAGCGCATTGTTGTCGCGGAACGTCGCGTCGAGCGTCTTGCGCTCGTTGGTGTAGCGCGCACCCAGCGTCAGCGACAGCGTGTCGGTGAAGCGGATGACGTTGTGCGTGAAGACCGCAAAGTTGCGGCTCGTCTGCTTGTAGGTGTCGTCAAGACGGACACCCGCGAGCTGGGCGGTCGGCACACCAGCCGCCGCTGCGACCGCGCGATATCCGAACACGCCGGGCACCGCGAGGCCGCCAAACAGCGCGACCGGCGTCCGGACCGCCGCCGGAATCAGCGCGTTGCCGACGACAGCACCGCCCACCGCGGGATTAACGCAGCCGGGGCTTGTCGGCGCGACCAGCGACGGCGTCGCGATCGCACCCGCCAGATTGGCGACGACGACGCAATTGGCATAGCGTTCGAAATCGGCACCGTATTGCAGGTTATCCTGCAGCTTCAGGATCTCGTTTGCGTAATAGCCGCCGATCAGCCAGTCGAGCTTGCCCTCGAACGCGGTGCCCTGCAGCCGCAGTTCCTGCGTGAACGTCTGGAAGCTCTGCCGTTGCGTGTCGCCGGGAACCGACAGGCGCTTCAAAATGTCGAGGTTGTTGAAATCGGCGTCCTGCCCGCGCGTCAATCGCCAGTCGCGATAGGCGGTGATCGAGGTCAGCTGTGCGTCGCCAAACTTGTAATTGAGTTCGCCCGAGATGCCTGCGTCGGTGACGTCGCCGCGATAGCCGACGCCGGGCGTAATCGCGGTTTCGCGCGAATAGGTGTCGTCGCGGATGATGCCGCCGAGCGCACGTTCGATACCGACGATGTTGTTCGGCGAAAACACGAGGTTGCCACCGGCGTCGCGCGTGACGTTCTGCGAGGGTAGGAAGGTCGCGCCGCAGCACTCCTCCTTGCGCTGGGCATAGTCCCCGATCAGGCGGAACGACAGATCGTCGTTCGGCTGGAACAACAGCTGGCCGCGCAAGAGCCAGCGGTCGCGGCCGTTGATCCGGCGGCCCGACACGACGTCGCGCAGGAAGCCGTCGCGCTTCAGGTAGACACCATCGAGTCGCGCCGCGATCGTTTCAGTGATCGGGCCGGTGAGACCCCCGGCGACGCGGAACTGGTTGAAGTTGCCGTAGGTCGCTTCGCCCTCGGCGCCGAAGTTGAAACTCGGCTTGGCGGTGATCACCGAAATCAGGCCCGCACTCGCGTTGCGCCCGAACAGCGTGCCCTGCGGTCCGCGCAGAAGCTCGATCCGGTCGAGCGCGCCGAGCTCGCTCAGGCCGACACCTGCACGGTTGCGATAGACGCCGTCGACGAACGTCGCGACCGAGCTTTCGAGACCGGGGTTGTCGCCGACCGTGCCGATGCCACGAATACGCGCGCCACCAGCGGCTGCTTCCGAAGACGTCGACGAAACGAGCAGCGACGGGGAGAGCTGGTTCAAGGCGCGGATGTCGCTCGCACCCGAATTCTGGAGCGTCGCCGCGGTGACGGCAGAGACCGCGAGCGGCACGTCCGACAGCGCTTCCGAACGCCGCGTTGCCGTCACGATGATATCGCCGGTCGCCTCGCTATCCGCCTGCGCGTCCTGCGGCGTCGCGGTCGCCTGAGCGAATGCGGGGGCGGCGAGCATCGATGCGGCCAGAACAGGCGCAACCGACAGCATCAGGCGGAACTTCGTCATCGCTCTCTCCTTGGGTCCGGGCATTGACAGCCCGTTCGCGGTGAGAGCTAGGCGATTTCCGCCGGATTCGCCAGTTTCCCGCGACTTCTACGGCGCGTTCGTATCGGCCTGTGGCTTTTGCGCAACACCTGTTGAAGATTGACGCTACGGAAAGCGCCGGACTCAGCCCTTGGGTGCGATTACCATGAGCATCTGGCGCGCCTCCATGCGCGGATGCTGTTCGACTTTGGCAATGTCGGCGGTGTCCGCCTGGACCCGCTGGAGAACGGCATAGCCGAGCTGGGCATGCGCCATTTCGCGCCCGCGGAAGCGCAGCGTGACCTTGACCTTGTCGCCTTCCTCGATGAACTCGAAGACCTTCTTCATCTTGGTCTGGTAGTCGTGGTCGTCGATGTTCGGGCGCAGCTTGATCTCCTTGATCTCCTGCGTCTTCTGCGACTTTCGCGCAATGTTCGCCTTCTTCTGCGCCTCGTATTTGAACTTGCCGACGTCGAGAAACTTGGCAACCGGCGGGTCGGCGTTCGGCGACACCTCGACCAGATCGAGCCCCAGCTCGCGCGCCTGCTCCATTGCCTCGCGCGTGTACATCACGCCCAGATTCTCGCCCTCGTCGTCGATCACGCGGACCTTGGGCGACTGGATGAACTCGTTGAAGCGCGGGCCGCTGAACGGCAGTGGCGGCGCACCGAGCGGGCGGCGCATCATGGGGGGTCGGATAATCGTGTCTCCTTTGAGGTGCGCTGCTATCTATGCCTTTGGCGCCCACTTGCAAAGAGGCGGGCGGACTTAACGCGGTTTTAGGGGCGGGGGCGTTACCTGCGCGCCACAGTCATGGCGACGCTTGCGCTTTCCCGATCGGCTGCAACGCCTGCGTTGCCGAACCCGACGCTTGTCGCGGTCGCGCTGCTGTGCGCGATCGTCCTGCCCAATCCCGTCGGCTATGTCGGCGGGGGGGGCGACGACTGGTTCTATGTCAACGCGGCGCGATGCATCGCCGACAATGGCTGGTGCGTGCCGACAACGCATTGGGCCGCGCGCTGGCCGCTCGTCGCGCCGATGGGCGCAGCATTTGCGGCGCTTGGCGACGGCTGGATCCAGTCGACGCTCGTGCCGCTCGCCTACACGCTGGCCGCCGTCGCGCTCTTCGTCACGCTGGTCGAGCAGGCTTGGGGTCGCGGGGTTGCGATGGTCGCGGGTACGGCATTTGTCGCCACCGCCTCGATCGCAAAGGGGATGCTTCAACCCAATGTCGAGACGGTCGAGCTAGCCTGGTTGCTGGGTGCGGCCTGGGCGGGCCGGGTGGCGCTGATCCGGAACGACGCGCGCCTCGCGCTGGTTACCGGCATTCTGCTCGGCGTTGCAATGCAGGCGCGGATGACCAGCCTGGTCTGGCTGCCGATCCTTGCGCCAGCAGTCGCGCTGATCCCGCGCGGGCAGCGACGGCTGGCGGCAGTCGCGGCGATCGGCGTCGCGCTGCCTCTGCTCGTCGAGATGCTGGCGTACTGGCAGCTCGCCGGCGATGCGCTGCTCAGTCAGAAGCTGTCGGCCGCGCACACCAGAATCGCGTCGAGCGAGCTCGCCGCAACCGTCGACCTGACGCAATCGCCGCTGTTCAACCCCGCCTATATCGGCGGCTGGTCGCCCGCGATGGACGTGCCGCTGCACTGGACCGTGCAGGGGGTGGTCAACCTGCTCATCAACCCGCAGATGGGGCCCGTGCTGATCGCCGCGCTCGTGCTGCTCGGCTCTGCGCGCAAGACCCTGACGTGGCGGTCGCCCGAAGCCCTTCTTGCCGTCGCGGCAACACTCTATGCGGGCGCCCTGATCTATGGCCTTGCGATCGACCCCAAGGCGCGGATGTTCCTTCCGGTCGCCGCAATCGCCGCCGTCCTTGTCGGCAAGCTCGGCGTCGCATCGTGGCAGCGCGGCGACAAGCTCTTCGCAGGCGCGCTCGTCGCCATGCTGATTGCGACAGGAATCATGGAGACGGGCAAGCGCTTCGACTTCGGCACGGCGCGGCACCTTGCCGCCGCCTGGGCGGCCGAACGGCCGGGGCGGGTCGCGGTCGAGGACGCGACTCGCCGCTTCCTCACGTTCCATGCCGAGATCCGCGCACTCCCCGTCTGGCCAGCCACCGACCGCTCGCGCGTGCTCGTCCTCCAGATCGGCGAATGTCGCGAGGCCGCAGCCGCCAAGGTGTTTCCCGTACTCGAGCGCAGCACCGACTTCGGCCCGCCGGGCGACCCGCTCAACCTGTGCGAGTTCAGCCGCGAAGATCCGGCGGCACCGCCTCCGCGCTAAGCATCGCGACCGCCTCCGCGAGCGGCATGACGCGCTGGCCCTCCTGCCCGAGCGTCCGGATCGCGACCGTTCCCTCGTCGGCCTCGCGCCGCCCCACGACGAACAGGTGCGGCACCTTGGCGAGCGCGTGTTCGCGGACCTTGTAGTTGATCTTCTCGTTGCGAAGATCAGTCTCGACGCGCAGCCCCGCCGCGACAAGCTTTGCTGCGACCTCGTCCGCGTAATCGTCGGCGTCGGACACGATCGTCGCGACAACCGCCTGCACCGGTGCGAGCCACGTTGGGAAGCGGCCGGCATAATGCTCGATCAGAATGCCGATGAACCGCTCGTAGCTGCCGAAGATCGCGCGATGCAGCATCACCGGGCGGTGCTTCTCGCCGTCCTCGCCGATGTAGCTCGCGTCGAGCCGCTCCGGCAGCACGCGGTCTGACTGGAGCGTGCCCACCTGCCAGGTGCGCCCGATCGCGTCGGTCAGGTGCCACTCGAGCTTGGGGGCATAAAATGCCCCTTCACCGGGCAGTTCCTCCCAGCCATAGTCGGCGTTCGCCATCCCGGCGCGCTCGACGGCCTCGCGCAATTCCGCCTCGGCTTTGTCCCAATCGGCGTCCGACCCGAAGCGTGCGTCGGGGCGCAGCGCGAGCTTGACCGCATAGCTGAAGCCGAAGTCGCGGTAGATGCGGTCGGCAAGCGCGCAGAACGCACGCGCTTCCTCGACGATCTGGTCCTCGCGGCAGAAGATATGCGCGTCGTCCTGCGTGAACTGACGCACGCGCATCAGGCCGTGGAGCGCGCCGTGGGGCTCGTTTCGGTGGCAGCAGCCATGCTCGTAGAGGCGCAGCGGCAGGTCACGGTAGGACTTGATACCCTGGCGAAAGATCAGGACGTGCGCGGGGCAGTTCATCGGCTTGAGCGCCATCCAGTCGGCGTCGCCCGAGATGACAGGGCCCTCGTCCTCGGTGTTCGGGACTTCGTCGGGGATGACGAACATGTTCTCCCGGTATTTGCCCCAGTGGCCCGATTGCTCCCACTGGCGCGCGTCCATCACCTGCGGGGTCTTGACCTCCTCGTAGCCCGCCGCGTCGATCGCGCGGCGCATGTACGCCTCGAGCTGTCGCCAGATGGCGAAACCGTTCGGGTGCCAGAAGACCGAACCGTGCGCTTCCTGTTGCAGGTGGAACAGGTCCATGTCCTGCCCCAGCCGCCGGTGGTCGCGCTTCGCGGCTTCCTCGAGACGCGTCAGGTGCGCGTCGAGCTGCTTCTTGTTGAGCCAGCCGGTCCCGTAGATGCGGCTGAGCTGCGGATTGCGCTGGTCGCCGCGCCAATAGGCGCCCGACACGCGCATCAGCTTGAAGGCGGCAGGGTCGAGCTTGCCCGTCGAGTGCAGGTGCGGCCCGCGGCACATGTCCATCCAGTCGCCCGCGCGATAAACGGTCAGCTCCTCGTGCGCGGGCAGCTCGGCGGCCCATTCGGCCTTGAAGCTCTCGCCATCGGCGCGCCACTTCGCGATTAGCGCGTCGCGGTCCCAGACTTCGCGCACGAGCTTTTCGTCGCGCGCGATAACCCTGCGCATCTCGGCCTCGATCGCGGGCAGGTCCTCGTCCGTGAACGGCCGATCCCTTGGCGCGAAGTCGTAGTAGAAGCCATCATCGGTCGACGGGCCGAACGTGATCTGCGTGCCGGGAAAGATGTTCTGCACCGCTTCGGCAAGCACATGCGCATAGTCGTGCCGCGCGAGGTCGAGCGCGTCCGCTTCGTCCTTCGCGGTCACCAGCGCCAGCGCGGCGCTGGCCTCGATCGGCCGGTCGAGATCGCGGAGCTCGCCGTCGACGCGCGCAGCGAGCGCCGCCTTTGCCAGCCCCGGTCCGATCGCCGCCGCGACTTCGCCCGCAGTGGTCCCGCGCGCGACTTCACGCACGGAGCCGTCGGGAAGGGTGAGCGCGATCAGGTCTGACATGCGCGCGCGCCTAGCCGCAAAGCCGCGGGGCGGGCAAGCCGAAGGTCATAAAGGTCAAACATATCCGTAACGATAGACCGCTGCCGATCTGCGACGAATTTCCCAACCGGAACAATGTGTTGCGTGAATGCAACGCGTCATCCTCGTTGTCTGAGGTTCATGCAACCCGATGCCTTCAGGTCCATTGGAGCGCGCGTCCCCACGGATTGGGGGGACGATTTCGGAGACTCTCAATGCGTTACCTTGTTCTCGCCGCACTCGCCGCATCCGCGGCCGCCACACCGGCGTTCGCGCAGAACGAAAACCCGTTCACCGGCCCGCACGGCTCGGTCATCGCGGGATATGATGTCGTCAAGGAAGGCGAAGCCGACATCGACAACAATTCGGACGGATTCCTCTACGGCCTGAACCTCGGCTACGACTTCCAGCTCGGCGGCGCGGTCGCGGGGATCGAGGCGGAAGTATCCGACTCGACGACCAAGGCGCGCGGCACCGACCTGCTGCTCACCGGCGACAGCCTGCGCCTCGACACCGACCGCGACCTCTACATCGGCGCCCGCGTCGGTGCGGCCGTCGGCCCGACGACGCTGCTCTATGCCAAGGGCGGCTACACGAACGCGCGCTTCAAGCTCGCCTACAACGACGGCACCAACCCCGTGCTGCGCCAGGGCGTGACGCTCGACGGCTATCGTCTGGGTGCCGGCGTCGAGCAGAAGTTCAACCTGTTCGGACCGGCCGGGTTCATCAAGGGCGAGTATCGCTACTCGAACTACAAGAACCTGGACTATGCCGGGGCCGATATCGACACCGACGTCGACCGGCACCAGTTCCTCGTCGGCGTGGGCGTGCGTTTCTAGTCGCCCACGACCTTCGGGTCGCGTGAGGGGCGCGGGCGGCTTGCCGTCCGCGCCCTTTTCATTGCGGCGGGCTTGGCGCTAGAGGCACCTGCGCGATGAACGACCTGCTGCAACTTTGCGTCCACGACCTCGAAGTACCGGTGCTGACCGGCATCTATTCGGAGGAGACCCACCTGCCGCAGCCCTTGCGGATTTCGGTGACGGTCGATCTCGACGCGCCCGAGCGGTTCGAACCCGATACGCCGCTGACCGCATCGAAGAACTACATGGACCTGAAGCACGCGATGACCGCCGCGCTGCCGCAGGGCCGTCATTTCAAGCTGATCGAGGCGGTTGCCGACCATATCGCCGAAACGCTGATGTGGGGCGACGCGCGGATCGCCCGCGTCGAGATTGCCATCGTCAAGCTCGCGCTGAGCGAGGGCAGCGAATCAATCGGCATCCGTCGCGTGCGGCACCGCCGATGAGCATGGGGCATTGAAGCTCGCGCTCGTCACGGGCGGCCACCGGCGGCTCGGCGCGGCAATCTCGGCGCGCCTTGCCGCCGACGGATGGACGCTCGCGATCCACG